>Ga0315906_10011694_pt1 | contig 10214 bp, 9 predicted proteins | sample LakEriMetagenome_4_FD_203526 | JGI IMG/M metagenome (GOLD analysis project Ga0315906, IMG submission 203526) | Freshwater fungal communities from buoy surface, Lake Erie, Ohio, United States - Buoy 2 MA122 | ecosystem: Environmental > Aquatic > Freshwater > Lake > Lake biofilm | place: USA: Lake...
TCTTTGTTTTGGCTACGCAGCAGTTGTCACTGGTCAAAAACCAAGCGGCTATTCTTTTTTGCCAGGCTTAAGCGGCACGATTGCCAAACAGATCTCTATCGAAGCGGCTCAGCCGAATCTAGACCTTGGTGTGCTCAAGGACTTGTCGGACAAGAAAATTATGCTGGGTGTTTTAGATTTAGGCACGCATAAGATCGAAACCGCCGAGCAGGTGGCTCAGCGGATACGTGCGGGCTTAAAGTTTGTCGCCGCAGAAAATCTGATCCCAGCGCCTGACTGCGGTATGAAGTATTTGCCTCGCGACGTTGCGTTCGGCAAGCTTCAAGCGCTTAGTCAGGGTGCTGCCATCGTCAGGGCAGAGATTAGTTAGTCTGCGCAGGCTTGGGGGTGCATCGTATGCCAAGCAGTTGCCTGCTCGTACGCGGCCCCTACCCTAAAGACTGACGCCTCATCATAGTAACGACCGACGATTTGCATCGACAGGGGCAGACCCGTTTTAGAAAACCCATTAGGCACTGCCAACGCGGGATGACCTGTTAGGTTGAAAGGTACACGGGCCTGTCGGGTGTAGGTACGCACGACCTCGGGCATATCATCAATGACGCAAGCCGGATCCATCGAGTTGGCCACCAAGAGCACATCAACTTGTTGCAACACTTGATCCACTTGGTCCATTAGCGCCTCGCGACACTGCATAGCATGCACATAATCGCCCGCTGAGAGAAACGCCCCACACAGCAACTTACGACGCGACATTTCCGCGAAATCTCCGGGCCGCTCGCGTAAAGACTTGGCGTGTACCGCCCAACCCTCCGCCATTAAAATTATTTTTTGTGGTCCAAAAAATTCCTGTAATGTTGGAAGGCGTATCTCCACTAACTGAGCACCTAAACCTTCGAACACGCGGCATGCCTCTTCGAACGCAGCGGCCATATCAGCCTCTGCGACTTCGTCCTCGAGGTGGAAGTGCCGCACAACGCCAATTCGCAAACCGGCCACCCCTTGATCTAGTGGGCGAGCTTTGAAAGCGCGCGGGCTGGTAGACGTTGCCGTTAGCACCTCCAAAAGTAAAGAGGTGTCGAGCACGGTACGCGCCATTGGGCCCACGTGATCCAACGAAAACGATAGGGGATAGACCCCACGACGCGAGACCAAATCGTAGGTAGGTTTTAGCCCGACCACACCACAGGCGGCGGCGGGATGCCGTACCGAGCCTCCGGTATCGGTTCCTAGTGCCAACGGTACCAACCCTGCCGCGAGCGCTGCTCCGGAACCTGAGGACGATCCACCCGGGTGGTGGCTGGTATTCCAAGGGTTACGTGCTGGAGGAAAAGGTAAATCAAACGATGGCCCCCCAATGGCAAACTCATGCAGTGCAAGCTTACCCATCAGTATTGCGCCACCTTGGCGCAAGGCTGTAATGCAGTCCGCATCCTGTGTCGCGACGCCACCCTGCATCACCTTCGAATGACAGGTCGTTGTTTGTCCAGCAATGTCAATAATGTCTTTAATACCGACTGGCACACCATGCAAGGGCCCCAGACATTTACCCGCCAAAAGCGCCTGCTCAGCCTGCTGTGCTGCTTTTAAGGCATTGTCAGCGTCAACTTGTAAAAAAGAATGGTAGCGGGAGTCGATCTTTTCTATTCGGGCTAACTGCTCTTTGACGACATCCACCGGCGACAAAGATTTTTTTGCATATGCATCTCGCAGCTGGGCTGCTGTCAACCAAGCGTTCATGCTTTCACCTTCATGGCAGGCCAGGGCTCGGTCGTGTTGACTGCGGGACCTGAAAAAGATTTTTGCACGCTGAGCGCAACGCGCGCAGCCGTGAGCACGTCTTGTCGGTGTGCCTGCAAGGCAAGGTCTAGACCCGCCATTCTTGCAAGCATCATGATTTGAGCCTCTTCGGACTCAAGACTTGGGGTGGTCGTTTCTGCCATAACAGTCACTCCTTAGCGAAGACTGAATTTCTTTTTACGAATAAAGTCACCAAAATCTGCACGCTCGGGCACCGAGTAATGACGCGCCTTATCCTCGGACCACCCGTTAAATGAGGCATCGGGATAAAGATCAGGATAGCGTTGTCGTCTGAGTGGAAACTGTGCATGTCGCCGTTGATCGTACGCATCAATATGCTCTTGCACACCCTCTTCTGAGAAAACATCCGTGTGCACCGTCACCTCCATGCTTAAGCGTGGAATGATTCTGCCAGACTCCACAGGGTAACCAACGCACAGCCCAGCAACGGGAAACACCGCATCGGGCAAGCCTAAAATCTCGCTGGTCGCACCACTGTGATTGCGCATGGCACTAATGGGCACAACGCCTAACCCGACAGCCTCTGCCGCACGGATGAACTGCGCCATCACAATCCCAGCATCGACGGCTGCATTCATGAAATGATCGAGGTGATCGTTCACAAAAGGCTTGCCTCGCCACTCGCCTATTTGACGAATGCGACGATTATTGCCACAAAACACTAAGACGACAGGCGCTTGGCTAATCCAAGGCATATCCGGAATTAAATCAGCGAGCGCCTGCACCTTAAGGCGATCGGCGACGTGAATAATGTCCGCTTGCTGTAGGTCCGACTTAGAGGGCGCGGACAAGGCCGCCGCAAACAAAATCCGCAAAAGAGTCTGGTCAACCGGACGCTCGGTCCACCGGCGATGCGAGCTGTGCTCAAGCATTCGCACCAGCTCGTCTAGGCCAAGAGGCTCTGCGGCCGCCCGATCAAACGCCGAGCGCGGGGGTGCGGACGCGGCGCCGAAACGCGCTGCAATCGCTGTAAAGAGTCGCTCTTGCTGCGTTGGGTTGGGATCACTCATCGTTATTCGTCCCTGAATTGCATTTGATACAGCGCGGCATAGGCGCCACCCCGAGCCAACAACTCTTGATGCGATCCTTGCTCCACGACCACACCAGCATCCATCACGACAATCTTGTCAGCATTCTGTACAGTCGACAAGCGGTGCGCAATGACCAAGGTCGTACGCCCCTTCATCAGGGTCTCGAGAGAAGTCTGCACCTGCCGCTCGGACTCATTGTCGAGCGCTGAGGTGGCTTCATCCAAAATCAGGATCGGCGCGTTCTTGATCAACGCACGCGCGATTGCAAGCCGCTGACGCTGCCCGCCGGACAAGCGCGTTGCATTCTCACCGACCTGCGTCTGTAAGCCCAACGGAAGTCCCTCCACAAAATCAAGCAAATTCGCAGCGCGTAAGGCTTCACGAATTTCTTGCTCAGAGGCCTCGTGTAAGGCACCGTAGCCAACGTTCACTGCAATGGTGTCATCGAACAGCACAACGTCTTGACTCACAAGAGATAACTGTTCTCTAAGATCGCGCAAACGTAAGCTCGAAATATCACGACCATCGATACAGACCTGCCCCAGCGTGGGTAACACAAAGCGCGGCAGCATATTGACTAGTGTGGTTTTACCGCTCCCCGAGCGCCCGACCAACGCAACTGTCTGACCAGGCTCCACGGTCACGCTCACGTCTGACAAGGTATTGGTTTGGCTATCCGCAAATCGGTGAGATACGTTGCGGAACTCCACCTGCCCTCGTGCCCTACCCTCGAAAGTCTGCGTGCCGGTCTCCGGTTCGGAAGCTTGATCAACAAGCGTAAACACACTTTCCGCCGACACCAGCATTTTTTGCATGCGCGACGCTACCTTGGTCAGACGCTTAATCGGATCGAAGATCTGGGCAAGTGCCGCCATAAAGGCGGCAAAGCTGCCAACCGTTAAGGTGCCGCTGTTAGCCTGACTAAGGGCCACCGCAATGACCGCAGCCACCGCTATCGCCGTTACCACCTGGGTGATTGGCGTCATCGCAGCATCCGAGGTGGAGGCACGAATATCGAAGCGGCGCAATCTGCCACTGACATAGGCAAAGCGTTTGCGCTCAAACGCATACCCATCAAAGAGCTTGATCACGCGCTGCCCATCAATCCCTTCGCTCACAACTCGCGTAAGTTCGGCATTCATGTTGACCGTATCTCGATTAATACGGCGCAAGCGCGCAATAAACGCGCGCGATATCAACACTGAAATCGGCATTGTCACAAGGATGATCAGCGTCAACTCCCAGGACATATAAAGTAATACCGCAATCATCGCCAAAACAACAAGGGACTCGCGCACAAGGACCGTCAAGACATCTGTTGCGTAACCGGTCACATTGCCGGCATCAACCGTGAAGCGATTCAGTAGCCGCCCCGTGTCACCCTTTTTGAATTCACTGTCCGGCATCGTCAAGAGCTTTTCGAACATATCCGCACGAACGCCGAGCAGCACGTTATTCGCAACCCAGGCCAGCAGGTAATCACTAAAAAAGTTGCACACGCCGCGCAGCGTGATCAACGCAATAATCGCCAAAGGGACCTGCCAGACGTATTCAGGCTTTGCCCCGGAGAAGCCTTCGTCAAGCAAAGGTTTCATGGCAACGGCCAACGTAGGCTGTGTTGCAGCTGCGCCAGCCATAAAAAAGATGGCCAATGCCAACCCTTTCCAATAAGCGCCTACCCGACCGTAAATTCGGCCCCAGAGCTTGTTATTGGTCGGCTCAGAAGTCGCTGGTGCCGATCTAGTGGATGAACTCAAAATGTGACTCTAAAATTCGTGAAGTGTTGATTTTACCCGCCCAAACCACCAATGATCACTTGGAGGCTCGGCTAGCCTATCGTATCCTTACACTCTATGAACGCAAACGCATCAAACCCTCGCTCCGAACCCGTTTTAATCCGCCTACCCAATTGGGTAGGCGATGTCTGCATGGTGCTCCCCGCACTCGAGCTTTTAGATCAACACAGAGTGCCTTACGCGCTATGTGGCCGCCCATGGGTACGGTCTTTGCTGGGTGGCAAAGCGATGGCGGGCTTTATCCCCATGACAGACTCCGTGCTGGGCAACATGCGCTCGGTCAAGCTTTTCCTCCGTCAGCACCCCAATTACAAGCGTGGCTTACTCTTACCAGACTCCTTATCAAGTGCGCTAAGTTTCAGACTAGCGGGCTTGCAATGCGCTGGGTGGCGAGACGATGGGCGCAGTCTGCTCTTGCGTTGGGGATTTAAAAAACCTGCGTCAAACGGTCACGCGGTGGAATCCTGGTTTGATTTAACGAGGCATGCGATGAGCGCCTGGGGGATTGAGTCAACCACAAGCGCTCCGGCAAGCCGGCTGCGTCTGCCCATTGCGAAGCATCACGAGCAAGCGGCTCAGGCGGCTCTGCAAGAGGTTGGGCTGACCTCGGGGGACTTTGTACTGATCGCACCGACCGCAACGGGACGTCATAAGGGTCAGGCTAAGGTTTGGCCTCACTTCGATGCACTCACGCGTGTCCTGCAAAACAACAAAATCAAGGTCGCAATGTGTCCACCCGACGAAGAGGTGGACAGTGCGTTTCGCACAACGCCTACTGCCACACAAATTCGTCCGTTGGAGCTCGGTGCGTTTTGCGCACTCACACGTCATGCCAAATTAGTGATCTGTAATGACTCTGGCGTGTCGCATCTTTGTGCAGCGGCTGGTGCCAAGCAAATCACTCTCTTTGGTGTCACAGACCCAGCGCGCACTGGTCCTTGGAATCCAGATGCCGTGTTAATAGGTTCGAATAATGGCTGGCCTGCGTTAGCCGAAACGATCGCGCGAGTGCAACAAATGCTCAGCGCAAATAAGGCTTAAGCGTCGTGCTTTCAGACATCCCCTTATCCGGTCTACTACTTTATCCGCCAGGGCTCTGTCTGATTCTGCTCACTGCAGCGGTCGTTGTTGCACTTTTTTCTTTGAAACGTCTCGCCGTCTTTCTGACGCTCTTGGCCATCACCTGGGTGGGTGTCTGGTCTCTGCCGATCACCTCGATTCACTTCGGCCGAATCCTAGAAGAAAAATATCCCTATCAGACGCCTCGCGAGCTAGCTAAAGCAGACGTCATTATTGTTCTGGGGGGCAATACGCAAGCCAACCGTGCAAATTGGTTCGAGCCCTACAACCGCGCGACCGCTGTAGATCGCATTGATCGCGCCGAAGCACTCTATCTGGCAGGACGTGCACCCAGGATCTTGCTTTCAGGTGGGGCCCGAGAGGGAAAAGTCAGTGAAGCGCAGGGCATGGCACGACTGCTTAAGCAACGAGGTATTCCGGACTCTGCCATCATCCTCGAAAACGAAAGCCGTAATACCTATGAAAATTTGCGCTATAGCGAAATTCTGCTGCGCTCGCACAAACTGAACTCTGCGTTATTGGTGACTTCTGCCTTGCATATGCCACGCGCTCAGGCGGCGGCAGAAAAGCGCGGTATCAAAGCCATCCCCGCGAGCAGTGCACCACAAATCGTGCTGCCAGAAGAGCAGGCACCAGCCCTTTGGTGGCCTCATATACGCAGTTTGGAAGCGAGCCGTACGATCATTAAAGAGTACCTAGGACTCCTAGGCTATAAGCTCAGGGGCTGGATCTAGTCACCGTGAGCCTACTGTTGTTTTAAGTTCGGTCAGCGAGGCTTTTTGCGTAAAGATTTTCGTATCGCTCTGCGATCACTGACCAAGAAAACTCTTTAATCAGCTTGGTTGCTTGCGAAATCATTCTTTCGCGCACAACCGAATCTGTTCCTAGAGCGCGCAAGCCCGCAGCAATCTGCTCTGCGTCTTGGGGATCAAGTAGAACCCAGGCATTCTGCTGATGCGTCACGTACTGCGCAAACCCACAGTAGGCGGTTCCGCTCAGAACAACTGGCAGGCCATGCGCCATGGCTTCGAGCGGTGCCATGCCAAAACTGTCTTGCAAGGTAGGATGCACATACACATCGGCAGATAGGTAATAAGGAGATACTTCTGGCGTAGGGGGTATCAGACGCACGCGCTCAAGCAAGGCAGGAAACTGCGTAGCCAACACTTGTTGAACGTCAGCACCTGCACCCACCACCGCGAGCCGGAAGGTGCTCGGTAATAAAAGCATCGCACGCAAAACGGCAAGCAAGCCTTTTCTGAGCGGGTTACGCGCCACTAGCAAACAACCAAGGTCCTGCGGCCCCCACCCTAGTTCTGCACGGACGCGCTGGCGTACCTCGTCGTCTGACCGGACAGGCTCAGCACCTGGGGTCAGCACCTCAACTGGCATATCACGCCCGTAAGCTAACTGAAGCTGTTGCTTGACCAAAGGCGCAACCGTTACAAGCACATGCCCCGGGGTCGGCCTCAAGGCCTGGGACTCTAGCCACAAGTAGGCGACTTGGGCAGGAGTCAGCCAAACCAAAAGTTTCTGAAAAAATGTCCGATTAAAAAATCGGCGATAGCGCACGGGCGACACATGCATGAGCTGAATATTGGCTGAGCCCGCATTCGTGTGACTATGGATAATATCAAAACCAGCCTGCGTCAGCGCGTGACAACGAGCGGAAAACAACCAAAGACGCAACCAGTTGGGGCACCAGGCTGGAATCGAGATTAGGTGCTGTTTGACCGGCAAGTCATGATCAAACTCGCGAGCGAACACGGTGACATCATGTCGTTGTGCGAGGATGCGAAACAAACTTACGGCATACGACTCAGCACCCCCAAATTTCTGGCCAAAGCGCTCTGTGAGTAGCGCGATGCGCAAGCGCTTAGGAACGTCGACGGTCTTCATGACGTGTCAAACATTTCTGCAGAAAGCGCAGCATGTGCGTTGTACGCCAGATGCCTACCCTGGGTAAAAAGAACGGGTCATCGGCAGCGTTCGCCAGACCACGGTTCGTGGTGGTTGCAGTAGTGTACCCAGCCTCTTTGGCTAGCAAACCGTGCTCGGATGTAAAGTCACCGTAGGGATAACAAAACGCAGTGACCTCAGCACCCGATTCTTGTGCAAGAATCTCTCGGGAAAGACGAATCTGACGACGGGCCTCGTCGTGCGAGACCTCCGGCAGATGCACATGATCAAGGGTATGCGAACCAACCTCTTGCCCAGCTGCCGCCCAAGCACGCACTTCTGTCCGAGACATTAAGGGCGAGAAAGGTATTTTTTTTTCTCGGTCCCACACGTTTCCGCCATCAAATTGATTCGCGACAAAATAGTTGGTTGACGTGAAACCTAAATCTGACAGCACGGGTAAGGCGTTTTCAAACACATTACGAAAGCCGTCATCAAAGGTGATGCCGAAAACTTTCCCTTGACGCTCTCCCCTCAGATAGGGTGTCAGGTCGCGCATACTTTGGCCGCGATAGCCAAGTCGCTTCATCCAAGCCATTTGGCGGCTGAAACTTGTGGGATGTACGGTCAAGCCACGAAACTGCGTACCACGCGGCGCGGGCACAGCGACTTGGTGATACATCAAGATAGGAATAGATTGACTCATACCTGCCCTACAGGCTGTCCGCGATAAGCGGCGAGAGTGAGGCGTACAAAATCTGCAAGTTGAAAATGCTGCACGGCATGTTGCCTCGCACACCGCCCCATTTGCTTGAGAACCTCGGGCTGCTCAAGCACCTTTGCCAAGATTAGCGCAATTTGTTCTGGCGATTGCGCAGGCACAATCCAACCAGATTGGTTCTCAACGAGATTTTCGGGCAGCCCACCGACGCGCGTCACGAGAACCGGCAGTCCCAAACCCATCAGTTCACGGCAGGCATAGGATAAGGCTTCTCTATAAGACAGGACAAACCCGATGTCACCGGCCGCTAAAACTGAACGGACATCATCAATCAAACCAGGAAAGCTGACCTGCGGGGTCATTCCTAAGGACTCTACGCGTCCGAGCTGCGCCGCTTCGGGATAGTTACCTGCGACAACAATATGAAAGCGTTGTCTGAGCGCCACCGGCAACAGTGCAACACCTGCCACGAGATCCAACCAACCTTTTTCAAAATCTGTACCGCTTGTGCTGACCAACACGAACTTATCCTGCATCTCTGAACCGAACTGCGCCTGTCGCAGGGCTAGCTTCTCTTGTGCAGAAACGGGTGAAAAAAAATCCGTATCAATCCCGTTTCGAATAGTTCTGATTTCGCAATGCTTGTAGGGCGAATCGAGTACCAAGTCCTTAACAAAATCGCTCACGGCGATTACGCAATCGGTTGTAAATCGCGCACGCAACCAATTCCCAAAACTTTTTAGCGAATGGTCGTTATGCTTCGTGAAAATAATACGCGGACGAGGATGTATACCGAGCACCGCAAGCATCACCTGCTTGTGATCAGCCGAGCCATTCACATGAATGACATCAAATTGCTCGCGCTTGATTAGCGCGCGTAATTGTGCCCGAGGCCTAAGCCACGACGAGGGACGGGTTGTGTAAGGTATGTCGACCATCTTGACGCCTTGGATGCCCGAAGCATGGCGGTACAGCCGACTAGTAGAAGGCGTTGCAACAGTGAACTCATGCTGCGCTCCGAGGCCAAGCAGCAGATTGACGATATAGGTGACGTGACCGCCCCCGTTACGTCCATGAAAATTTGTGCATAGAATCTTCATGGTTTGTAGTCTTTGTCTCGTTCCGTGTGATCCTTGGTTTGCGCCAAAAACATCAATTTGGAGTAGCGCAAAAAATTACCCGAGGCAGCAGTAGTAGCCAGCACAAAGCCGTGCCGACCATCGAGTATGCCCAATTTTAAAAAATAGATTCGGATAAAAGTCCACATACTGTGGACCACAATCTTTGGCAAACCCGCCCGCTCGCCCTTGGCAAACATCATTTTTGCAGCTTCGCCTGAATAGCGATTGACCTTATCGATTAAGGAATCAAGCGTAGGATGGGGGTAATGCAACAGATGCGATTTCAGGTGGCCCGTCTTGCCTTGTGCCAAAGAGACACTCTCGTGCACCAGCACGTCATTAAACTTCCCAGAATCGCGTCTAAAAAGTCTTAACACGGGATCTGGCCACCAACCACTGTGCCGGATCGGCTTGCCGCAAAACTCAGACAAGCGATTGACTTCATAACCATTACGCGTTGGCGCCTGAAGCGTAGCAATAATCTCGTCGCGCAACGCTGGAGTCACGCGTTCGTCCGCATCAATAGAAAACACCCACTCCTTGGTGGCAAGCGCCAAGACGCGATTTTTCTGGATTCCAAAACCTGGCCAGTCAGAAGACTGATGCACTTGTGCGCCAGCGTTACGCGCGAGCTCCACCGTGCCGTCGGTACTACCCGAGTCCAGCACAATGATTTCGTCGGCGAACGAAACTGTAGCGAGACATTGCGCAATATGCGCAGCCTCGTTCTTGGTGATAATAATCA
>Ga0315906_10011697_pt1 | contig 10213 bp, 9 predicted proteins | sample LakEriMetagenome_4_FD_203526 | JGI IMG/M metagenome (GOLD analysis project Ga0315906, IMG submission 203526) | Freshwater fungal communities from buoy surface, Lake Erie, Ohio, United States - Buoy 2 MA122 | ecosystem: Environmental > Aquatic > Freshwater > Lake > Lake biofilm | place: USA: Lake...
GCTGAGCGCGCGGACCGCCAACGGTGACGCAACGACTTCACCACGTCATCCACCTCTGCGGACAGGTCCGGGCCGATGCCCGTCCTGATGTCGAACTTCTCGACATGCACACGAGATGCACCGAGTGAACGGACACCCTCCGTCATGTCACGCACGAGCGTTGCGGGCCCACACATCACCACATGCGCACCCGCCAGTCCCGCGCAGCCGAACGCGTCCTCGAGGTCGGCCACCCTCAGTCGTGAACCCTCATCAGAGACGTGCAGATGGAGAACAATCCGCCCCGCCCCGTGCGCCTCGGCGAGTTCGGCGAGACCGGGGGCGTCCTGCCGGGAGGACACCGCGTAGAAGAGGTGCGGGACCTCGTCCACGCGCCTCATCCGCGATCCCCCGAGGAACGGGGTGATGCCCACGCCGCCGGCGATCCACACCACCGTCCCGCGCCGGCGCGGACGGAGCCGCAACGCTCCGTACGGCCCCTCGATCATGACGGTGTCCCCCACGGAGACTCGCCCCGCGAGTCGACCGCTCCAGTCACCGAGATCGCGGACCATGATGCGCACGACACCGTCCCGTGGGTGCGACGCGACGGTGAAGGGATGCGGCTCGGCGAGGGCACCCGAACCGATGCGGACGAAGACGAACTGCCCCGGCCGCCAGTCCATTGACCGCCCGACGGGCTCCATGTCGACTGTCGTGGTGGCGCCCTCGGTCAACACGGACACGACCCGGTGGGGACGACCGCGCCGCAGCCCGTCACGCCACACAACGCGGTACACCCAGGCGGCCAGCCCGAGCAACATCACGAACTGGAACCAACGGCCCCACAGCGAATCGTTTGCGTACGGTTTCGTCGCGGTGTGAAAGTGCCACGAGGCCGTCACGAAAGCCACGATGAGGAACCTGTGGGATTGTCTCCACCAGCGGTACGGCACCCACCGCACGAAGCTGGCGAGGGCGAGAACGTAGAGAAACTTCTCCCCCAGTCCGGCCAGTTCCTCGGCGGCGTCGGCCACATTCTTGGAGGCCCCGGCGATCCCCTTCACGTCGTCGACTTGCTGCACGTGCAGCCACATCGCCGCAACCGAGAGTGCCCCGAACCACCTGTGCCATCGGTACATGGAATCGAGGCCCCCGAAGAACGGCTCGAGAACCGGCAGCCTCGTGGCGAGGATGTTGCTCCACGCCATGAGGAGGACGGACACCGAACCGATGAAGAGGGCAAACGAGACGTCGTCCTCCCTCCCGACGGCGTCGGCGAACGCGAACCAGCCGGTCGCGGTGGCGCCGATCAGCACCGACGGACCGACCCAGGCCAGCCCGGGATGGGGACGGCCGGGACGTGCGGGGCGCTGCAGTCGCCAGTCGGCCCGAGAACCGAGCAGGCGCTCCAGGACGGGTCGGACGACGTCACTGACCCCCGCACCGCTCACCGCATCATGTTAGGAGACCCTGCTCGGGGTGACCGGAAGGCACTTCCGATTACGATTTCGGTATGGACCTCACCGAAGCCAGTCAGATTCCCCGCCCGGGCCGTGCCGCCACTCGCCGCAGGAAGGCAGGCTCGCTCTTGGTTCTCGTCTCGGCGGCACTCGCATTCACCGCCGGGTCGGGCTCCGGGGCCACTGCATCACCTCCGCCGACCGCCGCTCCCCAGGTCGGCTGCGGTGTCAGGGTCTACATGACGGCATCCGGCCCCGGGGGCGCCGATGCAACGAATGACGCGAGCGTGAAGACCAGCCTCGAGACCAACACCGACCTGTGCGTGACCGTGGGCGTGAACTACTACCAGCTCTCCACCGTCTCGGCCTCGGTGACCCTCACCAACTACGACGTCATCTACGTGCAGGGCCAGAACAACTGGTCCGGCACCTACCTCAACCAGTTCGACGCCAGCGACTACGCAGTCCTAGACACCTTCCTCACCGCCGGTGGCGGGGTTGTGTTCGGTGAGTGGCATGCCTGGAACGCGTGCGCGAAGAGCTACGCCGCCGCGTGGGGCAGCCTCGATGCCCTGATGCCCGTGACCATCAAGGCGGGTTGCGCATACCAGTCGAACGTGAAGGTCCGCTTCTACAGGTGGAGCCGCCCGCTCGCACCGCTCGTCGACACGGGAGTCGCCGCGGACTTCGTCTTCGAACCGGCCGACTTCGCCGGCTCGCTGAGCGAATTGACCCTCAAGTCCGGCGCCACGCCGTACTACTACGCGCTGTGGAACTCGAACGTGAACAACATCCCAGCCGCCGTCGACCCGGCCCAGTTGCCCTCTGACGGTGGCGTGGGCATGGCCGGCTGGGTGCCGGCCGGGAAGTCTGGCCGCGTGTTCGCCTTCGCAACCACCAACGGTGCCCCCGAACTGCTGGACACAACCGCGGCCAACTCGTTCAGGCGACTGCTCCTCAACTCGCTGGGGTGGGCGGGCAGCGTCGGGGGGTCGATCAATCCCGACACGGTCACGGTGAACGCCACCGTGGGCGGCGCGGTCTCGACCCAGTCATTCGTCCCCTCGAGGATCGTGGGGACAGTCTCGTACTCGGTTGTCAGCGGCACACTGCCCACTGGGTTGAACCTGAACACGTCCACCGGCCAGATCACCGGCACCATCTCCCCCACCAGCACGGGCGGGAACGCAACGGTGACCATCCAGGCAACAGGACAGACCTCCGGCCAGGCACAGGCCTCCATCACTTTCGTCATCCCGGTCGTCGTGACGACCACCACGGCCGCACCCACAACCACCACGGTGGCGCCCACGACAACCATCGTCGCGTCACCCGCCACCACGGCCGCACCCACAACCACCGTGGCGGCAACCCAGACTCTGTCCGCCGCGCCGTCGACGAACACCACTGCGTCACTCGAGGTTCCGGCATCCGCCAGCCCAGGATCCACGTTCACCGTCGTCGCAAAGGGATTCACCCCGGGCGAGAAGGTGACAATCCGGGTCGGATCGAGCGGCCGGTCCGTCACCGCGACTGCGGGTTCCGACGGCACCGTGACCGCGGACGTTCTCATGCCGGCGGGCAGCACCGGAAGCACCAGCATCGTCGTGCTCGGGGCGACGAGCGGCAAGACGGCCACCGAGATGATCCGTGCCGGGTCGTCGGCACTGCCGGTCACCGGAGGTTCGTCACTGGCGCCCGCCTGGCTGGGTCTGGCAATGCTCGCCCTGGGCGTTGCTCTTGCTCGAAGTCGAGGCAGATGTCCAGGATGGGTGATGAGTGGGTGAGCCCGCCCACACTGATGAAATGCACACCCGTCTCGGCAACGGCCCTCGCGTTGTCCAGTGTGAGGCCGCCGCTCGCCTCCAGCAGCACATCGTGACCCGTTGACGCCTTGTGCGCGGCCGCCGCCGCAACTGCCTCCCGCATCACCGCAGGCGGCATGTTGTCGAGCAGCACCACGTCGGCACCGGCATCCATGGCGGTGCGCAGCTGCTCCAGCGTGTCCACCTCGATCTCTATCGGCAATCCGGCCGCCGCGGCGCGGATCAACCCGAACGCCTCGCGCACACCGCCCGCGGCGGCAATGTGGTTGTCCTTCACCAGGGCCGCATCGCTCAGGCTCATGCGGTGGTTCTGGCCGCCCCCGCACCTCACCGCGTACTTCTCCAGTGCACGCAGCATCGGCGTGGTCTTGCGGGTGTCCCTGATGACCGCACCCGTCCCCGCCACCGCGTCCACCCAACGCGACGTGGCCGTGGCGATGCCCGAGAGGTGGCACATCAGATTGAGGGCCGTGCGCTCGGCGGTGAGCATGCGCTGCGTGGGCGCCGCGACGCGCGCAATGACGTCACCCTTCGTGAGGCGGTCGCCGTCGGCGGCGAGACGCTCGATGACCACGTTCCCTGCCCCGCACACCATCTCCACCACCGCACACGCGATGTCGAGCCCCGAGAGACAACCGTCGGCCCGCGCGCCGAAGGTGACGATGCTGCGCTGTGACGCGGGCACGGTGGACACCGACGTGATGTCGACCCCGCCGTCGAGGTCCTCGGCAACCGTCGCCCCGATGATGCCTGCGATGCGTGCGGGATCCAGTCCGGCCGCCGCGAGCCGTTGCGAAGTGTCCCCCGACACTGGAGACAGCTCCATCACCGGACCTCCATGTGGCCGTTGCTCAACGTGGCGACGAGATGACGCTGCCAGGCCGGGTCAGGCTCGGTCACGTCGATGCGACGATGGCAGCCGCGGCTCTCGGTGCGGGCCTGCGCGGCGGCAACCACTGCACTGGCGATTGTGAGCATGTTGGTGGCCTCGAACGCCTTGCGGGTGGGCACGACGGCGGGCGACACGTTGGAAGCGAGCGTGTCGAGAATGGCCTGTGCCTGCTTCAGACCCTCGGGCGTGCGCAGCACACCGACGTACTTCGACATGGCGGTGCGCAGCGCGGAGCGGTGGTAGGAGTCGAGGAGGCCGGACGGGACATCATCTGCAACCGGGCGCACCGGCGCGGGCAGCGACCAACTGAGCGCACGGCCCACTCGCGTGCCGGCGACGACACCCTCGGTGAGGCTGTTGGAGGCAAGCCTGTTCGCGCCGTGAACGCCGGTGCAGGCCGCCTCGCCCACCACAAAGAGGCCCGGCAGCGACGTGGTGCCGTCGATGTCGGCACGCACACCGCCGCACACGTAGTGCGCGGCCGGCGCGACGGGGATGAGCTCGTGCTGGGGGTCGATGCCGGCGTCCAGGCACGATGCGGTGATCGACGGGAAGCGCTCGGCGAAACGGTCGATGCGTCGCGCGTCGAGATACACGTGGTCGTCGATGCCGGCGGGCGCCTCGGCCATGCGGCGGCTGATCGCGGCCGCCACCACGTCGCGCGGGGCGAGGTCCTCCTGGGGGTGCACGCCCGCCATCACGCGGCGTCCCGCGGCGTCGAGGAGGATGGCCCCCTCGCCGCGCACCGCCTCGCTGATGAGAGCCTGCTGGCCGCGCGCCTCGGCGCCGCGCCACAGCACCGTGGGGTGGAACTGGATGAACTCGAGGTCGGACACGGGCACACCCGCACGGATGGCGAGGGCGATGCCGTCCCCGGTGACGGCGGGCGGGTTTGACGTGGACGCGTACACCTGGCCGTAACCGCCGGTGGCGACCACAACAGCGCGCGCGGTGACCGTGCCGACGCTCTCCACGCCGCCGTTCTCGTCGAGCAGGGCGACCACGATGCCGGCGACGGCGCGTCGGCCCTGTGCATCCGTCCCGATGATGAGGTCGAGACCGAACGCACGCTCGATGATGCGCACGCCGGCGAGCCGCACGGACTCGTCGAGCGTGCGCTGCACCTCGGCGCCGCTCTGGTCACCGCCCGCGTGCACGATACGCCGGTGCGAGTGACCGCCCTCGCGCGTGAGGGCGACACCCTCGTGCGCGCCGGGGTCGAAGGACGCCCCGAGCCTCATCAGGTAACGGATGGCGGTGGGCGCCTCGTTGACGAGCGTGCGGACCGCCGTCTCGTCGCACAGCCCCGCACCCGCCGCGAGGGTGTCCTCCACGTGGTTCTCGATCGAGTCGTTCGGGTCGAGCACTGCGGCGAGGCCTCCCTGGGCCCACCCCGTGCTGCCCGCATCCAGGGTGTCCTTCGTGATGAGCAGCACGTCGCGCACGGGACGAGCGGCGAGTGCGGCGGACAGACCGGCGGCGCCGCTGCCGAGCACCACCACATCGGTCTCCACCGACCACGTGGGTTCGGGCGCGGCGAGGCGCGCGGGGATGCCGCTACTCGCCGACACGGGAGGGCGTGCCGATCGCGATCATCCGCTCGACCGAGGCGCGCGCCTTCTGCGCGATGTCGAGCGGCACGTCGACCACGTCGTTGCCAGTGCGCAGGGCGTTCTCCAGCTTCTCGGGCGTGATCATCTTCATGTACTTGCAGACTGCGGCGCGGTTGACCGGCTGGAAGTCAGTGGTGACGTTCACCTTGCGCAGCTGGTGCAGCATGCCCGTCTCCGTGGCAACCAGCACCTTCCGCGCCTTCGTCTCGCGAGCCGCGTCGAGCATCCCGCCGGTGGACAGGATGCGGGTGCGCTCCTTCGGCACCACGCCCTCGGACGCGAGCCACATGGCGCTGGTGGCGCAGCCGCACTCGGGGTGCACGAACAGCTCGGCATCCGGCTCGGCGGCGACCATGGCCTTCAGGTCGGCCCCGTTGATGCCGGCGTGGACGTGGCACTCCCCCATCCAGATGTGCATGTTGTCCCGCTTGGTCACGCGCTGCACGTGTGCACCGAGGAACTGGTCGGGGCAGAACAGGATGTCCCTGTCGCGCGGGATGGATGCCACCACCTCGACAGCGTTCGAGCTGGTGCAGCAGATGTCGGTCTCGGCCTTCACGGCCGCCGTGGTGTTCACGTAGCTGACCACGACGGCACCGGGGTGCTGGGCCTTCCACGCGCGCAGCTGGTCGGCGGTGATGGTGTCGGCAAGCGAGCACCCGGCGCGCTCGTCGGGGATGATGACGGTCTTGTCGTGGCTGAGGATCTTGGCGGTCTCGGCCATGAAGTGGACCCCGCAGAACACGATGGTGGACTGCGGCACCGACGCCGCGATGCGGGAGAGGGCAAGGGAGTCCCCCACGTGGTGGGCGACATCCTGGATCTCGGGCACCTGGTAGTTGTGCGCGAGGATCACAGCGTCCTTCTCGGCGGCGAGTGCGCGGACGCGATCGGCCCACTGTGCGTCGGGGGTTGTCACGAAACCGAGTGTAGGAGCGGCGCGGGCAGATTGCGCTTTTGTGAACGCATGCACGTGGGCGCCGCCACAGGTCACACGACGGCGTGGTCGACCGGAGGGTCGAACCAGAAACGCTCGATGGCCTCGGCGAGCGATCCGGTGGCCGAGCCGGGATCGGTGACGATGTCATCCGGTTCGTCGGCGAAGCGAAGAACGCTGGCCACACCGCTGTTCGCCACCAGCACCACCAGCCGCACGCGGCGGCGCTGCGCGTGCTCGCTGGGTGCACCGCGCACCTCGCCGTTCTCGTCGAGCGGGGCGGCCCACCCGGTTGTGACCACGGCTGCGGCGTCGAACATGCGGGCGAGACCGCTGGTGGGCGACTCGAGAAGCTCGTACACGTCGGGATGCTGGGCGAGCAGGCACGGTGCGGGGCGGGACTCGATGCCGTCGCCGGAGTTGATGCCGTACAGGCGCGCGCCGGGGAGCTCGAAGGAATCGATCATTCCGTGGAGCACGGATTCGGTGTGGACGGCGAGCGCCATGACGCCGCCCTCCGAGGGATGTTGGTGAACTTCGGTCATGGCGGCAATGTGTGCCGCCCGCGACTCAGTCAGACAGGGAGCGGGCCACACGCGCCACGGCGGCGCCGTACCGGCGTCCGGGGCTCTGCCCCATCCGCTCGAGCGGGCCGCTCAGGCTGACCGCCGCGACAACGTTGCCCTCGGAATCGGTAACCGGCGCGCTGACGGAGGCGACACCCTTCTCGCGCTCCTCGCTCGACTCGATCCATCCCCCGCCGGTGACCTTCTGACCGGACAGCACGCGCCCCGCAGACCCGCGCGACAGCGGGAGCAGGGCACCGACGGGAACGATCCAGCGCAGACCGTGGGTGGACTCGAACGACGCGATGCACCTGCGGCCGTTGCCTTCCGGCACGTACACCTGCACGCTCTCGCCGGTTGAGTCGCGCAACCCGCGCGCCGCCTCGCGGGCGCGGTCGAGCCAGGGGAACTGGTCGGTCGCGGCTGTGGCGAGACCGACGACGGCGAGGCCGATGCAGAACTCCCCCGCTGTGTTTCGTCGCACCGCGCCGTGGGTCTCGAGGGCGAGCAACAGGCGGTGGGACGTGGCCCGCGGGAGCCCGGTGGCCTCCACCACGCCGGCCAGCGGCAACGGGCCCCGCGCCAGTGCCTGCAGCACCGCGAACGCCTTGTCGATGACTCCCACTCCCGATACACTGTCCATTGTTTGGGAATCATATCCCGAATATTGAGACAACAAACGCAGGTGAGCACCCAGATGGCCAACCCGATGACACTCCCCCAGAAGGTGTGGGACCAGCACGTGGTCCACTCCGCGCCCGGCGAGGCGGACCTCCTCTACATCGACCTTCATCTCGTCCACGAGGTGACCAGTCCCCAGGCCTTCGACGGACTGCGCATGAGCGGCCGCGGCATCCGCCGACCCGACCTGACGGTCGCCACCGAGGACCACAACGTCCCCACCGAGAACATCCACCTCCCGATCGCCGACCCCGTCTCGGCGCGCCAGGTGCAGGTGCTGCGCGACAACGCGAAAGAGTTCGGCTTCACGCTCTTCCCCATGGGCGACGCCGGCCAGGGCATCGTGCACGTGATCGGGCCGGAGCAGGGCCGCACGCTGCCGGGCATGACCATCGTGTGCGGCGACAGCCACACCGCAACCCACGGCGCGTTCGGTGCGCTCGCGTTCGGGATCGGCACGAGCGAGGTGGAGCACGTGCTCGCCACGCAGACGCTCCCGCAGTCCCGCCCGAAGTGGATGAGCGTCACCGTCGACGGTGAACTGCCCGCCGGCGTGACGGCGAAGGACATCATCCTCGCGATCATCGGGGAGATCGGCACGGCGGGCGGCATCGGCCATGTCATCGAGTACCGCGGCTCGGCAATCCGCTCCCTCTCCATGGAGGGCCGCATGACCGTCTGCAACATGAGCATCGAGGCCGGTGCCAAGGCAGGGCTCATCGCGCCGGACGACACCACCTTCGAGTACCTGAAGGGCCGCCCCCACGCCCCGCAGGGTGCCGCATGGGACCAGGCCGTGGAGGCGTGGAGACAGCTGCGCACCGATGACGGCGCGAAGTGGGACAAGGAAGTGTTCATCGACGCGACCAAGCTCACGCCGTTCGTGTCCTGGGGGACCAACCCGGCGCAGGTGCTGCCGATCGACGGCGTCATCCCCTCCCCCGCGGATGCGGCAGACGCCACCACGGCCGACACCATCTCCCGCGCACTCGAGTACATGGGCCTCACCGCGGGCACCAGGGTGCGCGACATCGAGATCGACACCGTGTTCATCGGCTCGTGCACGAACGGCCGCATCGAGGACATCCGCGCCGCAGCCGCGGTGGTGAAGGGCCGCAAGGTGAAGGTGAAGCGCGCCATGGTGGTGCCGGGCAGTCACGCCGTGCGCAACCAGGCCATCGCCGAGGGTCTCGACCGGATCCTCGTGGAGGCCGGCGTCGACTTCCGCGAGCCGGGATGCAGCATGTGCCTGGCGATGAACCCCGACAAGCTCGCCCCAGGCGAGCGTGCCGCGTCCACCAGCAACCGCAACTTCGAGGGACGCCAGGGCCGCGGCGGACGGACCCACCTGGTGTCCCCCGCCGTCGCCGCCGCGACTGCGGTCGCCGGCCACCTCGCCACCCCGGGAGACCTGTCATGAAAGCGTTCCGCATCGTCACCGGCCGCGCCGTCCCGCTGAAGCGCAGCGACGTGGACACCGACCAGATCATCCCCGCCGACTGGCTGAAGCGTGTGGAGCGCACCGGCTTCGAGAAGGGTCTCTTCAGCACGTGGCGCGACGACCGCAGTTTCGTGCTGAACGACGAGCGTTACGCCGGGGCGACCATCCTGGTGGCCGGGCCCTCGTTCGGCGTGGGCTCCTCCCGCGAGCATGCCGTGTGGGCCATCCAGCAGTACGGCTTCGACGCCGTTGTCGCGCCGAGCTTCTCGGACATCTTCCGCAACAACTGCACGAAGAACGGACTTGCCCCCGTGGTGCTGCCGCAGGCCGCGGTGGAGAAACTGTGGGACCTGATCGAGGCAGATGCCGACACCGAGATCACCATCGACATGGAGCGTCTCACCGTGGAGGTGCCCGCCGCCGGTTTCAAGGAGAGCTTCCCCATGGACGCCCCCACCCAGCACAGGTTCCTGAACGGGCTTGACGACATCGGCATCACCCTCACGCACGCCGACGCGATCACCTCGTTCGAGAAGAACCGCCCCGCCTGGCTGGCGAAGTGACTATCTGACGAAAGCCACAATCAGCGCGGTCTGGGCGGACATCAGGGCGGCCATAATTCCGACCATGGCGATTGTCTGGCGACGGGCCGAGTCGGCAATCTCCCTGCGGAGGACTTCGGACGCTTCACGGATGTCCGAGCGCAGCAGCAACCCCTGAGTCTCAAGATCGTCTTTGGTGGCGACGTGGGCGTACCCACCGTACGGAGGATGTTCCATGAGTAGTGGTCTTCTTTCCGGTCGACGCCGGGAAGT
>Ga0315906_10011700_pt1 | contig 10212 bp, 9 predicted proteins | sample LakEriMetagenome_4_FD_203526 | JGI IMG/M metagenome (GOLD analysis project Ga0315906, IMG submission 203526) | Freshwater fungal communities from buoy surface, Lake Erie, Ohio, United States - Buoy 2 MA122 | ecosystem: Environmental > Aquatic > Freshwater > Lake > Lake biofilm | place: USA: Lake...
ATTACCGCCATCGCCGAATGGGAGAAAGACACCATGGCGCCAACTTTCCAGAGTCCGAAGGGTGGAGCACCGAAGAAGAAAAAGGCCAAATGACCTTCATCAACTCGCCCGTGCTGCATCGCTGCCTGCCGCAATGGGCTTTCGTGCGCGATACTTCAGCGTCCAAGCATTGTTTTTTTGCTCCACGACATCCGCGATGATCTCGCCTAGCACAGGCGTGAACTTGAAGGCATGCCCAGAGTCACCCGCGGCGACGACGAGACCTTCAAATTGCTCGTCATGTGTGATCCAGAAGGCGCCGTCGAAGGTGTCGCAGTAAAGGCAGACGCGGGTCGAATGCACCGGAGCCTCTGCGAGTGCTGGAAAAGTCTCGCGAAGAAAGGAACGATACTTTTCCTCCTCGCCCACTGGCATCACACGAACATCGCTGGCCTTCACGCGACGTCCCACACCATGATTGGCGATCTTGACGAGACCCTCCGCATTCACCGGAAAGCCATACCAGCCTGTTTTTGCGATATCCGCACCCCAAACCGGAAACGCTGGCGCACGAAAGCGCTCAGGCTGCAATGGCTGAAAATGAAAAACGGTCTGCGCCGTGGTCCACATAACGTTTTGGAGATGCGGTAACACTTCTGGCGTCCACGCACCTGAAGCGACTAAAACGAGGTCAGCAGTCCAAACATGGCCATCACAGGTTTCGATGCCCGTGCAATGACCAGCAGCCAAAACAGGTCGAGGAGCCTTCACCTGTTCGATGAGCTTGATTCCGGCCTCGCGAGCCTCTTTGGCCAGCATCGCAATGACGCGACCGCTCTCCACCCAGCCCCCAATCGGGTTCAAATAGCCTTCGACATATCGTTCGGCATTCCAAACGGGGTGTTTCTCGCGCAGCATCGCATGATCGGTGCGCCGCAAAGCATGCCCGAGGCCGCGCAGATAGTGAAAACTATCATGCTCGAAACCACTAGGCTGCATCGCGCTGCGGGACATGACGAGGAAGCCGTCCTCGTGATATAAATCGATGCCCCAACGAGCATTCCACGCCTTCCAACGCTCAATGCTAAGCACGCCCATCGCTGTGTGCTGCGCATCAGCCGCGTAGTCCATGCGCACAACCTTGCTGATGTCCGTCGAAGCGGCGTCAGGGTACGGAAGAGTGCCTTGATCGATCAGCGTGACCTTCCAGCCTCGCGCACGAAGCTCCAGCGCCGCCGTGAGCCCGAAGCAGCCGCCGCCAAGAATGAGAATGGAGCCGGGAGTCATATCAGGGCTTCGCTTTTTGCTTCTCCCGCTCGGCGCGGAAAGCTTTTTCACGATCATCGATATAGGCGTAATAGCCCGCGGCATCGACAAACGGATTGCTGGCACTGCTTCCGAGCAACTTGTGCTTCGCCTCCATGCCATAGTAGCCACCGTGTGCACCAAGGAACAGATCCACCGGCAGTGCTTTGAGCAACGCGAAGGTCTTTTCGTAGTCGGCAGCGATCTCCGGATAGGTTTTGTTGCCAACAAGGATGTAGCCGGGATTCACATTCGGGCTGCCGATGATCACTGCGTTCAGTTTCTTGCCGTTGTCATCGACCTGCATCGTCCACGTCGTGCATCCCGGTGTGTGCCCCGCCGTCTTCCGCGCCACTAAGATGCTGCCACCGAGCTTGATCTCATCGCCATCCTTCAACCGACGATCCACTTTCGCGGGCGGGAACTGCGTGTAGTCGCCTTTGACGATGCGAGTCTTCTTCGCGCCGCCCTTCTCCACCGCATCCGCGTCCTCAGCCATCACATTATACTGAGCTCCAGTCGTTTGGATGATCTCCGCACTGCCTGCGCAATGATCGGAATGCGCGTGGCTGATGAGCAGCACCTTGATATCCGTCCACTTGAAGCCAAGCTCTTCCACGCTTGTCCGAATGAGTTTCGGCGACTCTTCGAGGCTGCTGTTGATGAGAATGTGCCCCTCCGTCGTGGTGATGAGATACGACGCCAAGTCCCGCGAGCCGACGTAGTACAGATTCCCCGCAATGCGATGACTAGGAAAAGGCTCTGTCCAAGCGGACTGGCCAAGAGCGGCAACAGCAAACTCGATCAAGAGAAAGATTGGGAGCAGTTGGCTCATGCCCGGCGGTAAACCCCGAAGTGGAGCCAGCAGTCGGAATCGAACCGACGACCAGCGGTTTACAAAACCGCTGCTCTACCGCTGAGCTATGCTGGCCTGTTCTTCGGAGGCGTGAGACTAAACGACGAGTTTGTTTCGGCAAATGGATTTCCGAGCTGGCAGGTGGTTGAAGGCTCGCCAAGCGTGCCGAGCATGATTTCGCTCGTTTTTGCAACATCCAATGCCCATAAGACTCAAGAAGTACGCTCTATGCTGCCCGGCTTTGAGATCTCCGACCTGCGCGATTACCCCAGCCTGACCCTGCCAGAGGAGACGGGCGAGACGTTTGAGGCAAACGCGATTATCAAAGCCGCAGGTGGCAGTGCTCATTTGCCTGGCGTTCTGGTGCTCGCGGACGATTCTGGGCTGGAAGTGGATGCTCTGGATGGCGCCCCGGGTGTGCGGTCTGCACGCTATTCGGGCGAAAACGCCACGGATGCGAGCAATCGCGAGAAACTGAAGGCTGCGCTGGCGAAGCTCTCACCCCAAGGACCTTTCAGGGGGCGCTTTCGTTGCTGCATGGCACTCGTGAAGGATGGCCAGACGCTGCATGTGGCCCACGGATCTGTTGAGGGCACCCTGAGATTGCAAGAACAGGGATCGGGGGGATTTGGCTACGACTCCCTTTTCACACCAGAGGGCTTCATCGACACTTTTGGCGTCTTACCATCCGAAACCAAGAATAGACTCAGTCATCGCGCTAGGGCGCTGGCGAGCATGAAGACTTGGATGACTCAGAATCTGTGAAAGCCATGGCTTACGGCGAACCGAAATAAACCAGAAGCCACCGGCGAGCTTTCCCGGGATTTTTCTTCCTTTATAGAGCCCCGAAAGAGCGCTTATAGCAGCCGTTGGATCAAACCTGCCTAATCCCTGTTTAAGAGATTCTCCCTCTATTGGCAGGATTTTAATGCATGTCTGGCACTGCGCTCAATGCTGAAATTTACCTTGCCGAATCAAACTTCTCATCTAGCCTCCGCGCCCCTATGTCCAAAAATGCTGGCATCGCCAAGACGAGAAAAGCTGTCGCCAAACGATTCAAAGTCACTGCGACGGGTAAAGTGCTGCGCCGTAAACAAGGCAAGCGCCACATCCTGCAGAACAAGAACCGGAAGCGGAAGCGTAACCTCGGCAAAGTCGCCCTCGTGGCGGAAGTCGATGTGAAGGCGATCAAGATGAACCTCCCGTTCCATTGATCCCGACACCGGTTCCCGAATGGAACCAAAGATGAGCAAGCCTGGCTCCCTTCGTACGGAGCCTTCGACCAGGTGAGGCGGCGCATCTCTCTTAACAACAGCCTGATCAACCGATAAAGAACACATGCCAAGAGCCACCAACTCCCCCGCCAGCCGGAAGCGCCGCAAGCGCGTGCTGGCCAAAGCCAAAGGTTTCCGCGGATTCCGCAGCACGCACTTCCGCTATGCCAAGGACGCTGTCCGCAAGGCTGAAACCTACGCCACACGCGACCGCAAGGCCAAGAAGCGCAGCTTCCGCAACCTTTGGGTCCAGCGCATCAACGCCGCCACCCGGCCGCTCGGCCTGAGCTACTCCCGATTTATGGAGGGTCTCAAGGCTGCAGGTGTCACCCTAGACCGCAAAGTCCTCGCTGACCTCGCCGTCAAGGACGCCGCCGCCATCGAGACCCTCGTCCAGCAGGCTAAGGCCGCGCTGGAAGCCAAGGCGTCCGCCGCGAAAGCGTAACACCGCAAGGCCCATTACAGCCTTTCACCGCAGCCGGGACGCTCTGTGTCCCGGCTGTTTTGTTTTTACCTCCCTCGATCCATTTTCCGTCCGACCATGCTCTCCCAACTCGATTCCCTCAAAACCGACGCGCTCGCCGCTATCTCCGCCGCGCAGGATGAAGCCGCACTCGAAACCGTGCGTGTGAACTTCCTTGGCAAAAAAGGCAGCGTCACCGCGCTGAGCCAGGGCATGAAGGACGTGCCCGTTGATCAAAAAAAAGAAGTTGGTGCCAAACTCAACGATGTGCGCACCACCATCACCGACGGCATCGAGTCGAAGAAGTTCGCCCTCCAGGCCGCGCTCGATGCGAAAGCCGTCGAAGGCATCGACATCACGCTTCCGGGCCGTCCAAGCACGGGAAATGGCGCGATGCATCCGCTCACGCAGATCCGCGATCTTGCCATCCGCACGCTGCGTCGCCTTGGTTTCATTTTAGCCGAGGGACCGGAGATCGAGACGGAGTTCCACTGCTTCGATGCGTTGAACACACCCGCTGACCATCCAGCCCGCAACGAGAAGGACACCTTTTACCTTCCCGATGGGCGCCTGCTGCGCACGCACACTTCCAGCGTGCAAATCCGCACGATGGAAGCCGCCAAGTCGCTGCCCATCCGCATCATCGCGCCCGGCGCTGCGTATCGCCGCGATGAGATCGACGCCACGCACCTGAGTGTCTTCAACCAACTCGAAGGCCTCTACGTCTCCAACGACGTGAGCCTCGCCGATCTCAAAGGCACCCTCGAAGCTTTCTTTCGCGAGATTTTCGGCCCAAACACGGCCGTGCGCTTCCGTCCGCACTTTTTCCCTTTCACGGAACCGAGTTTCGAGATCGACGTGAAACTCGAAGCCAAAGGCAAAGACGCACGCTGGATCGAAATCGCCGGCTGCGGCATGGTCGATCCCGCCGTCTTCACCGCCGTGAACCAATCCCGCGGCGACAATCTCTTCGATCCCGAGACGACCACCGGCTTCGCCTTCGGCCTCGGTCTCGACCGCCTCGCGATGATCCTCCACAGCATCACCGACATCCGTCACCTCATCGAAAACGACGTCCGCTTCCTCCAACAGTTCGCGGCCTGATCATCGACCGAAGAATGAGGGACGGCAGAATGTCCCGAATTCTTCTGTCCCCATTCTCCTGTTGATCTTTAACTTTTCCGTCATGCAAGTCTCCCTCTCCTGGCTCAGCACTCATCTCGATCTCAGCAGCTACACCGTTCCGCAGCTCTCTGATCTCCTCACCTTCGCTGGCGTCGAAGTCGAAGGCATCGAAGAACGCGGCGTGACCACCGACAAGGTCGTCGTGGCTCAAATCGAGTCCTTCGTGCAGCATCCGAATGCCGACAAACTCAGCGTCTGCCAAGTGAACGACGGCACCGGCATTCGCCAGATTGTCTGCGGCGCGAAGAACTTCAAAGCGGGCGACAAAGTGCCGCTCGCACTTCCTGGAGCCGTTTTGCCCGGTGGATTCGCCATCAAAGAAGGCAAACTGCGCGGTGTCGATTCGATGGGTATGATGTGCAGCGGTAAAGAACTGGGCCTCGGCGACGACCACAGCGGCCTGCTCATCCTCGACGCCGAGACGACCATCGGCACGCCCTTCAACCAGCTCGTGCCTTCCGATGTCGTCTTTGACCTCGAGATCACTCCGAACCGTCCCGATCTCCTCAGCCATCTTGGCCTCGCCCGCGAGCTCAGCGCCCTTACTGACATCCCTCTCAAAGGCCAGCGCGACTACGCAAAGACTTCCACGAAATCGAAAAGCGCCGCGGACGATCAAGTCGCGCTCAGAGCGACCGATGTTTGCCCGCTTTACACCGCACGCATTATCAAAGATGTCAAAGTCGGCCCAAGCCCCGAGTGGTTGCGCCGTCGCCTCGAAAGCATCGGCCTGCGTCCCATCAACAGCATCGTGGACATCACCAACTTCGTCATGATGGAGATGGGCCAGTCACTCCACTGCTTTGATCTCGACAAGCTCCACGGCGGCATCGTCGTGCGAAACGCCAGCGAAGGTGAGCAAATGGTCGCACTCGACGGCCAGACCTACACGCTGCTGGCCGACGATCTCGTCATCGCTGATCCAAAACGCGCCGTCGCCATCGCCGGCGTCATGGGTGGTGAAGAAACGGGCGTCACCGAAGCCACCACCAGCGTGCTCCTCGAAGCCGCGTGGTTCACGCCTTCCAACATTCGCCGCACCTCGCGTCGGCTCGGCCTCAGCAGCGACAGCAGCTATCGCTTTGAGCGCGGCATCGACCCGCAACAAGTCGCCGGCGGCTCCGAACTCGCCACCAAGCTTATCCTCTCCATCGCCGGCGGCACCGCGGAAGACGTACTGCACGTCGCCGGGGAAGTGCCTGCTTTGACCGGCGAGGTCACGCTCGACGAAGACCGCGCCCGCAAGCTCCTCGGCACGCCTGATCTCACCGGCGACGAAATCCACACCATCCTCGAAAAACTCGGCCTCGGCAAAAAAGCCGCCACGAAGCATGAGAGCCGCTGGCACATCCCCAGCTACCGCGCCGATTTGCAGCGCCCCGTTGATCTCATCGAAGAAATCGCCCGCGTCATCGGACTCGACCGCGTTCCGTCGAAAATGACCGCCGTCGCTGTGCCCAGCGATGCCACGGATCGCGCTTACGACTTCGCCATGACCCTCCGCCAGGCCTTGGTCAATCGCGGCTGCTTTGAAGCGCAAACCCTGCGCCTCATCGCCGATGCGCAATTACCCGACACCCTCGGCGGCGGCACCGGCGTCGCGGTGAAAAATCCGCTCAGCGAAGACCACACCACGCTGCGCCCCAGCATCATCCCTGGCCTCATCGCCACCGCCGCGCTGAACATCCGCCAGGGCGCCGACCGCCTGCGCTTCTTCGAGCTCGGCCGCGTCTTCCTCAAGCTCCCGAACGGCAACAGCCGCGAAGAAGAACGCCTCGCCATCCTCATCAGCGGTCCCGTCAGCCCCTCAAGCTGGCACAGCCGTTCCCCACAAGCGGCCGACATGCATGAGTTGATGGGCATCATTCAAAACCTGCCCGGCCTCAGCCGCGTCAGCATCGAGCCGAAGGCCGTCAAAGAATCCCCCGCGAACTTCCTGCTCACCAGCGAACTCCGCGCCGGCAATCGCAACCTCGGCTGGATCGCCCAACTGCATCCCTCTCGCACCCGCGACATCAGCGCGCGTCATCCCGTCTATGTCGCCGAATTGCTCCTCAGCGCCCTTCGCCAAGGCAGCACCGGCCCTGCGAAGTTTGAAGAACTCCCGCGCTTCCCCGGCATGACCCGTGACGTCGCCATGGAAGTCCCCGCCGACCTCCCCCACGCCAAAGTCGCTGCCTTCTTCGCCAGCCAGAAAGAGCCCCTCTTCATCGCCAGCGAAGTCTTCGACGTCTTCACCGACCCCACCGGCCAGAAGATCGCCAAGGATCGCAAATCCATCGCTTGGACCCTCACTTACCGCAGCCCCGAAAAGACCCTCGAAAGCGCCGAAGTCGATGCCGCTCACCAGCGCATCCTTGCCGCACTCGAGAAGGCGCTTCCAGCCACAGTTCGCAGGTAAGTGCAGCACGCTTTGCTGCACTCGCTGCCATCACAGCGCGTGCAACAGCTTGTCGTGGATGCCGTCAAAGCCGCCATTGCTGAAGACGATGATCACATCGCCAAGGCGGGCTTCAGATTTGAGGCGTTGAACGATGGCGTCGGTGTTTGGCTCGAACCAGCAGGGCTTGCCGCGTGCGGTGACAGCCGCAGCGACCTTGGCAGTATCAAGGCGTTGATCCGCGGCGACCTTTTCGGGATTCGCCACGGCGGCGATGACGCTGGCATCGGCCTCAGCCAGGGCTTCGATAAGCTCGTTTTGCAGCACGTTGCGGCGACTAGTGTTCGAGCGAGGTTCAAAAATGGCCCACAGGCGTCGGCCGGTATAGCGCTGGCGCAGGCCGCGCAGCGTTTCACGGATCGCGGTAGGATGATGGCCGAAGTCGTCGATGATGGTGATGCCATGCGCGGCCCCGCGCTCTTGCTGCCGACGGCGCACGCCGAGGAAGTTTGAGAGGCCGGCGCGGATCTCGTGGTCGCTCAGGCCGCCAAAACGGGCGGCGCAGACGCACATAGCAGCGTTGCGGGCATTGAACTCGCCCACCATCGGCACCTCAAACGGCTCGCCGTTGAGCGTAAAGGCCGTGCTGTCCGGCTTCGTGGCGGTGATTTGAATGCGAAAATCATTCGTGGGACCGAGGCCGACCGTTTTGAGCGGCGCTGGGCATTTCGCGCGAAGCGTGAGGGAGTTCGGATCGTCGCCATTGATGAGCACGAGGCCGTTGCGCGGCACGGTGTTGAGGAAGCGCTGAAAGCTGAGCAGGATGGCGTCGAGGTCCGGGAAGATGTCGGCGTGATCAAACTCAATGTTGTTCACGATGGCGCACTCCGGCAGGTAGTGGAGGAACTTGCTACGCTTGTCGAAGTAAGCGGTGTCATACTCGTCGCCCTCAATGACGAAGATGTCGGAATGCGTGAAACGGGCACCGGATTCGAAATTCTCCGGCACACCGCCGATCATGAAGCCGGGGTTCTTGCCTGCGTGCTCAAAAAGCCACGCTAGCATGGTCGTCGTCGTTGTTTTGCCGTGCGTGCCACTGACGACAAAGCTGCGTTTGCCCTGGATGACCTCCTGCTTGAGCATTTCAGCCATCGAGACATAGGGCAGCTTCTTTTCGAGTAGTGTTTCGAGTTCTTGATTGCCACGGGAAATGGCATTGCCCACGACATACACGTCGGCATCGAGTGGCAGGTTTTCGGGTTTGAAGCCGGCGAGCACCGGGATGCCTGCGTTGGCGAGCACATCGCTCATCGGCGGATAGACCTTATCATCGCTCCCGCTGATGTGATGGCCGAGGGCTTTCAAAGCGACCGCGGTGGATCCCATAGCGGTGCCGCAGATGCCGATGAAGTGAATATGCTTGGGTGATTGGGGCATGAATCGGGTAAGAAGACCGGGATAGAAGCCGGATTTGGCCGTGTCGCTCCAAAAAAGTGCGCGCAGAAGGAATAATCGATCACGCCATAGCTCTGATGAAAAATGATTCTCTACAGACCATGGACCTTGCCTTCGATTTCGGCCTTGAATGGCCTGCAACTCGTCCGATAGCACGATGCGTGTCCGATTCCCCGCCCAGCTTTGAGCAGATTGTGGACGCCCATTACCAAGGGCTCTTCCGTTTCGCTGTGAGCATGTGTCACAGCGAGGCCACGGCACAGGATTTGGTGCAGCAGACCTTCCTGCAATGGGCCCGAAAGGGCCACATGCTGCGCGATTGCTCCAAGGTGAAGACCTGGCTCTACACGACGATCTACCGTGAGTGGCTGAGCATCGCGCGGAAAGAAAAAAAGCATGAGAAGGTGGAGTTTGAACCCGATCTGCACGGCAGCGCACAGTCCGAAGGTGAAGAGGAAACGCCTAACGTGGATAGCGACACACTGCAAAAAGCGCTCGGCCAACTTGACCCGGCCTACCGGGCACCGCTGGTGCTGTTTTATTTGAAAGAGCTGTCTTACCGCGAGATCGCGGAATCACTCGATATTCCCATTGGAACGGTCATGTCACGCCTCTCGCGAGCGAAGGACCACCTGCGCCGCATCCTCCGCAAATTGGAAGAATCCCATCCACACCCCACCATTTAAGCTGTGAATCGCGACGAAGCTAAACTCGAACTCGATGCCACGACGCTGCGCCCTCAAGATGCATCGTTGGAAGCCCGCGCGATCCTGCACTCCGATGCGGAGCTGGCCTCTTGGGAGGCGAAACGCCGTGCTTTTGATGAAGCCTTGGCGGACGCTTGTGCGAAGGTGCCCATGGTGGCCGGGCTGCGAAGCTCCATCTTGCAGGCAGCTTATGAAAAAACCCTCAGGCGCCCCCTCCGCTGGCTCGCACCCACGACAGTCGCAGCTGCAGCATGTGTGCTGTTCGGCTGGACGCTGCTATGGCCAGGCAGCAGGGCCATGGCGGCTTGGGAAGCCGAATCGCTCAACACGATTGCCAAGGTCAAGCACGGCCTGATGCAACTCGATGTGCATGAGGAAAACCTCGATAACTTGAAGAAGCACCTAAGTTTGAACGAGTGTCCCTGCCCGAGCGCCCTACCACCCTCGCTGGCACATCTGCGCACCATCGGCTGCAAACGTGTGACCATCGACGACCATGCCGGAACCATCATCTGCTTTGAACTCGAAAAGGGCAAACAGGCACACCTACTCGTTCTGGAGAACGAAGGCCTGTGCAACTGCCCTACCGAAGGTGCGCCATGCTTCAA
>Ga0315906_10011701_pt1 | contig 10210 bp, 9 predicted proteins | sample LakEriMetagenome_4_FD_203526 | JGI IMG/M metagenome (GOLD analysis project Ga0315906, IMG submission 203526) | Freshwater fungal communities from buoy surface, Lake Erie, Ohio, United States - Buoy 2 MA122 | ecosystem: Environmental > Aquatic > Freshwater > Lake > Lake biofilm | place: USA: Lake...
GCGGTGGTCCCTGCCGCGGTGGTCCCGGCCGCCGACGAGATCAGGGAGCCAACCAGGCCCCCTTTCCGGCTATCGATCCACGTCTGGACCTTGGCGACCGCTGCAGGGAACTCCCGCTGCAGTTCGCGTCCCTGCTCGAGGAGCGTGGGGGCACTGAGTGCCAGCACCCCGCCGATGGCGCCAAGGGTCCCCAGCACAATGAGGGCCGAGGCGATCCCCCGCCGGATGCGGTACCGCTCGAGATGGTCCACACCACGGGCCACTGCGATGCCGAACAGGGTAGCCAGAAACACGAGAATCGCGAACGATCGGACCGACCAGAGCAGCTGCAGCCCGTACCACACGGCCAGTACCGTGATTGCGGCGCGGGTGACGTCGCCGGTGCGCCAGCCGCGCCCCTCGGGCCCCTGAGGGGCCGGAGCGCGAGTCTCGTCGAGAGTGGTCATGGTCCCGAAACTACCCGCCAGTGTAGCTTACAGGGAGACATGCCATTGCCGCCCGCACCACTCTATCTCGATACGGCCGACGCCGTCGATCGCTTCCTCTCCGGTCTCACCGGCGTGCGCACCCTCGCGCTCGACACGGAGGGGGCGAGTTTTCATCGCTTCGTCGATCGCATCTACCTGCTGCAGCTTTCCACGTCGCATCACGAAGCGGTGATCGATCCGCTGCCGATCGGGACGCCCTCGTTGCTCGGCGCGCTGCTCGAAGATCGTACCGTGGAAGTGGTGCTGCACGACGCTGATTACGATCTGCGTCTGTTGCATCAGGATTACGGATGGCGCGTGACGAATCTGTTCGACACGCGCGTCGCGGCACAGTTACTCGGCATCCGCGCCTTCGGGCTCGCGGCGCTGCTCGAGCAGTACTTCGGTCTCAAGCTCGACAAGAAGCATCAGCGCGCCGACTGGAGCATGCGTCCGCTCACCGCCGATATGCTCGACTACGCGGCGCAGGACACGCGGCATTTGTTGGGGCTGCGGGACCGGTTGCACCACGAGCTCGAGAAGAAGGGCCGACTCCACTGGGCGCGGGAAGAGTTCGGTCGCGCCGAGGGCACGCGGTGGGACACCGATGGTGCCGATCAGGCCTTCCTGCGTCTCAAGGGCGCGCGCGACCTCACGCGTCGTGAACTCGCGCGGTTGCGTGAACTCGTGAAGTGGCGCGACGGCATCGCGGCCGAACTCGATCGCGCCACCTTCCGCGTGGCCGGCAACGAAGTGCTGCTCGATCTCGCGCGCCTCGCGCCCACCACGCGCGAGGCCCTCTTTGCCGTGAAGGGGTTCCCGCGCGGCATGAACGACGCGCGCGCCGCCGAGGCGCTGCAGGCGGTGGTGCGCGGCAACGCGGTGCCCGATTCGGAGCTGCCGCGGTTTCCGAAGAGTGCGCGCTGGGATCGCGAGCCCGACTTTGATGATCGCGTGGCGAAGCTCAAGAGCGTGCGCGATGTGGTGGCGACCAAGCTCGATCTCGATCCAGGCGTGCTCTGCTCGCGCGATCGCATGGAAGCCGTGGCGCGCCGTAAGCCGCGCCACGTGGATGACCTCGCCGAAGTCACCGAACTCCGGAAATGGCAGGTCGAGGTCCTTGGTGTCGACTTCGTGAAGGCGCTCGCGGGCTTCGCCAGCAGCGACGACTCCCCGTACAAGCCGGGCTGATCCGCGGCAGGGTGTTGCGGTGTCGCAACGGTCCTGTCGGCCGCTGCGACGCGTGGTTGTTGGGTTCGCTCAACAGTTGCCGGCATTGTACCGTGGGACGAAATCGTTCCGTTAGCTGTAAGTTATTGCAAGTGATGGTTTTGTGATGGTTTCGCCGGCATTAGCGCCGGCCCTTGGCGCGTTGTGGCCCCGCGGCACGTGAGGTGCATCGTTTCGGTGCGAACGGTGTTCATCTCCCTCCGGCTGCCCGACGATGTCCATCTCCCGCCCGTCGACTCTCTCGCCGCTTTTCCGTGACAGCGCGATCCGTCGTTTCGTCGGCATTGCGGTCGCTGCCTGCGGTGTGGATCTGCTCACCAAAGAAATCGCGGTCCGGTCGCTTGGTGAAACGGGATGGGTGCCCCTCACGGACCGGCTGTCGTTCACCCTCGTTTGGAACACCGGAACGGCCGGCGGTTCGTCCATCGGGCCGTTCACCTGGCTGCTCAATGTGGTCGTGACCGTGCTGGCACTCGGCCTCGTGGTGTCGGTGGTGCGGGCGATGGCCGCGGTCGATACGCGCTCGACGCTGGCGCTCGGCCTCGTGAGCGGCGGAGCGCTGGGTAATCTCGCCAGCATCGTTGCCGGCCCCGTAGGCGTCGCTGACTTTCTCGCTGTCCGTCTGTCCGACGAGCTCACGATGGTCGCGAACGTCGCGGATCTGTTCCTGTGGGCCGGGGCGCTGACGCTGGTGCCGGTTGCCGCGACCCTTGCACGCATGGCCCGCGCAGAACGCCGGGCGGCGCGCCCGCGACTGGTGTCGGTACGGGCCGAGCTCGCGTAAATCGCGCCACACCGCGGCGTGCCGGCGCAGAACGCCGGGAACGGAAACGACGAAGACCCGGAGCGCGAGGCGCCCGGGTCTTTTCGTTTTCCTGCGTGATGCCGTACCGCGCGCTGCGTGCGTGCGGACCTTAGAACCCCATGTACGCCCGCACCCGCGGCTCGATGCGCTCAGGCGTCCAGGGCGGCGACCAGACGAGGTTCATCTGCACATCGGTCACACCGGGCAGGGTGCGGAGCTGCTGCTCGGCTTCCCCCATGATCTCCGGGCCCGAGGGGCAGCCGGGCGATGTAAGGCTCATGTCCACCCGAACCGTGCTCCCGTCCACTGCGATGTCGTACACCAAGCCGAGGTCCACGATGTTGAGATTCAACTCGGGATCCTTGACCCGGCGCAACGCCAGCTTGGCCTGATCGGCCGAAATCACACCGGCGTGCGACTCCGCGGCCGGATCGGTCGACGGCTCGCTGTCGGGGGTGGTGACGTCGGGCTGTTCGCTCATGACTTCGTCCGTGGCGGGGTTCATGCCGAACTATAGCAGGTAGGGCAATCCCCGGCTCCACGTTCGGGATTCTTCAGCGGTTCGACTGGCCCTTGGCCGCCTTCTTCTTGGGCGGTGCCTTCGGGGCGGTGCTCTTCTTGGTCGATGTTTTCTTCGCCGACGCCTTCTTGGTCGACGCCTTCTTCACCGACGACTTTACCGTCGAGGCCTTCTTGCCGGTGGCCTTCTTGGCCGGCGTGGCCTTCTTGGCGGAACTCTTCGGCGCCGTGGCCTTACTCGCGCTCTTCTTGGCCGCTGCCCGCTTGGCGGCCGCCCGTCTGGCCGCCGCTGCCTTGCGCCGGGCCGAGGCGCTTGAGGCCCGCCGGGTACGGAGCGGTCGATTCCAGTCCTGGGCGAGGTCGGCGCGGAAGCTGGCCGGCATGGCCAGCACGCCGCCCGGGTCATCCATCACGGCGAGTACCGCGGCGTCGGCGAGGTCGTTGCGCACGTCCGCGATCACCTTGCTGGGGCGGCGGGCTCTCGCGGCGTGCACGCGGTTGGTGAGCAGCACCACAAACATCTGACGATCGGGGTCGATCCATAGCGACGTGCCGGTGAACCCGGTATGACCGAAGGCCCGCTCGGACATGAACTGCCCGCACCCGGCGCCGCCGGCGCAGGTATCCCAGCCCAGCGCCCGATGCCCTGCGGCACGACGGGTGAACAGCTGCACCGTGCTATCGGCGATGACGCGCACGCCGTTGGCCATGCCACCGTCGAGCAGCATCTGTGCGAACACCGACAGGTCGGCGGCGGTGCTGAAGAGCCCCGCGTGCCCCGCGATCCCGCCGAGGGCATACGCATTTTCGTCGTGCACTTCGCCGCGCAGCGGGTATCCGCGGGGCGGCGCGATCTCGGTGGGCGCCGTTCGGGCGATTTCGGCATCGGACAGGCGATAGTGCGTGTCGGCCATGCCGAGCTTGCGGAACACCGTCTTCTGCAGGAACGCGTCGAGGCTTTCCCCACTCACGGCCTCGGCGATGAAGCCGAGCAGGTCGGCCCCGAGATCGGAGTACTCGTAACAGGCCCCGGGCGTGCAGTTGATCGGCGCGGTGATCACGGCGGCCCGCGCCTCGGCCGAGGTGCTCGCGATACGCCAGAGTTCACGACCCGCGGAGAGACCGGCCCGATGGGTAAGCAGGTGCCGAACGGTGACCTGATCCCGGAGTCCACCCGTGAAGTCGGGGAGATAGCGCGAGACCGGGGCGTCGAGTTCCACCTTCCCCTGATCGTAGAGCACCATCAGGGCCGTGGTGGTCGCCACGACCTTGGTGAGTGAGGCGAGGTCGTAGATGCTTTCGTCGGCGGTGACCCGCGACTTGCGGGTCCAGTCGAGCGTGCCGAAGCCGCGCTGCCATACGGAGTATCCCTTGCGCCCCACCACCAGCGAGGCACCGGGATAGCCACCCGCCTCGATGCCGCGCTGCACAACGCGATCGATGGTGGCCAGCCGTTCGGCGGACATGCCGACCGCCGCGGGCTCCCGTTCGGGGAGACCGCCGGGAGAGGGCCGCGCCACAGCAGTGACGTCGGCCGCAGCGATGGCCAGCGCGGCAGTGAGCAGGAACAACGCGGAAGTCCGGCCGTAGGGTGAAGCGCGGGGCGAGCGGCACCGGCTCACGGCGCCGGCGGTGTGTCGAACCCTCTCGAGGCATCTAAGGCGACAAGCCGTGCCCGTCAATACCCCGGACGGGTCAAGGGGGGTGGGGGCAACGGTGGGGCGACCCCCGCGGAAACCATCCAGGGCCTGCCCGTGACAGATTCAACAGCCCCCATGGAAACCGACGCCGCCATTGTTCGACGGGCGATCGACGGGGACGAACGCGCCATGCGGCTGCTGTGGAATCAGCATGCGCCGCACGTGGAGGCGGTCGTCCGCCGTCTCGCCGGAGATCCTGACCTCGCCGAGGACATCGCGCAGGAGGTCTGGATCCAGATCTTTCGCGCCCTCCCGTCGTGGCGGGGGGACGCGAAGTTCAGCACTTGGATTCACCGGGTGGCGATCAATCGCACGCTGAACGCGCTGCGTCGGGTGAAGCGACTCGCGGCTGCGGAAACGGCGATCGAAGAGGATTCGGCGGTGGTGGAGCAGGACGCCGAGCGCAGCATGCTCGCGCAGACGATCGAAAGCGCCGCGCGCCAACTGAGTCCCGGCGCGCGCACGGTGTTCCTGCTGCACGACGTGGAAGGCTACACGCACGAGGAAATTGCGAGCGAACTGGGCATCACGCCCGGCGGCTCCAAATCGCAGCTGTTCAAGGCGCGCGCCAAGCTGCGCCGGCTGCTGGCGCCGCTGATGGATCAGCGGGCGTCGAACGGGGGATTCGATGGCGGATACGATGGGAACTATGAAGGAAGCTATGCAGCCCAGTAACGCGCCGCGTGCGCACATTCCGCTCGAGCGTCTGGCGGCGTTCGACGAGACGCCATTTACGGCCGACGAGACGGCGCATCTGGCGGTGTGCACCGAGTGCCGGAGCGAACGTGACGCCGTGGCGCAGGTGGTGGCGATGGCCGGTGCGCTCGGTGCGCATGAGCTGTCGGCCGAGGCGCCGCGTTTGGTGGAATTCGAGCAGATCATGGCCGGGCTGGGACGGGCGCCGGTGGTCGAGGAGCGGGGCCCGGTGACGTCGTCGCCCGCGGCGCTGCCGGTAGAACCGCAGGCGCGCCGCTCGTTCACCCCGTTGCTGCGTCGGGCGGCGGCCGCGCTGCTCCTCGTTGGCGGCGGTGCCGTGCTCGGTCGCCTGAGCAGTGACGCGAGCGGAGTGGTGAGTACGGGCGCGCTGGCGTCGTCCGGGGCGATGCGCGCCTCGGCGACGCCGGTGTCGCTCACTGACCGGCCCTTCGCCGATCAGTCGTTCGCCAGCGTCGATGCGGCCACGGCCGCGCTCAATCAGGCGCAGCGGGAGTACGAGCGCGCCTCGTTGTGGCTCGCCTCCAACGACAGCACCGTGCGCGATCCTGAAGTGTTCCGCGCCCGTCTCGCCGCGCTCGATCAGATGATGGAGGCCTCGCGCGTGGCGCTGCGTGATGCGCCGCAGGATCCCGTGCTCAATCACTACTATCTCGCCGCGTCCAGCGCGCGCGAGGCCACGCTGCAGGCGCTGCTCGGTGCCCTGCCTGTGGACAAGACGATCGAGCGGTACTGACGCATGTCGGCACGTATGGTACAGGTCTCATCGTGGGCCCTGGCGCTCTCAGGGGTGCTGACGGCGCTCGTTCCCACCATGCTCGAAGCACAGGCGGGCGCCACGCCGGCCTCGTCGCGGGCGCGCATCGTGCTGCGTCGTCCGGCACCGTCGTCTGCGCCCAGTGCGGGCGGTAATGTGTGCATCGAGCTCGAGTCGTCGCCGTCGCCGCTGGTGTATGCCCCGGAGGGGCTCGCACTGCTGCGTCTCAAGAAGCAGCTCGAGAGCGCCGCGCTCACGCTCGAACAGCGGCAGCAGCTCGAGCGGAATCAGCTGCAGCGGATCGTGCAGGTGCAGCGCGGCGTGGACTCGCTCATGCAGGTCGTGGTGCGCTCGGCGCGCGACGAGAGCGAACGCGCCGGTGAGGTGCGCCCTGTGACCTCCGGAGCGATGGGCGGCGGCCGGCGCATGCTCGTCACCATCGACAGTGGCAACGGGCCGGTCACGGTGAATCTCGAGGCGATGATGCGCGGCGTGATGCCCGTCGCCGACAGTGCCGTGACCCTGATGGCCCCGCAGGTGGAGCGCACACTGCGCGCGCTGCAGCCCGACATCGACCGGTACATCCGGCTCCTGCAGCCGCAGGTGGCGGCGTTCGCCGGCGAAGCCGAAGCCTCGCTCCCCGGCGGCGTGGTGGCGCCGTCCGGCTACATGGGGCTGTCGTTGAGCGGCGCGCAGATTCGCATCGTGACGCCGGACGGCGTGATGACGAGCCACTGCGAGTATCCGATGGTGGAGACAGTCGATGTCGGGTCCCCCGCGGCGCGCGCCGGCCTGTCGGCCGGCGACACGTTGGTCGCGTACAACGGACGTGACGTGACGCAGTCGGCGGTGAACTATGCGGAACTCATCACAGCGGGGACGACGGTGCGGGTGCGGGTGCGCCGCTCGGGTAAACCGCGCGAGGTGCCGGTGGTGGTGGACGCGCGGCGTGACGAGGAGCGCGCGGGGCCGGCCCGGATGATCCTCCGCGGCGTTCCCCTGTCGTCGCCGGCGATACCGACGTCGATGCTCAACCCGAGTGGCGTGACCGTGCTCGCGGGCGCGCAGTTCGCGACGATGGACACGGAGTTCGCGCAGAGCCTCGGTCTCGAACCCGGTGTGTTGGTGCTGCGGGTGCCCACGGGAACACCGGCCGCCGATGCGGGACTTCGGTCGGGCGACGTGGTGCGCGCCGTGAACGGGCGCGTGGTGCGGGATGTGGTGGAGCTGCGGCGTGCGCTGGCCGTCTCGCGTGATGCGGCGCGGCTGACGGTGCAGGGGCGGGGGAGTGCGGCGCGCGTGGTGGTGCTGGAGGTGCGGTAACTGCGGTAACGGCGTTTGTAACTGCGGGGGTGACTGCGCTCTAACCGCAGACGGCAGACGGCAGGAACTACAGCACGCAGTCAGGGAGGAATGTGGTAGAACAACACGGGAGCCAGCGCTGCGCGCGGCTCCCGATGTCCCTACCGCAAAGGAAATCGGGCGCACCGCGAAGCGGCTGCGCCCGTTTTGTTGTACCGCACTCCTCCCGTACTGCGTGCTGTAGTTCCCGCCGTCTGCCGTCTGCTGGAAGTCGCGCGCGCGATACTCGCCCCGCTGTAGTTCCCGCCGTCTGCCGTCTGCTGGAAGTCGCGCGCGCGATACTCGCCCCGCTACCGCTTGAGGCTCCCCGCCTCCACCGCGTACACCAGCCGCACCGTCGCCTTGTCCGCCTCACTGAGTTCGCGCACGCGCACGCGGGCCGACATGATGTTGTCGGGGCTGGCGGTGTGGTCGAGGCCGAGCAGGTGTCCCACTTCGTGCAGCGCGATGGCGCGCATCTGTGGCGCGGTCACCGTGCCGCCGTTGGGGTGCGTCACCGCGAGCTGAATGTCGCTCGAGAGCAGCCAGTGAGAACCGTCGCGGCTCCATACCGTTTTGCCGCTGATGCCGTTGGCGAAGCGCTCGACGAAGTGCACCGCGATATCAGCCGTGGCCGAATCGCGCACGAAGGAGAAGCGCACCGGAATGCCGGCCTGTGTCCACGTGTCGAACGCATCGCGCACGGCAGGGAGGAAATCAGGATTCCACTGCTCCAGTGCATCTCCGTCGCGCACGAATACCCGCAAGGGGCGCGTCGCACGATCGGGCCAGCGCGTAATCGCGGAGTCGCGCGCGGTGAGCAGCTCGTCGATGTACGTCCCCGCCATGCCGCTCGCGATGCGGCGGCGCGTGTCTTCGGTGGTCGCGGTGGCGTTCCCGTTGGTACGGCGGATGGTGTTGCTCGTCACCAGGACTTCCTCGCCGTGCCGGGCATCGTCCACGCGTTCGGCGATGTCGAGAGGCGAACGTGCTCCCTTCGCGACAATCGTGCCGTCTGCCTCGTCGAGTACCGCGCTCCGCGCACCCACGCTCTGCCCGCCGATGAAACAGGCGAGTCCCACCACGCAACAGGCCAGGAGGGTTTCGGCGGACTTCATAGCACCCGATCAGGAAGGCGGTGCGCCCTCCGTGAGGAAAGCCTGCACCGCGGCGAAGAAGGCGTCGGGGGCTTCCCAGAACGGGTTGTGGCCCGCATCGGCAATCGGTTCGAGACGCGCCTGCGTCAGGAACCGGCTCGTGCGCTCCGCCTCCGACAGCGGCAGGGCGTCTGCCGCACCGTGGACGACGAGTGTGGGGACGCGCAGGTCACGCAGCCGGTCGCGCCAGTCGTAGCCGTCACGACGCAGGCGTGCGACGACATAGGCGCCCGTAACACTGTCACCGCGCGGTGGGCTCACATGGCGGGCGAAGTCCGGATCGGCGAACCACGCCGGGAAATACGCCTGGGCGTACGCCGCGTGGGTGGCAGGGTCGGGGGCTTCGAGGGCGCGCACGTCGAACGCCGCGAGCGTGTCACGCGCCGCACCGGTGAGTCGCGCCACGCCGACGGCATGCAGTGGCGGTAGCCACTCGCTGGTGATACCCACCGCATTCACCAGCACCAGCCGACGCACCGCCTCGGGGTGGCTGGCGGTGTCGAGGGCCGTGGCGAGCATGGCGATCCCGCCGCCCCAGGAATGGCCGAGGATGTCCCACTGCGCGATCCCCAGCGCCTCACGGAGCGCCGGGACGTCGCCGGCATCGAACTCGATGCGGCTGGCCGAGGCGCCGGGGGGAATACTGCTCGCCCCGCGCCCGCGCTGATCGTAGAACACCAGCTGCCGCTGCGTGGCCAACACGGCGAGCGCGGGCCAGAGCAGTTTGTGGTCGAAGATCATCCCACCGTTGATGCACAACAGCGGCGTGGCGTTCGGCACCGCCGGCGTGGTGTAGACGGCGAAATCGAGCCCGCGGGCACGGACCACGTGCGCCTCGAGCGGCGGACGTGGCGGCAGCGTGCGGCGAAACGCGAGATAGCGGGCGAGGGCGGGAGATGGTGGCGTCACGCCGCGGAAGATAGCGGGGGGATGCCCCGGCGCTCAGGGCACGGTGTGCCTGAGCAGCCCCGGATCGTGGTAGGCCCGCGCGTAGGTGCGCGAGAGGTACTGCGCGTGGGCCCACGCATTCTCGGCGTACGCGCTCCAGGAGCCGTGCGTCGTCATCATGGCCCGGTCGTACGCCACGAAGCAGTAGCTCTTCCACGCCGCCGCCTCCGGCGTGAGGTTGTCGGCCCGGCGCACGTTGGAGTAGCCGCTGTACAGCGTGACCGGCACACGCAGCGCACGCGCGGCCTCGATGGCGAGCTGCCCCGTGACACGGTGGTCCGAGTGATCGATGGGATTCGCGAGCACGTCCGGATCGGAGGTGTGGATGTGCATCGTGAGCCCCAAGCGTTGATGCTCGCGGATGATCGCGGTCACCGTGGCGCCGAGGTCGTCGATGCCGCGATAACTGGTGCTCGAATCGAGCGCGTCGAGCCGACCGATGGTGGAGTCCGCCAGCCTCTTCATGCTGGCGAAGCGGTGCTCGGCGTACCCAGCGCCGCTCGGCTTGCCATCGGGCAGCCGCAGAAACACGGTGGTCATGCGCGGCGTGCGACAGCCGCGAACACGATGCG
>Ga0315906_10011702_pt1 | contig 10209 bp, 10 predicted proteins | sample LakEriMetagenome_4_FD_203526 | JGI IMG/M metagenome (GOLD analysis project Ga0315906, IMG submission 203526) | Freshwater fungal communities from buoy surface, Lake Erie, Ohio, United States - Buoy 2 MA122 | ecosystem: Environmental > Aquatic > Freshwater > Lake > Lake biofilm | place: USA...
CTTCTTTAATCTGTTGATTAATAGTATTAACTGCCTTAGATATCTCGTGTAAAGGATAGACACGTTCATTTGCATTGCGCTTGTTGCCTTCAATACAAATGCCTTTAAGATAGAGATTCTTACCTCCGCTGATATCAGCTTCCTCCAACACCTGGATGTTGGCCTGATTAAAGGTAAGTTGTTCTCTTAGCGTTTTCATTGCCGATTAGCCTCTAGCTACTGGAGACTTTGTGTTAACACCTGATGCTTGGCCCAAATGAGGCTTAGTAGCAGGCTTTTGATCTTTCATGCTGGCACCAGCTTTGTTCTGGAAGTCGCCAATGAGATCTTTTGTGTTGTTGCTGTAAGCAGAAGTGTCGTGCTTGCCACCCATTTCGCCACCAGCGTGTACAGGCTTAACTGTGTTGCCAACAGGACCTTTAGCGCCTGCATTGGCTGCAACTGGGCTCTTGGAATAAGCACCTTGCTCACCAGTTACTGGCTTTGGGGCTGCTTTTAAGCTCACGGCTTCCATCATGCCCATTTCTTCTGTGTCGTCCATTTCAAGAGCGTCGCCGCCTTCATCAGGACCCATCATGTCGCCATTTCCGCCCATGTCGCCCATGTCGTCGTCACCCATTAGGTCTTCAAACTCAGCCATTAACTGGTCTAGTTTGTCTTCTAAATTCATGATGTCGTCTTTGGTAGCCGGCTCGTCGCCACCGCCGCCAAATTCATCATTATCCATTTCCATGTCTTTGGTAAGATCTTCGCCGTCGTCTTCTGCTTCGTCGTCAAACTCCACATCGGATTCGTCGCCTTCGGCTTCCATGTTCATGTCAGATTCTTCTTCCATTTCCACGTCGTCGATTAGATCATTACTGGCGTCGCCGCCCATGCCTTCGTCTAGGTCTTCGTCTGCGCCTTCTTCGATTTCTTCGGCTTCTTCAGCCATGATGTCTTCGTAGATCTGGCGGCTTTTTTCCACAACAATGTCGTGGAATAGTTCGCGAGCTTTTTGCTCGTCATCATTGATCACATATTCAATCAATTGTTCAAAACGGTTCATATGAAAAACTCCTATAGGTAAAGTGTGTTGTTATTTACACACTAGATGAAATATAGGTGGTTTATGGGGGCAAAACGACAATAAATGCCGTTTACATTGGAGGGGCGGCTGGTGGTGAGTATTGTTGACGAACAAGTTTGAGTTTTTCTTTGTACTCATAGGCTCGTACATCATTCATCTTGCGCAGTTTGTTTAGCTGACGCAAGGTAAGGCGACTTTTACGCAGGTCGCCAATTTGAGGCTGGCTGTTGTCTTGTGCAACATCCTGATATGCTTCAGGTTCTTTATGCCAAAATTCTGTTAGTAACATAGACGTATTTATACTGGAGGGGGTGCGGCACCACCAGGCATTCCGCCTGGAGCAGGAGGCACAGCGCCAGGCATTCCGCCCATACCGCCATCTGGTGTCATCTGACCAATGTCTTCGCCTGTTTGAATGTCTGTTTCTAGTGCGCCAGGAGTAATCCCTACTGATCGTAGATCTTGTCCTGTGGTAGGTTTCATCTCTGGTGAGTCACGTTCTTCACGCCACATCTCTTCGTTCTTCTTGATTTCGTCTTCAGTCAGGCCCAAGAAGCGTTCTAGCATAAAGCGTTTTGACATGTATGGCAGTTGTTCCATGCTGGTAAATGCTTGAATACGTGTGTTATCCAGCTCACTTTGACGGTAACTTGCAAAGTTTTGAGGTGCATTAAACTTGATGTTAAACAGGCTAGAGTCTATGTTAAACCCGCGCCACTTCATGAACATCTTGAATTCGTCGTCTAGTTTTTGGCAGATCAACGCCTGTAAACGTTCGCAATACTGATTGAATCTGTACTCTTGTATGAGTGCTGTGCCTACTTTTCCGTCGTCAAATGTCTTGCCTGAGTCGTCTGGACCTGTGGGCAAATAGCTTGACGGCACACGCAGACCACGGGCCATTTTGTTGTTAAAGTACTTTAAATCGTCAATTTCGCCTAGGTTCTGTCCGCCTGGCAATGTGTCCACGCTGGATCCACGACCGTCTGCTGTTTGTGGAAAGAAGTAATCTTCGTTGATGCTAAGTGGGTTATAACTGGCATCCATCATGTTCTGTCCACCACCAGTAGTGGTAGGAATTCTACGTTGATGCATTTCGTTTTTGATACGTTCCACAAACTGCATGGCCAAGTGGCTGGGCATGTTGCCCACGTCAATCTTGAAAATACGTCGTTCAGGAGCACGACTCACACGATAGATAAGAATTGAGTCTTCCAGCAGTTCTTTCTGCTTGAACACTTTGTAGATGTTTTCCAAGATGCTTTTGCCAAACGGCCAAAACACATCAAGTCCTTCGTTCAGGCTCATGTGCACCACGTGTTTGGCATCCAAGCAAACTTCGTTCATGGCCTGCATGAAACGACTGTTGCCCACACCGCCACCTGTGCCGCCATTGGGCATGGTGTAGTTGGCAGCACCCGAGATTGTGCCTGTTACAGGATTGGTCATGTAGTCTGTAGTAGTCTTGGCCGCCACAGTCATGTTTTGAAAGTTGGGGTTGATGTCACGAATCACATACTGTTCAGGACGCTTGCCTTCTGATTCGTTCACAATCACACGAGCTACCTTGCTCATGTCCACCCACATCATTTCAAATGTTTCTGGATCACGCACAAAGATCTGATCGCCATACTTGATGGTATTACGGAACAGTTTGAAGATACGCTGATCCAATTTGTTTAATTTTGTCCACTGTTGCAACTGTTTACGGATGATGTCAATCTCGTGATCAGTAGGAGTGTCTGAATACTTTACTTCAAACGGTGTGCCGTTTTGTTCGTTTAGCTGTGTGGAGAACTCAGCAATAATGTCCAAACATGCATTGATCTCTGAGTCCATGTCCATGTTTTCGTACTGATTATAACGTTCAATACGGTTGGGATGACCTGAGTAAACTTCTGGCAGTCGGCTGGCATAGTTGCGATAAACCATGTCTGCAGGATAGTTATCGGTGCCGTTGTTCTTGCCGTAGCCTGGAAAGCCGTCAGCATAGCGTCCTGAAATTGGACCTAACTGACCAGTGGTGTCGGCCACTTTGAAATATTTTTTCCAGCCGGGGGATTGTTTTTCTGCCATAGTAAGTTATTTACCGTGTTTACATGGAAGTTTGCAGTATTCTTTCCTGCACACTAACCGAGTTCTTTTGCTCTCTGATCATGTCTGACATTGCATTTATAAGCTGTTCTGTTTGCTCTCGCATGACGTTGACCAGTTCAGTCATTGCTCTGTTGTCTGATGATGCTACCGCAGTAACTTCACGCTCGGGTGCATCTTTCATGCTTTGCATCATACCTTCAAACATCTTTTTCACGTCTGGCATTTCTAAATTGATAGGTATTGCCCCGTTGTCCAAAGGTATCATTGCCTCTGGGCCTTTTTCAGCCACCATGGCAATTTGTGGAGTTGATGCAAGTCCGCCATCTGCATAGCCAGGAATCTGTGCATGAATATGTCCTGCTGTGGCTTTTGCACTGGGATTGTTGTACTCATCAATGGCTACACTGGCACCCATGCTTTTGAGCCAGTTTGTGATTTCTTTGCCTTCTTCAACTGAAGGCTGTTTTGACAGTGCAAAGTCCATGGCACGACCTGTGGTATGACTACTGCTAGGAGATTTTTCCTGATGGAACTTGTCGTTAAATCCAGAGAAATAAGCAAAATTAGGCATGTTGGCCTGTACTTGCTGTGCTAGTTCAATAATCTTGGGATCAATTTTACTGCCTTCGGCCTGCACATCGCCTGTCTTGAGCTTGAGCCCTATCTTGGTAAGATCGTTCTGCGATGCTATACCTCCAGCAACACCTTGCCCTCCGCCCATGGCAGGCATGTTCCCTGCGGCAGGCATTTTCATCCCTGCACCTCCTGTCGCTCCACCAGTAGCAGATGATCCAGCGGCTGCTGTTTTTTGTTGCAAGATATCAATCTGTGACTTGAGATCCGGAGTTTCTAGATCCATCAACTGAGTTTTGAGATCCACATAACTCTTGTATGCTATGCTGTATTTTTCAGCACGTTTTGTGTCTGCATCTGTAAGTCGTTCTAGTTTTACTGAATCTTTGGCTATTTCATCAAAGGCATCATCCATTTCTCTAGACCCTGTGGTCATGGACTTGGATACTACTGACAGTGTTGACATCAATGACTTTACTGTGTCTGCAGCCGACGGACCTGTTAAGGATGGTTGTTTTCCAAGCACTGACTCTGATGGGCTTGTTAAAGATTTTTGTTTACCGAGCACTGATTGTGCTGTGCCTGTTTTGGTCCCGTTGTCTAATTCAGACATTGGTATCACAGCTTCTTCTCCATGAAGCATGGCCAGATACCCCGAAGTTGGCCCTTTAAGAATACCTCCATCAGCGGCTTTTGGTAATCCTGACATCTCGCCAAGACCCTTTCCAAGTTCTTTACCTGCAGTGCCTCCTGCCCAGACACCAAGTGCTGATCCAATCAATCCACCTACCACTGCACCAACTGCATTGCCAATAATTGGAACTGCTGTGCCTAATGCGGCACCTACGGCTGCTCCTTTAAGGCCACCAGCAACTCCAAGGCCGATTGCACCAGCTCCTTCTCCAAGATTTTCTGCTGTGCTAGCAGTGACTTTCTTACCACCTGGAGTCAGTTCATTTAACATGTTGGCAGCGTTTTTAGTAGCAGTTGCTAGTGTTATCATAGCATCTTGTGCTGGACCAATACCTTTCTCGATAAATGCTTCCATGGCCTTGTTGGCATCAATCTGAGCTTTAATTAACTGTGCTTGCTTGGCCAGCAACGGATCAACTCCGCCTTCAAGTATTTTTTGTTGATCTGCTTTGATCTTGGCCATGTTGACCGTGATATCACCTTGTGCCAACTGTGCTAATTTTAGTTGCTCGTTGATAGGACCAAAACTTTCATTGTATGCACCAAACTGTCCCAGTACCACACCTACGCTGTCTGCAGTCTTGCCCATAGCTGTACCAGTTATGGTCACCGCATCAGTATAACTCATTTGACCCGCAATAACTTTTTGCGTGGTCTCTAGCATGGCTCCGTTACTGGCCAAGTTGGCTGCTTGTGCATCAGCATTGCTTAGGTTACCTGTAACTGATGCTTGGAAAGCGGCTGCCATCTTGGGTCCAGCCGCTTCGTAAATTGCGTTCATTTTCATCAGTTCTTCGGCTGCTTTTTTACCTTCGGGGCCTTGCAATTGCAGTTCACGAATCTTGGCAGCAAACTGTTCACCTTGTAACGCACGCTCACGTTGATCTTCCATTTCCTTGCGTGTCTGACCAGTGAGCTTGGTCAATGCATCTTGTTCAACTAGATACTTTTTAGCACCGTCAGCAAGTTCAGCATTGGTTTTACCTTGAGCATTGCCCAGGCGTGTCTGTATCTTTAGATAACCTAACATGCCGTCAGACACGTCAGCCATGCTCATGCCCATTTTTAAGAAGTCTTCTCTACTGCCTTCAAGAGCTTGACCCATGTCGCCAAGACGTTGTCGTCCTTCATACACTGATCCAGAAAACAATGCTAGATCTTTGCTGTTGGCTGCAATTTGCCCCACAAACACATCTAGTTCACCTACACTGAGTCCCAGCTGATCACTGGCTTTTTTGACTCCTGTCATGCCATCGCTAGCGGCTCCTCCAGCCTTGCTCAATCCTGAATATGTTTTGTATAACTGGTCTGCCATGGTGTTGGCAGCTTTGGTATAGGCTGCAAACGCACCTACTGCGGCTGTGACTCCTGCAATCAACAAGCCAACTACTTTGCCAAATGGATTCATTAGAGCTAGTGCCACTGCGGCTGCTGTTGCTGCCTGGGCCATGCTGTCAATGCTTTCGTTGAATGCGGTTGCACCTTTTTTGCCTTCCAACATGGCCTTGCCCGATGCCATTGCTGCCGCAGCCACATAACTGGCTGCCTCCCCAAATTTTTCTGCACCTTTGGTAGCATTGTTAATGCCGTATTTGGCTTTGACTTGAGCGTCGTGCATGTCTTCCGAAGTTAGTTTGGTTAGTTTGCCAAACTGAGCCATATCGTAATTTACTTGTTCTAGTATTCGAGCAAGTTCTTCCATCTGTGCATTTGTGTCGGCCATGGTGTATTACCTATAAGTAGAAGTATATTTATAGGTGCAAAATGACCCAAACTGCTAACCCGCTGAGACATTTTTTTAGACAACCAGCAATCTATCTTCGCTTGCCGTCAGATGGCAACTTCTGGCCCGAAGGCGATATTGCAATGACACAAAATCGCGAACTGCCGGTGTTGCCCATGACTGCCATAGACGAAATTACCTATCGCACACCTGATGCCCTGTTCAACGGACAAGCTGTGATTTCAGTGATTCAAAGCTGTATTCCCAACATTAAAAATGCATGGTCAGCGCCCGGGCTTGACGTCAATGCTATTTTGATTGCTATCCGTATTGCCAGTTATGGGCACAACATGGGCATCAGTACTACTTGTCCAAAATGTCAAACCGAAGAACAGTACGAAATTGATCTTCGCAACATGTTGGATCAGATTGCGTCACCTGACTACACCCAGACTATCACACACGGTGATTTGGAAATTGCGTTTCAGCCAGTGTCGTACAAGAATCAAAACGACACCAATCAAATGCAGTTTGAAGAACAGCGCATGATTCGTGCTATTCCTGGATCAGACTTGCCTGACGAAGAAAAGATACAAAAGCTCAATGCTGCCTTGAAGCGTATTACTGAGCTCACAGTAGATGCCATGCAGTTCAGCATTGCCAGCATTAGAACTCCACAAGCCCTGGTCACTGAATCTCAGTTTATTCAAGAGTTTTTAAACAACTGCGATCGTAACTTGTTCAGCAAAATACGTGATCGTGTGATTGAGCTCAGAGTTGCTAGTGACTTGAAACCTATCAAGATCACATGTACCAATTGTAGCAATGAATACGAACAATCAATGAATCTGGATCAAGCAAGTTTTTTCGAAACCGCCTCCTGACCGCTTCAGCAGAACAAGTTTCTGCTATGATTGACAGAATGGACCAGGAGGCCAATGACTTAAAACGTCAAGGGTTAAAAATGTCTTGGTACATGCGTGGCGGTGCCAGTTACAATGATGTGATGAACATGAGTCATCAAGAACGGCAAATGGTCAGTGAACTGATCAAAGACAACTTAGACACAACTAAATCTAGCAAATTACCATTCTTCTAATGTACATTGAACAAGTCAAACAAGATATTGAAAATTGGATTGTGAACTTTGTAGAAGTTCCACATCCTGCCTTGGGTGGATTTCCGCCTTGTCCTTATGCCCGCAGTTCAAGACTCAAAAACAGTTACGATGTGTTCATTGGATCTGATCCGTATTTTGATCTCAAGAATCGAGCACGACATGGCATGGGCAACAAAGAAGTTGTGATATATGCATACGATCCTGTGGAATGGCCACATGACTTGTTTGCTGCCAGTTTAGATCATGCCAATCAAGACTTTTTGTTGACAGCCAACTTACTAACCCTGGAAGATCATCCTGCTGACCAAGAAATTGTAAACGGCATCTGCATGAATCAAGGCACATATGCCCTGGCTCTTGTGCAGAGTCTCAGTGATCTCAACATCAAAGCACGGCTCATGGCCAGCAAAGGATTTTATGATTCTTGGCCAGAAGATTATCTAACTGCACTGTTTCAGCACAGAGAGGATCCTCGCAAATGACATATCAGTTTGCTAGAATTAATCTAGAAAAAACTACCTACAAGCCTGCAGTTGATTGGTTTTACATCACCAAACCCAACATTGCAGAACTACAAGACATATACAGAACCTATTGCACATACAAACACTTTGCCAGTGTAATGCCGCTGTTTGACAGTCAGTTCACAGAGCCAGGCACAGATTTGATTGGTTATAGAGATCAAGGGCAGTTAGTAGCGTTTTCCATGATGAAACGTTACGACGACAAAAATTTATTAGCCGCACAATTTGCCTGGAACTATCGTAAACCTCGACTACGTTTGGGAATATCAAGTTTACAGACAGAATGTGCAATCTACAGAGAGCGAGGATTTGAGTACTTGTACTTGGATCAAGCTCACTTGTACAAACAGGACCTTGAAGGTTTTGAAATACTAGGACCACTATAATGGACATTTACACAATTTGGGCAGACAAAGAAGGCGACATCTCAGACTTGGACTGGGTCAACGGCATGAAGAGCTTTTTTGATCATTTGAAATCAGAAGGCCGGATGGAAGACTATCGCATCACTAGATGCAAGATGGGATTCAGAAGTATCGCAGACATGCCCGAATGGATGATACTCATGGAGTTCAAGGACATGGCTCAAATGGACTCGGCATTTAAACGTGTTGCTCCTCTTGAAGGAGAACTAGAAGCCAAACACAAGTCGTTCAATCAGTTTGTATCAGGCACAATACAACATGCATTGTTTCGTGATTGGCCTGACCAAAATCTATGAACAACGTATTTTGTGTCACTAGTTATAATTCTGTTGGCTGTACATTCATTGACTGGAGTGTTTATTTTCTAAGTAATCAATCCCATCACTACAATGTCAAGTCAAACAGATGGTTACCAGTATCACAGAATCCATTGACTGAACTTAATGCACACGGTCATGATAAAAATCATCCGCACGGGCATGACACAACCAAAAGTTTTATAGAACATATCGAAACATTAACCTCTGACAGATTGCATTCGATATATCCGTGGGCATTAATGCTAGGCACCGCAGCTGAATATTTAAATTTACCACCAGAATCTATTACCAATACTGACGCGGTTAATCGTATAACTCAATTTAAAAAAGATGATTACAATGAAATTTTGAATCTCTGCAGTGCAAAACAGATTAAAACTGTGTTTGTACAAAGTGATTCAAGATCAATTTTGTATTTTCAAAAAAGAAGAGTACTTACACATTTGCTGTTAGACTATAAAACACCAGCCACTTCTGAGCAACAACTCAACGACGAATTTCAAACAGTGTTTTTTAACAAAAGCCTATTAGACTGGCAGGATAACGGGTTAACAGAAATCTGGGATGTGAGAGAAAGACTAGCATTAGACACTCGTCCATTTGATCAAGACTTGATAAATTTTGTTCCAGACTTGCAACATCCTTATCTGTGGATCAACAGCTTCGATCTATGGACACGCACACCCGATGTACTTGAAAAAATAATGAAATTTCTAGAACTACCAATAGACCATGAAAAATTTATTCAATGGTTACCTATCTGTAGCAAGTGGCAGAAAATACAACTAGACATACTGGAGTTTTGTTTTAACCAAGAACACATAGTAAAAGCCATCATCAACAACTGGCATTACGAAATAGATCTAACATTTGATCAAGAAGTGATTATACAACACTGTTTGATTTACCAGCACGGACTAAATCTCAAAACGTGGCAGTTGGAAAAATTTCCCAAGAATACTAAAGATTTACATAAACTGTTAGAACCCAACATACATCCAATTGTTCTCTAACACATGCAAGACTTGCCCTGCAAGTCTGTTAATTTCGCTATCGCTCATTAACCAATTATTTTCTTTAAAAGCTATTATCTAGATTACGTGGTCATAGTTCACCGTATGCACGGTGAACAAAAAACGCCATTATCTGAGTATAGCAGTCATCTATCATAATGAGATTGTAGTTTCCTACACGGAGGCGGTTGACCGGTACCCCCTACTCAAGCTTCACATATCAACGGAACCCTAGTAACCCGATATAGATCCAAGTTCTACGAGCTGGGGTTGTATCTTTTTCACATATCCCCGACCATTTGTTGCCTTAAGTTAGCAATTGCCTTTGACGCCCAAGTCCAAATATGGTATCTCACATATCCTCAATGGGGTTGAGCCACAGCGCCCAACACAGTGTCGTTGTTGTTGCCTTACAGTTTGTCTATTATATGAGAGCCATGCACACGTACTTGTATGTGGCCATTGTAATAATCTCGTGATTCCAATACTCTTCTTGAAAATTGCTCTCTTGCTTCGATGTAACTACATTCCGATTTAGAGTTGCAATAAAAAAGTATTTCTCTGGTAAAGTTTTCGGTGCCTAGTTTGATTACGTCTGAAGTTAATTCTGGGCTTGACCCATAGTACTCTCTCCAGTCTGAGTCGACCTTTG
>Ga0315906_10011703_pt1 | contig 10209 bp, 7 predicted proteins | sample LakEriMetagenome_4_FD_203526 | JGI IMG/M metagenome (GOLD analysis project Ga0315906, IMG submission 203526) | Freshwater fungal communities from buoy surface, Lake Erie, Ohio, United States - Buoy 2 MA122 | ecosystem: Environmental > Aquatic > Freshwater > Lake > Lake biofilm | place: USA: Lake...
GTTCGAGCAGGCACTCGACGCGCTCGCGAGCCAGATCATGATCGTCCCAGTCGCGCTCGCACGCGAGAACGGCGTACGCCCCGTCGGCGCGCCGTCCGACCTCGAGCAGCAGTTCCGCATCCCAAGGCGGCGATAGGAACCGATGGCCACCCGCTCACTCGTCTCGACCATCCACTGTCCGCACTGCTGGGCTGAGTTCCAGCCCGCGCAGGTCCGCTTCATCTCCGAGCACGAGGCGCTGCGTGGCGACCCTGTCCTCGGCGGGGCCGAGCGCCTGCGCTACCTGCCAAGCCGCTTCGATTCGAAGGGACGTGCGATCGATCCGCTCGGGGCGACCTGCACCCGCATGGCCTGCGTGCGCTGCCACCTCGAGCTGCCGCCGGCGCTCGTCGAGGTCCCGCAGACCATGCTTTCGGTCGTCGGCGCACCTGCGTGTGGCAAGAGCGTGATGCTTGCTGCGGCGAGCTTCTCGCTGCGCTCTGGGCTCGTCGTCGATGGACTCGACTTCCTCGACGCCGATACGTCCCTGAACGACCTCACCGTCGAGCTCGAGAGCTCGCTCTTCCGCTCGACCACGCCCGAGCGCCCCGCGATGATCGCGAAGACCGACCTGTCCGGTCGCCTCTATCGCTCGTTCCGCTCCGAGGATGGCTTCTGGACAGCGCCGAAGCCGCAGTTGTTCGAGCTGAAGCGCGCAGGTCGGAGGCGGATGCTCTGCCTGTACGACAACGCGGGCGAGCACTTCCTGCCCGGCCGCGAGAATCCGCAGGAGCCGGTGACGCGGCACCTCTCCGTCTCGCGCGCGCTCGTGTTCGTCGTCGACCCGACGCAGGACCAGCGTGTGGTCGAGCGGCTTGGCGGGCGCGATGCGGTCGCATCCATGGGTGGCGGAGGTAGCGCGGAGCAGCGGCAGGATCTCGTGCTCATCGAGGCTGCCAATCGCGTGCGTCGGCTGCGTGCGCTGTCGTCGTCCGAACCGCTGCCGTTCCGCATCGTGCTTGCGCTTGCGAAGGCAGACATCTGGTCCACCGCCGCGAGCCCCGAGCTCTCTGCGTGCTTCGCCCGCACCGACGGACGCACGAGCGTCGCGATGCCAAACGGCGAGACCCTCGCCGACGCCCACCGCGCCTGCACGCGCTTCCTGACCGAGTGCATGCCCGAGCTGCTCGCCACCGCGCGCGCGCTCGACCCGCGGTTCCGCGTCGTTCCGTTCAGCGGACTCGGCCGCGCGCCTTCGCGCGGGTCGGAGGGGATGGGCCTCGCGATCCGGCCGCAGGATGTCCGCCCCGTGTGGCCAGCCGCGCCCCTGGTGGTCGCGATCGCCGAGGCGGAGCCAGAGATGTTCCCCGAGCTCGTTCAGGAGCTGGCGCCTCGATGAGTCTGGAGCTCATCCATACCTCGGTTGAGAGAGGACTTCGCGGCACGTCGGGCTTCGCGACGGCGGTGGCGACGCGCGGAATGCCTGCGGGGCTCGAGCCCGCGCTCGAGGAGCTGAGCGCATATGACTTCGATGCGAATCGTGCGCTGGGCGCCGATCGCATCGATTGGGGACATCGGATCGTGACGCTCGGAGGGCGTGCCTATAGCGTGCTCTCCCGCACCGCGCCGTGCGGGAGCGACTGGAGCGGTCGCTCGAATCGGGTCGCGCACCATGTCGTGATCGATCCCTCGGAGCGCGCCGCTGCGGGACCCGCGTCGACGCTCGCCTCCATGCGAAACCTCGCGGAGGGTGTTCCTGCCGTGGAGGAGCGTGCGGCTGGTCCAAGCGTTCCCCAAGGTGGCACTCTTGCGCCGCGTCCTGCTGATGCGTGGGCCGCCGCAGGCTTCGACGCAGGCTGGGCTGGCGTCGTTGCGCGCGCGTTGCTCGACGCGCAGGGTGCGCCGTGCTACCTGGTGCTCCCTGCCGAGACCGACACGCTTCCGCTGCTCGTCGATGTGTTCGCGCTGCTGCCAGAGGATCGCCGGTGGCAGATCACCTTCTCGACGCGGTTCCAGCGCGTCGGTACCAACGCGAAGTGCCAGCTGCGTTGCGTGCGCAAGGGCGCGCCGTCGCTTGCGAAGCTCCTCTCTGAGCCCGGCGCGCGCCAGATGCACGTCGATCGAGGTGTGAGCGCAGGTGAGTCCGACGCCGCGGAGGCAGGGCGCCGGGGCACGATCGTCGAGTCGACGCAGCGGGCGAGCGTGCGCGTCGAGCCCGTGCTGCGCAGCGCCGGCACGCCTCGCGCCGCCGATGCGCCCGCCGCGGCGACAGGCTGGGCGCAGCAACCGGCGCAGCCGTCGCCATCCGCGGATCCGATCCGCGCGGACGACGGCTGGTCCGCTGATCCCGCACCCACCGCGGCGGGCCGGGCTGCCGCAGGCGAGGGAAACCTCCTCGCATGGATCCTGTTCGGCTTCTCCGCCGTCGCGCTGCTCGTGTCCTTCGTCCTCGCCGTCCTCATCGTTCTTCGCCGTTCGTAGCGATTCATCCCGAAACGCACCATGAGCCACGCCCCCAGCCTTCGTCAGATCCGTGAAGCCATCGAGGCCCATGTTCGCGCGTCGTCGACAGACAGCGTCGCCGTCGCGTCCCTTCGCGAGGACGTCGCGCAGATGCGCGAGGCGGTGCGTGCCGCAATCGACCGGGTGCGCGACTTCGCCAGCCGGGGCTTGCTCAGCGAGGCCGCGTCCGTCGCGGAGGACTTTCCTGATCTCGCGCGACAGGCGGAGGCGCTGATCGGCTTTCCCCGCAGCTCCGCGGCAGCCGCTCGATTCTGGCAGGAGCACATCGAGGCAGGCGTCGAGCCCGGCTGGATGCCGACCGCTGAGGACGTGGATTCGCTCGTTCGCATCACCGAGCAGGCATCTCGGCTGCGGACGTTGCTTGACGCGCTGCGCGTGGCATCGCTGCGCCGCGAGTCGATCGGCAGCCGACTTGCGATACTCAAGAAGCTGCGCGAGGCGGATGCGCAGAACCGCCTCTGGCTTGATCAGATCGATGCGCTCGAGCGAGAGTGGATCAAGCGCATCGGTGAGATGCGCACCGACCCTGGCGTCACCCGCGAGGAGCTCGAGGAGGCGTTCTCCGCGCTTTCGACCCGCCAGTGGATCGCTCCCGTTCCGCGCGGGCTCAAGGAGGAGATCTACGCGCGCGTCAAGCCGATGCGTGCCGAAGCTGCGGGCGATCAGTACGCGGAGCTCGTCGGCAAGATCCACGATGCGGCGGCGCTCATGGATCGCGCGGAGCTCGAGCGGCTCGAGGCAGCTTGGGCGCAGGTCTATCACGAGACCGGTCGCATGCCCGATGAGTCCGTGCAGGCGTCGGTCGCGAGTGCGTTCGAGTGGCTGAGCCGCGTTGCCGCAGAGGAGCGGGCCCAGGCAGAGTTCGACGCCCAGGTCGAGCAGCTCGAGCGCATGCTGGACGGGCGCGCGTCGATCGCGGACATCGAGCGTCAGCTCGCCATCCTGCGCGACGGCGGGCGTTCGACGCCCGAGGGAGTCCTCATCCGCGCGCAGGGCTACCTCGCCGCCGAGCGCGACCGCCTGCGCCGTCGGCACCGGCTTGTCCTGCTCGGCTCGCTCGCGGCAGCCATCGCCGTCACCGTCGGAGGCGTGCTCGCGATCACCGCCTACAGCCGCGCGCAGGATCGCGAGGCCGCGGCTGCGGCGCTCAAGGGTCTGCTCGATGGAAACGCCATCGAGGAGGCGCATGCGCTTGCCAACGAGATCCGGGCGAATCCCGACATGACTTCGCCCGAGCTCAACGCGCTGCTTGCGCGGGAGGAGCGTGCGCTCGGTGAGTGGAATCTCGAGCGACAGCGCCTGAAGGATGAAGTGGCGCGTCTGCGAGGAGAGCTCGCGAACCAGGTCGCGCGCGCACGGCTCAAGCAGATGCTTCAGGAGATCGAGGGGCTCACGAAGCGCGCCATGATCCCTGAGGAGAAGCGTGCGATGGGCGAGCTTGCTCTGATGCACGCCGAGCGTGAGCGCGAGCGTGACGAGGCGGACGCAAAGACCGCCGATCAGGGGCTCGCGGAAGCGGACACGATGCTCAAGGACTGGCCGCTGCCTGACCGCTGGACGCCCGCGCAATCGATCGATCCAGCTCGCTGGCTCTCGTATATCGCCGCACTCGATCGCGTGAAGGGACTGCTGGACCAACTCGCCGCCGACGTGGCGGGCTCGGAGATCCAGGAGCCGCGGGTGAAGACCAAGCGCGAGGGCGTGGATGCCCGCTTGGATGAAGCGAAGCGGCGGCGAGATGAACTCGCCGCAGCGCTCAAGTCGATCGATTCGGCGGTCATCGGTGCCGCCGTTTCCGAGGAAGCGAGCCTTGTCGAGCGGCTCAAGGTTGCGCTTGAGCAGCATGGTGCGATCCTTCGCAGGCTGGGACAGGATGCCGCATTCGAGAAGAGCCAGCGGTTCGCGATCGCGTGGGCGTCGATCCAGAGCTGGCGCGAGGAAGTCTGGCCCAAGCTGGATCTCGCGCTCGGAAGGCAGGCTGGCCCCGAAGCCACCGAGGCGCTTCTGCAGGAACTGCAGGACTTCATCGGTAGGTATCCGGGTACGCCGTATCGCGAGCGCGTCGCCGAGTTGATCCGCCGCATCGATCCGCAGGCGCAGTCCGACCAGTGGGCGCCCGCGCGCGTGCGCGGCGCGCTCGTCGACACGTTCTACGCCAATCTCGAGGAAGTCCCGTTCACAGGCGGCGAGCGTTTCCTCTATCGCCGTCCATCGCCGACCGATCGCGATCCTGTGCACCGAGTCGTCGAGAATCTGGTCGATTTGAATGCCAATCCCGATCGGCTCGACGCGTACCTTCCCAAGCTGACCGATCAGTTCGCTGGTGGCATGCGTCCGTGCGAAGTCTCCGTCATCTGGGGACAGACCGAGCAGGCACTCGCTGCGATCGACGTCACCGAGGTGCAAGGGCTGCTGCTCGAATCGCTCGAGCGGCTCCGCAGCATGCAGAAGGGCGACGTGCTCTTCCGCGCCCGAGCGCTCCGCGATCTCGCGGCGTTCTTCAGCCAGTCGGGTCATGTCCCCGCCGCCGCGCAGCGTCCGCTCGATGATTGGCTCTCGCGATGCGCGCGGCTCTGGAGCAACTCGCTCTCGGTCGACTGGGCGCTCGCCGCCCACGCACCGCCGGCGAACATCCGTGCGCTACGCCTCGAGGCTGTGACGGTGATCTCTGAGTTCCCGAAGCTGGTGCAGATCGCCGAGGCTGCGAAGGCGGAACGCGATCGTGCCAAGCGAGAGCTTCGCCCGCTGAGCCCGATCGGCGTGCTGTTGATGGCAGATCCGCCAGGTACGCCCCGAAGGATCGGCGAGACGCGGTCCGACGGGCCGGTGGTGATCGTGATTGATGGACCAGGAGGCTTCCGCTTCCTCGAGACAGATCTTCGCGGGAACCAGATCGCGGAGAACAGCGAGATTCCGGCGGGCCCCGTGCTCGTCTTCAGGAGATCAGGATCGTGAGTGCCTCCAACCAGCCGCTGCTTTCGTTCTCCAAGCTTGATCCCGAGTCGAGGCTTGGACTGCCTTCGGGAACGCTCACGACCCCGAGCGCCATCACGTGTTTCGCACTGACCGTCGTGTTCGGTGCCGCGGTGTACGGCGCGAGCTACTGGCAGCGCGAGAGCGAGTGGGGCGCGGTCGTCTGGGAGTATCTCACGGGATTCGGGCGGATTCCCATCCCGATCACGATCCTCTCCATCTGGTCGGTCGTGTTCCTGCTGCTCAAGGCGCTCAAGATCCGTGCGCAGCGGGCGGCGCTGCGCGTCCACTTCGTGCCCGTCGACACGGGGTTCGTGCTCTCCGCGGCGACTGCGGATTCCGTCGTGGACGCGATCGACCGATCCGCCGACCAGCCGTTGCGATTCATGTTCCTCGCGCGCTCGCGGTCGGTCCTGCGGGTCATGCGAAACCTCGGACGCGTGTCCGATGTCGATGACCTGATCGCGTCCCGAGGCGATCAGGACGAGTCGACCATCGACTCGGGCTACACCATCCTCAAGGGCTTCATCTGGGCGATCCCCGTGCTCGGCTTCATTGGCACTGTCGTCGGTCTGACCCAGGCCATGGGACGATTCGGTTCCGCGCTCCGCGCAGCCGGCAAGGATGTCGAGGCGATCACCCAGCAGCTGACGGGCGTGCTGTCCGGGCTCGACACGGCCTTCATCACCACCGCCGAGGCGCTCATCGCCGTCATCTTCATCCACCTGCTGCAGACGGTCGTCCGCCGCGCCGACGAGCAGCTGCTCGACGATGTCCGCGAGGCATGCTTTGATTCGATCGTCTCGCGCGTACGCATCGCGCGGACGGAAGGCTGACCGACGTGCCGAGGCGACGCCGCGAATCCAGCGCTCCAGTGACGTTCTTCTCGTTCCAGGACGTGCTGCTATCGCTCATCGGGATCACCATCGTCATCACCTTGATCCTCGTTCTCCAGGTCACGGATGCCGCGGCGCAGGTGATCCAGAGCGCTTCGTCGAGCGAGGATCGCGAGGCGATGGCGACTGAGCGGCAGCGTTCCCTTGCGGCGCAGGTCGCCGCGCTGGAGTTCGCGGTCCGTGAGGCGCAGAAGCGCCCCGACGAAGACCCGCTGGCAAAGCGCGCGTCGCTCCGCCAAGAGCTGCTGTCTGCCTCCGGGCGACTCAAGGAGCTCGAGGCGCAGGCTGCGGAACTTCTTCGCCAGTTGCGAGAGCTGACGCTGGAGCATCCCGATGCAGGCTCGCTTGTGCAACTCACCGAGCTTGTGCGGACACGCGATCAACTGCTCACTGAGCTCGATTCCATCGAGCGTCGGAGGCGCATCGCGTACATCCTTGATCCGACCAAGACCAAGAAGCCCATCCTGCTCGAGATCTCTGGGTCGCGGGTCGTCGCCTGCGATCTCTCCGCGGATGGAGTCGCGATCCGGATCGCGGCGGGCACCCCTGCAGCCCAGGTCAATGATGCTCTTGAGTATTACCGCAGCATCGCCGCAGGCCAGGATACGTATCTCCTTCTCGTGGTGAAGCCGTCGGGGGTCGCGCAGTACTGGAGCATCCGCGCAGCCGTAGACGCGATGCCCGAGGACGTGCGTCCGTCGATCGGACTTGATCTGATCCCGGAGGATTCGTACGTCTCCGAGCTCTTCCCGAGTGCACTGATCGGAGGCGAGCGATGAGGCGGCGCCGCAGTGAGAGCGACGACAGTCTCGAGCTCCTGCTCGATCCAATCTGCAACATGTTCGGCACGATCATGTTCGTCGCGCTGATTGCAGCGTTGCTGGTGCTCACCAAGTCGGGCGCTGCCGTGGATGAGGCGGTGAGCGCCGCGGAGCGCCGGATCGAGGCGCGCTCGTCGCAGCTCGAGGCTCGTGCCGCAGAGCTCGAGCGCATGCTCGGCGCGTTGCCGGCGGGAGAGGGTCGCGAGCTGGACGCCGCCGCCGCGGAGAGAATGGAGCGCGCGCTCGGCGAGATTGCGCGGCGCCAGGAATTGATCGATCGCTATGCCGAGACGGTCAAGAAGACGCGTGCGAGCATCGGCGAGGCTGCGACTCAGATCGAGCCGATGCAGGAGGAGCTCCAACGCATCCGCGAAGCCGTCGAGGCAGCGCAGCGCGCGAAGGACCGCAAGGTCCGCACGCCGATGGAGCGCGAGGTCGGACTCTTCGAGTACACCATCGTTCTGTGGCAGGATCGGCTCTATGCGGTCTGCGATCTCTCGACTCGGCCCCGTGACGCCTGCGAGTGGCTGCGTTCGTGGAATGACCGGCATGTCATCGCCAGCCGCTGCACGACCCCCAACTTCGAGTGCAGCCGCGTGAAGATCCACATCGCGCGCTCGATCGTCCTTCGCGAAGGGGCGGGAATTCCGATCGGCGACGCCGCGGCGCTCGCGCGCAATCCGGATTTCATCGCGCTCCTCGGTGCGCTTGATCCAAGCGAAGACCTGATCGGACTCGTGGTCGCGCCGGATTCATTCGATTCATTCGCGGCGGTCAAGCAGGCATTCCTCTCCAAGGGCTTCACCTACAGCGTGGAACCCTGCGAGCAACGGCTGCCCCTCTATAAGGATGCGTGGATCCCCGGGCATCCCCGCGGACTCTGATTCACGCGATCGACGAAGGCTTACTGCGGCACGAAGGTGTACGAGCCGTGGTTCTCGTTGGCGATCTGCTCCATCAGCGGACGCATCATGGGCTCTTCGGCCGCCGAGCCGATGACGATCGAGTGGATCTCGGTGGGGATGCGCGCATTGTTCAGCGATCGGACGAGTGCAGGGATCGTCGGGGGGATCTGGCCATCCGTCATGAAGAAGATGCAGTCGGGTATCGGCGAGAGCGTCCCGAATGCGAACTGGAATGCAGCGGTCGGATCCGTGCCGCCATCGCAGCCTTGCTGGGCGATGAGGTTGACCGCGCGATCGCGATCGGTTCTCGCCTTCATCCAGGTCTGCTCCATCACCCGCGCACCGCCCGCGAAGAAGACGACGGAGAACTCCGCATCCGCATCGAGCGCCTTCACCGACTTCGTGAGCTCATCCTTCATGCGGTCAAGCTTGGGCCCGAGCATCGAGCCCGAGATGTCGACGATGAAGACGAACCGCTTGCCGCCACCACGCACGCCGAAGAAAGCAGCCTCCTTGGGCTTGGGTCCCGCGGTTGCGGCCTGTGCGGGGCGCTTGGGCGCGACCTCGCGAAGTTCCGCGTCGGTCGCGATATCGCTGCCTCCTCGGCGGAGGTCTTCGAACGCGTCGATGGTGGTGGGGGCATAGCGCTTCCCGTCCAGCACCAACTGCTGCTTCTCGCGCTTCCATGCGAGTGTCCACGGCCCTGCGCCCTTCGGCGGCGCCGCATGCCTCGGTGGAGTTCCGCCGAGCGAGATCGGCGTCGACGGGAACTTCGACGGCAGGGAGGGATCGACCTTGAGCTCGAGTGAGCCCTCGCGCTTGCCGTTCGGATCGCGAGGCGCATCGAGCGCGAGTTCCCCGGCCATGACGAAGACGAAAGACCCTCTGAAGACCCGGTAGAGGGCCGCGGTGCGTGTCCCTGGATTGAGCATCAGTACCGATCGCTCATAGCCACCGGGACCGAAGTCTGGGCTCGAAGGTCCATCGACCTGCTCCCACACACCAGCGACGGGATGACTGGAGACCGCCGCAGCGTCACCCGCACGCTTGAGTGCGCGCTCGTCCGCTTCGAGCGAGTGCACGTCGAACTCCGGCAGTTCAATCGAGTTCGATCCGAGCTCGCGCCGAGCATCAGCTTCCGCCTTCGCGCGCTCCTCATCGTCCGCAGAGCCGTCCCCAGATGCGCTTCCAACCGCGGCAGTAGCCGCTTCGGCTTGTGCGGCCTCGGTGGCCCCGGCAGCCTTCGCGGCCTCTTCCGGTGACGTATCTGACTTGCCGAGCCCTTGACCTTCGTTGCCACCTTGAGGTCGAGTCGCGGAGGCCTCCCCATCCTTGGGAGTCCCCGTGCCCGGTGTGTCGGTCGGCGAGCGGGGGTTCTGCTCCGCGAGCCCCTTGGTGCTGTCGCGGGCGGGCGCAGGTTGATCGCTGAAGAGACCGGACGGCTTCGGTGGATCCGCGGGCCGAGGCGACGCCTCGCTCGGAGGTCCTTCACGATCGCCAGTTCGCTGCCCTTCATCGCGTCCTTCGCCTTGCCCACTTCCGCCGCCCTGACCCGATCCACCCGTCGGGCGATCGGTTCGCTCGTCGCGAGGACGAGCGCCGCTCGCTCCAACGCTCGCGTCCTGCAGCCCTGTCGTTCCACCGCTGCTGCCGCCTGAACCAGCGCCGAAGCTTGCCGGCCCGCTCGGCGTTCCACCTGTTTGGGCGGTGGCTCCCGCGGAGCCGGCACCACTGCTCGCGCCGGTTGATCCTGATGAACTTGACGCGGCTCCACCGCCACCGCAGGCTCCACATGCACCTCCGCTCGCTGATCGCCCCGACCCGTTGCAGGGTGCGCAAGTCTGTGGCTGCGATCCGGCAGGGCTTGAACCCGTTGCGGACTTGCCGGAAGCACCACCAGCCGATCCGCCTGCCGCTCCGCCCGCCGATCCGCCCGCTGAACCACCAGCCGATCCGCCTGCTGCTCCGCCCGCTGAACCACCAGCCGATCCGCCTGCCGCTCCGCCCGCCGATCCGCCCGCTGAACCACCAGCCGATCCGCCTGCTGCTCCGCCCGCTGAACCACCAGCCGATCCGCCTGCCGCTCCGCCTGCTGATCCGCCTGCTGATCCG
>Ga0315906_10011704_pt1 | contig 10207 bp, 5 predicted proteins | sample LakEriMetagenome_4_FD_203526 | JGI IMG/M metagenome (GOLD analysis project Ga0315906, IMG submission 203526) | Freshwater fungal communities from buoy surface, Lake Erie, Ohio, United States - Buoy 2 MA122 | ecosystem: Environmental > Aquatic > Freshwater > Lake > Lake biofilm | place: USA: Lake...
TCGTTAAGGACCTACGTGGTATTAGTGAAGAAACCACTACCGGTGTTCTGCGCCTTTACGATCGCGAACGCAACGAGACACTTCCAGTCCCCGCCATTAATGTTAACGATTCCGTTACCAAGAGTAAATTCGACAACAAATACGGATGCCGCGAATCTTGCGTGGATGCCATTCGCCGTGCCACAGACATCATGATGGCCGGTAAAGTAGCGGTAGTAGCCGGTTATGGCGATGTGGGCAAAGGCTCTGCTGCGTCCTTGCGCTCAGCCGGTTGCCGCGTAATCGTAACCGAAATTGATCCCATTTGTGCTCTGCAAGCCTTAATGGACGGATACGAAGTGAAGAAAATGGACAATGCCATTCCCGAGGCGGATATTATTATTACCGCTACCGGAAACCGCGACATCGTGGTAGGGCGCCATTTTCGCCTGATGAAAGACAAGGCCATTGTTGCCAACATCGGTCACTTTGACAACGAAATCGATGTAGCCTGGCTTGAGGAGAACTACGGAGATACCAAAGACACCATTAAGCCGCAGGTTGACTTGTACAACATCAATGGCCGAGATATCATTTTGCTTGCCGAAGGTCGTCTGGTGAACCTTGGATGTGCTACCGGGCATCCTTCCTTCGTAATGTCGAATAGCTTCACCAACCAGACTCTTGCTCAAATTGAACTTTGGAAGAACTACAGTGCCTACGAAAACAAAGTATACACTCTTCCCAAGCATTTGGATGAGATGGTTGCCCGGCTTCACCTGGCAAAACTCGGTGCAGAACTAGAAGAACTTAATCCATCTCAGGCTGCCTATATCGGCGTGGCCCCGGAAGGTCCGTACAAAAACGACACGTATCGCTATTAATAGCGCAACGACCTATAATATAAGAGGCTGTTTCGAATAGGAACAGCCTTTTTTAGTGCCTTAACAAGGCCGCCCTATATCGGATCGGATAACTAGTTTGCACGGCCAGGTTAGCTCCCGATGGCAATACTGCCTGCCAACCTAGCTTCTCCTGCGGCTGGGATTCTCTATCGCAGGAAGCCATAAACCGGGTTTCACCTTGTCAGGTTTTAGCCAATTATTCTGATACCGAACCTATACGTATAACTTACGATTTTCTCCGGGCGATTTCCGAGCTTCGCCACGGGGAGGGGCAGAGCCATTATCCCAAGGTATGCCTTCCTGTTTTTCTCTTTCGATGGGCGATTTTAGCCTGGTTTCCGAAAGCAGGATGCTCCATAAATCCAATGAATCCGAACTTATACGTTTAACGTACGCCTTTCTCAGGACGATTTACGAGCTTCGCCACGGGGAGGGGCAGAGCCATTATCCCAAGGTATGCCTTCCTGTTTTTCTCTTTCGATGGGCGATTTTGCCTGATTTCCGAAAGCAGGATGCTCCATAAATCCAATGAATCCGAACTTATACGTTTAACGCACGCCTTTCTCAGGGCGATTTCCAAGCCTTACCAAGGAAAAGGCCAGAGTTTATCGCAGAGTATGAAAATACTTCTTCCCAAGAAGAAAGTCCTTTGAGCGGAGAAAAATAAGAACATAGCATGCGTGTCGCCGCCAATAACGCCTTGGCCTATCTTATTTCTAAACTTGAGACCAAATCGCGATGGTAAAGATACCACTTCAAGAAATTAAACGCTTTCAATAATATGTAGCTAAACTGCGCTCAGCAAGATTCAAAAGCCAATTATTCCACTGCCGTTGCCCCTTTCACCAACAAAACAAACTTATCTGTTGCCTCCGGGGGATAGACATGAATTGAAAACGGACTTGTAGAATTTGGCTCATAAAATTCATACAAGGTATAATCGGATTGTTCTATTATGGTTTCCGTCTGTGACATGAACATTACCGTTAACACAACATCTTTAAAGCGAGCAAGAGTTGCTGCGTTTTTAATTTCACCTTCCAGATTGTATCCGTCGATATCATACTCTGCTTCACGAAAAAGTCCTGCTTCGCGGACAAGGACAGAGTCCGGATTCAATGTTGCTGTAGCTGTAATATAGAGGTCTGGACTTGATTGCTCCTGAAGCTTTAACTCCATTCTTAACTCTTCCGGAGATTTTAATGAGTTTTGATCTTCCGCCGGTCCGCCCGGATTACATCCTAGTACAATCATTGTCACCGAAGTGATAAGAAGAACTGTCGTTGTTTTCATCTTGGTTCTTATACAATAGAATCGTAGGCGTCTACCTAAGATTGTTTTGTTATTTGCTAATTGTTGAATATTTGGCTAATGGCGAACAAATATAGGATTTTTAAACAGCGTTAAGCCATCGTAAGCCTAAGCAGAAATTGCAACACCCCCGTTCTTCAACTGCATTTTTGAAAGGCTTTCACGCACGTGATCTTGGCAAAAAACAAGCTATCAATCCTCAATCAACGGCTCTCAAAACAGGTGTTCTCAGAGGCTAAAATCAAGTGGATTCAGGGCTGCTCAAAAGGAAAAACAATTACAAATTTACAAGTAAGATATTCTTACGTGCAATTTCAGCGTTTACCGGAGCAAGATAAAAAAGACCCTCACGCCTCGCGAATGGCATCGGCTATCTGAGCGAACTCTTCCTGACTGAACATTAGCCTTGGCTTCCCGAAGTCGATGTCAGATAGAACATTCAATGGCACCAAATGCATATGCGCATGGGGGACTTCCAGGCCTATAACGGCAATACCCACACGTTTGCATGGAATGGCTTTTTTAATCTTCGCAGCAACCTCTTTGGCGAATAAATTTATAGACGTGAGCACCTCCTCATCGAGATCGAAAAAGTAGTCTACTTCTTTTTTGGGAATAATGAGTGTATGTCCTTTAGCTATAGGCTGAATATCGAGGAATGCCAGGAAATACTCATTCTCATGTACTTTATGGCAGGGAATTTCTCCGGCTACGATCCGGGAAAAAAGAGTGGGCATTATCGAGAAATATTGAGTATTTCAAACTGCAGCAATCCGGCAGGGGCTTTTATTTCGGCAATATCGCCCTTGCTTTTACCTAAAAGTCCTTTCCCGATAGGAGAGTCAACTGAAATCTTTTTCTCTGCCAGATTAGCCTCATTCTCAGCCACAAGGGTATATTCCACCTCGACTTTGGTCTTAAGATTCCGCAACTTTACTTTAGACAAGATAAAAACCTTAGATGCGTCTACCAGCGACTCATCAAGAATTCGTGCATTTGCAACCACTTCTTCGAGTTTGGCAATTTTCGCCTCCAACAACCCTTGCGCTTCCTTAGCAGCGTCGTATTCGGCATTTTCCGAAAGATCTCCTTTATCCCTTGCCTCCGCGATTTGCAGGGAAATGCGCGGACGCTCCACGGTTTTTAATTGGTGCAATTCGTCCTTCAGTTTGTGAAGACCTTCTGCTGTATAATAGGTCACGTTTTGTGCCATTGTATTACGTCTTAGGTGGTGTAAAAAAGAGAAAACCCCTTACGAGGCTCTCCCAAATCAAAAATACGTAATCCCTTGCCGACTTACAAGTCTATGTGGGCTCCAATACTGTGTACGCCGTTGAAGGGGTTGGTAGCTCGATATGAATAATCAAGGCCAATAATAGTTTTGTTCGCTCCTGCAGGAAGCTGAATGGTTAAGCCTGCAGAGGGCCCGGTGAAGGCATTTTGGCGATCTTCCTGGCTAGTTAAAGCGTCTTCCCACAAATATCCTGCACGTAAGATAAACCGCTCATTATAACTGTATTCTGCCCCTAGCCCGAACTGATCTCGCGTAAACGAATTGGAGGTAAACTGACCATTGGCTGTAAGCTTATGCGCTTCGGCTAGCTGGAAATCGTATGCAATACCGATATTCACCATCGAGGGTAATTCGAAGCGCTCAGAACGTTGTTCCAAAGTTATGAGCGAAAATAATCCTCCCGGTATTGATCCTGAAACTGTTAATCCATCACCGCTGTAGCGCATAGGAGGCCCAACATTTCGAAGCGCTATACCAAAACGCAAATGATCCCGTTCCCCTGTAACATAACGAATACCTGCATCGAAACAGAAGCCCTGAGCCTTTACGTTGGAAATACTCTCAGAAATAACCCGCAACACCAAGCCTCCAAAAATGCTATTGGAGAACCCTTTGGCATAGGAAATACCAATATTCGTAAAGTTTGGCGAAAACGAACCGATGCCTCCTTCAGGTATGTCTTCCGTAGTAATTGGAATATCTCCGAAGCTCATGTACATAACGCTCAATCCAATAACGGAAGATTCGCCCATGCGCTGAGCAAAGCCAACACTGGAGATATTAATATCTGAACCACCCAGATAATCGGAAGTAGTAAAGTTGAACTCGGTTTTCCTTACAAAAGCAAGGCCGGCTACATTTAAGAAGGTGCTTTCTATTCCACGCACGCTGGCCATATTGGAATTAGCAAGTCCGGCAGCTCTGGCCCATGGGTTAATGAGCAACTGACTAGCCCCGGCAGAACCCGCTCTATCCGGATTTCCTGCGCTTACATCTGCTGATACTGCCATCAGCGCCGTAGCGAGAAAAAATGCGCTTATCTGTTGAAGTTTCATGTCCTTGTTCTTGTTACCGATTAGAAATTATCCAGGTCTACCGGACGCATTACTCCAAACCACTTAAGAATGGTCTCTCCTACCCCCGGCACCTCTACATGAATTATGTATACTCCGCTGGAAATGGGAACATTAATGTAGTTCTTAAGATCCCAGTCGAGATACGTTAATGGATCTGCCTTGTTAAACTGACGAATAAGTGTACCATTCACCGTGTAAATAGTTATTACGCACTCTTCCGGCAGGTTAATAATCTTTATTCGATTATCCACTTTTCCCTGCTCGTAGAAAGAATATGCATAATAGGGGTTTGGAACAACCAGGATGTTATCAAGGAAGTTTTCCAGTTCAGCAGATGAACCCGTAGTTGCTGAAATATCCCGCGTTGAAAAGGTATACAAAGGATTCCAGAAATTTTCAGCATTATCTACGTTTTCAACGCTTTGCTGGCTGGGCGAATACTTTTCATACGCTTTGGCTACACGCAGCTTGATGCGGACTTCATTAGGAATTAATCCCTGCTCGACTGAAAGCATACTATAATCCGGGTTCACCAATGAACTACCGACCCAAGTGCAGGACCTAAAGACACGACGCTGATTACTTGAAGTTAAATCCGCTTCGAGATTTTGGTACAAAAAGTCTCCCATGTCGTAGGCCGGCATGCGGTTGTCGTTATCCTCTTCATAGCGGGAGTTCTTAAACACGTAAATCCAATGCTGACCACCCGCATATACCTGACCTCCTATTCCTGAGAAAATCTCCGAACTTGGATTCCATATCATATCTCTACCATTTTGCGACCCCAACCAAGAGTCTTCGGCAAAAGCCATGTTCAGTCGCTCACCGGTACCAACATCGATGGCATACCCAGGGAACCATCCCATACCAACAGGTTGCGCTCCATTAAGACTTCCCTCGCTATCATTGTATCCAGGATCGCCCGACTTTCTGCCGTTTTTATCTACGGATGGATGACGACGCAGGCGCATTTTCTCAGGATCTTCATTGTTATTGCCATCGATGTCCTGCGCCAATTCCGGTGTAAATTGCGCTTCCAACACCGCACAGCGCGTCCACTTACTCTTGTCGGAAGTTAAAACCACGTCTACATTATTTAGATCGGCAATACCGGAAAATGGACTCAAGTCACCATCAAGTCCTTCCTTAGTTGGGGCGACATTAATTACAACTTCACCGTCAACCTCTCCAGCATAGGAGCAAAGGGAGTAAGGACCCCAGGTTCCGCCTAAAAGACCTTCGTAGGCTTCCTCAGCATCCAGAGGATTTCCAGGCTTGTAGTCGTTATAGATTATTTCTATAGGCTCTGCATCGTCTCCAGCTTCCTGCGTACCCGCTCTTATCCAGTTCAATTCTGAGAACCCTTCCTGGTCGGGAATACCCAAAAGCCATGGTCTCGAAGGGTCTTTAAATTCGATCTCTGCTGTAACAGGCTCTGTGAAATTGTCTGCATACGCCACTTGCTCCCAGGTAATGGACAATCCCCATTCCAAAATGAGTTCCTCTGTGAGGACATTTATTGGCTTAGTAGAGGTATAAATTTCTCCCGTTCCCAGATTTTCGAGCTCCCAAAACGCAGGGCCGTCTTCTAGATCAGCATCATCGGTGGCTAGCCTCAGCTCAAAATCTGCCTGTGGCAAACGCAAAGGATCTACCACTTTGATATCGACAGGACCTAGACCTCTTTTGTATATCAAAGACTGCGCGAAATTTGTTTGAAGAATTTCGGCTTCGGACTCCTCACTGATTTCTATGTTTCCGAAACCATTTCCTTTTCCTTCATGGCGAGTCATGATAACACCATCACTGTAAACTGCATTCAAAACAGTTCCCCCATTCTCAGGATTGGGTTTGTGCGGAATTGCTGAATAAACCCTAATGCTACCAACAGCAGCCTTTCTGGAAGACTTAAACTGCTCATCCTGTCCACTTAACGCAACGGGATTAAAATCACTGTAATTATTGTACCCATAAGCGAGAACGAGGTAATAGTAGGTTTTGAAGTTAACCAAACGCGGATCCCCAAGAGCAAATGCATCATTTGTAATCCTGAAAGAATGGCGAATACCCTCGTTTTCACCATCCACCATTAGCTCGGGCACTGCTACGCCCATTACTTCATCACGGGTATAATTTACAATTACATCAATCGAGTCTCTTACATCGCATTGGGCAATTAGGCGAGCCTTATCGACATCTTCCAGGTCTGCAACAGAAACCTCTGAATTGGCTAACTGATAAATCAGATAACCCTGGAAAGCATACGAGCGTTGGGTAGTGTCTAATTCTGTACCGTCTTCCAAGGCCGCAGGAATACCAGGATCGAACTGCACATACTCTTCCCTGTAATTATTTGAGATGGGATTGTCGTTGGTTAGATAAAGTATTACCTCCTGATCCAGCTCTCTTACAGTAACATCTGGAGCATCAGGTCCTGAAACAACTTGAAAACAATTATCAAACAAGGCCTGTGCCTTATCATCGGCAAGTCTTACAAGGTTCACAGATGCCAACGGATCTCCGCTTGAAGCTCTTGCCCAAACTACACCAACGGTAATGTTATTATACGATCCGGGTTCAAGCGTAAACGGACCGGCAGACTGTATAAAACGGCGGTCTCCAGGAGGATTTCCTGATGACACTTCCGTCCATGGCTCTGTAATATTTCCAACAGTTCCCCAATGGAACGGATCTGTTTCTCCTGGGAACATATAGTCAGCAGGCTGTCCGAGATCAGCTCCTGATGACGTAGTAAAACCGTCCCCACCATATGCCATTCGTTGTCCGTTTTTCCAAAAGCCCTGCATATAATTATAGTAGTGCAATGCGGTGCTAGGCTCCCCATTTAATCCGCTAGAATTATTGTAGTAAAGGAACTTTCTCATTCCATAGCGCTCGTTATCGACGATATTATCGCCGTAACCGATACCAATACCGGGGTATGGGATACCCAGTGAATCGATTGCGCTGGAGAAGTCTGATGTTAGCGGGTTATCGATGCCATCAGAATCCTGGAAGGGACCCTGGAAAAAGTCGATACCTACCGCTGGCGGATTTTCTCCGTAGCCCGGTGAAGAGCTGGAAGACTCGTCAATAGCATCACCGTTATAGCAGTACCCTAATCCGCGTTGAACGTCGCATCCGACATAGTCGTCCGTTGCCGTTCCCAAATCCGGATCAACCCATTGACCAAAATATGTGTTTTGAAGTGTTTGCGTTCCCTGATTTATAAGGGTATAATTATAAAAGGTCATGTTATTGATTTCGTCGTTACCGGCGAAAGCAAAGGCCTGAGCACGAACCTCCATGCCAATTGGCTGCCCTTGTGATTCAGAATGGACATTTCCTTTATCGTTAAATACCCACCAAATAGTATAATCACCAAACAGCGGAATTGGGTCTGTTCTCAGGCGCTCGAAGCAATCAATATCCTGGAAAAGATCATACCAAGGATAGTCACCTTTGTCAGCGTCATAATCCCCGTCATCATCGTAATCATACCACGGAGCGAGGCTATTACCTTGATATAAGGCAGGCCAAGAGCGGAAATATTCTGGTGCCGCATATGGATTATCTCCAAATTCCTCCTCGAGATCACACTGTGGGTCATTAATACAGTCGAAGTACTGACGATGTCTTTCCACATCGGCTTTAGAAACCGGGAAAAATTTGTCGTAGTCGGAGCATGTGGTTGCTTCTACCTCTGCAGAGCCTGGAGTAAGAGGCCCTGCCCAGAAATCATTTCCCTCGGTACGGAAGCGGACGGCGGCCAATTTTAGCTGCTGGTCAGGACTGATTCCCCCCATCCATAAGGCTCCTGCATACAATGCCGAGACGTTTCCATCCTTCGGAACAATGTAGCTGGCACGACTGGTAGAGCGATCCTGCCACATACTACCACCCGTTTCTATTAATGCCCGAACGTTATTAAACTCAAGCTGGGTTAGCTCAGCTGCTGGAGCACAACCGGCAGCCCGCGTTTCGATATTTCCTACAGAATTTTCATTTCCTCCATCGTTAGCGAGTGAACCAACGTATTTGTAGGAGAAAGCGTTAAGGCCTGCAAACACACCAAAAATGAGCGCGCTCGCTTTGACAAATCCCTGGGTATGGAGGTGAATTTTCATATTCATTTCTTCAGGTTTAGTGATATAGATGATCAGAAATCAAGTTTGGCACCCAAGCGAATGGTTCGGGGAGCACCAAGGTTGAAGGGATTATCTATATACATACTGTAATAGTTGCGGAAAGATGCAGGAGACACCTGGGAGTTTATCTGCGGCTGGTACTGCGCGGTAGCAAGATAGCCGTCGTCGTCTGGTACACCGGTAAATCGATAAACGCCTAAGATATTTTGTGAATTCAGCAGGTTAGTTACCCACAAGTAGATATTGAGGTTAGCTGTTTTAGCCTTATCTCCTTCTCCTCCAAGCTTAAGGGTGAAATTTCGGTCTAGCTGGGAAGAGAGACTAAATTGCCAAGGAAGGCGAGAACCATTTATAGATCCACTGGTGGTAGGAGAAATTTCCCCGGTTACTGGATATGCTATGGCAGCCGCCGTGTATGGCGTTCCAGAGCCCAGGATTCCTATAAAGTTAACCCCTGTATTCGCAAAAATCTGCTTGCCAAACCAAACTGGGCCATTATATTCCTGTCCTTCACCATAGCGGTAGTCAAGTGTTACGTTAAAACGATGGCGTTGGTCATAGTCGAAAGGAGCCACATTCCTAAGATTCGGGAATCCTGCATTGATCAGTGAGATTGCCGTTTGGCTATTTGACCCCGTACCATCGGCAAATTGGAGCGTGTAAGACGCCCTTACCCACACGTTGCCAGTACGACGAAGGTCATAAGCAATTGACAATCCTTTAACTGTTCCAAAATCCAGGTTATCAAAAGCGCGATAGGTGCGCGGGTATGCCCCTGCGAAGTTTCTAACCTGAATCATATCCCTCAATTCCCGGTAGAAGGCAGAGATTTTAAGCGAGCTGGTTCTGGTAAGCACCTGCTGGAATCCCAATTCGTAATCTATGGTGCGAGTGGGTTTAAGGGCGGGATTAGAAATAAGATCATTGCGGTCGTCCATAAACAGGTAGTCGATAGGGTCGAAGCGATTGGCCTCGGTAGGACGCTGAGTTAGAATGTCATAGTGAGCGAAGAAAAGCGCCTCGTCCGAAATCGGGAATGAGAATGCTATCCTTGGCATAATATTAACCTGAGGCTCGTAGTCTTTGAATGCATTTGCACTCAGACCTTCAAATCCACCTTCCAACACCGTAGGGTCCTTAAGGAAAGGCGTTGGATTGTCTGACTCAGTAGCAATAAGCTTGGGATCTTCAATAATGGTTCCCTGCGCATTATACCAGGTATTGCCATCACGGTAGCCGGTTATCGTTGAGGCATCGCTGATATTATCTACATAAACCACAAAGTCATCTCCTATATTGGTAGGATGCTCTCCGAATTGGGCAACCTCCCCGGCTGTGAAGGCTTCTGCAATTACAAATGGATCTTTAGGAACGGGCTGGTTGGCATCGAAGCGATCTACACGAAGACCAACGTTAAAAATGATGTCATCGAAGGCGAACTTATCCATTATGAATCCAGCTACATAAATAGGCTGGTAAGGAGCAATTGGACGC
>Ga0315906_10011706_pt1 | contig 10207 bp, 6 predicted proteins | sample LakEriMetagenome_4_FD_203526 | JGI IMG/M metagenome (GOLD analysis project Ga0315906, IMG submission 203526) | Freshwater fungal communities from buoy surface, Lake Erie, Ohio, United States - Buoy 2 MA122 | ecosystem: Environmental > Aquatic > Freshwater > Lake > Lake biofilm | place: USA: Lake...
TGGAGGGCAATGGAGTAGCCTGGACGCCGGAACCCGTTGCTGTCCCCGAGGGCATCCTCCGCCGGGACACCATCGATCCGGGCTCCCATGCCGAGCGAGAGGCCCCACTTCGGGACGATCGTGTACATCACTCCTCCTTGGCCGAAGTACTGGTCGGGGATCGACATCACCTGCTCATAGGGATTGCGTCTCCGGAACCCACCGGGGCCGTTCTGGGTGGGCGTTCCGTTCACATCCTGGGGGTTGAACAGGTACGTGCCGTTCACGAAGACCGTCGTGTATTTGAAGATCTCCCGATAGGCCGTGATGGTCGTGGTGAAGCCCCATCCGCCGGTGCCGGGCTGGATCGACTGGTCGACCGGGCCGACGACGGGACCGTTGGTCGTATAGAAGGTCGACTGCGCATTGTAGTCGCCGCTGGGCGCCGACAGGCCGAGGCCGAGCTGGATGTTGCCCTTCACCCGCTTGGCAGGATCCCAGAGCCAGACGTAGGGCGTGAGCTGGATGTCCCCGATGCCGCCGGCCGAGGTGGTATGGCGTCCCATGCCCGGGTGCTCATAGAGGGAGGAGCGGGTCGAATAGACGAACGGCAGGTCCAGGGCGAGGCTCCAGCGCGGTGTGAACGCGTATTGGATCCCGAGGTTCCAGATGTAGGTGTCGTTGATGACCTCCGTGCCATCGGCGAAGCGCTGGGTCTCCTCATGGGTTCCCCGGAAATGGCGATCGGAGTTGAACCAGCGGAATCCGAGGGTGGCCAGCCATTCGCCTCCGGTCAGGTCCGCGTCCGCGGGTTGGGCAAACTGCTCCATGTGGCACATGCCCGTGCCGCGCAGCGCGACGCAGCCCTGGGCGACGGAGGTGGACGTCCCGGCCCAGAGGGCAAGCCCCAGGGCAGGCAGGGCCGCCCAGGTTCGGAAACCGAGTGACAGAGAGGGTTGGATGTCGGACGTATTCATGGGTGACGGTTCTGTTTTGCCGTCATCCGCACGGATTCGCCGTTGGAATGGGGTGATCTGCCCAGCGTTTGGGGCGGAGTGCTGGGATTGCGTGGTGGATCGCGATCTTGAGGTCCCCGGTGCTTTACCGGAGCCGGGCCCCCTTGTGGGTGGAGGCCTTCCCTTACAGCACCTGCGCCGTCCCGGCTTCGACCTCGAGCGACAGCCGCCCGGACTTGGATCGAAGTCGCACGGGCGATCCGAACATCCGGCTCAGGGTCTCCGAGCGGAGGGCGGTCTTCCGAGGGCCGCTGGCCACGACCCGTCCCCCGCTCAGCAGCAGGGCGTGGGTGAACAGCGGCGTGATCTCCTCGACGTGATGGGTGACCAGGATCAGCGAGGGGGCAGCCGGTTGACGGCTCAGGCGTTCCAGGAACTGGAGGAAGTGTTCCCGCGCCACCGGGTCCAGCCCTGCACAGGGCTCATCCAGGATCAGGAGACGGGGGCGGGCCATGAGGGAACGGGCGATGAGGACCCGTTGGCGTTCGCCCTGGCTCAGGACCGCCCAGGGGCGGTCCTTCAGGTGGGCAGCCTCAACCCGCTCCAGCAGGCGCAGGGCCTCCCGTTGATCCGACCGCGTCGGCTCTCCCCAGAAGTCGATCATCGCGTAGCGCCCGCCCACGACCGACAGCAGCGCCGGCTCCGTGTCGGCCATCATCTGGCGGAGCGAGGAGCTGACGAGTCCGATCCGGCACCGGAGCTCCCGCCAATCGCTGTCACCAAACCTCAAGCCGAGCAGCTCCATCTCGCCCTCCGTGGGCATGAGGTAGCCGGTCAGGGCGGACAGCAGGGAGGTCTTGCCGGAGCCATTGGCGCCGATGAGGACCCAATGCTCACCGGGTTCGACCCGCCAGGAGACGCGATCGAGGATCCGGGTCTCGTCCCGGACGATGGTCAACCCGGAGACGTCGAGGATGGGGGCGGTGGACCGGCTCACCGCTTGGCGAAGATCCGGTTGGCCTCCTCGAGGGTCTCCTTGGACCCGATGTCGTACCAGATGCCGGGCACCGACCAGGTATGCACCGGTTCCCGCGGATACAGCCACTGGACGAGGCGTCCGGGCTGGTCGGGGTTGTTCCCCTCGGCGAGGTACTGCCGGATCTTCGGCAGCGTCGCGCGGGGATAGAAGTAGAGGGCGATGCCGATCTGGGTGCTGGCGGGATTGGCAGGCTTCTCGACGAAGCTCAGGAGCTTGTTCGAGGGGTCGATCTCGACCACGCCGTACTTCTTGGCCTGGTCGAGCGAGCCGACGTCATAGACACCCAGGACAGGTTGGTTGACCTTGCGGCAGAAGGTCCCGAAGTCGGCTAGGGACTCGCTGAAGAGGTTGTCCCCGGCGACCACGATGAGATCGTCGTCGACCTTCTCGCGATCCAGCACGAGGTTGAGGTCCCCGATGGCGCCCAGCTTGTTGGAGTCGTCGGTGGAGCCGTCGTTGACGATGGTGAAGTCGAGTTTGGCCTTCGTCGCCCGGTACTGGTCGGCCCAGGCCTGGAAGTGTCCCGCGAACTTGGCGTTGGTCACGATGTAGACGCGGTCGATCCCGGGAATGGGCGCCAGGTTGTCGAGGACGTAGTCGATCATCGGCTTGCCGGCGACCGGCAGCAGGGGCTTGGGCTGGGTCAGCGTGAGCGGATACAGGCGCGTGGCGTATCCGGCGGCGAGGATGAGGACTTTCATGTTAGAGTCGGACGAGAGTTTCGGTCTGAAACCCGATGATCAAGCGCGTTTCCGGAGGGGACTCACGCGGAGACGCGGAGACGCGGAGAAAAGAAAGGGGGACATGGAAGGATCCCTAAGGGGTGTTGAGGTGCGGTGCTGTTCCATCGATCGCAGGGGCCGAGAACCCGGTTGGAAACGGATCGTGCAAGGCGGAAGCCCAGGCGCCTCCCAGTCTGTCGATCCCCGACAACCTCTTCCCGACAATGGATTTCCTGTGTTGGCCTTCCTCCGTGTCTCCGCGTCTCCGTGTGGGACTCTCTTCCTCCGCGTGTCCTCAACCCGGACGGGTCCGAGGCACCCACTTCGCGGGCTTGGCGGTGTCCGCGGTGCGGGGGGAGATCTTCCGGCCGGACTCCGCGCGCGCCATGAACTCCGTCTGAGCGCGTCGGGGCCGTACCTTGGGCCCGAGCCGAGGGATCACGTAGATGCCGTCCGACTGCAGCTGGCGGGCCTTGGTGTTGTCGGCCAGCTCGGTTTCGAGGATCCCAGACGTGATCCGTTCCCGGAGCCGGCCGTCTTCGATCGGGAATACGACCTCGATCCGACGGTGGAGATTCCGCGGCATCCAGTCGGCGCTGCCAACGAACACCTCGGGCTGTTGGGCGTTCTCGAAGTACCAGATCCGGGCGTGCTCAAGATAGCGGTCGACGATGCTCCGGACCCGGATCCGCTCGCTCAGTCCTGGGACGCCCGGCCGAAGGCAGCAGATACCCCGGACGATGAGATCGATCTCCACCCCGGCCTCGGCGGCGCGGTAGAGGGCTTCGATGACCTCGGTGTCTACCAGGGCGTTCATCTTGGCGATGATCCGGGCGGGCAATCCACTTCGCGCATGGGCCGCCTCGCGATCGATCAGCTCCAGGAGACGCTTCAGCATCGCGTGTGGCGCCACCAGGAGGCGTCGCATCGGCTGCGGGTGGCAGATCCCAGTGAGGAGGGTGAAGAGATCCGTCCCGTCCGAGCCCAGCTCTGGGCGGCACGACAATAGGCTGAGGTCGGTATAGAGGCGTGCCGTGTTGGGATTGTAGTTGCCGGTCCCAAGATGGACGTACCGGCGGATGCCGTCGTCATCGGCCCGCACCACGAGGGTCACCTTGGAGTGCACCTTGTAGCCGAAGATGCCGTAGATGACGTGGACACCGGCCTCCTCGAGGGCCCGCGCCCAGCGGATGTTGTTGGCCTCGTCGAACCGGGCCTTGAGTTCCACCACCGCGGTGACCTGCTTGCCATTCTTCACCGCGTTCATCAGCGCACCCACAATCCGAGGATCGCCGCCCGTGCGGTAGAGCGTCTGCTTGATGGCCAGCACCTTCGGATCGGCCGCTGCCTGCTCGAGGAACTCCACTACGGTGCCGAAGTGGTCGTAGGGGTGGTGCAGGAGGATGTCGCGCTTGCGAATGGCGGCGAAGAGGTCGTTTCCGGAGCGCAGCTCCGGGGCAATGGAGCCGACGAAGGTGGGGTCCCGCAGCTCCGGAGAGTGATCCCCTTCGAGCACAGCCATCAGACGCGTGGGGTTGAGCGGTCCGTCCACCACGTAGAGGTCCTCCGGTTCGACTCCCACGTGTTCCAGCAGCGAGCGGCGGATGTCCTCGGGACAGTCGAGAGAGACCTCGAGGCGGACCGCCGCGCCGCGCTTGCGCTTGTCCAGCTCGTGCTCCACGGCTCGGAGCAGGTTCGGCACCTCCTCCTCGTCGATGTACAACTCGCTGTTCCGGGTCACCCGGAAGCTCCAGCAGCCCTCAAGGGTCATCCCGGGGAAGAGATCTGCGAGATGCTGGCCGATGAGGTGGCTGAGGAAGACGTATTCCTTGCCCTGGGTTCTGTTCGGCAGCTCCACCAGCCGTGGTAGTCCCCGGGGGACCTGGACCACGGCCAGCCAGCGTCGGAGCTGTCCATGGAACATGCCGTGGAGCCGGACGATCAGGTTCAGCGACTTGTTGAGGAGCTGGGGGAAGGGATGCGAGGGATCGATCGCCAGGGGCGTGAGCACCGGTGAGACGTTCTCCCGGTAGTAGGTCTCGAGCCATTCGCGGTCCGCCACTGGCACCTCCGAGGGTTCCAGGAATCGGATGCCATGACGGTCGAGGGCTGGTCGGATCTCCTCCCGCCAGCAGCGGTTGGCGTCGCTGACGAGCTGGCGCACGCGATCCCGGACCTTCGTGAGGGTCTGTGCGGCGGTGAGGCCATCCGGCGTGGGCTCCGACAGCCCCTCGGCCACCATCTGCTTCAGCCCGGCGACGCGGACCTCGAAGAACTCATCGAGGTTCGAGTTGACGATGCAGAAGAACTTGAGGCGTTCGAGCAGCGGATTGCGCTCGTCCAGCGCCTCGTCCAGCACCCGCTGGTTGAACTCCAGCCAGCTGAGCTCCCGGTTGAAGAACCGGGCCTCCTTGCGGGGCGGGCGGGATGTCTTGGCGGGGGGCATGGGGCTGGGGAAGTTGAGGGTCGAGAGTTGAGGGTTGAGGGTTGAGAGAGAGCCGCGAAAGCCATCCCGATTGGGATAGGCGATCCCGGGGTTGATGTCGCAAAGCGTCCGAGCTCTCGACTCTCGACCCTCAACTCTCAACCTCCCCACGCCTCACATGTGGGCGATCATGTTGTCGCCGAAGGCCGAGCACTTGATCTCGGTCGCGCCCTCCATGAGGCGGGCGAAATCGTAGGTGACCCGCTTGCTGCCGATCGCCCCGTTCAGGCCCTTCAGCACGAGGTCGGCCGCCTCGGTCCAGCCGAGGTGACGGAGCATCATCTCGCCGCTGAGCACGACCGAGCCGGGGTTCACCATATCCTTGCCGGCGTACTTCGGGGCGGTGCCGTGGGTGGCCTCGAAGATGGCGTGGCCGGTGACGTAGTTGATGTTGCCGCCGGGCGCGATGCCGATGCCACCGACCTGGGCCGCAAGGGCGTCGCTCAGGTAGTCGCCGTTGAGGTTGAGGGTCGCAATGACGTCGAAGTCGGTCGGACGCGTCAGCACCTGCTGCAGGGTGATGTCGGCGATGGAGTCCTTGATGACGATGCCGGCACCGGGCTTGCCCTCGGGGATCTTGCACCACGGGCCGCCGTCGATCTCGACCGCGCCGAAGACCTCCTTGGCGATCTGGTAGCCCCAGTCACGGAACCCGCCCTCGGTGAACTTCATGATGTTCCCCTTGTGGACGAGGGTGACCGACTTGCGGTTGTTCCGGATGGCGTACTCGATGGCGCTCTGGATCAGACGGGCGCTGCCGGAGAAGCTGACGGGCTTGATGCCCACGCCGACCCGGACGTCGGTCGGCATCGAGGTGATGCCGGCGCTGTCCCAGTATCCCTTGGCGGCCTCGACCGTGCCGAAGCGGATCTTGCTGAACTGCTTCGGGAACTCCTTGGCGAGGAAATCGAGTACCTTCTGGGCTTCGGGGGTCCCGGCGGCGTACTCGATGCCGGCGTAGATGTCCTCCGTGTTCTCGCGGAAGATCACCATGTCGACCTTCTCAGGATGCTTCACCGGGCTGGGGACGCCGGTGAAGTATTGGACCGGCCGGAGGCAGACGTAGAGGTCGAGCATCTGCCGGAGGGCGACGTTGAGGGACCGGATGCCACCGCCAACGGGGGTGGTGAGGGGGCCCTTGATGCCGACGAGGAACTCGCGGAAGGCGTTGACCGTGTCGTCGGGGAGCCAGTTGTTGAACCGCTTGAAGCTCTCCTCACCCGCGAACACCTCCATCCAGGCGATGGACCGCTTGCCACCGTAGGCCTTCTGCACGGCGGCATCGAGGACCCGGACCGAGGCGGCCCAGATGTCGGGTCCGGTACCGTCACCGCGGATGAAGGGGATGATCGGTTGGTCGGGGACGACGAGGCGGCCGGACTCGATGGAAATCTTGCCGCCGGCGGGGACGGTGCAGGTGGTGTAGGACATGGCGTTGGTTTGCGGTTTGGGGCCGATCGCGACCCGGGAACAGGCCAGGGATTTAAGCGGTCCGACGGCGACACCGGCAAGCGGTTTGCTGATTCGGTAGGGACGTCCTCCGTGACGTCCCCATCTCAACTGCGAGGATTCAGCCAATGTGGCGGGTAGTCGGGACCCTCGGACGCCCCAGTGGACCCGATGGCGTGGTGGGTGGATTGGAGCGCAGCGGAGGGATCGAGATGGGGACGAGAGGGACCGCATCCCTACCCTTGGAATTGGGAGGCGGGGTCCCGCCGGAGATCTCCAGCGTGTCCATGGATCCCGACGGGTCACCCCTCCCGCTTCGTCCAGACCAGATCCACGGTATCGAGCAGGAAGGCTCGCGCATTGTCGGAGCCCTGTTCCTCGTCCCCCTCCAGGGTCAGCACCTCTCCGCCGGTCACGAGAATTCCCCGATCCCCGATCCGGGTCGCGCGATGCCCATGGATCCAGCCCGGACCCGGGCCGGAGGGTTCGAGGCGGTCGATCCGCCACGTGCGGGTGTCGAGCCGATACACCGGGGTTCGCCCGTAAGCCCGGCGGCCCCAATAGCCGAGGGATCCGATGATGTAGATAGCCTCGTCGATGAGGGTCGCGGTGTGGAAATCAGTGGGTGGGAACACCGCCTCCGGATAGCCCAGGATCTCGATCGAGCCATCGGCTCCATGCACGAAGACATCGTTGTAGATGCAGAAGTCGGGATCGTAGTGGTCCTCGTGTTCACCACCGATCAGCACCACCCGTCCATCGGGCAGGAGGGTCAGGGATTGGCCGAAACGCTGCGCACACCACACCGGTTCCCGGCCCATGGACGAGGGACCGTCGAAGTGGGTGGTCGCGGAATAGCCGGTGACGCCCGAGCGGATCATGCCGATCCAGAATGGCTCCTGCATCCGCTCCGGATTCGACGCGCCATGGCGACGGGTCCGTGCCCTCAGGAACTCCGTCGGCGTCACGCCCTCCAGGAGACCGATGTCCGGGTCAGTGGGCAGGCCGACGATCGCCCGGCGGCCTTCGTTCCCGAGATGCCGAGGATCCGCGCCCGCCGTCAGCAACCGAACCGCCAGCGGCCGGGTCCGTGCTGCGGACAGGGCCGTGCCGCCATTGTGTTCGCGATCGATCTGGGCCCCTGCGTCCAGCAGGAGTTCCACACCCGCTTCAAACCCCGACTCGGTGGCCTGGATCAGTGCCGTGGTTCCGAATTCGTCGGTGCGCTCGATGTCGAATCCCAACCCCAGGAGCCACCGCAACAGGGCGGTCCGATGGCATTGGATGGCGTAGAAAAGCGGGGGCTTTCCGCAGCGCCCGACCGCTTCGAGATCGGCGCCCCGTTCCGCCAGCAGCGCGGCCTTGGCGAGGTCACCCGTCTGCAGTGCCACGAGCCAAGCGGTGCGCGACCACCGATCCCGGTCCTCTAGGGCAGCTCCCGCATCCAACAGGCGTTGAACGTCGTCCAGAGTCCCGATGGCGACGGCCCTGATGAGCGGCGTCCATTCGAGCTGTGCTTCATCGGCCCCGGCTTCGAGGAGGAGTTGAACCGCATCGAAACGGCCGAGTCGGGAGAGCTCCCGCAGCCCGGATTCCCCATGGGAGGTGATCCCGTTGAGATCCACCTTGTGGTGGATCAGGAGCCGCAGGAGGTCGAGCAGACGCCCGTCGAGGAACACGTCGCGTCCATGGATCGCATGGAGCAGGGTTCCGTAACCGTCTTTGTCTTGGCAGTGGAGATCAGCGCCGTGATCGATGAGGGCCTGGATTTCCCTGGGATCACCCTCGGCCAATGCCTTCAGGAGCGTGGCGTTGTCCGGGGTATCGATGCCTTGGGCCATGGACCCTGAGACTACGCCCGTTGGCGTGGCGGGGAACAGGATGAGTTGAGAGTGGAGCGGTGAGGCATGCTACCCGCCAACCTCGGTAGGGCCGTCGGTCCCTCGCGGCCCCATCTCGATCCCTGGACGAGGGCGGGATACCTACGCGGCAACGAGGATTTGCTGACGCGTTGGAAGAACCCGTCGGCCCGGGATATTCGATCGAACCTCGCGGTCCAGATGGGGACGACGAGGATGTGAATCACACATTGGGGAGGCGCTCCCGCGCGCTGTTCGCAGGGCACTGCTCCCCCACCGCGTACAGATCTGAGTGGCGTTTGTCTGAACCCTCAACTTTCAGCTCTCAACTTCCTCAGGGTACTCGTACGCGCCAGAACCGAGCCACCGTCCCGTTCTCCGGCACGACCGGGAACGTCACCGGCTTCCCGGCGCCCTGACCCGTCGTACGCTGACTCACACTCCAGCCACTCAGGTCGGTCGTGGTCTCCAACACCACCTCCGAACCGAGGGGCGCCTCCACCTGCAGGTTCAGTTTCCCGTCCGCAGATGGTGGCGTCACCACCACGGCCGGCGGAACCGGAGGTCCTCCTCCGCCCTTCACGGCCGCGTTCACGGTGTCCACCGGACGGATGTCAAACCCGCTGCCCGTGATCTCCGCCTGACTCACCACCAATGGCCAGGTCTCCTGACTCGTGATCCCCGGACCCGGCAGAAACGTCAGCACCGCGGCCACGCCGGTACTCGTCGACCACGGCGTCGACCGCACCGCTGCCAGGCTCACGCTCCCCGGATTCTCCGCCCATAGCGGCAATGAATCGGACGGCACCAACGCCCCCACCTGTTTCCCGGTGAGCGTCAGCACCGACTGCGGATACCCGACCGTGAAGCTCAACCCCGAGATCGTCGACCCCGCCCGAGCCAGCTTCACCACCAGACGCCACGGCACCCCCGGCTTGGCGGTGTCGCCATCCGGGAACTCCAGGCCCAGCACGTCGTTGGTATTGGCGGCGAGGCGCAGGAGGCGCCTCTGTTGAGAGTTGAGTGTTGAGGCTGAGGGTTCAAACAAGCCTGGGCGCAGTGGCAGTGCTCTCGACTCTCGACGCTCAACTCATTCCTCAGCCTCACGGGTTAGATGGGGCCGACGAGGATGTCAGCCCTTCGGCTGGGTACGACTCCGTTGGGTCCCCATCTAGACCGCGAGGCTCCCGCAGAGGTGCGAAGGCGCACGGGGGCGCATGCGAGGTTTCGAAGAGCGGGGCTGGCATCCCTGCCGGGATGCTCGGGGCCTTTGAATCTGTATCCGGTGGTGTCGCTGCGCTCGACCACCGACTACCCGCTGCGATGCCTCCGGCATCCTTGTGGGGGTGATCCGGACCTTGCCTCTTCGCCCCGCACGTTTCGCGAGCGGATCCTCTCGTCTGCGAGTGCGTGCCGCCGCGCCCACGTGGTTCGGTCAACTCTCTTCTCCTCCCTAAATCTGGCGATGGTGGGAGCCTGCTGGAACCTGCTCTACTGGGAGGATGGCGACGGCGGCATCCGACTACGATGAACCCTGGAAGGAGGTGTGCGACACCCGTTTCCAAAGGGTCCTCGAGCTGTCGTGTCCCGACCTCGTCGCGGACATCGACTGGACCCGGCCGATCCAGTTCCTGAACACCGAGCTCCAGACCCTGGCCCCGGCGGCCAAAGTGGGACGTCAGCACGTCGACCATCTGGCCAGGGTCCTTTGGAAACCC
>Ga0315906_10011707_pt1 | contig 10206 bp, 11 predicted proteins | sample LakEriMetagenome_4_FD_203526 | JGI IMG/M metagenome (GOLD analysis project Ga0315906, IMG submission 203526) | Freshwater fungal communities from buoy surface, Lake Erie, Ohio, United States - Buoy 2 MA122 | ecosystem: Environmental > Aquatic > Freshwater > Lake > Lake biofilm | place: USA...
ACAAACTAAAGTTGAACTTGGAGAATCCGCAAAACAGATAGCTGTAATAATTGATAAAGAAGTTGCTTTCTTTCTTGGAGTTAAGGAAGAAATTGCTAATAAACTTATTAATGCAACAGATTTTTCTGAATGTCAGCAATCCGAAGGACTATTTTGTGTTTCATTTGTCTTTGAGGGATCGACGGAACAAGTTTTTTGTAATGAAATGACTCAAGCGGGTCTTTTGTCTAATCCTGAATTGGTATATGTAAATAAAGAAATTCAAAGGCATGCGGAATTGGCAGAAGCGGGATGGCTATATCAGAATGGTCAGTTTATAGTTCCAGGAGTATACGAATGACAGAAAAAAGTAAATGGCAGCAGTACAAAGAAAAACTTGGGGATACAAGGCCTTGGGACCTTCTTAATCCAAATACTGAATATTCTGAAGAAACAGAGGCAAATGCAAGATACGACATTTGCAAAGCTTGTCCAGAACTAATAGATTTAACAAAGCAGTGTAAGCAGTGTGGCTGTATTATGTCCTTGAAAACAAAACTTAAGCATGCCACCTGCCCATTAAATAAGTGGTAGGACCTAATAGATATTGAGGTATAATTAGGGGAGAGGTATACGTAAATGGCAACAAATTTTCCAGAGAATTTAGATTCTCTAATTAATCCGCAACCTACGGACTCGGTTGCGGTAGTTTCGCATTCTGCTCAGCATACAAATGCTAATGATGCTATTGAAGCCTTACAGGCCAAAGTCGGCGTAAATAATTCTGCCGTAACCACATCCCTAGACTATAGAGTTAAGAGCCTTGAAACTGCTGCGTTAGACGCAGAAGGAATTCAGGATATTGCTGCTGCCCTTATAACAAATGGTTCTCATACAAATATAACAGTATCTTATTCAGACGAGGCTACCCCTCCAAGATTAAACCTTGTTGCAACATATGATAATGAAGAAGTTGTTGATGCAATTGCTACTGCATTAACTGCTGGCACTGGAATAACAAAAACTTATAATGAAAACCCACCCAACTACCTTGGGGACTATAATAATGGATACTCATACGCATTAAACGATGTAGTTAGTATTCCAGTAGGAAGCCCTTACGGAATTGTTGGATCTTATTTTATTAGATCAGGAAATCCAGGAAATCCAGGATATCCACCAGAGCCAGGCGGAGCTCCAAATGCTTCATGGACACTTTATAATTTCTCTCAAACAATAACAATAGCAGTAGACACAAGTTCTATTGCTACTCAATCTTACGTAACAACTGCAATATCAAATCTTATAGATTCTTCTCCTGCTCTTTTAAATACACTTAACGAGATTGCAGCGGCAATTAATGACGACGCAAACTTTGCCACAACGGTATCTACAGCAATTACAAATGCAATATCCACAGCAAATAGCTACACCGATACAGCCGTAGCTTCTTTATCTAATTCTATTGGAGACCCAATTAATGGATATATTCCAGTTGGAGATATAGGAGTTGCTGATGGAGTAGCTTCCCTAGGTCCAGACGGATTTATACCAAATACTCAATTGAATATAGATGAGCGTATTCAAGACACAGCTTCTTTGATGATTACTTCCGCAACACATCAGGGTATCTCTGTTACATACGATGATACAACTGGCAGGCTTTCATTTGTAGCAGAAGCATTAACTGCTGAAGTTGCTCAAGATTTTATTGCCCCTTTATTTGCTCATGCATTTCATACAAACGTTACAGCAACATATGACGACTCAAACAATAGAATTGTTTTAGAAAGCTCAGGTGGGGGCAGCGGATCTGGAACAGGCGGCAGTCTAACAAATTCTTGGTGGCTAGGAGCGTAATATGGCAATTAGACGATTAGGTATATCTAACCCCACATTAAATACAGATGCTCAGGTATTTACGGCAACAAATGCCACCTACCTGTGCTCAGTAATTATTACAAACAAAGATTCTGTTGAAAAAACAGGTAGAGTCTGGGTGGTTCCAAGTGGAGCCACATTAGCCTCACAATATGGATACATAGTTTATGATGTTGCAGTACCCGCAGCCAACTCTATTGAAACCCATAGATTTGCAATTTCGGACGGGGACTCAGTATGGGTAAGAGGAAATTCTTCAAGCCTATCATTTTCCCTCAATGGTATATATGACTCATCTGCTTCTATAGATGATCATTTAACTGATACTACAAATGTCCATGGAATTGCAGATACATCTCAGCTAGCAACTTTAACAACAACGAATTCCCTAAATACCCGCCTTATCTCAATTGAGCTAGGCCTAGGGATATTTGATTAAAAGCCCATGAATGCTATAATACTTTAGGAGACAAAATGCCAAACTATTCAAATTTAAGTACACAAGTAGAAGCGATTAAGTCGGAGATATCAAGCTCCCTCGCAGCTTCCGCCTATTCTGCACAGGACCTCGTCTATGTTGCTAAGGCGTTGCAGGCACTTGGCACGGTAGTTGCTCCAGACGGCGTATCAAACATTACAGTAGTAGATAACATCTACCTAGGTGCTAATGCAGAATCTTTTGCTTCAACAGCAGCGCTGACAAATCCTACAATGGTAATTCAGTCAAATTTTGCAGACTATTCACAAATAGCTTTTAGAAACGTAAATGCAGGAGCAGCAGCTTCTACAGATATGATTCTTTATTCAAATAATGGAAATGATGGCTCTGGCTACATTGACATGGGCATCACATCTTCTAACTTTGCCGATCCAGATTTTACAATCACTGGAAAAGGCGACGGATATATCTTTATGGTTGGAGCAGATGCAGGAACAACAGATCAAGGGAACTTAATCTTTGCAACTGGTGATACAGGCACACAGAATAAAATTATATTTGCTGCTGGCGGACTTTCATCAGATAATTCACAGATGACTATCACACCAGATCAGAACATTCATATTGAAATTGCAACTCCTTCCACATCACCAACAACAGGTGCACTTACAGTAGCAGGCGGAGTTGGAATTGTTGGAGACGTTAATATTCAGGGGGAGATTTCATTTGGCGGCGCAGGAACAACTGTAGAGTCAGCAAACCTTTCAGTTGTTGACCCAATGGTTTATGTTGGATCTTCTAACTCAGCAGATGCAATTGATATGGGACTTGTTGGTAAATATGTAACAGGCGGAAACACTAGATATTCTGGTGTTGTACGTGACGCTTCAGACGGCGTAATGAAATTTTTTGAAAACGCTACCACAAAGCCTTTGACAACAGTTAACTTTGCAGAAAGCGGATTAGCATATGCAGACATTAAAGTAGATGCAATTGAGGCAGCCTCAGCAACAATTGGAGATGTTTCTAATACAGAAATTCAATATTTAAACGGTGTATCATCTTCAATTCAAACTCAGATTAACTCTAAATTATCATCATCTACAGCAGCATCAACATATGCTCCAATTACAGATGCTACACTACTTGGAACAGTAACTCTTCCGTCAACAACAGCAATTGGCGATGTATCTGCAACAGAGTTGCAATATCTTTCAACAGTTACTTCAAATGTTCAAACACAAATAGATGCGAAGCTTGATTCAAGCACAGCAACATCAACATATGCAACTAAAACTGGCGGAGTTATAACAAGACCAGTTTTAACATCAGCATTTGAAAAATCATTCGTATCTGCAACTCAAGCAACTGGTGTAATGAATATTGATTTAGGAAATTCTGCAGTTCATTATTTTACTGGGAATGCTGCAGCAGATTTTACATTTAATGTTAGGTGGGATGGAGCAACTACATTAAACTCAGTTTTAGGAATTGGTGAATCAGCAACAATTGCAGTATTGGTTACAAATGGATCTACTGCATACAAGCCAGCGGCCTCCCCTGGAGCATTTCAAGTTGATGGAGTTACAGTTACTCCAAAGTGGCAGGGCGGAACAGCGCCATCTGCAGGAAATGCTTCTTCTGTAGATTCATATACATTTACAATTATTAAAACAGCATCGGCTACATATACAGTATTAGCAGCCCAAGTTAAATTTGCATAAGGAGGGCTAAATGCCACTATTAGAAACTATAGGTTCTGGTTCAGCAAAAGCATTTGGATTAAACAGTTCTGGACTTAGCCCATTTTATATATTAACAGATGCTTATATGAGATATGATGTTTCTGATCCAAATGGGGTAGTTCGAAGTGGAAACACAGTATCAAAGCTTATTGATTTAACTGGAAATGGATTTAATGCAAGCACTGTAGGAAATCCTCAATACAGTGCAACTGGATGGAACTCTAGACCAGCAGTATCATTTAATGGATCTAGTCAAGCAATTTCTACAGATATAAATGCAACATATGCAGACGCACAATCATTAAATATTTTTATGGTCACTAACATTACTGCTTCTGGAGGTTTATTTATAGAGCATAGCCCAGATGGAAATAGAGGGGCTGGAACTTCTTTTTATGTTTATACTGTTACTGGCAACAGCTATATGTATAACGGACCATCTGTGACCTCTTCGTATCAAGTGGCAAATAACTCAGGGCAATGGGCGGCAGGCTGTAAGCTTATAACTTATAGGTATGAAGGTACCAACGCAGGACATATTGTTAGAAGAGACAAAGTAACGCAATCAACCTCTTCAAATGGAGAGGCAAATAACCCTGGATGGTCTACTACATCAGATAAAATGTATTTTATGTCTCGTGGAAATAGCTCTTTATTTACACAAGGTACAGTTTCAGAAATTATTGTATACAAAAAATCAATGACCTTTGCTCAAATGCAGCAAGTAGAAAATTATTTGTCTAATAAATGGGGATTTTAAGTGGCTATCTCAAGACTAGCAACTAGCAATCCTTCTTCAAATACAGATATACTTCTATATACTGGATCACGTACTATTTTAACATCTGTTATTGCTACTAATAAATCTTCTGATCCCGCCACAATTCAAGTTTGGGTTGTTCCACTAGATCAAGATGCAGTTTCTGAAAACCACGTTTTTATTTCATATAATTCGGCGGTGGCAGGCAACGATTCCCTTGAAACATTTAGATTCCCAGTTGTAAATGGCGATAAGGTTTATGTGCGGGCATCAACAGGAGATATTTCATTTATGCTCTCAGGCATAGATGATACAACCGTAACAGGATTGGAGTATGCCGCTCTAGAAGCCCTAATCCTAGGACTTGCATAGAAGGTATAGTATAATAGCAATATGGCAAATTTCGGAAATGCAAAAGCAGCTTCAGTAGGAACTTCAGAGGTTACCCTAAAGTCTATTACTACAGCTACCCTAATTACTGGGTGTAACCTAACAAACAAAACTGGCTCATCTGCATCAATTTCCCTTTATGTCGTAAATGGCGGAAACACATATTATATATTTAAAGATAAGCAAATTAATGGCAATACTAATGCTGAAGCAATTATAGGTAATAAAATTGTATTGGTTTCTGGAGACTCTCTCAGGGTCCAGGCTAACCTAGCCTCAGCCTTTGATGTTATTGTCTCAACCCTGGACGGTTTCTAATGACATATGAAATTAAAGATTTTAGTTTTGCCTCCACCTCATTCTATGGTTTTACTGTAGATAAAGATACGGGGCGGCTAACAGTAAGCGTAATAAACGATGGCTCAGAAGTAAATATCCCAGCAGATGACGTTGTCAGAGACAACCAATTCAGGACTTGGATTTGGACTAAAAATACGCTACAATTTGAGTGGAGCACATCCGAAAAAACACATATATTGATGGAGATACTATAATGACACAACTAATAGATTTAGGCAAGCTTAGATTCTACTTTGCAGGAACATGGAGTTCTGCACAAGAATACGAATTAAATGATATCGTAAAGTATGGTGGTAACGTATACGCATACACACACGCTCTAGCAACAACTGGTAATCTCCCAACTAACGCAACATACTGGAAACTCATGGTTTCAGGTATTGACTTTGCTGGTGTGTATTCTTCAGGAACAGCTTATAAAATTGGTGAGGCGGTAACTCACGGCGGAAATATGTATCAGTGTATTCTTAATTCAACTGGTAACACTCCACCAAATGCAACATACTGGACAAAAATTGGTTCAGGAGTTCAATACGAAGGAACTTATTCAGGTTCAACACAATATCAAAAAGACGACATTGTTCACTATGGCGGATCAGCATTTATTGCACTAGCAGATACAATTGGAAATACTCCAAGCTATTCTGCTAATACTGCATATTGGTCAAAGCTTGTAGACGGAGCATATCCAGATCAAACAAACCACAACCTTGCAGTTCTTCAAACAGATGGGACAGATGTTTCTTGGTCAGATACTCCAAGTTTAAATTCAGTTACAGTAGTTGGAGAAACATTTTTAGAAGATAAAGTTTATGTTGGAGCAGAAGGTTCTGACTTCCACGACAATGCCGCACTAACAGCAGCACAGCTTGTAATGGTAGTAGATTCTGGATCTGATCCATATGGTCAACTTGCTATTCATAATATGTCAGGAACAGCATCAACAGATATTTTAGCTTATTCAAATAACGGTACAGACTCATCTGGTTGGATTGATATGGGTATTACTGGATCAGGATTCCAGCAAGAAGAATTTGGAATTACTGGACCAAACGATGGTTATATTTTCATGGAAGCCCCAGAAGTTTTAACAGCAACAGTTACAAACAAAGCATTGACAGATAATATTATAACTTTAACAACATCTGCTGCACATGGATTTAGTGCTGGACAGACAGTTTCTATTACTGGAATTGATTCAGTATTTAACGGATCATACGTAATATCAAGCGCTCCTACAGATACTACATTTACATATGCAAAGACAGCGTCAAACTCTGCTTCTGCATCAACATCTGGAACAGCAACAGTTGGAACAACGGGAGCTGGAAACCTAGTTTTTGCAACTGGAGATAAAGGAACAGAAAACAAACTTATCTTTGCTGCAGGAGGTTTTGCAAGCGGAACAACTCAAATGGAGATTACTCCAGACGTAAATGTTCACATTGAAATTGATACCCCTTCAACATCTGCATCAACAGGTGCACTTACTGTGGTAGGTGGAGTGGGCGTAACTGGTGATATGAACATCGCTGGCGACGTTGCTATTGTTGGTAACCTAACATTCGGCGGAGGATCTACAGTAGCAGAAGCCCTTGAAGTTCAAAGCCCAATTATTTATGCTGGAACAGGAAATACAGCAGATACATTTGACCTTGGTGTTGTAGGAGAATACGCAACAACAATTTCTCCAGTAGTAGCAACTATTACTACAAAAGCACTTACATCAAACGTAGCTACAATTACTACAAATGCCGACCACACATACTTGGTAGGAGATGTAGTAACAATTACAGATTTAGATGCAACATTTAATGGTACATATTCTATTGCATCAGTTCCTACTACAACAACATTCACATATGCAAAGACAGCCACAAATGTTACTTCTACATCTGATGCTGGAACAGCAACTGTAAATGCTCGTAGAAAATTTGCAGGACTTTTACGTGATGCCTCTGATGGCATAGTTAAGGTATTTAAAGACGCAACAACTAAGCCAACAAACTCTGTTAATTTATCAGAAGCTGGACTTGCATATGCAGATTTTAGAGCAGGAAATACAACAGTTGCAGGACTTACAAATAGTGCAAACGAATCAATTACAGGAACTCTTACAGTAGATGGACTTACAACACTAAATGGTGGACTTACAACATCTGGAACTGCAAGAATTACTGGTAGATTTGATGTTCAGGAACTCCGTGAAGATATTTCAACTGTTTCTATTACTTCAAATGTAATGACTGCAGATTTCACAGCGGCTAACGTTTTCTATAATGGAACCGCTCCAACAGCAAACTACACATTAAACTTAACAAATGTACCAACAGACAACGATAAGACTCTTAGCGTTTCTCTTATGCAGGTTCAAGGCGCAGCTGGTTCATCGTTTATACCAAGCGCATTCCAAATTGGTGGAGTTGCTCAAACATTAAGATGGGCTGGTGGAACTGCTCCTACACCAACTGCAACAGCAAATAAAATTGATATATTTACCTTTACACTAGTCAGAACTGGTTCTGCTTGGATTGTATTAGGCGCAGCGAATCTAAATTACTAAAGGAGATATGAATGCCATTTTTTGGTTTACCAAGTAGAGGCAGCGGCCAAGGAACTTTTGGCCGTGGTAATGCTGGACCCAAGTCATTTTTAAATAGAATGGTAATTACATCTGGATATGTTGCTGGTGGCTATCGTGCAGGAGTTGCATGGAGAAATGTTAATAAATTAAATCAATCAACTGACATAACAACTAACCTTGGCGATTTAATGCAAGAAGCAGCTAACTATACAAAAGGTGCTCAAACAAAAGACACAGCATATATTTTTTCAACCGCAGGAACTGGCACTCAAGGCGTAGGAGCATTTACATCTACATCATGTTTTAATATGCGTAACGATACTAGCATGACAAAAAATAATAATATGAATAGCGGATCAACAATTGGAGATGCATCTACAATATATGCTCCAAACCTTACTGGTGGATATAATTATGCATATGCAAATGGTAATATTGGAAATTCAACAATTCAAAAATTTAATATGACAACAGAAGTATTTACTGGCGGACTAGGCACATCTCTTCCTCAAGGAGGAACAGGTGCGGGTTCACACGGTTCAGAAAACTTTGGATACTGGTGGGCAGAAGGAGCAACATCAAGCGCCGATGCAGACGCTAATGGAAGAAAGAAGTTCGTATTTGCCACAGAAACAGAGTCAACTGTTCCAGCTAATGGTCCAGCTAATCATGGTCAGCAAAAAGGACTATGGTCTAAGGTTGGTTATGGATATGGTGGAAATGAAGGTGGATATGGAGGCGGAAGATATTTCCGTAAATGGAATTATGCAACAGAGTCTAACGTAGGAACATATCAAAAGATGGTTTGGTGGTGTGGGGAAGAAAACTTTATTATGGGGCAAACTGCTGGGTATGTACTTGGAGTATATTCAGATACTACTGGTGGAAACGTTTCAGCTCAGACTCAGGTAAATGATTCTGGAAAGTATGTATACGCAACAGATGTTGGAACAATGGGTGCAAGTAGCATGTGGCCAACAGGAACCGCTTCTGGTACTGGTGCATCTGGTGATTGTTGTGGTGGCGGGCAAATTGCTGGCCGTTCGTCAGGCGTTGGTTTCTGGAGAGACTAACCTTAATATTAGAAAGTAGTAAAATGCAAGAAAACATAACGTCTATTCAAGAACGTGAAAAAGCAATTGAAGAAAGACTAAAGACATATAGAACAGACCTAACAGAAAAACAAAAAGAACTTCTTGAGTTTTCTATTGAGGTAGATCATGCCATGCCTTTTTTCAAGATCAAGCATTTTGTCGGAGACTCTCAAATAACATCTTATCAAAAGTATAAGCAGCTACTTTTAGAAATCAGAGCAAGAGAAGAGTCTTTAGAAAACATAATTATGAATATAGCTAGACAAGAAGCTGTGATTGAAGTTATTTATGAAGATATGGCTTCTATTACTTCGCCAGCTCAAATGAAATTAAAAGAATTTGATTTAATAACCAACAAGAATGATCTACTAAAGCTGCATCGTAGACTGCATCAAGGTTATGAAGAGAGAAAAAGATTTATTTTAGCCATTCAAGATATGTATGATACTGGAGAGGCTTTCTTAGAAGACGGAACAGATTTAAAAGATGCTATTCAGAATACAGAAATGGTTGAAAAGCTAGAAGAAGAATACTGGAAGTATAGACTTGGAAAACAAGCAGCGCTAGATATGATTGCAACTGGTAAAATTGGTACTGGTAATATGGAAGCAATTACAATGCTTAACCAAGATGATCAAGTAAAAACCTTAAATGTTGCAATTGACTGGGCTACAAGAGTAGACGGCGCTATGGGAGAAATTCAGTCTAAGATTGTTAAGCAGCTAGCAAATGTGCACTACGATATTAACTTAAAGAATACATCTCTGGAACTAGAATAATGTATGCGGCAATTCATGGAAGCCTTCTTACAAAATTAAGCCCTGAAGAGTGGGATAGTCTGAGCCCTATAGGCGCATGGAATAACTGGCATATTGTAAATATTGAAAATGTTCCAGATAAGACCAAGCATGTCTGCTTAAATGAGTATGAGGCATTTGGTTGGCTATATGCCGATGCAGCAATGGGCAAAAGGT
>Ga0315906_10011711_pt1 | contig 10205 bp, 6 predicted proteins | sample LakEriMetagenome_4_FD_203526 | JGI IMG/M metagenome (GOLD analysis project Ga0315906, IMG submission 203526) | Freshwater fungal communities from buoy surface, Lake Erie, Ohio, United States - Buoy 2 MA122 | ecosystem: Environmental > Aquatic > Freshwater > Lake > Lake biofilm | place: USA: Lake...
AGGGGGCGATGATCTACCCGGTGGCGGTCATCCTGGTGGCGACCGGCATCGTGACGTTCATCATGATCTGGATCATTCCCAAGTTCAAAGCGATCTTCGAGGGGTTCGACCTCGATCTGCCCGCGATCACCGTCGCGCTGATTGAGACCAGCAACTGGGTGGTGGCCTACTGGTACCTGCTGCCAACAATTCCCATCGCGCTGTGGCTCTCGATCAAACTCATCAAAAAGAACAAAACGGGGGCCTTTGTCGTCGACTGGATCGCCCTGCGGATCCCGCTGTTGGGGAAGATCATTGAGAAGAGCACCGTGGCACGAACCGCCCGGACCCTGGGGACGCTGATCGCCTCGGGGGTGCCGATTCTCGAGGCCCTGGTGATTGCCCGCGACACATCGGGCAACGAAGTGTTCGTGCGGGCCTACCAGCACATTCATCAGGCGATCCGCGAGGGGGAATCAATCGCGGTTCCCCTCAAGGAAACCCGCGTGGTGGATGACATGGTGGTGAACATGGTCGACGTGGGTGAGGAGACCGGGGCCCTCGACAACATGCTTTACAAGGTGGCCGACGTCTACGACGAAGAAGTGACGGTGCTGGTGGATGGTCTGATCAGCCTGCTGGAACCGTTGATGGTGGTGGTGCTGGGGTTGATCGTGGGGTTCATCGTGATCGCCCTGTTCCTCCCGCTGATTGAGTTGCTGAACAAGCTGTCGTAAGCCCGTACGGCAGTCGGCCCCCTCACCGCGAGGGGGCCGTGGAGGCGGGTCGTCTCGCCGAACCGCCGCTGGCCCCGTTGACTTCGTCCCGGAATTCGGGTTTGTCCCGTCGCTGAAGGAAGCCTGACATGCACCTGACCCGTCCGTCGATCCCCGTTCATCCGATCCGTCGGGGGTTCACCCTGGTGGAACTGATCGTGGTGATCGTGATCGTGGGGATTCTGGCCGCGCTGATTCTCCCCGCGATCAGCCAGACCTTCGTGACCGCGAACAACGCGAAGGTCACGGTGGAGATCAAGAACCTCGAAAACGCGATCGCCCTGTTCAAGACGAAGTACGGGGTTGAGCCCCCCAGTCGGTTCAAGCTTTGTCTGACTCTGCCCGCCTGGAATGCCAACCCCGACAGCAAGGCGCTGGTCCGCCGCATCTGGCCGAACTTTGACTTCAGCATGCCGTTGAACTCGTATCCGAAGTGGTGGCCCAATTCAGCGACCAACAACGAGATTTTGCTGACGGGGCCGGAGTGTCTGGTGTTCTTCCTGGGCGGGGTGACGGACAGTCCCGCGGGTCAGAGTACGTCGGGGGCCCCTCTCGGTTTCGCTGCCAACGCCTCGCGCCCCTTCAGCGACACCGAGATCGCCCGGGTGAATGCCTTCTTCGAATTCGACGCGACTCGGCTGAAGGATGATTTGGGGGGGAACGGATTCGCGGAGTACTACGATCCGCTTCCCGCCAAGGACAAGAAACCGTATGCCTACTTCAGCTCGAATGAAGGCACGGGGTATCGGCCCGAGGAGGATCTCTTCCGCGGAAACTCCCTGTGGAGCACGCTCCAGGACATCTATCGCCAGGGAAGTGCGACCGTGCCTCCCGGACTGAACAAGACCACACAGTCGGCCAAGTTCCCAGCCCAGAAAACGACCGGCTTCCAGATCATTTCTCCGGGCTATGATGGGGAGTATGGATTTGGGGGGGTTTACAACACCGACCTGGCCGATTCGGGACTGCGGGCTCCAGACGGGACCCCCGACCGGTTCGCATTCGACAACATCACCAACTTCTCCAACGGCGTGCTGAAGAAATAATTCCCCCGAGGTGTGATTCCTCTGGGGACTGACCCTCTGGATTGCCCCTGGTTCCCGTTGTCTGGACGTTGCTCAATGCGACATGACCTGCGAATCTCCGCCGCGAGCGTGCCGGCTGCCACCGGCGGCGGACAGCGTCCGTGCGGTACCGGCCCCTCCCCTTCCCGGGGAAACCGGCGCGGTTTCACGCTGGTGGAGCTGCTGGTGGTGATCTCGATCATCGCGATCCTCGCCGCCTTGACCGTGCGGGTGGCGGTGGGATTGGTGAATGAGGGACGCGAAGCGGGAACCAAGGCGACCATCAGCAAGATCCAGCGAATCCTCGATACCCGCCTGCAGTCCTTCCAGCGCAAGTACGGGAACAACGATCCGACGACCCAGGTGCGGCTCAAGCGGACTCGCGAGTGGGAATTGACGCAATTCCTGAAGGTGCCAGATCAGAATGGCAACTTGAGCGGTCCTCCCGGAGACAGCATCCGGCTGATCGCGACCCGCAAACTCCTGTATCTCCAGCATTTTCCCCAGGTCGCCTGGGAGTTGAATTACCGACAGCACCCGGGAATGTTCCGGGAGCCGGGTAATCCCGCGGTGCCGGTGGTTCCAAACGAGGCGCTGGTCAGCAATGCCGAGGTGCTCTACGACCTCATCATCCATGCCTCACCTCTGGGCGATCCTCCCGTGGGCGACGACACTTTCAGCGCCAGTGAGATTGCCGATACCGACAACGATGGTCGTCCCGAGTTCATCGATGCGTGGGGGCAGCCGCTGCGTTTTTATCGGTGGCCCGTGTTGCTGTTCCGCCCCGATCTCCCGAATTCGGCGGTCGTGCTTCCTTACAACCCGTCGAATCCCCCCCCGCTGCCTCGGGCCACCCTGGCGATGAATCTGCTGGCGAGTTACCCCCCCGACGGACTGCAGACCGGCGAGAGCAACCAGTTGGTGCGCGATCCGCAGGATCCCTTGGGACTGATGAACCGCATCAACAGTCTGGTTGCGGGTGCCGATTTGCTGGCGGTTCTGGATCAAGGCAACAACTGGTCGGGGGACCGCATGTTTGGGTTCGCCGGGTTTCACTATCCCCAGACGTTCCACACCCCGATGGTGGTCTCCGCGGGTGCCGATGGGGACTTCGGCATGCTGGAGCCGCGGTATGGCGGGACGGCGGAGCCCGTCCTGGACACCACCGACGCCGGTTTTGGATTCCTGGGACGGTTGAACACACCGGATGGAACCGGCCTGTTCGACAACATCAGCAGTCTGCGCATCCGCGCGGGAGGGAAGTGAGATGGCTTCCCGACGGGGTTTCAGCCTGGTGGAACTGCTGGTGGTGATCAGCATCTTGCTGGTTCTCGCGACCGCGGCGGCGTGGGGCGTTTCGACGACGCGCGGGACCGACCGCCCGGCGGCCGGTGCCCGCGTACTGCAGGCCCAACTGCTGGGTGCCCGCGACCGGGCCAGCCAGGCGCGTGAACCGCGGGGAGTCCGGCTGCTGCGAGATCCCCAGAACGCCGGGCAACTGGTGGGCGTGGCCCGCCTGCAGCCAGGCCCCCGGTTGCGTTATGGCGGAGTCGGTTCACCATTCCAGCTGGAACGCAACGACGTCGCTCCGGCCGATGGCCGGGCCGACCGGGCGGAGATTTACCTGTTGCGGGGCCTGGCGCCAGGGTTCGACTGGCGGGAACTGCAGCGGGCCGGAAAGTTGAGCGTCCCCTTCCGCATCCGGTTTCCCGCGCAGGTGGGAACCTGGCACACCGTGATCGCACTCGACGAGGTACCGGGGCAGCCTGAGCAGACCCTGGCCCGGGTCTTTTCGGATCTGGGAGCGGGGGATGGTTCCCGTGACCCGCTGGCGGTGGTGGCGGTGCCGGCCGACAGCCCCCGGGCGACCTGTGAACTGGACCTGGGCTCGGCCGCCGCGCTGGTGGAGCCTGTCGAGGCGCTGCCGGCCGGACTGGTGATCGACCTGAATTACTCACAGGTTCCCGCCGAGTGGCGGCAACCCGGGACATTGCCGGACCTGTGGGCGCAGCCCGGGGGAGCGCTGAGCGCCGGACCGGGGGGGGCCCCCGCGTGGCTGGCGCTGGTGCTGCGTGACCGTCGGGACGCCGACTTGGGGCGCGATCCGGCCGATCCCGCCTGCGTGGGCCCGAGCCTGGGACTTTTCATCGCCCCCCAAACGGGGTCGGTGCGGACTTTTTCGCTGGACTTGACCGACGTGATCGAGAACGACACGCAGACGCCGGGGCCCGATGGGCGCGCGGATGATCTGTTTCACCTGGCGCGCAGCAGCGCGGGAGGGGTGTGATGAGGACCATTCCCCCAGGGATTGCCCCCCCAGTGCGGCGGGGCTCGACCCTGACCGAGGTGCTGGTCGCCCTCATGATCATGAGCATTGGACTCGTGAGTCTCGCGACACTGTTTCCCCTCGCCACCCTGCGGGCGGCGAAGGCGGTGCAGATCACCGCGGCGACCGATCTGCGATACAACGCCGACACGCTGTTGACGATGTATCCGCAGATGATCACGGATCCGGACCTGAATCCGCAGACCAGCAACCTGCCAGGATTTAATCAGAACTCCCTGAACTGGGTGATCGATCCGATTGGTTTCTCCAATGCCGCCGGACTGAGTCAACCTCTGGACGTCAACAAGGTCGCCTTCGCCGACTTTTACGGTCATGAAGGCCCCCTGGCCGCACAGTTTGTGCGGCGGTATTCGTTCAATCGGGGGAACACGGGCCTCTCCAACGATTTCGCCGGGCTGCCCGACACAGTCAACATCCTCTCCGAACAGCGGTTCTCGGGCGCCCTCGGGGGAGCAACCGAGATCGTCTTGGCCCCGGGAGTGATCAATTCCCTGGGTGTGAGTGACGGCCGTCCCAACAACGGTTTGCGACTCACCTTCTTCTCGGCCGATGGACGAACGAGTCAGTCCCGCGAGGTGACTCTGGTGGACCTGTCGAAGAATCGCCTCACATGGTCCGAAGATGTGAATGGCAACAATAACCTGGAAGCCGGGGAGGATCTCAATTTCAATGGTGGAATCGACACACACCCGCTGCCTGCGAATTTTGTGGTCACCTCCTTTCGGTTGGAAAGCCCGGAAACACGATACTCCTGGCTGCTGACCGTCCGTCGGGTGAACAGTGGTCTGGCCGAGGTGGATGTGGTCGTGTTCTTTCGCCGTCCTCCCGCTGACCCCACCGATCCGAAGAGTGACGAACAGATCTATCGGGTGATCACCACAGCCACGATCAATGGGAAGCAGGAGACAGTGGGGTTCCTGCAAAACAGTCCTTTTGTGCAGATCGAGTACACTGGTGCTCGCCCGGCCGTCCGCAAGGGAGGATTCCTGTTCGACCTGGGAAATGCCCGGTGGTATCGGATCACGAACATTCTCGCGGACACCGGAAGCAAGATGGACCTGTTGATCGATCCCCCGGCCATCGTCAGTTCGCCTCGGGATTCGCAGCAAGACCTCATAGGCAACCTCGCGATCTTTCCCCGTGGCGTGGTCGAAGTGTTCAGCCTGGGGACCCGGCCATGAAGCCTATGAATATCACAGTCCTGCGTGCACGAATTGATCGCCCGAGCGGGAGTCAGCGAAATCAGCGGTCCGGGTTCACCCTGGTGGAAATGCTGGTCTCGGTGGCCCTGGTGGTGCTGATGATGACGCTCTTCGCGTCGATCTTTCAGCTGGCGACCGGAGCCATGAGCACCCAGAAGGGGCTGGCCGAGAACGACCAGCGGTCGCGGCTGGTGCTGAACGCCCTGCGGAACGATCTGTCGCGGCGGACCATGAAGCTGGTGCTCCCCTTCGCGGCCTCCGAAGATGTGACGCAACCAGCGGCCCAGATGCCTCTCCGGCAGGGTTACTTCTACATCCGCGAAGGGAATCCCGACGACCCAACCGACGACCTCCTGCAGTTGACCGTGGCGACCAATCCCGGAGAGGACCCCTTCTATGGGGTCTGGGGCCGGCGGCTGAACGCCTCGGGACAACTCGAGGCGCTGCTGCTGCCGGACCAGAATGGCAAGCTGGGAGACCAGGCGACCGGATTCTGGCGGAATCAGCCTGAGTTCGACGATGGAGCGGCCGACCTCAACTTCGCCGCCAGCTCGCCCCGGGCGGAATGGCTCGCTTTACCGCCGGGTGCTGTTGATCCGGCAGCCCAGCAGCCCAAGTGGCGCCACCAGTGGCCAGCCCCAGGAAGGAGAGCAGGCGCTCAACCTGGGATTGTTCCAGGCAAGTGGTCTGGGAAATGGCTCTCCGGCGCAAAAGTTTGCGAACTTCTATGCCTGCGCCGACTTCTCGGCCTACTGGGAAAAGTCTTCCAACCTGTTGAAGTTCCACGGCACCTCCAGCCTCGACAATGCCGGTTCCTGGTTGTCAGTATCGCTGGGGAATCCTCGGTACCGGTTCGGGCACAATGTAGTGACGGGGATGCCACGTGAGATTTCCGCCACCCAGAACGGCTATTACTTTGGCCGGTTCACCCACGAAGAGACGTCGGCATACAGCTACACCGATCCTTCCAGGGGATTTGGGTATCCCGGGCGTGTGACGACGGCTTCGCCCAATCCGTACGACTTCGCCACGGCCCTGACCTACAATCCCGAAGCGGGAAAGGTTGTGGAGTATGCGGGGGGGTTGCGAGCCGGAGAAGATCTCTTGATGACGAACGTCCATCGGTTCGACATCAAGCTGTGGGATCCGGGGCTGCACCCGGGGCCAGATCTGGCAGCGGGCCGAATCGGCTTTGACGACGATGGCAACGGAGTGATCGATAATCTGCCGAATGGACAGCCTGACCCGGGTGAACTCGGATATCCGGGGACGGACGATGGTGGTTTCATCGATCTGGGACACTCCGGGACCCGCGGGTTCTACCGGGCTTCGGCTCTCCAGAATCTGGCGTACTGTGCCGACGGAGCGTTCCGGTTCGATACCTGGCATCCCCAGGTGAAATTCAACGCCAACGACCGCCCCAGTCCTCCGCCGTTCCGGGCCGCCTTGCCCGGCAAGGATGGCCTGCCGGGAGATCCTGGCTTCGATGACGATCAGAACACGCAGATTGATTACGGTGCGAGTGGTGTGGATCGGAACGAATTGGGGTGGCCGGGGACCGACGACATTCCCCTGCCCCTGAAGGCGATCCAGATCCGCATCACGTTTTTTGAGACAAGCACGCGTCAGTTGCGGGACGTGACATTTCTGTTCCCGCTGCAGTCCGGTTTGCAGTGAGTTGGAGCGGAATCGGCCCGGTCCGATTCCGTTCCCCAGCGGCTGTTCTGCTGCTGGCATCTCGGGTGTGGCACCGCCGGTCCACTCCCGGACGCAGAGTTCCCTTCGTTGGTCCCAGTGAGGCACGGAATTCTACCGTGATCCAGGTGACTGTCATGACACCCCGCCGCCATCGTCAATCTGTCCGACGCCCGATCTCGCTGGCCCCTCCCCGGAGTTCCCGGCCGGGATCGGTGCTGTTGGTGATGCTGGGTCTTCTGCTGCTGTTGATGGTGCTGGGGTTCACCGCCCTGACATTCACGGCCCAGGAACACGAATCGGCGAATTACTATGCCGACGCCGCCCAGCGGCAGGGGGTCGAGGTCAACAGTGACGTGCTGTTCGACTACGGCCTCGAGCAGTTGCTGATCGGTCCGCGGGAAGAAAACATGCAGAGCGTGTTGTGGCCGGGCCGCCACAGCCTGATCCCCAACATGCTGGGGATGTTCGGAGCGACCCCGGATGGGTCGGGGCGGACCGCACCACTCGATCTGCATCCGTTCAACGGGGTGGGGATCAATCTGGTCGCCGACAACCTGGGACAACCGGTCGTGATCGATCCGACGACGGGACGGCCGGTGAACAATCCGAACGTCGTGAACCTGTGGCTCAGCAGCAATCTGTCGCCGGCGGCGCTGCAGGCACTGCCCAACAACCAGAACTATGCAGCAGATGTTACCCGCGCGCAGTTGATGGCCGACCTTCCTTCGGCAGACGTCGACTACACCTATCCCGACATCAACAACGTCTTCCTCGCTCACGTGGAATCGATTCAGGTGAATCCGAGTGACCCCACGCGGGTCGTGCCGGTGATCATTCCTTCGTTTCACAGACCACAGTATTTGCGGACCAACACTCAGGGGGCGGGGGACCGGGTGGATGTTGACCCCACGAATGGAAGCTGGGACGGGAATCCCACACTGGCGACGCGAGTCATGCGGCCGCATCCTTCCCACCAGGTGGTGGTTTACAATGCAAACAATCAAAAGCCTCTGTATCCCACAATCAAAGACACAACCAACAATTCCACGATCCGAGTCCCGCGGTTTCAGCTGGAAAACGGGGTGATGAAGCTGGATCAAGCCTCCAGCATCCGCAATCCCAACAACAACCAACGGCCGAGGGAGCAGGGAATCTGGTCACTCAAGCCGGGGGCGACCAATGCCGGCGTCTCCTGGAATGATCAACTGCTCCAGAATTACGAGTACGACGTCGACAACCGGGGAACGGGAACCCGGGATGGGGTGTGGCTGGACCTGGGGCATCCTCCCTTCTTTCTGAAAGATGGGCGGGGGGTGGTCCCGCTGTTTTCGTTCACGGTGTTGCCGGCCGATGGGCTGATCAACCTGAACACGGCTGGCAACATCAATGAATTGGTGACCGGTCGGCTGACGACGTCCAAAGCGAGTCTGGTCGGGCAGGCGTTTCCGAATCCTCCCCCCTCGCTGTCCCGTTCGAATTTTGGCCGTTCAGCCGCCGAGATCAATCCGTTCTGGGCACTCTCGGCCGATCCGACCCTGCCGACATTCCTCAGTCCGCAGGTCCAGGCGAACAACCCTGCGACCGGCAAGCCGTTGCTGCAGCACATTGCATTCCAGAAGTACAATCCCAACACCCAGTACCTGATGACCCGCACCGAGATGGCCAATCTCGAGTTGCTGTTTCTGCAGTGGGGGCGTCCCGACTTCGATGTGTCGAACCCGAGCCTGATTGCCAACGGCAGCGTACCGGTCGGGAAAATCATCGAGGGCCGGAATGGCGAGACAACCACCACTGAGTCCGGCTGGAAGAATTCCACTGCCGACACGGCCAATCGCTGGACGCTGTTCCCGCGCCCGGGGCAGCCTGTGCCGAGTGGCGCGAATCTGAATCAATCGGTTCAGACGAACGGTTCGGGGGCCATCACCGGTGTCCCGGGAGACGACAATTACAACCAGTTCGCAGGTTGGGCGGCCGACGGAGCGAATCAGCCGATTTACATCGACCAACACCCCGGCGTCGCGGCGCGGGAAATCACGCCCCCCGCCTACGTGGCGGCGACCAACCGCCGCTTGCCGCTGGGAACCGGGACGGTCGCAGGCTGGAGCACCGGATATCCCATTGACCTGGTCGGGGCGGGGAATTCGCTCAAAAACACAGCCACGGGGCTCACCAGTGCCCTGGAGCCCGATCCCATCGGCCCCTTCAGTTCCGTCAAGTGGCCGCGTTTTGAAATGTTCCAGGGGGGGAGTCAGTTACAAACCCGGACTGTCTCGGCAATGACCAGTGTTCTGGTCCCCAACACGAATCTGCTGGGGTTGCTGGATGAACCCGCCGAGATGATCGTTGATCGCCGGTACCGTTTCCCGGGCCTCGATTCCCCCTTCCCGGTGGACGAACTGTTTTCGCTGCACGCATCGGCGGGAGATTATGCCGCCGCCTCGACCGGGTCTCGGGTCCGGGATCTGATGCCTTTCAATTTCGAAACGAACCAGCAGGCCGAGTCGATTCGCCGCAAGTTCACCACGGAGAGCTGGGATCGCCTGAATCATTCGTTCCATTACGATCCGCAGCGGACCTGGGAGTGGATCCAGGCCAAGGTACCAGGGGGGCAGCCCATCGCTGGCTACATCTCCTTTCCACCGGTCGCTACCCAAGGAACGGAACCGCTGCTGCGCAATCCGGTCTCGGCCTGGATTGGCATGACCATGCCCGCTCCGAATACCGTTCCGGCAAAGGATGTGTGGAATCAATTCGAACAGCTGCGGTTGACGCCGCAGTTCGCTGGACTGAACACGCAGCGCCGACTGGACATCAACCGAGTGGCCTGGCTGATGAATCCTGACCAAGCTCCGCTGCGGTTTGTCGATCCGAATCCCAATGCGGCCAACCTCAGCAATACAGTCCGATTTCGGGAGTTGACCCCGCATCCGGTCGATCCGGGGGTGGCACTTCCTCCGGCGCTCCCCGCGTCACGCCCCCCCCTGGTGGCGGCGGCGGATCAGGAGGCGTGGGCCCGTATTGATCGGCAGTTTCTGGCCCGCGACATCTACACCTTGCTCTATCTGTTTGGTTCCGATGCGGAAGCGGGCAATCCCCTTCAGGGAGACATCTACGAACCGTGGCAGAAACTGGAAATGGC
>Ga0315906_10011713_pt1 | contig 10204 bp, 10 predicted proteins | sample LakEriMetagenome_4_FD_203526 | JGI IMG/M metagenome (GOLD analysis project Ga0315906, IMG submission 203526) | Freshwater fungal communities from buoy surface, Lake Erie, Ohio, United States - Buoy 2 MA122 | ecosystem: Environmental > Aquatic > Freshwater > Lake > Lake biofilm | place: USA...
ATTCAACACCCTCAGGCAGGTTCACTGTTTTAACATCACCGTTCTCTTTCAGAACTTCTAGTTTTCGCCCATCGCGCAACATGATCCGGTTGTTGACATCATTGATGTTCATGATCTCTTCCCCGTTAACACGTAAAATGTTGTCACCGGAATAAATTCCATATTTCCCGAAATAAGGATTTATAGACATTCCGGCTTTCAGCTCGGTGGGCTTCAATTGCTCTTCACCATAATAGAACATCACACAGATATAGATGAAGATGCCCAGCAACAAGTTGACCGTCACTCCTCCGATCATGATGATCAATCGCTGCCATGCCGGCTTCGATCTGAACTCCCAAGGTTGAGCAGGTTTCGCAAGCTGCTCTTTGTCCATGGACTCATCCACCATACCTGCGATTTTGACATATCCGCCGAATGGAAGCCATCCAATTCCCCATTCTGTTTCACCGATCTTCTTCTTGAAAAGTGAGAACCAAGGATTGAAGAACAGATAGAACTTCTCTACTCTTGTCTTAAAAAGTCGTGCAGGAATAAAATGACCCAATTCGTGCAGAACGATCAGGATTGACAAGGAGAGAATTAATTGTGCTGCTTTTATTAGAATATCCATGTTCTTTTCGGGAAATTGTTAAGGGTTACAAATATAGGCTTTTAGACCGTTTCAGTTTCTTCTGAGTAATATCCGTTCTCGATGAAATAGTCAAGCATAGCCTCTTTCAGGAGGTGTTGCTGTTCCATGTGAGAAAGTGAGGGCAACATTTTGTTCAGCGTAAAATGAGGCCAGTTGTCTTTATCACGGCCGTCAAAAGTATAATACCCGTAAGGTTCCAGCAGCGTGCAGACAGCAACATGAAAAAGATCCGTTTTTTCACTTTTGGAGAAGTTACGGTAACCTTCTCCCAGTTCATTCACACCGATCAGGAACATGATCGCCTGAACATCCATCCCTTCTCCGAAATTTTCTTCCAGACTGGCCTTCAATTTCTGAAAGCGCAGTTCAATATCATAGTCCATAATGTAAAATTAAGAAAAGCTGTAGCATTCACCTCAAATTATTTTCAGAATGAATCACAAAAAGCACCTGACGAAATGATTATATTCGTAAAAATTATCAAGCAGACAGATTATGAAAAGAACAGTCATTGCATTTGCATTCATTGGATCGATCCTCGGGATCAGTTCTTGTGGTGGTAACGAGGAACAATCAACAGAACAGGTAAAAGAAGAGAAAGCATGCTTTTATTCGTATAACAAAGAATTGACTGTTTTGGAATGGACAGCTTTTAAGTTCACGGAGAAGAAAGGTGTCACAGGAACTTTCAATGAGATCAATATCAGTGGAATGGAGCGTTCAGATGACCCAAAGAAATTAATTGAGTCACTCACGTTCACAATTCCGACAGCAACTGTTGAGACTCAGAACGAAGAGCGCAATGGCAAGATTGCTAAGCTTTTTTTCGGAACGATAGGAACGGAAGAGATCCGCGGTAATGTAAAGGGATTGAGTGACAATGGCAAAGCAACGATCGAGATCGAAATGAATAAAATGAAACTGGACGTTGTTGGAGATTATACCCTGGATGGAGGGAAATTTTCATTCAGCGCAACGATCGATGTCTTGAAGTGGAACGGTGGAGCAGGGATAACTGCCCTGAATACTGCTTGCAAGGACCTTCATACAGGAACGGATGGTAAATCCAAATTGTGGTCGGAAATAGAACTGTCTTTTACAACAGAACTATTGTCTGACTGTGAATAGTGGTTAACAAAAATGCGTTGAGAACTCATAAGGCCCGTAAAATATGACGGGCTTTTTTCATGTAATTTTCTGCCATGAATTTTATTGACGTACTCATTATCGTGCCACTCGCATATGCCGGTTACAAAGGATTCAAGCATGGATTGATCATTGAAGTCTTTACGTTGCTCGCCTTATTCGTGGGACTTTATGCAGGAATCCATTTCTCAGATTTTATTGCGTTGAAACTCAAAGAGGTCTTTTCATGGGATAGTCCTTATGCTCCAACGGTTTGTTTTACAATGATATTTCTTGGGATTGGAGCAATGGTTTATTTTGCCGGTGTTACAATTCAGAAGATGGTGAAGGTTGTAAATCTTTCACCACTTGATAAATTCTTTGGTGTATTCTTCGCCATATTGAAAATGACGTACATCGTTAGCGTAGTGCTTGTACTTATAGAATCCTATGATGAGAAAGGCAGCTTTATCCCTGCAGATAAAAAGCAGAATTCCCTCCTGTATCAGCCCATTAAGGTCTTGTCCACTGAAACGATTCCGGGTTTTAGCGGGAGTACTATTTTTCTGAAAAATGCGTTCAAGGAAGAAAGTGACAGTACCGGATTGACCGTTGAACAAGTATTGAGGACAAAAGAAGTTGCAGATAGTCTCGGTATTGAGGCAGATGATGCCTGGGAGATAAAAAGGATACATAATGAGCATGTTGAAAAGCACCCTTAGTCTTTGTTTTTGTGCTGTGATCTCTTGCATGGTGTGTTCACAGTTGTCTGTTCCGTTGATGGATATCAAGGTGAGAAAATCAGGACCTTACGTGGGAATACAGCGCGGTAAATACACAATTCTGGAACTGGGGGCTGAGATGCAGTGGAAGCAGGTTAAACTGAAGCAAGCAGTCACCCAGGCCCTCCATACCGGTTTCAATTACAATTTCAAATATAATGTTCTGGGGTATGATCTTGGTTATTGGATCAAGCCTTCAAGAGTTGGGTTGACATACGGAGGTAATTTGGTCATGAGGACTGATTTTAATGAGAACAGGGTAGGATTTGCGCCTGTCGTTGGGTATAAATTAGTGGGGTTCCACCTACAAACCGGCTATCATTTCCTTAGCCGCAGTGCTTATTTCACTGAAACGAACGGATTTTTCATTTCGCTCCGTTTTGTACTGATCAATAACCGGGATATTGACGTGGACCGCAAGAAGATCTTCAACCGATCAAAATAAACTTCCCTGTTCGTAAAGCGGATTCTTAAATTCGTTTTGGACCTCCGGACAGTTGGGATGTTTTCCTGATGTGATCCTGCGATCGATTTCGATCGCTCTGATGAAGGTGCTTTCTACCGGATTTTCAAGATCATGGGGGTCAATACTGCCCCTAAGCCAATTATTTTCCTGCTCAGGTAACAAGAGGACGGGCATTCGTTTTTTTGAGTTGTGGATCTCTTCCATGAGCGAATTTGCTGGACACGTGAGAATTGTGAACGTTGTTTTCAACCGCCCAATTACTGGATCATTCCACTGATCATAGAGTCCTGCCATCGAAAAGATCGGTCCTTCAGCCGGCCGTATGAAATAGGGGATCTTATCTTTGCCGATTGATTTCCATTCGAAGAAGCCGGATGAAGGTATTATACAATGTTGGCGATGCACCAGATTTCTAAAACTTGCTTTTTCACCGATCGTTTCTATCCGGGCATTTAGTGTGATAGATGCTATTTCCTTCGGATTGCTATCCCGAAACCAGGATGGTATCAATCCCCAGTTCATCATCATCAGAGTATCTTCTGAAGTGACGATCCTCCATGCTGGGAAACTGAATCCTGAAGCAAAGAAGACCGGTGTTTCAGGCATGTCATGCGGAATCTTCTTTCCATATTTCTTCGAAAGATCGACATTCGCTGTAGTGGATGAGTTACTGTAGCACATATTCCCGAAAATGATTAGTTGCTGAAAAATAATTTAAAATTTCCACCAACGTGTTCTTTTCGCCTGAATTTCAGTGTTCCTTTCAGATAAATTGTTTAACTTTGCCCCCTCAATTCGATAAATATGTCAATTGGTATTAAGATTTTCTCGGGACGCGCATCAGAGAACCTGGCTGAGCAAATTGCTCAAAGCTACGGTGTTCCGCTGGGTGACGTGAAGGTGCTGGAGTTCAGTGATGGTGAATTTCAACCTTCATTCGAAGAGACAGTGCGTGGACAAGATGTGTTCATCGTTCAGTCTACAATGCCGCCAAGTGATAATTTATTTGAGTTGTTATTAATGGTGGATGCTGCGAAACGTGCATCGGCCAGAAAGATCATCGCTGTAATTCCGTATTTCGGCTTTGCACGTCAGGACCGCAAGGACAAGCCAAGAGTAGCGATCGGTGCCAAATTGGTAGCGAACATGTTAATGGCTGCCGGAGTGAACCGTTTGATCACGATGGACCTACATGCTGATCAGATCCAAGGGTTCTTTGAAGTACCGGTGGATCATCTGTATGCTTCAACGATCTTCTTCCCGGAACTGGAGAAACTGGATAATGGTAATTTGATCATGGCAGCGCCTGATGCAGGTGGAGCAAAACGAGCAAATTCATACGCAAAGAAACTGAATACCGGTTTAGCGATCTGCCACAAGCAGCGAAAGAAAGCAAATGAAGTAGCTGAAATGACAGTGATCGGAGATGTGGAAGGAAAGGATGTGATCCTTGTTGATGACATGTGCGATACTGCCGGGACATTGACCAAGGCTGCGGACCTTTTCATGGAGAAAGGAGCAAAAAGTGTCAGAGCGTTCTGCACGCATGCCGTTCTTTCCGGACCTGCATATGAGCGTATCGAAAAATCAAAACTGACTGAAGTGATCGTGACGGATACAATACCGCTGAAACAACACTGTGATAAAATTCGTGTGTTATCAACGGCACATTTGTTCTCGGATGTTATTCGCCGCTTGGTTAACAATCAGTCTATTAGTTCACATTTTATAATCTCATAAATAAATAAAAATGAAAACAGCACAATTGAGCGGTTCGCTTAGAACGAACGTAGGGAAGAAGGACGCTGCTGCATTGAGAAATGCAGACATGGTTCCTTGTGTGCTTTACGGTCAAGGTGAGCAAACTCACTTCGCAGTAAAGCGAAATGATATCGATAAGATCGTCTTCTCTCCTGAAGTCTATCAGGTTGAATTGGAGATCGAAGGTAAAAAAGCGAAAGGGATCATCCGAGAGTTGCAGCAGCACCCAATAAAGGATACTATCCAGCACGTTGATTTTCTTGAATTGAGCGAAACAAAGCCGGTTCGAGTTGGTCTTCCGGTTCGTTTGACAGGATCATCCCGTGGCGTTATGGCCGGAGGTAAATTGATGCAGGTCTTCCGTCGTTTGACGGTAGTTGCGCTGCCTCAGGATATTCCGGATGCGATCACATTGGATATTTCAAAATTGAAGATCGGTAAATCTATCCGTGTTGGATCGATTGAGATTCCGGGAGTGAAATTCCTTGATCCTGCAAATGCAGTTGTTGTTTCGGTTAAAATGGCTCGTGGAGCGATCAAACCAGCTGATGACGACGATGACGAGGATGAAGAAGCATAAGATTTCTGGTTGTTAATTAAAACCCGGTGTCATTGATACCGGGTTTTTTTACGCATGAAAATGTATTAGAAATCAAAAAGAAGGTGTTGAACTAAATAATTTTTAGTTTTGTGCACCATCAACAAAGTACAGTGAATGTTTTGGAAAAGATCACCGGTTGGAGAAGATCTTGAGGCAGCCCATAAGCTTTTTTCTGAGCAGGAAAGAGAATGGGTTACTATAGCAATTGCCGGAGCATCTATTCAAATGCTATGGGCGATCCTGGATTATATGCTCGTCCCCGACCAATGGATCAATATATTAATTACACGGCTGTTCGTTTTTTTTACGATCATACCGATGGTGATTTTCCGCAAGAAGCTCAACATTTCAGCTCTTTCGTGTATATTTTTAGCTTCCATAGAAATTGCCCTCTTCAGTGTTTATTCGATGAGTATCGTTCCTTTTGAGGCATTCCGATTTTATGCCTTCGGGGAGATCATATTTTTTGTCGCTGTTGGCATGGTGGTTACCTGGGAATTGAAATACAGTATATTTGTTATACTTGCATCGATCATTGTTTTCGCGGTCTTATTCCCCTTACTAAGTTCTATTACAGTGGTTCAAATGCTCTCGAATGGAGGGATTGCCGCACTGACATTAGGCATTCTGAGTGCTGTTATGGTGAATATTCGTTTCAAATTTAGGATGCGAGAGATCGAAGCACGAATGCAACTTGAAAGATCCTTGAAGTTGATCAATGAGAAAAATTCTGAAATTGAGATTCTTTCCAGTAATTTGAAAAACAAGGAACGCGATTTTCTGACAAGTGAGATAACTTCCACCATTGCTCACCAGTTAAATACACCATTATCTGTTGTCATTCATTCGGTGGAAACAATTCAAAAGCAAGTGGATTCGTTCATCAAATTCGGGTTTCGAGGGATCGAACATTCAGAGATTTTTTACTTGCTGAATTTACTGAAAGAACACTCGATAGTTCAATCAACCATCCTCACAAGCGAGCGAAGTGAGCAAATTCTCCGTTTTGCCCAGGACACAGCAGGAATTAGCTTGAAGAAGAACGATACGATGGATCTGGCATTCTTGGGTGTCACAGCAGAGGACCACGAATTTCTGAGCCGCATCCTCTCAAAAAAGAACATATCAGATCATGTTGCGCTGTTAAAAGAAATGAAGCTGCTTGATGAAATGTTGAAGAATGTACTCGTGACATCCGACAAAATGTCTCTGATCGTGAAGGATATCAGTCGTGTTGAAGACCTTGAAACAGGTATTGAATTAATTCCTCTGGATATCAGAATATTAGTGGAAAAGGCGTTCAACGTTATTCAGCATTCGGGACGATTTGCCGGAAACTTAAGTCTGATTGAAATTAAAAAGGATACTATTTACCACAATGAATTGAAGATCGTCCTCTTTCTGATCAAGCTGATGGATTACGTCATTGTGCATTCAAGTATTGATAAAACGGAAGTGCTGAATGTCATCATGACCACAGAGAACGGAATTACTGAAATAAATCTGAGGATCACACAGAGTTTTGCACAGTATTATACCGCTGAAAAAATGCTTGAAAACGGTACTCGAAGTGAATCAAAATTAACCGATACGAAGAATTTGGATAGGGTAATTCTACGTTCAATGTGCGAGGAATTGAACGTAAAATCAGAAATAGTGCAGGATAACGAAAATTATTTCCTTAAAATTAAAGTGCCCGGAATAAAAGGAGCTTGAGTTTAAAAGTGTTCAGGCTTTATTTCTTCCTCCGCTCTGCTAACCATTTCGGAACCTGTTGTTCGGATTTCTTCTGATCTCCTAACAATTTCTCGATCAATTCCGGACGCTTTGCCTTTGTCAATCGTTGCCTGATCCAATCCTGATTTTCACGCTTGTACCAGAAGAAATACCTGTTTTGGTTCAGTTTTTCCTCTTTGGTCTTGACGGTCTTAACCGGTTTCAGCGTATACGGATGCACTCCGGTATAATAGATCACCTCTGCAACGGTCATTGGTGTCGGCATGAAATCCTGTACTTGCTCCAGCTGGAAGCCCATATCTTTTGTTTCGGCTGCGAGATTCGCCATATCTTCCTCTTCACATCCTGGATGGGAGGAGATGAAGTAAGGAATGAGTTGCTGTTTCAAATTGTGCTTGGCTGAGATCTTGTCGTATTTCTCCTTGAACTTGTGAAAATACTTGAATGATGGCTTTCGCATCATTCTCAACGTTGCATCGGATGTGTGTTCCGGTGCAACTTTTAACCGACCACTGACATGGCGTGTGATCACTTGCTCGATGTATTCGTCGTGATTTCCGTCATCGTTGTTCTTGTTAAAGTCATCCACTAAGAGATCATAACGAATCCCGGATCCGACAAAGGCCTTTTTGACTTTCGGATTGGCATCTACTTTCCTGTAAAGTTCTGTCATCGGTTTGTGGGATGTGTCAAGATTACTGCAGATCACCGGATGAATGCAGCTTGGGGAGGAACAGCGCGCGCAGATAGCTTCATCCTTCCCTTTCATTTTATACATGTTGGCTGATGGACCACCAAGGTCTGAAATATACCCCCTGAATTCAGGATGTTTCACAACTTCTTCTACTTCATTCAAGATTGATTTTTCACTCCTCGAAGCGATAAATTTGCCCTGATGTGCTGAAATCGTGCAGAAGCTGCATCCCCCAAAACAACCACGATGCATGTTGATCGAAAACTTGATCATGTCGTAGGCCGGTATAGGTCCTCTTTTCTTGTATTTTGGATGAGGTAAACGCGTGTAAGGAAGATCGAATGATCTGTCGATCTCTTTTTCGTTCATGGTCTTGTATGGTGGGTTGATCACCAAAACCTGTTCTCCGACTTTCTGTGTGATCCTGTCAGCTTGCCATTTGTTCGACTCTACCTCTACGACCTTAAAATTGGAAGCATATTTCAATTTGTCTTTCAGGCACTCTTCATGACTTGCCAGCTCGACCGTTTCCCAATTCTTGTTCTTCGGTAACTCGTCCGACGCATCTTGTAAAAAAGCAACTTGCTTGATCGTTCTTAAGTTATTGAACGGTACACCTTTTTTTAGGAGCTGGAGCATTTCCCGCAGCGGCTGATCGCCCATTCCATAAACAAGGATGTCAGCGTTAGAATCAACCAGTACTGAAGGTTTAAGTTCGTCCTGCCAGTAGTCATAATGACTTACGCGCCTGAGTGAAGCTTCAATTCCACCGATCATCACCGGCACATCCGGGAAAAGGTCTTTCAGTATCGTTGAATAAACTGTTGTTGCATAATCCGGCCGAAAGCCTGCTGCTCCGCCGGGTGTGTATGCATCCGTTGAACGTAGTCGCTTGTTGGCAGTGTAATGGTTCACCATGGAATCCATGCATCCTGCAGTCACGCCGAAGAAATATTTTGGTTTGCCAAGTTTTTTGAAGTCCCGCAGATCGTCTTTCCAATTTGGCTGAGCAATGATCCCAACTTTGAATCCTTCATCCTCTATGATCCGACCGATCACGGCAGTTCCAAAGGATGGGTGATCCACATACGCATCGCCGGAGACAATGATAACGTCCAGTTCTTCCCACCCGCGCTTCTCAACTTCCTTTTTTGTTAACGGCAACCAGTCGGTGATCGGTCTTTCTTCCTGCATAGTGCAAAATTACGGATAAAATATTGCTTAAAAAATTCAAAAAAAAGTACATATAACGGAATGTTCTTAACTTAACAGCTTGATGCGCAATTTCTTCGTTTTCATAATATTTGCTGCGACCATAGCCGCCTCTTGTTCACGGAATTCCGGGAGCTGGAAGGGCCAGGAACTACCGGGTGATTCTCCGTTTATTTTCAGGATGAATGTTTTTGCCACAGATGCCGAGAAACTTATCTCGTTCCCGGTATGGTTCAATGATTCTATTGTGTCTGCTCAACATATAAAAAAGATCACAAGGGATCTGCATTATGTTGATGTGGAGGATTCAGGCGGTACAGATATACTCTCCAAAGAGGTGCCGAGGGAGCGAAGGGAATATTTCTTTCAACCGAATGGCCAGCTGAAGGGAATGAAGTTCACTTATTTTTACGATGATCAGGAGATCGGAAGCGTTGATTTCCTGTACAAGGGAGCGAAAGATCTTAACGGTTATTGTGCGGTTATTGCTTCCGATACAGACGAAAAAACGGATGAATTTAACAATGAGTCTATGGATTTCCCGTATAGCATTCATCGACCGGAAAAACAGACCGACAAATTTCTGGCCTACCGCGACACTGAAACCGGGAATTACCTTTTCTTCATGACGAAACGAAAATATTGGGGTCCATTATCGGTTGATTCCATTCTTCATCCGACCTATCGGGACCAGGTTGTCTTGGGTAATGCATATTATCCGCACAAACGATATCGGGTGCAGAACAAAGTGAACGAAATGGATGTCCGCACAGTGAGGTACGACAAAAAAACAAGAATGGTGACCACAATAATGCACTACGAGTACCCGTTTGAATACAAACGAAGCATTCTTTACTCATCAAAAGGTTTTTGTACTGGATACATCGATTCAACCTTCTCAGGAAATGAGTTTCTTACAAGGGTCATTTCGGAAATGGAATTGGGCAAAAGCAATAAGCCTGTTAAAATAACTCACCGGAAAGAGAATAGCCAGAACAGAACCGGCAGGATCTCGATCGAATTGATCAAATATGAATAGAACAACAACCTTAATTTTCAGGACAGGGATCTTCTTTTTGTTCCTTCTCCCAGCTATCCTTCAAGGCGCCCTTGCTCAAAAGATCGATCAGGATACGATAAATGGGAACGTATTTTATGTATACCCCTATCCTCAGGAAGTGTCAATCCACTC
>Ga0315906_10011718_pt1 | contig 10201 bp, 7 predicted proteins | sample LakEriMetagenome_4_FD_203526 | JGI IMG/M metagenome (GOLD analysis project Ga0315906, IMG submission 203526) | Freshwater fungal communities from buoy surface, Lake Erie, Ohio, United States - Buoy 2 MA122 | ecosystem: Environmental > Aquatic > Freshwater > Lake > Lake biofilm | place: USA: Lake...
TTCGGTAATAAAATCATCCACCAGATGAACTGCATCGTATTCCATTCCTTTACAGCGGTGCACCGTGGAAAAAATCATGTCAGCTACTTCTCGGTCAGCATGCCGCGACTTAATATTGCGCAGGATACCCGGGATCTGATTTCCATGCTCTCTTACGATTTCAAGCATCATACCCAATTGTGCATCCTCCGTGCTTCGGATATATTCTTCGAGTTCACGAATATCCCGCATAGAAGCAAGAAGCGGATCTTTGATGAGACAACGCTGCTGATTGTATAAGTGAAGCACATCATACAGGGAGGCTCCGTCATCGGCATAGGTGTAGGATTGGATATTTCCTTCAAAGTATATTTTTTTATCGGGAGATACTTCTGCATCGTACGCAATCGCTTTCAGTAAAAGACCAAGATTGGTGCGGGCAAGGATGGCCTTTGAAAAGATCTTGCTGCCGCTACCCTTTCCCTGTATAGAAAAAGTGCCCGGATCTTTAAACCGGTCTTTATAGCGCAGTATTTGCTTTGCCAGATTCGCAATAGCCTCTCCAAAACGAAAACTATTACTAAGTTGAAGTGTTGCAAATTCAGCTTTATCCAGCGAATTCACCGCATATCGCCAGCTGTATATCTGCTGATTCGAATCGCCGACAATTACTTTAACGGCATCCTGCTTTAAAAATATATCCAGCATCGCCGCAGAAGCATCCTGCCCTTCATCAAATAAAATATAGTCATACGGCAGGCGTGGTTTCGACAGGTGAAACTTCTTTAGGTAATAATCATGGGTCATTGGAATCTCACCTATATCCATTTTCTGCATGAAGCGTTCAGCCTGCAGGTAAATTACCCGCCTGTACTGATTAAAAAAGGAATGGGCCTGAGTATCTGCAAGACGCTCTGCATAGTCCACCTCACTCAGCAGCAACTTATCGCTATTGCAATACATAGCCACCAACTTCAGTATATGATTCCCAACCATGAACTCTCCATGACGAATACTTCCACCTGGAAGCTTCAGTATCTTGGCTAGTTCATGCGACGAATAACCATTCTTCGAAATTTCAATTCCTTTTCCGGCCACTATATAACGCCATGCCAGCGAATGCGCCGTTTCAACCTTTACATTGGTCAAACCACGTGATGCAAATTTCTTTACCGCTTCTATCCGAACGGAGCGATTGAAAACGAGATAAAGGATTCTTGCCGGAGCGGGTCGCAGTGCCGCATACTCGATGATTGTTGTGGTCTTACCTGATCCGGCTACCGCATTAATCCTGAGGTTCCCTTCCGAAAAAATAATTGCTTTCTGCTCCTCTGTTACTTTCATTCCGCTAAAATTCAGCCGGCAAATGTAAGCTCAGCTATCGCAACTAAGCGGTAACAAACGACTATAAATATTTGTACTACTCTTTCACAATTTGTCTGAACTCTCTGTAACCGTCTGCAAGCATTTCAATCAGATACAGTCCTGAATTTAATCCATTCAGTGTTAATTGAACCTCATTGTCGCCACCCTTGATTGGAACATCGCGCACCAGTAATTGCCGCCCACTCATGTCGCGCACAATGAATTTCATTTCCATAGGCTGCTCCGCCTTCAGTTGGATAGTCACCTGATTGCTTGCAGGATTAGGCCAGGGTCCGTTTATCAAAACTCCTCCGGTTGTAATATCCTGTATTCCTGTACTGGTGCCGGTAGTGAAATAATAATTGGGCGTACTCATACCGGGGATGCCAATGCTATTATTGGTTTGTACACGCCAGTAATGTACCCGGTTTGTCTGAAGTCCGGTTACAACCTGTGTTGTATCGGTCAGACTATTTTGAGAAAACACCAGCGAAGAGGCAGAGAAAGTTGGTGATTTTGCCACTTGCAAAAAATAACTGGAAGCACCCGGAACAGAAGTCCAGATAAAATTAATATTCACGGGAATTGCACTTCCGGCATTGGCAGGATACACACCGGTAGGTGCAGCAATAGCCGAGGTAAATCGGCGAACATCCGACCAGGGACTTTCATGCCCTCCGTTGTTGGAACGAACTCTCCAGAAATAATCGGTTGAACCAGCCATCGAAGTAAACACAGCTTGGGGAAGCGGAATGGTATCCGACCATGCAATTGTGGAAAACAAAGAATCAGTGCTGAACTGAATGGTATATAAAACCGCACTATCAGCGGCCGACCAGGAAAACGATTGCGAACTCATCACAAACATGGCGCTGTCAATTGGCAAATTCAATTGCGGAGTGGCAGGTACTGCAGGATTGGTACCAATGGCGGTTACAAACATGCTCAGTTTCTGCAAAGGCACATCATTTACATCCCGTGGAGATTGCACAATAGAATCGGCAATATTCATTCCGCTGGTAACGCGACCATACACCGTATAATTGCCGTCGAGAAATAACGGACTCCCAATACAAATATAAAACTGAGAAGTGGCGCTGTTGGGGTCGGCATCTCTTGCAGCACCGATAGTTCCACGTACATGCTGCACTGCATTAAACTCTGCATTAACGGTTGGTTGCCAGGGCTGGCCAAATCCCCAGGTACTGATAGGACCACTGATTGAATTCGGATCTCCACCCTGAATTACAAATCCGGGTACCAACCGGTGAAATGCTGTACTGTCGTAAAATTGTTGTCCAACAAGGCTATCAAACATAGCTGTATGCAAGGGAGCAATGATGGGATACAATTCAATCTCCATTACTCCCAGGTAATTGTTCAGACGATAAACTTCTATCTTATACTTTGGTTTGTCAATTCCCTGAGCATATAGAGATAAGCCCATTAGGTAAAAACAGAGCGTAAACAGGATTCTTTTCATAACCGGAATTTATGGAATGAAGATACAAAATTCTGAATAAAGTGGTCATTTTAGCGCCGTGTGATGTGCCTCCTGATTAATAATATAACGAATTACTTTTTTTAACTCGGTATATCTGATACTCTCTGCAGAATATCCGTCCTGCCAGGCAAAATATTCCACAAATTGATTCTTACGAATCCAACTGCTTGAAGCACCTTTCAACAGCTGCATTATAAATGCAATATTCTGAATGGCATGTAGACGCACCAGACAATGACAATGATCTTTGTAAAAATTAAATGCGATCACATTGATACCCTTCTCAATTGCATATTCTCTGATAAAATTTCCCAATTGAGGTTTTAACCGTGGATCTTCAAGTAGTGGATACCTGTATTTTGTTGTCCAGGTCAGGTGAATATAAATCAAAACGCGTGATTGTCCCATCCAATCAAAACTACCTTTCATTTTTCTCAGAAGCCAGGTTAAACGAATATAATTATTTGTAAATGAATTCCAGCTCCCAAACGATGGGCGTTTTTGCCCTTCGTTAAACTGTTGATTGAACCATCTGCATCCGAAATCTTCCTTCTTGATTTTTAAATTGCAGCATCTCTCAGCGATGGGCATGAACGCCCATCGCTATTTGATGGCCACGAACCACATTGAAATTCCAGCCTCTAAACGATGGGCGTTCTTGCCCTTCGTTACACTCTTGATTGAACCATCTGCATCCGAAATCTTTATTCTTGATTTTTAAATTGCAGCCTCCAAACGATGGGTGTTCTTGCCCATCGTTGATCTCAACTAAACTGCAATTTTTTGCATCTTATTTAACAACTCAAAGAGTAAGGACATTTTCGCTCATCGTTTTGGCAATCAATTGCTAAGATTCCCCATCACTTCGAAATAAAATAGTTGTATCTGATTTTATTAAAAAGTACATTTGGTAGTGCTTTTCCCTGAAAGGCAGGCAAATTGCAACTAATAACTTCAGAAGCCTTACTATGAAGCACTTCAGCAAATACGCAGTCACTCTAATATTTATTACTCCGCGATGAGATCTTCTTAACAGATTTATCTCTGATTTTCAGGTATTTACAATATTTAATGGGCGGCATTGTAACTTAGACGGTGTAGTGTTTGTCCCATTACCAAACCCGGCTAATCAACGCACGATTTTTACGTGACCACCGAAGAGTATAATACTTGTGTAGATAAGCACGCTGATGGCGTTTACCGATTTATTCTTCATAGCCTGCGGGATGAAGAACTGGCACGCGACATCGTCCAGGATGCCTTCGAAAAAATGTGGCTGAACGTTGCCGGTATCAACCCCGAAAAATCAAAATCCTACCTCTTTACCACCGCCTACAATACGATGCTGACACGCATTCGCCGTGATAAAAAGCAAGGGCGCTGGGAAGAAGTGGATGAAGAAGATCATAACCATACCTGGAATTATTCCGACTTAAAAGAAATTCTGCGAATAGCCTTAAACCGCTTACCGGAAATTCAACGCACGGTAGTACTGTTACGTGATTATGAAGGCTATTCCTACGAAGAGATCGGTGAAATCACCAGCCTCAGCGGATCACAGGTTAAAGTATATATCTACCGTGCACGTTTAGCACTAAAAGAATTTATCGGTAAACCCGAAAATGTAATTTAAAATGAACATTAACAGGAAGAATTACGAAAGCTGGTTCCTCGATTACCATGAAGGAACTCTCGCTCCCGATATGGTGCTGGAACTTTTTGTATTCCTGAAAAAAAACCCTGACCTGCTTAACGAACTGGAAGCGTTTGAAGTGGTGAGTCTGCCTTCGGATATTACTACAGTTAGTTTTGAGAATAAAGATTTCCTACGCCGCAAAGAAATCAACGATGATCAGGTACGTGAATGGATGGTGGATATTCTGGAAGGAGAGAAAAATAATCGCCAGGAATTGCTATCCTCCATCGCGCACCGTCCCGACCTGCTTCAGCAATGGAATGATTTACAAAATACGATTCTTGAAAAAGAAGGCGTATCGTTTAGCGCAAAAAATCTGCTGAAAAAGAATCCTGCCTATCCGGTTAACGCTCAACAATTATTAATTGGCTCCATCGAAGGAAATCTTACCCTACAGGAACAAATTAAGCTGAATAAGCTTCTGGAAGCGTATCCGATTTTACAAGTAGAAAAAGAACTTTTCTTTAAAACACGTCTCACTCCGGAGCCAATCGAATATCCCGCGAAAGAAAAACTCAGAAAACGTAGTGCACGCTTAATCGCATTTAATATCAAACGCAACTATCTCCGTATTGCAGCTTCCCTGATCCTGCTCCTCGGAGCGTGGTTCATTCTAAGTCGTGAAGCGGAACAACCAACCGGAATTGCCATCAACAATCCAGTTCCTACAATAAAAGTTAATCCGTCCAAAATAGAAGAAAGCATTCCTTCCACCGTGGAAGAATCTCCGGCAATACCAGAAGTAATATCACCAGTAGTTGAACAATCGCGGGCTTACCATTCATCAGGTACAAATTTTAGAACCTCTAACACTGCCAAACAGAATTTGCAAATTCCTAATCCTGAGGAAATTAGTTTGCCTGCTTCACAACAGATGTTGGCCATCATAGAGCCGATGCCTCTAAAGGAAGTAGTTCTCCAACTGGAAGAACCGTTCGTTAACGTGCAACGTCGCCCATATTTACCAACTTCTGAAGTGATCGATAATTCCCAACTTGGATTTCAGCCGGACCAACTCGTGAAAAAAGCAGTTAGCACTGCCTCAGAAACAGTTAATAAAGTCACTGCCAATACCCCATTGGCTCCTGAAGCAAACGGCACAAGACTTACATTGAGCAGCCGAGCCATTCGTTCACTTGCCTGGGTGGTTGGTAAAGCATCCGATGACCGAATCAAAATCAAAACCACTTTCAATCCTTTAACCGGAACACTGGCTGCCTACGAAGTAGAAACCGCCAATCGTAAATGGCAAAAACAATTTTAAAAACACTGTAACATATTGCTGCTACTGTTGGTCACAGTAATAAAGCAAATCAAATTATGAAAACTTATCTTCTACCGCTTCTTCTGTTTATTCTGATTTCCCTGTCAGCAAATGCACAAAAACGCAATCTGAACATTACCGATCCGGTTACCGGAATTGACATCAGCAATAAAGCAAAGATTTACCTAGCAACCGGACCTCAAAGCATTGAAATTGTTTCGAACCACGAAAATGAAAAAACTGAAGTGAGGAATCAAAACGGAACACTTCGCATCTCCGGCGATGCCGCTGAACTTTATGTTACACTTCCTGATCTGCAGCGCATCGATATCAGCGGCGTAGGAACCATCACTGCTGATTCACTCATAAAAACACACAACCTGCTTATCGACATCAGCGGCATCGGCAAACTGATTATGCCTCTCGAAACACAACGTCTGCAAGTTGGCATTAGCGGCATGGGTAAATTACAACTCAGTGGCACAGCAGAAAATGTGGAGATGAATGTCAGCGGCAATGGTAAATTTGATGCCCTCAACTTCCATGTCACCAATTGCGTTGCGAACGTGAGCGGCATTACCAAAAGTTATATAGATGTTACCGGAACGCTCGACATGAATATCTCCGGCACCGGAAGCTTTTACTACCGCAGCACTCCGGCCCAAATTAATTCGAGCATCAGCGGAATTGGCAAACACGGTGTCTTTAATGCAAATGATGACAAAGACACTACCGTTGTTAAAGCAGGAAATTATGATATCCTGATTATCGGCAACAATAATAACGTTGAAGAAGAGAACGACACCTGGTTGGCAATTACTGATACGCTCATGAAGCGACCCGAATATTCCCGCAGCCACTGGATGGGTGTTGATCTCGGATTTAACTACATGGCTTACGGAAATGGTCTGAGTTCAGATATGCCTGCTCAATACAGTTACCTTGAACTCAACTCCGGCAAATAAGTCAACGTTAACCTGAATCTTTTTGCACACGATTTCAAATTGTACAAACGGTATATCATGTTTACTACCGGTATCGGCTTAACCCTAAATAATTATCGTTTTGATGGCGATTCCACCCTGCGCAATACCAATCCACTCTCGGCCGGACTCGACACCAATAACCTGGGACAACCTATCAGCTATTCTAAAAATAAACTTGCCGTAAATTATTTTACACTTCCCCTTCTCTTGCAGTTCAACACGCATGAGGTCAATAAAAAATCATTTCACTTTGCAACCGGTGTATTGCTGAACTACAAATACAACTCGCACCTGAAACTTAAATACAGCGAAGACGGCGACACCGAAAAGGAAAAACGGCATAAAGAATACAATATTCAACCCTTTCGCGCCGACCTTACCTTCCGGGCAGGTTATAAAAACTGGACCCTCTACGCCAGCTACGGCCTGACTGAATTATTCCGCGAAAACCGCGGACCGGTAGTTCACCCGGTACAATTTGGTATTAGCTTCCTAGGTTGGTAATCTAATAACTGCATGCAGTCCCGGGCTTCCATTTGGAGGCCCGTTTTGTTTCCACCTGCAGGATAGCCATTTTTGCAACCGGGAAATTAGCCCCGCCAACCAATGAACGAGAAAATACAGCTACTGAACCAGAAAATTGCCGAAGCACAAAAAGGCGGTGGTGATGTAAGAATAGCCTCCCAGCACAAGAAAGGAAAACTCACCGCCCGTGAACGCCTCCACTTCCTGATGGATGAAGGCACTTTTGAGGAGATCGGAGCCTTTGTAACCCACCGCAGCACTGAGTTCGGACTGGATCGCGAAAAATACCTGGGCGATGGCGTTGTGACCGGCTTTGGCCGTATCGATGGTCGTTTAGTTTACGTATTTGCTCAGGATTTTACCGTTTTCGGTGGCTCCCTGTCTGAATCCCATGCCGGCAAAATCTGCCGCATCATGGATCTGGCTATGCAAAACGGTGCACCGGTAATCGGATTGAATGATTCCGGCGGCGCACGCATCCAGGAAGGCGTGGTTTCGCTCGGTGGTTATGCCGATATCTTTTACCGCAATACCCGTGCTTCCGGTGTTATACCGCAAATCAGTGCTATCATGGGACCTTGCGCCGGCGGTGCCGTGTATTCACCGGCCATCACCGATTTTACCCTGATGGTGGAAAACACCAGCTACATGTTCGTTACCGGTCCTAACGTCGTAAAAACCGTAACCCATGAAGAAGTCACCAGCGAAGAACTAGGCGGAGCCTCCACCCACAGCACAAAAAGCGGTGTCACTCATTTTTCCTGCGCCAACGAAGTAGAGTGTATTCAGCACATTCGTAAGCTGCTGAGCTATATGCCCTCGAATTGCGAAGAAGAAGCTCCATCTCACACTTATGAGCCTGGCGACGAACTTCGCCCTGCCCTGAACGATATCATTCCCGCTAACCCCAATCAGCCCTATGATATTCGTGAAATAATTGAACAGGTAATTGATGATGAGTTCCTGGAAGTGCATAAAAACTACGCCGAAAATATGGTGGTAGGTTTTGCACGCTTAGGCGGAAAAAGTATCGGCATTGTTGCCAATCAACCGGCTTATCTTGCTGGAGTACTCGATATTAAATGCTCCAATAAAGCAGCGCGCTTTGTTCGTTTCTGCGATTGTTTCAATATTCCTTTATTGGTGTTTGAAGATGTTCCCGGTTTCTTGCCCGGCACCGATCAGGAGTGGAACGGCATTATCACTAATGGTGCAAAACTGTTGTATGCCTTCAGCGAAGCAACGGTTCCGCGTATTACCGTAATTACCCGTAAAGCGTATGGTGGCGCTTACGATGTGATGAATAGTAAACACATTGGTGCCGACATGAACTATGCCTGGCCATCCGCTGAAATTGCAGTCATGGGGGCCAAAGGTGCAGCAGAAATTATTTTCAAAAATGAAATTTCTGCCGCCAAGGATCCTGCCGCCAAACTGAAAGAAAAGGAAGAAGAATACGTCAAGCACTTCGCTAATCCTTACCGCGCCGCTGAACGGGGTTATGTAGATGAAGTTATTCGTCCCGACCAAACTCGTGAGAAGCTCATCCGCGCCTTTAAGATGCTCGAGAATAAAGTAGCTACCCTGCCCCGGAAGAAACACGGCAATATTCCTTTATAGCGACCGCAGGGCTGGCAGGGTTGCAGGACCGCAGGACCGCAGGGTTGCAGGACCGCAGTGACTATTAAACACAGAACTGAAAGGCCTGGAGGTAATCTGCAGAACAATCCTCCCAAAAAACGTTTGTTGAATTAAATATTACTTCCTTGTAGGCTACTATTAACCAGTGGCCTAGCGTGGTCCAAACGCTGAACTCCTTTTCATTCACCGCATCAATCGAAGGTGATTCACTACTGCGATCCTACACCACTTTTCAATCACCGAAGCTGGCGAAGGTAATTCACCACTTTCAATCACCGAAGCTAGCGTAGGTGATGCAACACTGCCAACACTGCGACCCTGCGGCCCTGAGGCCCTGCAACACTGCCAACACTGCAACCCTGTATTCGCCCTGAAAGATGGTGCATTGACCAAAATACCGAAGGTAAAAGCTGACGTTGAGATCATTTTTGAAGAAACGCAAAGCCAGAATTTTGATACAGGATAACCCTTCCCTCGACAACTTCAACCAGATGAACTTTGATGAAAAAGCATGGCACGTATGGCACAGAGCTACGTTCCTGATTGTTCGTCAAAGTAAAAATTACCGTGTAAACTTATATTACATGAATGGTTACTACATCCAGTTGTTTTATCACGTTACCCGAAACAAAATTGAACGAATTGCTGCAACACCATCTCACAAAGTAGTGAACAATTATCTGCCGATGATCGAACTTGATCTCGATGGAATTGTGAACTGAAGAATCAGTTTAACCAAGCCAAAAAAAATCCTGTCACCTAACGATGACAGGATTTTCTGTTTATTAAAGAATGTGGATTATTTTACCAGCATCACACGCTGAGCAGATTCACCTTTCGCGGAAATAACTTTCACGAAATAAAAGCCGTTGTGATATTGTGCAATATCAAACTGATATACTGAACCGAAATCGCCAAGATCCACACGACGTAATTCTTTACCCAGAATGTCAGTAACCACTATGGTTACTTCTTTCAGATTGCTGTTACGCAGATCAACATTAATTACTCCTTTGGATGGGTTAGGATAAACTTCGAAAGAGAATTTACTTTCTACTTTACGAATGCCGGTAGTAGAAGCACAACCAGTATTAGTATTTACGTTAGCATAACCTGGAGTAGCACAAACACGGTTGAAATCTGCAGAATTATTGTTGCTGTCAGCTCCATCAGGAAAACGAGCAATGCTCAAGTATTTGCCTGCGATGCTATCTGATTGCAATGTATCACTTTGTGCCAGA
>Ga0315906_10011723_pt1 | contig 10197 bp, 2 predicted proteins | sample LakEriMetagenome_4_FD_203526 | JGI IMG/M metagenome (GOLD analysis project Ga0315906, IMG submission 203526) | Freshwater fungal communities from buoy surface, Lake Erie, Ohio, United States - Buoy 2 MA122 | ecosystem: Environmental > Aquatic > Freshwater > Lake > Lake biofilm | place: USA: Lake...
CAGCACTGCTGCCATTATTTAAAGGGTAGTATGCTGTAAGGTTACTGATATTAATAATTCCGGATTGAGTAATGTTTTCTGAATTAAAACCGACACCACACGTTGAAGTGACTTCTACACTGTAGGTGCCAAAATCACTTGAAACTAGGTTAGCTATTTGCAAATTTGCAGAAGTTGCTCCGGAAATATTCCCCCCATTCGTTAAGTTAACTCCATTTTTCTTCCATTGATATCCTGTAATGGATTCTCCGAGATTCGCAACAAAAGAAGCAGTCAGGTTCATTGTTTGTCCCTGACAATAGATAGTTGTACCTGTAATATTTGACGATAAAAAACAACACGATTTCCCATTTACCCAATTAGATGTTGAACCGTTTAATGAAAAATTCAATAACGTACCATTGTTGTTGCTTCCCGACTGGTCCGATAAAGTTGTAATTCCTGCATTGTTAGCTGCAGCTACTCCTTGGTTAAAATCGTAGGATCCTTTTAATCCCGCACTGTTCACAGTTAAACAGTTATAACTGTCATTAATCTCAGAGGCTGATAGTGCGCGGCTGTATATTTTAACATTATCAATTTGTCCATTAAAGAATTGAACCGTTGTGTTACATCCTATCTGGAAATTGTTAGAGGCGGGAGTAACGTCCAGAGTTATTGCAGGACCAACAGGCTGACCGTCAAGATACATCTGCGTGCCATCCGTAACACCTATTTGAAAGCGAAGCGCGACATGATGCCATGTACCATCATTTAAAGAAACATTGTTGTAAGTTGTTGCTCCTTGCGCACCTCCTCCCCAAACAAAGGTGCTCAATTTATTATCTATTAAGAATAAACCATAATAACCTGAACGTACTACTATTCCTCTGTATCCGGAGTTGTCAAACGAAGTCTTGATCCATGCTTCAAGTGTTCCGTTAGTTGTTATGCCAGTATGCGTAGCGGCAGGTAGATCAACTTTGTCATTCACACCATCAAAATAGAGTGAATTCTGGTTTTGTGCTACACCTGAAATAGAGCAAATGAATGATACTGCTATTGATAATAATAGTCTTTTCAATGATTTCATATTTTTAATTTAAATACTACTCCGCTAAATTATTGCAAAGAAGAATGAATCTGGAAATCGATTTGTGTACAGTAGACTTGAATTTGTGAATGGAAAATCCCCCTCCAAAGCCATCGCTTTCGAAGGGGGATTTAATCAATGAGTTGGTTAATTATTCCTTAATAAACTTCACTGTCTGACCTTCAGATGTGCGCAGATAATAAACCCCTGTTGCATATTTCGTTGCGTCAAGAACTGTCTCACCTTCTAATTTCAATGTGGCAATGACTGTGCCGTTGGAAGCAGTAACCACCGCATTGGTTGGTTCTGAAACCGTGATTATCAGCATTCCGCTGGTAGGGTTCGGCTGAATATTCAATATTTCGACCTTATCCTCTTCTAGACCAACAGAAGTGATCTGAACACACGAACTCAATGTAGAACATCCATTCAAATCAATCTCAACCGCGTAGCTTCCGTTCGCAGTCGGTGTATAAGATTGTCCACTTGCACCTGCGATTGGTTGGTTACCATTGTTACAATCTACCCATGTATAGTTCGCTCCAGACTGAGTGGCCGTCAAGGTGATTCCTGATTGGGTTACATTGGCATTCAAGATCGTTACAGTCACTGCAACTGCGAGTCGGTTTGCACTCTCACAACCGTTGATGGTTTGAGAAGCATAATACGTTCCGTTCGACAATGCGGCAGATGAAGCCAACGGCGTTCCTCCTGTTGCAGTTGAATACCAGACAACTGATGTTCCAGTTGCATTCAGATCATTCACCGTAGCTGCAGAACAGAAGGTCTGAGTTGGGTTACCTGACGGTGCTACTGGTGCATTGATCGTTACTGTCACCTCAAGACGATCCGAACTTTCGCATCCGTTCACGGTTTGAGTAGCAAAATAAGTAGTCCCATTACTCATCGATGTTGAAGAGGACAATGGCGCAGAACTTACTGCACTTGCGTACCATGTCAGAGCGGTTCCTGTCACTGCAAGTTCAGCAATAGTTGCACCGTTGCAGAATTCCTGAGTTGCAGCACCTGTTGGAGCAGATGGAATAGCATTAACTGAGACAGTCACCTCCAATTGGTTCAAACTTTCACAGCCGCTGATAGTCTGGTTTGCGTAATATGTCGATCCATCTACTAAAGCAGTTGTAGGCAACAATACATTTCCTGCGCTTGCTGCGTCATACCAAGTAATGTTGGATCCACTAATCGCAATGTCTGAAACAAGTGCAGATCCGCAGAAATTTTGGTTCGTATTACCTGAAGGAGCTGCCGGGATGTTGATCGATACAGCTACGGCAAAACGGTTCGAACTTTCACATCCGTTGATTGTTTGTGACGCATAGTATATTCCATTGGTCAATACAACTGTAGAACCCAAAGCTGAACCACCCGTTGAACTAGTGTACCACTGGATATCGGATCCGACTGATATAAGCTCAGCAACGGTTCCCGTATTACAAAATTCCTGTGTTGCAGAACCTGTTGGAGTTGCAGGCGAATTGATTGTTACAGTTACTGCAAATCGGTCGGTACTTTCGCATCCGTTAATCGTTTGTGTTGCATAATACGAGGCGCCATTCGCAAGCACTGTTGAAGTTGCCAATGGTGTGCCTCCGGAAGGAGTTGTGTACCATTGGGTCCCTGACTCGTTTGTTGCTAAATCTGAAACAGTTCCCGCATTACAGAATGACTGGGCTGCAGATCCAGTTGGAGCTGAAGGGATACTATTGATTGTAACTTGAACCGCCAATCTACCGATGCTTTCACAGCCATTGATTGTCTGAGAAACGAAATAAGTTGCCCCACTCGAAACATTCAACGAAGTTGACAGAGTATTCCCAGCAGAAGCCGCATCATACCACAACAATGTCGTACCAGTTACTGTAAGGTCAGCCAAAGTAGCAGAACCACACAATGATTGCGTTGCAGCACCGGTAGGTGCTGAAGGTGTGTTGATTGTCACCGCCACTTCCAAACGAATAGCGCTTTCACATCCACTGATGGTTTGCGAGGCATAATAGGTTGTAGCATTTGAGAGAACCGTTCCTGCAGATAATGCTGTGCCTCCTGTTGAAGAAGTATACCACTGGACATCTGTTCCAGTCGCTGCAAGACCTGCAACTGTAGCTGAATTACAGAATTCTTGAAGTGTGTTTCCTGTCGGAGCTGTCGGTACATTGATTGTTACATTCACCGCGAGGCGATCTGTGCTTTCACAACCACCGGATGTTTGAGTGGCATAATAAGTGGATCCATTGGATAATGGTGCACTATTTAAAAGTGTTGTACCACCCGTTGGATTAGCATACCACTGAATATTTGAACCGGATGCTAAAAGATTAGCAACAGTTGCAGAATTACAGAACGTTTGATTAGCTAATCCTATTGGTGCGGATGGAATTCCAAATGCGGCAGTCACTTCTAATCTTCCGACACTTTCGCAACCATCAAGCGTTTGTGACGCATAATATATCACTCCATCTTGTAATACGGTTGTTGTTTGAATTGGCGAACCACCTGTTGGTGTTGTATACCATTGGATATTTGTTCCGATCGCACTCAATGAACCAACCGTCGCACCACTGCAAAAAGTCTGAGTTGCAATACCTGTCGGAACACTTGGCGTATTGATAGTAACAGTTACCTCCAGGCGGCTTGCACTTTCACACCCACTTACGGTTTGAGATGCATAATACGTCGTTCCGTTTGTTAACGATGTTCCTGAAGAAAGAGCCGTTCCACCGGTTGAAGTTGTATACCACTGGATCACCGTTCCTGTTGCAGATAAGTTCGCTACTGTTGCGGAGTTACAGAATGTTTGTGTAGCAGATCCCGTTGGTGTTGAAGTTGAGTTAAGAGAAACTGTTACTCCAAATGATCCAGCATACACACACTGATTCGTTGAACCAAGACTTTGTCCGGCATAATAGGTTGTGTTATTATTCAAAACCGTGGATGTTGGCAGAGGTGTTCCAAATGCCCAACCTGTTGAGGTTGTGTACCAATTCAATTGTGCTCCAGGAGTAATGTTTGCAACTAAATCAGCAATTGTAGCTCCAGTACAGAATGACTGAGGATTCGGTGCAGTGACATTCGTTGTGAAATTATGGAGAATTACCGTCACCGCAAGACGATTAACACTTTCACACCCGTTAACTGTTTGTGAGGCATAATACGTAGTGCCATTCACAAGAGGTGTATTGGAAGGAAGAAACGTACCACCGGTAGGATTTGCGTACCACTTAAGGTTTGAACCTGTCGCTGAAAGACTGTTTACGGTAACCGTTCCACCACCGGTACAAAACTCTTGTGTTGCATTGCCTGTTGGTGGTGATGTTACAGTTGTAACTACCACAGCAAGTCGGTCAGTACTTTCACAACCACTAATGGATTGACTAGCATAGTAGGTCGCTCCATTAATTAACAATGTTGAAGAGGCTAGCGGTGTTCCTCCTGTTGCAACATCATACCATTGCAGGTTTGTCCCTGTAGCTGTTAAATTGGCTACCGTTCCAGCACAGGCATTTTGGGATCCTGACCCTGAAGGTGCAGAAGGGAGTGCATTGAGTGTTACTGTCACCGCAAGTCGAGCACTACTTTCACAGGCAGCAGTTGTCTGTGAGGCATAGTAAATATTTCCGTTCACTAACAGTGTTGAGGGGTCAAGTAGTGTTCCACCTGTAGAAGCCGAATACCATTGTATGTTTTGTCCATTCGCAGTCAGGTCAGCCACTGTTGAACCTGCACACAAGGTTTGATTTGCAAAACCGACAGGAGTAGGGCATAAATTAGGTGAACACGTGTATCCAGAAATCCAGTTAGATACTGAACCTGTAAGGCTAAAATTGAACAAAGTTCCATTGTTATTTAATCCGCTTAAGTCTTGCAAAGTAGTTACTCCAGCATTGGTTTGTGCTGGGAGTCCTTCGTTAAAATCATAATGTGCTTTCAGACTTGTTGAACCTGTTGCTAAACAGTTGTATGAGTCAGATATTTCTTGAAGCGTCAATGAACGTGACCATATTTTAACTTCATCAATATTTCCAATAAAGAATTGTTGTGTGGTATTGCTTCCGATTTGGAAGTTATTTGCTGTTGACAATGTAGTAAGGGTAATCGCTGGTCCAACAGGTTGCCCATCCAGATACATTTGAGTGCCATTTGCAACGCCAATCTGAAATGTAAGAGCGACATGATGCCACTGTCCATCATTGAGAGTCGCTCCATTATATGTTGTTACTCCGGTTGGTGCGCCTCCTCCCCAAACGTAGGTACTTAATTTATTATCAACTAGAAATAATCCATAATAGTTCGATCGCACTATAATTGCTCTGTATCCGCTGTTATTTGCAGATGTTCTGATCCAACCTTCAAGAGTTCCACTAGTTGTAATTTGGGAATGAGTGGATGCAGGAAGATCAACTCGGTCATTTAAACCGTCAAAATCAAGTGAGTTTTGACAATTATCTATTGTTACTTGAACAGATAATCTAGTCGTACTTTCCAAAGTACATGAGTTAGTTTGAGTGGCATAATAGGTAGTTCCATTCAATAAAACTGTGCTGTTTGCTAGAGGTGTCCCACCGCTTGGAACATCATACCACTGAATATTTGTACCAACGGCAATTAAATCTGATACGGTAGCACCCAGGCAAAACATTTGTGTTGCATTGCCTGTTGGCGCAGCTGGGTTGGTAATGACATTTACAGATACACTAAAACGACTAATACTTTCACATCCCGCAATAGTCTGTGAAGCATAATAAGTGCCGCTTGTTAAACTTGATCCCGCAGCTAAAGGAGCTCCACCTGCGGATGAAGAATACCATTGTATGGACGTACCAGTTACAGTCAAATCATCAATTGTTGATGGGTCGCACAAGGTTTGCGAATTAGTTCCAGTTGGTGCAGCGACATAATTACAAACACCATCAAATTGGGCAACAAAGCCATCGCCAGCCCCAGTAGCGGAATTTCCTCCATAAGTATTTTGGTGTCCTAGATAGGCAATGCCTGAGGTGCTTGTTGTTCTTCCGGCCAAGTAAACTTTACCATTCGTATTATCAAATGCACATGAAAATCCTTCGTCAGTTTGAGAACCTCCAAAATAAGTGGCCCATAATGCTGTTCCTGAGGTTGTCATTTTAAGCAGAAATGCATCTGAACCACCTTGTGCAGTATTAATAAATCCGTTGAATGCTACACCGGTATTTGAAGTTGTACTTCCTACATAAAAAACATTTCCATTTTGATCAATTGCACATGCTCTTCCCTCGTCGTTATACAGACCACCAAAATATGTTCCCCATTGCCTCACACCGGAGGTGTTAAATTTAATTATCATAGCGTCGTTCGTTCCACCGCCGTATATATTTTGATATCCCCCTACGGCAATGTTCGCAGTAGAAGAGGTGTTACCAATAACATATAAATCACCCGCAACATCCACTAAACCACTCAAAAAATAATCATTGCCCGTTCCACCGTAATAGGTGGCCCACTGCCTCAAACCTGAACTATTAAATTTGACTAAATAGGCTTCATATTCACCTCCACCTGAAACATTTTGATGTCCCCCGCTTGCCAAACCTGATCCATATCTCGTGGATCCAACCAAATATACATTTCCTGAGGCATCAGCGAAACAACCTCGGGCATCATCTATATCAGTTGAACCGTAATATGTTGCCCACAATTGTGTTCCAGAGCTGTTAAACTTCACTAAAAAAGCATCTTGACTTCCTGCATTCGCGGTTTGAAACCCTCCAGAAATTGATGGTATAGTACTCGTATTAGCTGCTAAATATATATCGTTGTTATTGTCGACCGTCAAAGCATTAAAAGCCATTGTTTCAGACAGAGATCCACCATAATATGTAGCCCATATGCGAACACAATCTGAATTAAACTTGACTATGTAGCAATCATTGGTTCCTCCTGCATGCGTTGTTTGATGTCCGTTCAGTGCAATATTAGAAGTTGAGGTAGTTAATCCAGCTAAATATACATCGCCGTTCGAATCAACGACACAGGCGCGTCCATCATCATTTCCTGAATCACCATAATAGGTTGCCCAGATGAGAACGCCTGAACTGGTAAATTTCGCAAGATAGGCATCATTCGCTCCTGACTTAGTGTTTTGATACCCCCCAGAAGCAAGACTAATATTGAAAGAATTTGATATCCCAGAAAAGTAAAGATTACCCCCTGAATCGGTTGTACAAGATAATGTTTGATCGCTAGCTGAACCTCCAAAATATGTCGACCAAATCAGTGCAGGGTCAATTACAATGACTTCATCTTTTGAATAGTCGCCTAAATTGAACCCGATGGTTCCATTTTTCACTACAAATTGTGTTTTAATACCTCGACTTCCCTGAAAACTAATCGGTGCCTTTTCCGTAATCACACCCATTCTGTTTTTCATTGTAAGGCTTCCATCTTCATTCAGTTTGAGGTCTTCCACCCAGTTCGAAGCAAGTTTGATCTGATCAGGGTTACCACCTGGTCGTACAATGAAATCATATTTAACTTGACCATCCTTTGAATAAATCACCCAGTCAATATTCGGGTAGATATCGTGATAGGTTACTTTTGAATAATTATGTACATTCAACACATTGTGGGTATAGTACTGCACATAATCTTTACTTTCCCCATCGGTTGTTATGCGCGGATTTGGATTGGCACCAACTAACTGAACATCCATTCGGTAGGTTTCAATTCGAATATCTTTCGATAAATCTATCCGTTTTTGTTGCTGTTCAACTGATTCATTCAAGTTAGCATTTGAATATCCCTCCGGGTAATGAATTCTGTTGAACTGATAAGCGATTCCGTCGTTTAAAAGGAAGAGTGACAAATTATCATCCTTTAAAATAAACTTTACGCGGTTTGCATCATCCCCGGTCACCTGACCTTTGTTTTCTTCGAAGCCAATCGAGCGATTTTGCATAAACCCTTTTGCCTGACTAAGAGGTATTGGATTATCACTGTTTGAATAATACCTCGTACCGGCAAACACCATTGTATTGCACGCCACTATCACAAAACACCACAGAATTAATTTTTTCATTTTCAATGTTTGAACAATTTTAACATGCAAAAATATCAGTAAGAGAAACATGCCTTGAAATGGCTTTGTGAACAGCGTACTTGAATTTGTGAATGGTAAAATACACTCCCCATTTTAGAACAAAGGAGCCACTGGGCAGAGGGAAATAAAATTCCGAGAGATTACTTCAGTATCTCCTGAATTGCCTGTTTCCTTTCCCTGGAGACAGGAATCTGGACATTTCGCTTTAAGACCAGAAAACCACCGTCAGATTTTGAGTAGTTGGTTACATAGTCAATGTTTACCAAAAAGGAGCGGTGCGGCCGAATGAAATTGGTACAATCGGCCAGGGCATTCTCGAAATATTTCAGGTTTTTAGAAACCGTTAGAGAACGGTTGTTGATACAATAGATCTTTACATACGATCCATCTGCTTCCAAATACTCGATTTCTGATACGGGCAAATATTCAAAACCGCTTTGACTGGGAATACAGAGCACCTCATTGCGCTCTTCTCGCAGATTTTCTGACAATGCATTCAATCGGCTTTGATTGTCTCGGTTCTTTTTTTCCTCTTTCAGTTTTTTAACTGCTTCGGTGAGTTGATCTTCCTGAATAGGCTTCAACAGATAGTCAATTGCTGAAAGACGAAATGCTTTGATCGCATAGGCATTATAGGCCGTTGTAAAGACCACGTTTCCTTTAAAATTCCGCTCCAAAAGAATCTCAGCTAACTGTATTCCAGTTTTTCCAGGCATTTCAATATCTAGAAATACTGCGTCGGGCTGCTCATTTTCGATTAGTTTCAACCCCTCATCCACATTCTCCGCTTCACCAACTAGCGTTACTTCAGGTGCAAGTTCCAATAACATGAGTTTTAACAGCTTCCTCGCTTGCGAAGAATCATCGATGATTACGGCTTTGTACCCTAATTTATCAGACATGGATGCGAATGATTACTGTGGTTCCTGATGGGACTGGTCCTTCGAAGTTATCCCTTATTTCAATACCTACCACATCTTTCTTTTCAAAATTCAATAATTGAATGCGCTTTTCCATAGCCACAGATGCAAAAGACTGATGGTCGCTTCTATTTTGCAGGTTCAGTAAATTGGATGCCTCTCGTCCTATACCATTGTCACTGATCGACACAGTCAACACCTCATCCGCTTCATCCATACGAATCTCTATCTTCAAACGCTTTGGTCCTGTTTTATGACGTAAACCATGTTTGAAGGCATTCTCAACAAACGGTTGCAACAGCAATGCAGGAACCTTTACACCTGATGTATCCACATTCTCATCGACCACAATGGTGTATTCAAAATCACTTTGAAGCAACATGGCCTCTAAATCAATATACAACTTCAAGGCTTCAATTTCCTGTTCTAACAAGACGCTCTGAACGGAACTGAGTTCAAGAACTTTCCTTACCAGACTGGAGAAATCACTCAGGTAACGCGCTGCATTTTTCTTATCATTCTCGTAAATATATCCCTTGATCGAATTCAACACATTGAAAAGGAAATGTGGGTTCATCTGCGCCTTCAATGCGTTTTGCTGCGTAAGGCGTAACTCGTTCTCCAAACGCAAGTTTTTAATCTCTCTCAATTGTTTCTTTCTCAGGGTTGACTCTCTTCTTTTAAAGAACAGATACGTGGCCAAACCGACAAGGCCAATTATCAATACATAAAACCACCAACGTTGCCAAAATGGTGGCTGAACATAGAACGCCAATCGAATCAAATTCTCCGAATCCTTGCCGCGATGATCTGTCAATTTAACCTCGATGTCAATCGTTCCGGTAGGTAGAGATGAAAAGTCTATTGATTTTAATGAACCTGGCACCATAATCCAAGAATTGGTATGCCCTTTGATTCGATAGGCGAACTGAAACTGGTCATTTGACCTAAAACTCATACCGTCGAGAAATAAGTCTATTTCATCATCAAAATCAATTTGTATTAAATCAGTTAAAGGCAATTTCTTGTTATTTTTTTCAACACGAACCAGACGAATTCGAGACTTGAAAGTATCAAGTTTGAATTCAGAAAGGGGAATTCTATGCACACCA
>Ga0315906_10011725_pt1 | contig 10197 bp, 6 predicted proteins | sample LakEriMetagenome_4_FD_203526 | JGI IMG/M metagenome (GOLD analysis project Ga0315906, IMG submission 203526) | Freshwater fungal communities from buoy surface, Lake Erie, Ohio, United States - Buoy 2 MA122 | ecosystem: Environmental > Aquatic > Freshwater > Lake > Lake biofilm | place: USA: Lake...
GATGACACGGCGAAAGGCACGGAGAGCAGAACCCACCACCGGAATCTCAAAGCCCACGAGGAACAAGCGCCCCTGGAAGTACGTCACCCGACTGATCACCTGGCGGCTCAGGGCTGTCGTCCAGAGATCCACCGCACGCCTCTCGTCGCCAAGAATCCGCCACGACTCCGAGACAACCCAGTGGAGTCGGGCCACAAGAACCCGACGCAACGGCGTCCATTGGTTCTTCTGATTCAGCAAGTCCCAGGCACGAGCCATCAGCTTTTCGCGATGCTCGAGGTAGTCCCGATTCATGGGTCTCCGGGACACCGACTCATGGGACGCCTGCCTCACATAGAACCGCGGCGCATCGAAAATCTGGAATCGCATCCCATTCACCAGGGCCCGGACGTGGAAGTCGATGTCCTGTCCCGATTTCAGATCCGGATCCCAGGGCTCAAGGCGGGAAAGCGAAGATCGTTTCCAGAGGGGTCCCGCGGTTTGCCAAGGGACATCAAATGCCAGGAGGCTGGCGACGTAGTCGTCGGATTGAGGAATCTCGAAGGCGTCATCGAGATCACCCGGAGTTGATTCGAAGTGGTCGTGTGGAAAAACCCCGAAGTCGATCTCGGTCCTGCCTTCCACACACCGGAGCCTTCCCTCCAGGCATCCCGGCGACAGGAGGTCGTCCGAGTCGAGGAAGATCACCCACTCTCCCGAGGAATACCCAAAACCCTCATTACGACAGGTATTACCGCCCCGTTGCCCCCGACGTCTGTGGGAGTGGATTCGCGCGTCCACTCGAGAAAGCGATGTGACAGCCTCGAAACTCCCATCGGTCGAATCGTCATCGACGACATGTGCCTCCCAATCTGGGAAGGTCTGCGCCCGGAGCGACTCCAGCGCCTCTACCACGAGTTTTGCGCGGTTCCGATTCGGAATGATGATGCTTACAACGGCCACCGGATACGTGCGAAATACTGAAGAAACCGGGTCTCGTCGTATACCGGAAAATCCCCCAGCTTCGCCCGGGTCGAGCCTTGCCACATTTGACGGCCTTGGTCTTGAGAACCCCGACCGACCGGCCAAAAACCCAATCCCGATGAAATCCAAACCGCCCCGCTCCCGGATTTGGTCCAGCGCCATCCTCTCCCTTTGGGTCATCCTACAGATCTCCGCCCAGTCGGCCTCGGAACCCACCCTGCGGGGTGCCGCGGGGCCGGACGGCCTTCAATTTGAAGCCACCTGCCCGGCCAGCACCCGTCGTGTGGTCTGGGAGTCCACCGACCGTCTGGATGGCGGTTCCTGGAACATCGTCGCGGTGGACTCGACCTCCGGCCCCACGGTCAGTCGGGTCCTCACGGGCTCGGAGACCCAACGGTTCCTCCGGGTGCGCACCCTCGAGACGCCGGGATTCAATGGACGGGTGGACCGGATCGTCCGTGTCGTCCGGGACCAGTGGCGCGGGGCCATCCTGCTGGAGGCCAGCTCCATCCCAAGCACCCTGGTGGAGACGTATCCCGACGAGGTCACCCTGCGGGTGGTCCTCCAAGTGGAGGGCGGCACCGTGGTGGTGGACGAGACGGACTGGACCCAGCCGGTGAGCCCGGAATTCCGGCCCATGCCGTGGATGGGAAGTGCCCGCCTCCCGTGGCCAGTTGCGATGGACGAACTGGAGGCCGAGGCCGTCTACCGCGCCGCAGGACAGGGTCCTGAGTTCGGGGCTGTGACCCTCCGCCAGCCCATCTACCCAGGAATGACAGAGCCCTACTTCATCTTCAGGACGCCCGCGGGGCCGTTCGTCTTCGTGGGGACCGTCACCCGGAAGGTGAAGACGGATTAGAGACACACCCGGAGGGCAACCGACCCCGGGGCGGGCCCCAGATCCAACGACCGGGGCAACAGGTTTCCCAAGAGGAGGGGATTGAACTCACCGCAGCGAGGTCGCCACGCCGCTGATCTCCTCGATGGGCTCGAGGAGATGCACGAGCCTGCGGACGAGGGCAAAGCCGGGTTCCCCCAGATGGAGCCGGGTGGCCCACCGGGCCGCGATCCGCTCGTAGCCGTAGTCTCGAAGCCCCAGGCTCCGGCACTCCCATCCAGCCACTGTCAGGAGATTTCCGAGCGTCTGGACATTCCACGAGTACAGGTGGTGGTTGGGTTCCCCCGGATCAAACCGCCGGTAGCGCCGCTCCTTCTCGAAGGGGACCGCCAGGAGGAGCCGGCCGCCGGGACGCAGCATCCGATGGAATCCCTGAAGCACCGCCAGAGGATCCGGGACGTGCTCCAGCACGTGGTGGCAGATCAAGACGTCGAAGGCATTCGACGGGAGCGTCGTGGGATCGAGGACGAATTCGATGCCGAGCGGGCGGACCGTCTCGGCGAGATCCGGGGTGACATCATGCCCCACCCGTCGCAGACACCTCAGTCCTGCAAGATTCCATCCGGCCCCACAGCCCCATTCGAGCACGACGGCATCCGGAGCGACCTGGGGCTGGAACATCCGGGACCGGACCCGATACACCCACGGCAATGCGGAGGGAGGAATCGAACGTTTGGCGCCGTGGTACTGCTGACCCGACAACCCCGTGTACGCCGCTGTCGCCCCGGAGCCGTCCATGACTGGATCAGGGCTTCGGCTGGGGCTGGGCTCCAGCGGCTGGGGATGCCTTTGATCCCGGCGCCACCGTCCCAGCGGGAGCCGCATTGGTGGAGGGCACCCCGAAGCTGGCCGGCAGGTTCAGCTCCGTCCGCAGCCGGGCCTGGTATTCCGGATTCACGTTGGGAGCCGGTCGCAGGATCTCGAGGAGGACATCCCTTTTGATCTCCGACAGCGGCGGCAATGCCACACGCTGCGCCTGGGCGGGCAGGCTCACCTTGGTCGAATACACCTGGTAGACCTTCGACGCCATCTTCTCGAGGCCCAGATACTGGTCGTTGTCCCCCTGCGCCAACTGGTCGTAGGCGGTGGCGATCAACCCCTGGAGCGCCTGGGTGACCCGGTCCCGGGAGGTCTCGTTGACGTCCTCCTCGATCTTGCCGAGGGCGAAGGACTCCATCGTCGCGTTGGGATCGATGCCGGTCTCGGGTCCGACGCCATATTTCTGACGCAGGTAGTTGAACCACTTCTGCGCCTCCGGCTGGCGGTTGTTCGCGTAGAGGAAGTAGACGGAGTCCTTGAGGAAGTTGCGGTGGGCGCGCTCGATGTGGCTCTTGTTCTCCACGGTCTCGGAGGCGACCGCCTCCTCATAGGCCTTCGAGGCGTTGGGGATGATGTCGAGGTTCGGGCGCAGATCCGGCATCTGGGTGATGCGGTTGGTGATGATGCGACCGTGGTGGAGGGTTCCCAACATCGGCTGGTAGATCGTCCGTCGCAGCGGGAGCTTGTCCTGGTTGGGGGAGTTCTCGATGCCGACCATCGCCCAGTAGATGGCACTCGCCTCGGGCAGCCTCCAGTCCAGCGGACCATACGTCTCGTCCACCTTCTGCATCATCCGGGGATCCATCTTGAACTCGGCCGTGAGGCGCCGGATTCGTTCCTGATCCTCCGGGGTCTCGGGCTTCAGGAGCTTCGCGTAGTCGGCGCGCCCATAGGGAAACAGCGGGTTCATCAGCTCGAACCAGCGCGTCTTGTAGAGAGCGTGGGCGTCGTCGAGGTTCTGGCCGATCTTGTGCTGATAGAACCAGGCGAGCTCCCGGTACATGAGGGCCTTGCCAGGGTTGTAGCGGAGGCCGCCGTCACGGAGCAGTTCGATGCCGCGGAGAACCCAGAGCCATCGGTCGGCGTGCTCAGGGAACTTGACCGAGATGTTGTAGGCCATGTTCCAGGCCTGGAAGATCCACGGAGAATCCAAGCCAGGCTGGAGCTTGGTAATCCAGTCGGCGAGCTGGACCGCCTCGAAGTACTTGCCCTCCTCCTGGAGGTCGTTGGCCCGGATCCAGAGCGCATTGGCGATGAGGCCGCGGAAGGCACCGAGGGCGACCGTCGTGAAGGCCAGCACTGGGGGTGCATTGCTGATGACCGTCGTCCGGGTGATGCCCAGCCGCTCGCGGTCGCGGTTGAGTCCGCGCTGGAGGAAGCTCGAGAAACCCAGCGCCAGCACCAGGACCACGATGCCGATGACCTTGTGGAAGCGATGGCTCATATCGGTGCTGCCAGCTCCCGCCGGGTGAAGATCCAGATGCCAAACGCCGCGAAAGAACCCCCAGCCACGCCCACAACCAGCAGCACCGCCTGCGCCAGGCGCCCCCACGTGATCATCCGTCCGGTGCTCAGGGCGTCGACCGGGTCGTAGCCCGTGATGAGGTCGATCAGCTTCTGGGCGCCCCCGTAGAGGGTCACTGCGGTCCGGTTGATGAAGGTCTCGGCGGAGACCTGGCCGGTGTCGTGGTCGATGCCGACGATGCCCTTCTGCTCCACGACCTGCTTGAGGGTGCCGCTGGAGAGTCCGACGATGAGGATTCCCATCGAGACGAAGGCCGCGACGCTGAACTGGAGCTTGGAGGCGGCGAAGAGGCCGATGGCGGCGAGGAGGGCCAGCCAGCAGGCGATGATCACGAAGCCCCGGGCGAAGTTCGGGGCGAACGAGCCCGCCGGATAGAGCACCTCAAGGCCGTCCTCGAGCGGGAACAGGACGGGACGGTCGTTGAGGTTGAACACGAGGACGGAGAGCACGCCGTCATCAGCCAGGAGGTTGGTCCCGATGTTGAAGGTGGTCGGGGACTCCGGCCCGAAGCTGTTCACGAAGGTCTTCGGCTTCCGGGTCTCGCTGCCGACGTTCCACTCGAACCGGTGCGGGGTCGCGGAGCCCGGTGAGTCGGGCGAGTAGTACTTCACCCGCAGCTGCAGCGGCTGGTCCTTCATCTGCGCGGCGAGCGGGCCGAACCGGACCCGCCAGATCCGGTACTGCCCGGGGGTGATGTACTGATCCCCCGCCTTCAGTCCCTCGAGGATCTGGTCGCGGAGGAACTTCCGGTCCTTGGCGTCGGTGACCGATGCCGCGTTCTGGGACAACCGTTCCTGGTAGAGCTTCTCGACGTCCGCGTCGTAGTCGGGAGGCGTCTCCCGGAGGGTCCCACGCGCCACGAGGACCTCGTTGCGGAGGACCTGCTGCTGGGCCGGTGACAGGCCCGAGGCCTTCCAGTTCAGGAGGAGGAACAGGGCGGTGCCGGTGATGGCGAGGAAGGCGCCGTTGAGGACCATGATCCCTGCCCATTTTCCGAGCCAGATCTGCCAGCGTGGGATCGGCTTGGTGCAGACCACCTGCATGGTGGCGTCCTCCACGTCGCGGGCCAGCGTCCCGCAGGCCAGCCAGAGTGTGGCGAAGCCGAGGAGGCTGGTGATGCTCGTGAGCGTGTAGGTGATGAGGATCTGGGTGAACCCCTGCGCCGAGCCATCGTGCTTGATCATGACCGGCAGGAGGATCACGACCGCGAGCAGGAGGATGAGGAGCACCACGACCAGCCGGAACCGGAAGGCGGCCTTGAGGGTGAGCAGCATCACCGCCGCCAGCCCACGGACCGATCGCGGCACCACGTCCGGCACCACGAACATCCGGCGCGCGCGCCATTCCGGCAGGGGGTTCCCGCCGACGGCCGCCAGCTTGGCGATGGCCCCAGCCCCGTCGCGGGCGTCAATGGTGCAGCGGTAGTAGTAGCCCCGCCGTTCCAGCGAGAGCTGGGCGAGACGACGTCCGGCAAAGCCGATCCCCAGACCCAGGCCGACCTGGAAGGCCATGCTCAGACCCCATCCGGCCTGCCCCAGGTACAGGAACAGCAGGCCCACGGCGTTGACCAACGCGGTCACGATGCCCTCGACCCACAGTCCCTTGGCAAGCAGCCAGATCCAGTCCAGCAGGGCGGCGATCCAGTAGAACCCCCGGCGCAGGGCGACCTGCTCCCGGGCGTCGTTCTCGTAGATCTCAAAGTGCGAGGTCATCTCCGGACAACGGATACGATGAGGAGGTCCTCAGGGTTTCTTGCCGAGCAGGCCCGACAGCTTCTCGTTGGCCTTCGACAGGTCGACCGGCTTGGGCGCCTCCGGGGCGGCCTGGGCCGCGGGGGCGGCGGGAGCCGTGGGTTCCGTCTTGCGCGACAGCGAGTCCAACCGGGCCTGGTCGACCGCGGCCGCGGGTTGCTGGACCTCCGCGGGGGCGGCGATGGGGGCTGTCGGACGGGCGAGACGATCGAGGACGCGTTCAGACTGGCTGGCCGAGGCCTCGGCCTGTCCGGCGATGAATTCGGCGACCTGATGTCCACTGGTCGCGCCGCTGGTCTCGGCCGCGGCCCGGGCCCGCTCGACGACACCCAGGAAGTAGCTCTCGAGATTGCGGGTCGGGGTGTCCAGACGGACCCGGTCTCCCCCCTCCTTGCGGAGGATCTTCAGCACCTGGTCGAGGGTCTCCCGTGGAAGGTTGGGCGCCGTGATCTGGACCTCGTCCGGATCCGCCAACAGCTCCTTCAGGGTTCCCTGGGCCTGGATCCGCCCGCCGTAGTAGATCACGACGCGGTCGCAGACGTCCTCGACGTCGGCCAGCAGGTGGCTGCTGAGGATGACCGTCTTCCCGCGCCGGGCGAGGGTGAGGATGAGCTGCTTGATCTCATGGCATCCGATCGGGTCGAGGCCCGCCGTGGGTTCGTCGAGGATGATGAGGTCGGGATCGTTGATCAGCGCCTGGGCGAGGCCGATGCGGCGCTGCATGCCCTTTGAGAACTCACCCACCGTGCGGGTCCGGGCCTGATTGAGGCCGACCATCTCGATGAGCTGCTCGGTGCGGCGCTGGCGTTCCCTAGCGTCGAGCTGGAAGAGGTTGCCAAAGAAGTCGAGCGTCTCGCCGGGGTTCAGGAACCGGTACAGGTAGCTCTCCTCCGGCAGGTAGCCGATCCGGGCCTTGGTCCTCACATCGCGGGGCGATTCGCCGAAGACCGAGATGGCGCCCTTGGTCGGGTAGAGCAGCCCGAGGATCATCTTGATCGTGGTGCTCTTGCCGGAGCCGTTGGGCCCGAGCAGTCCGAACACCTCGCCACGGCGGACCTCGAAGTCGACGTTGTTGACGGCGCGCGCCTTGGGACGGCCCCAGAAGTCCTTGAACACCTTGGTGAGGCCGACCGCGCGGATTACGACCTCGGACGAGGCGGTCGACGCGGCGTGGGGAGCATTGGGGTCCATGGGAGCGCGTGGGGAGAACGGGATGGAACGGGGTGTTCCGGGCCGGTCAGGCCTGCTGGGGGATCAGCTCCACCTTGACCGGCGACGCGGTGGGGGTGTCGGTGGGCGACTCCTCGGGCGTGGCCGCCATCGGCTCCAGCTCCTCGCCCTGGCGGACGAGGCGGGCGCTGTTGAAGACCACGATCAGCGACCCGGCGTTGTGGAGGATCGCGGCGACGATGGGGTTCAGGTAGCCCTTCGCGGCGGCGGCGAGGCCACCGACGATGAAGATCACGCCGAACAGGAAGTTCTGGTTGATCACCGACCGCGCCATCCGGGACAGGCGGATCAGGAAGGGCAGGCGCCGGAGATCGTTGTTCATCAGGGCGATGGTCGCGGAGTGGATCGCCACCTCGCTGCCCGCGGCGCCCATGGCGATGCTGATGTCGCCCGCGGCGAGGGCCGGCGCGTCGTTGACGCCGTCGCCGACCACCGCGACGCGATGGCCACGGGACTTCGCGGCCCGGACGAACTCGACCTTGTCCTGCGGCAGGCACTCGGCCACGACCTCGGGCATGCCGATCTCGGCCGCGACGCGCTCGGCGACGGGCTTGCGGTCACCGCTGACCATCGAGAGCCGGTTGATCCCCGCCTCCTGGAGTTCCTTGAGCGCCTGACCCGCCTCGGGACGGACCTGATCCTGCAGGCCGACCCAGCCGATGCACTCGGTGCCGCGGGCGATGAAGAGCAGGCTGAACCCGGCCGCCTCGTCGAGGTCGACCGTCCCGAGGATGTCCCCGGTCACACCCTGGTCCTTCAGAAACGCGGCGCGTCCGATGAGGAGCCGGGAGCCGTCGATCGAGGCGCTGACGCCGCGGCCGGCGGTCTCCTTGAAATCGGTGGCGGAGGACAGCGGGACGCCGGCCTCCTGGGCGAGCTGGACGAGCGCCTTGGCGGTCGGGTGGCTGGAGAACTGCTCGACGCTCGCCGCGAGGCGGAGCAGCTCGGCCGGGGCGATCCCGCCGAGCGGGTTGAGGCGGCTGACGACCAGCTTGCCCGACGTGAGGGTACCGGTCTTGTCGAACACGAAGGCGGTGATCCGCGCAGCCGCCTCGAGGTCGGCGATGTTCTTCACGAGGATGCCGAGGCGGGCGGCGGCGCTGAGGGCGGCCACCATGGCGCTCGGGGTGGCCAGGATGAACGCGCAGGGACAGGCGACGACGAGCACCGCGATGACGCGGTCGAGGTCCTTGGTGAAGGCCCAGACCAGTGCCGCGATGACCAGCACCAGCGGCGTGTAGAAGTGCATGTACTGGTCGATGATCCGCATGAACGGCAGCTTGGTCTTCTCCGCCGCGAGGATCAGTTCCCGGACCCGGCCCAGCGTGGTGTCCTGCCCCGCCTTGGTGACCTTCACCTCGAGCGCCCCGGTGAGGTTGATAGTGCCGGCGAAGACAGGGTCCCCTGCCCCCTTGTCGACCGGCAGCGATTCACCGGTGATGTTGGCCTGGTTGAGCGATCCCTGGCCCGAGACGATGACGCCATCGGCCGCGATGTTGTCGCCCGGACGGACCCGGATGACATCGCCGACCTTGAGCTCGCTCGAGGGCACCTCCTCCTCGCGTCCATTCACGAGACGCCGGGCCTTGGTCGGGGTGATCTTCACCAGCGACTCGATCGAGGCGCGGGCACCGGCGGCGGTGCGGGTCTCGATGATCTCACCGGTGAGCATGAAGAAGGCGACGATGCCGGCGGTGCGGAAGTCCCCGGTGGAGGCGGACGCCAGGACGCCCAGCGCCACCAGCTCGTTGATGCTGAGGATCCCGCGGCGGAGATCCAGGTAGGCCACCCTGAGGATGGGGAACCCGAGGATGATCGCCCCCACCATGGCGCTGAGGCCAGCGACGGTCGCGCCCCGCTGGAACACCCACTCCACGACGAAGGAGTTCAGCACGAAGATCAGGCCGATGATCGTCTCGGTGAGCTTGACGTTCGTGTGGGTGTGCTCGAGGCCGCCGTGGTCGTGGCCGCACTCGGCGCAGCCGGGCGCCTTCTCGCGGGACAGGAGGGAGGTGACTTGCATGGCGAATTCGGGTGTGCGTTGGAGGCGTACTACGGGTTGATCGGCGCGTTCGGATCCCGTCGGACCGGGGTCAGGGGTTCCCGGTTGATCTGGATCCGCAGTTCCCGCGACGCACCGTCGGCACGGTCGGGGATGAAGAACTTGTCGGGGGCGTTGGTGAGGATCTGGGCGAGGGCCTCGATGCGCAGCCGGGTCTTGAGGAGGTCCGGGGCCCGCTCGAAATACGGCAGCTGATCCTGGAAGTACTTGGCCTCGGCGGAGACCGCCTGCACGAGCGCGTTGCTCGAGACGATGCCCCCCGCCCGGAGTGCGGCCGCCTCGCCCTCGGCGGTGCGGACGCGCTCGTTGTAGTAGCCCTCGGCCTCGTTGACCTTCTTCGACCGGTCCTGCTGGGCCGAGATCACGGAGTCGAACGCCTGCTTCACGTACTGGGGCGTCCGGGTCTCGACCACGATCTCGTCGACCGTGATGCCGACCGAGAACCGCTGGATGAGGTTGCGCATCCGGGTCGAGATGGCCTCGCGGAACGCGGTGGGCTCGAGGTACAGGGCATCATCCGCGGTGAAACGCGCGCTGCTCTGGTAGAGGGCGTTGTTGAGGGCATTCGCCAGGAGGTTGGTGACGTCCTGGAACCGGAACGCATAGGCCACGGGATCTGCGACCCGGTACTTCATTGCCGCCCGGACGTGCAGGATGTTGCCGTCACTGGTGAGAGTGTAGCCGTCGACTCCCGGTGCGAGGGTCGCCTGGGCCATGGGTTCGGAACCGATGGCCTCCTCACCGGGGGCCACGGCGTACCAGGCGTTCGAGGCGCGGACGACCTTGGTCTCGCCGACGCGGATCCGGACAATCTCATCGATGGGATACGGCAGGGCCCACTGGAGTCCGGGACGGAGCAGGGCCTCGGCCCCGGTGCCCCGGGGCTTGCCGAAGCGGAGGACGACGGCGACCTCGTTGGGCTCGACTGTGAAGACGCAGGAGAAGACGA
>Ga0315906_10011730_pt1 | contig 10194 bp, 10 predicted proteins | sample LakEriMetagenome_4_FD_203526 | JGI IMG/M metagenome (GOLD analysis project Ga0315906, IMG submission 203526) | Freshwater fungal communities from buoy surface, Lake Erie, Ohio, United States - Buoy 2 MA122 | ecosystem: Environmental > Aquatic > Freshwater > Lake > Lake biofilm | place: USA...
GTGACTTCGGTTCGGGTGGCTCTGCTGGTTCTTCCGGCACGACCGCTCGCACGAACGGCACGAACCGCACCTTCACTGAGACCGAACTCAAGACGGTCATCAAGGAAGTGTTCGAGTCGGGTGGTTCGCCGAAGATTCTGATGGTGACCCCGGCGCACAAGCAGACGGTTTCCGCTTTTGCGGGTATCGCTGCCCAGCGTTACATGGCTCCTTCGGATGCTCCGACGACCATCATTGGCGCTGCCGACATCTATCTGTCGGACTTCGGCTCGGTGAGCGTGGTTCCCAACCGCTTCATGCTGTCGGGCAACTCTGCTAACGAAGTGGCCTTCGTGCTTGATCCCGAGTACGCTGCTGTGTCCTATCTGCGTCCCTTCCAGACCATTGAGTTGGCGAAGAACGGCGACTCTGATCGCACTCAGTTGCTGGTGGAATACACCCTCGAGGTCAAGAACGAAGCCGCTCACGGCATCATCGCTGACCTGTCGTAAGCCGATTTATCGGTGACAACTAAGGGGGCAGGGGAAACTCAGCCCCCTTTTTCACATGAACATCAACGAAATCGCAAAGAACACCAAGGTAGTCCAGCGCAAGGCTCACGCCGCTGATGATGGCGGGATCGTGATCGAGAGTTCGCAGGATGTGGGTGGGATCATTGAGTCCAATAAGGCTCAATTCAACTCATACGATGAGCGCGCTCGATGGAGTGACCATTTATTTGGGAACAAGATCGCCTCTGTGCCTTTGGTGGTGATTGACGATCTCAACAAAAAGGGCATCATGCGGGGATTCCATGTGGTTGACCAGGCTCGTTTCAAAGAGTGGCTCAATCATCCTGACAACCGCGCATTCCGCACCCGTCCAGGGAGGGTCTAATGGCTATCTCCACCTATTCCGATCTCAAGACCGCAGTTGCAGACTATCTGGCTCGGTCTGATCTGACCAGCAAGATTCCTGACTTCATCACATTCGCAGAGAACCGCCTTCGCCGGGACTTGCGGATTCGTCAGATGCTCAAGCTGGTTAATGCGGCGATGACCGCTAATGACTCCACGCTATCGCTCCCGAGCGACTTCTTGGAGATGCGGGACATCCATCTGAACACCACTCCTAACTTTGCTTTGGAGTACCTCTCTCCCAATATCTTCTATCGCAATGCTGACGCAACAAACACGGGCGTTCCGAAGCGATATACCTTGTTGGCGAGTGATTTCCAGTTCGCACCGATCCCGGACTCTGCATACAACGTGCGGATGCTGTACTACGCAGCTCCGGCCTATCTGAGCGACTCCAACACCTCAAACGTGTTCCTGGCGAACTGCGCCGATGCGCTGCTCTACGCTTCTTTGGGAGAGGCAGAGCCTTACATCATGAATGATGAGCGTCTGAACACTTGGGCCGCGCTGTATCAAAGGGCAATTGACACTATCAACGCATCCGATGATCGGGGAGAATACGCAGGTGTTCCCCTGACGATGACTCTCGCACGGAGATAAATATGTCTGAAATCTCAAACTACCTTGAGAATGCGCTAATCAACGCAACTCTGCGGAACACGGCGTATACAAGCCCGACCACGGTTTATGTGGCGCTATACACCACAGACCCTACCGATGCGGATACGGGTACTGAGGTGAGCGGGAATGCTTATGCTCGTCAGAGCGTGACCTTCTCTGCTCCGTCCAACGGTGCAACGTCAAACTCGGCGGCGGTGGAGTTCCCTCAAGCGACTGGTTCGTGGGGAACGGTGGCCTATATCGGCCTTCGGGATGCATCCTCTGGTGGGAATCTGCTGTATCACACGCCTTTGGATGCCTCCAAGACCATCGCAACGGGTGATGTGTTCCGCATCGCCATTGGCTCGCTGACGGTTACGATTTCGTAATGGCCGATCTCTACCCACCGTGGTCGATTGACTCCCTTGATAACCTCAAGGCGAGTCTGGATGACCTGACTCTAACGCTTGATTCGCCTCTATACATCACAAGCGTTACTCGGTGGGATGGGGATGCCTCTGTCGCTGCTTCTGCGAGTGTTACGGCAAACGGAACACGGGTTCAGTTCGGAGCAGGATCGATTACTGCTGATGCAGCGGTAACGGCTCAAGGCATCCGGGTTCAATTCGGCGCTGGTTCTTTTGAGGGATCGGCCTCGGTTGTTTGTAGTGCAATCCGGGTTCAGTTTGGCTCTGGAGACATCATCACTACATCGGTGGTGACCTGTCTCGGTGGATTGGTTGCGAGCGGTCAAGCCAGCGTCACGGCAGAGGCCACGGTCACTTGCGTAGCGAATGCGACCTTCTCGGCGTTTGCCTCGGTCAACGCTCTGGCCTCGGTTGGGTGTCTTGCAAATAAGCAAGGCGACGAGTGGAGCAATGTCCAGGTTGATGAGAGTTCATGGACTCCTGTGACCGATACCGAGACAACATGGGATGTCGTCGCAAGCAATTCCGACACATGGACTGATGTTACAGACACCGAAACGAACTGGACTCCAGTTGCCGCTGCTGGTGGAACATGGGTGAGGGTGTGAAATGCCTGAAACTAAGATTACATTCGGAGAGTGGTTGCCAGATCAACCAGGCATCGCTGGTGCGCTTCAAGCCGCATACAACGTCTATCCTCAGCAGATTGGATATGGCCCTATCCCGAGCCTGACGGACTACTCAAACTCGGCCTCTGAGAACCTGACTCGCGTCTTCTCTGGGAAGATCAGCAGCACTTCCACGATGTTCGCCGGAGGTGCGACCAAGCTCTTCAAGTACAACTCGACCAACCGCAACCTGGATGATGTGTCCAAGGTTGGTGGGTACACAGGCGGGAATTGGAGCTTTACCCAGTTCGGTGATGTGGTTCTTGCCGCGAACAACTCGCAAAAGATTCAGTCTTTCACCCTCAACAGCAGCACCGCATTCGCTGATGTTGCGGCGGCAGCTCCGGTCTGTAAGTATTTGACTGTTGTCCGTGACTTCGTGGTCGCGGCAAACATCTCGTCTTATCCGAACCGAGTCCAATGGTCTGACATCAACGACGAAACGGATTGGACTTCCGGGCCGACCTCTCAGTCTGACTTCCAGGACATTCCTGATGGCGGGGATATCCAGGGGATAACTGGTGGAGAGTTCGGGCTTGTCCTGTTGGAGAAGTCTGTAGTGCGGATGACCTATATCGGCTCCCCGCTTTACTTCCAATTCGACACCATTTCTCGTGAGATCGGGTGCTATGAGCCTGGCTCTGTTACCCAGTACGGGAATATGACCTTCTTCCTATCGGATGACGGGTTCTATATGTGCGATGGCCAGAGAGTCTCGCCAATCGGGGCTGAGAAGGTAGATCGGTGGTTCTGGAACGATCTCTCTCCCTCGTATACGAAGTTCAGCGCAGCAATTGATCCGGTCAAGAAGGTAGTGATCTGGTGCTATCAGAACACCAATGCAGGCTATTCGCTCTTGGTTTACAACTGGCAGCTCAACCGCTGGTCTTATGGAGCAACTGCGGCCTCTTACATTTCTTCGGCAGCGACTTCTGCTGTGACCCTTGAGGGTCTTGACCTGTTCTCGGCTTCAATTGATGCGCTTGGCGTGTCTTTGGATGCTCGTCAATGGCTCGGTGGACGGTTGGTTTTCGCCGGGGTTAGAGATGCCAAGATTGTCACCTTTGAGGGCCAGCCTATGTCTGCCTTCATTGAGACTGGTGATCTCTCCTCCATCGCAAGCATCATCACCTTGGCGCGTCCCCAGATTGATAACGGGTCTGCGACCGTGGCGGTTGCCTCTCGTGAGATGCTAGACGACGACATCATTTACTCGACAGCGGTTGCCGCGAGTGATGAGAACCGAGTCTCTCTGAGAAGCTCCGGCAAGTACCATCGCGTGAAGGTTGTTCCTACTGGCAACTGGACAACTATGGCCGGGGTTGATGTGAACATCGTCGGGAGGGGCCGTCGATGATGTTTCGTGTTCTCCCCCCGTTTGGCGCTGATCCTCGAGGCATTTCCGAGGTAGTCAATGGGTTGATGAATGGCAAGTCCAACAACACGGGGACTGTCACTCTCGCCACGGGTGGGGCATTGACCACGACTCTCTACGATGAGCGGATCAGCACAGACACGAAGATCGTTCTTCTCCCGTTCTCTGCTGCGGCATTTGCCGATCAACTCCCTTTCGGGGCGTTTCAAGACACAACCGATCAGACTGCGGCATCTACGACTGCGGCCTATGCGGTCACCCTGAACACGACTGATTACTCAAACGGTGTCACGGTCTCCAACAGTTCTCGGATCAACTTCAAGAACCCTGGGACGTATAACATCCAGTTCTCGCTCCAGTTCGCTAACGCCGACTCACAGATTCAGGACGTTGACATCTGGTTCAGGAAGAACGGGACTGATGTGGCCGGGAGTAACAGTCGGTACTCAATCCCCAATAAGCATGGCAGCATCAACGGCCATCTGATCGCGGCTCTGAATTACTTTATTGAGTTGGTGGCGAATGACTACATGGAGATCATGTGGGCGACAACCTCGACATTGGTGACGCTTGAACAGCTCCCAACTCAGACAAGCCCCACCCGTCCGGCGACTCCTAGCGCAATCGTGACGGCAAACTGCGTATCAATGGCGAGCATTGCAAATGTGTACGTTTCATCGCAGACTCAGGGATCGGCAACTATCAGCCATTACGCTAATTCCACAGCCGATAAGACCTTTGCTTACATTTTGGTGGGATGATGGAAGTCCGATTGATTTCCCCCAACGATCTGCGACAATGGTGGCGATTCGTCAGACCAGGACTGGAGATGATTCTCCACAAGACCCCGGAAGGATGGATTCCCGAGGATGTCTACACAGACTGTTTTAACGGGAAATCTATGCTCTGGGTCGGCCTGGTGGATGCAAGGCCAATCGGGTTCATGGTTCTCCAGCCCCGAAACGACGCACTCCATGTTTGGTGCGCGTACCTTTCCGAAGTCGGATACTTCGACGCAGGCTGGCAGCATCTTATGAACATTGCTCAACACGGTGATGCAAAACGCCTCACTTTTGAATCTTGGCGACCTGGTTGGGCCAGAAAAGCCAAACAACTAGGTTTTAAGCCCCGCTCGTGGGCGCTGGAGGTCTAAATGGGTGGTTCTACTCGAACTCAAACGACAACGAACGAACTCGATCCCGCAGTCCGTCCGTACGTCCAATATGGTCTGAGCGAAGCCCAACGGCTCTATCAGACCGAAACTCCTCAGTATTACCCTGGGCAGACCTTTGTCGGGCCTTCCGCGCAGACTCAGCAGGGCTTGACCGCGCTCCAGAATCGGGCGATCTACGGCTCTCCTCTGCTTCCCGGCGCTCAACAACAGGCCCTCTCCACTATTCAGGGTCAATACCTAGGTGGAAACCCTTTCTTCCAGGGGGCATTTCAGCCTGCCGCGCAAGCCGCACAGCAGTCTTTCTTTGACGCGATGCAGAACATCAATTCGCAAGCGTCTAGGGCTGGTCGGTACGGATCGGGTGCGATGGGTCAGCTTCAAGACCGCGCTTCTGGGCAGTTGGCTCAGACTCTCGCGAATACTGCTGGGCAGTTGGCCTTCCAAAACTATGAAGCCGAACGCGCTCGCCAGCAGGCAATGATCGGTGGCGCTCCTGCTCTGGCCGCTGCTGACTATGGTGATATTCAGCAATTGATGGGTGCAGGCCAGACCGCAGAGCAGTATCAACAAGCCGCGCTCCAGTCCGATATCAATCGCTTCAACTTCCTTCAGGGTCTGCCGCAGTCTCAACTGAACCAGTACCTCGGGGCGGTTTATGGCGCTCCTCGGGGTGCTGTGCAGACGACTCCTGTCTATACGAACCGCGCTGCTGGCGCTCTTGGTGGCGCTCTGGCTGGTGGTCAGATGTTCGGGCCTGTGGGCGCGATTGGCGGCGGTCTCCTTGGCCTTTTGGGTGGGTGATATGAATGAACTTTTTGCTCAACTTTTTGGACAAAGCCCGAGTTACGCTAATGCTCTTTTCGGAGAGGATGAAGCAGCTCGTCTTCGGCAACAAGCCCAACAGCAAGGACTCCTGAATGTTGGTCTATCCTTACTTGCTGGGGCTGGCCCTAGTCCTCAGCGTCGCGGTGTGGGTCAACTTCTGGCGCAGGGTGTAGCCGCAGGCCAGCAGGCTTACCAAGGAGCCTACGACAAGGCTATGCGGGATCGGATGATCCAAGAGCAACTGGCAGAGCGTCAGCAGGCTCGAGCAGAGCAACAGGCCGCACAAGCCCTTTTGCCGCAGATTCTCCGTCCTGGCGCACAGACTCCCACCTTCTATGGTCAACCGACGCAGAGGTCTTTGCGCGATGACGAAGGCAACATCATGCCTGGTGCTGGCGTAAGTGTTGGTCAACCTCAGATCGACATGAACACGCTTCAGCAGTTGCTGACTCGTGCCCCGAGCGTGGCTGGTAAGGTTCTGCCGACTGTGGAAGCCTTCCGCAAAATGACCGCTCCTCAAGAGTTTGATCTTGCAGAGGGCCAGGTTCGCTATCGGGTTGATCCGAATACGGGCCAAGCTATGCCTGTGGCTGGTGCGGCGAAGACACCAAAGCCAACCTCTGATATTCAGGAATATGAGAAAGCAGTAAGTCAAGGTTTCAAGGGTTCGCTTCTTGATTACCAAATGGCTATCCGTCAGGCCGGGGCCACCAGGCTTAATGTTGATACGGGTGGCCGGGCATTTGAGCAGAAGGCTGGTCAGTTTGCCGCCGAAACATTCCGCGATCTTGCGAACCAAGGCACTACCGCTACCAGATCAGCAATTCAACTTGATCGGCTAGACACTCTTCTTGGCAAAACTGGAGGCGGTCTTGCCACCCAAGCTAAGGCTATCGCCGGAAACTTTGGTATCGAGACAAAGAACCTAAGCGAAATCCAGGCGGCTGAGGCAATCGTCAACCAGTTGGTTCCGTTGCAGCGCCCCCCTGGTTCTGGAACGATGTCAGATGCTGACCTTGCTCTATTTAAGCGGTCTTTGCCTCGCCTGATTAACACGCCTGCTGGTAACAAACAGATCATTGACACCCTCAGGGCAATCAATCAGTACGATCAGCAGATCGGTGCGATTGCTAGAGATGCGCTAAGAGGGAAGATCACACCCGAGGAAGCTGATGCTCGAATCATGAGGGTTCCGAATCCTCTTCGCAGGACTTTGGACGAAATCATTGGAGGCTAACGGCAATGAGCAAACTTGATGAAGCCCGAGCCGCTGGTTACTCTGATGATGAGATCAGGGCTTACTATCTGAGCAAGGGACTAGAACTCCCGAAAGAGCTTCAGGTCGGAGAGACTCAGGTTACTGGCGCTCAATTGCCTAAAGCCCTGCGAATGGGCATGACGGCACTTCAAGGCCCGACCTTTGGGTTTGGCGAGGAAATCACATCTGCCATCGCAGCGCCCATCATGCGTCGCCCTGGCGAGCCTCTGATGGATGCCTATGGACGCATCCGTGACATCCAGCGAGCTGGTATCCAGGCTTACCAAGAAGAGCAACCAATCGGCTCAATGGTTGTTCAGACTGCCGCTTCTTTGCCTCTTGGAAGGATTCTTCCCGCTGGTCAGGGATTGCGTGGTGCTGCGGTAAGCGGTGGTGTTCAGGGCGCTATCGGTGGGGCTGGTGAGGCTCCTAGCATGGCTGATATTCCTGCCGAGATGATTCAGTCTGCGATTGGTGGTGCTGGTGCTGGTGGCGCTATCGAGCAAACCCGCAAGATGGTTTCACCCGTGGTCGGAGCTGCGGCTACTCGTGCGGCAGGAATGGTTCCTGGGGCCATCCAAGACCTAATCAGCATGACTCCGGCTGACTATGCTCGTCGCCGAATTGCTCAGGCAATGATTCGCGATGGCGCAACGACTGAGCAAGTGCAGGCTCGCCTTGCCAAGTTGGGCGATGAGGCTGTCATTGCAGATGCCGCCGGGAGGAATCTGAAAGACCTTCTAGACACGATGGCGACCCTTCCTGGCCGCACTAGGAACATCACAGAGCGCGTGATTCAAAGCCGACAAGCTACCCGTGGTGGGCGCTTGGAAGGTGCGTCTAGAAGCGCGATGGGGGTTGGTGGTGAAGGGCTGGGGGCAACTGTAGAGGGTTTAATTACAAAACGTACAGCCGACTCCTCTCCGTTCTATCGACAGCTAGACCAAATGGTTGTGAGCGCAGATGATGACTTGGCTGGAATCTTGAACTCGGCTAGGGAACTCGGTGCTTTCAACATGGCGACAAGAATCGCCAAGGCCGAGCAGCGTCCGTTTAGTCTGAAGAAGATTGAGCCTGGCACAGAAGCGTCAATGGTTGATTTGAACTATGTCAAACAAGGCATAGATCAACTTTTGACCACCAATCAAGCGGTTGATGCTCGCGGGAAAATGACGCCGTTTGGACGGTCTTTGGTTGGGCTACAGAATCGCCTGCTCGCAAGACTTGATGATGCGACCATTGATCCTGATACGGGAGCCTCTGTTTATGCTCAGGCTCGGAGTGCATTCGCTGGCCCGACAAGAATGATTGAGTCGGCAGAGTTTGGCCGTACGGTTCTGAATCGCAGCCCTGATGAGATTCGCTCTGAACTCAGGCGCATGGGTGATTCTGAGCTTCAGGCTTTCCGAGTCGGCGCTCAGGAAAATCTCAAGATGATGGCCGGAACCCGCGCAGGGCAGAACAAGCTGCTCAATATGTGGGTTGAGCCTGATACACAAGCCAAGTTAAAAGAAGTTTTCCCGAGCGAACGGGCTTATCGAGAGTTTGTTTCTCGAGTTACTGCCGAGCGCAGGATGAAAGAGCTTGAGGCTTCTGGGCGCGGTTCACAGACCGCATCCAGGGAGGCCAGGATGGAGGATGTAGCTGCATCTCAACTTCAGGATACAGTCAATCTTGCCGCCGCTGCCAAGTCAATGGATGTCGGTACGCTGCTGAATATGATAACCAGCGGTATGCGTAGGACTGCGGTTCCTGAGCCTGTTCGAGATGAAATCGGGCGAATCCTATTGAGTCGCGCTCAAAGCGGTGATGAAATCCGAATGATTCGTGAAGCGATGGAAAGAATGCGCCGACAGCAACAAGTCCAAACCTCGACCAGCGGTGTAGTTGGGGGCCAATTCCAATCGGTTGCCGATCCGTTTGTTGAGACTCTTAAGTCTCTCCTTCAGTAAGGAATAAACCATGCCACGCGCAAAAATCTCAGAGTTTTCAACCATCCCCGGTGACAACACCGACATCGACGGAATCAACATAGCTGAGGGCTGCGCCCCGAGTGGTATCAACGATGCCATTCGTGAGCTTATGGCCCAGCTCAAGGACTTCCAGTCCGGCGCTGCTGGTGACAACATCACGGTTGTCGGAACGCTCGCGGCCAAGGGGACTTCTTCCTCTGGAGCCGATCTGAAGCTGTACGAGGACACCGACAACGGCACGAACTATGTTGGCTTCATCGCTCCTGCTTCCATCGCTTCTAACGTCCAATGGACGCTTCCGAGTGCTGATGGATCGTCCGGTCAAGCACTCCAAACAAACGGCTCTGGAACGCTCTCCTTTGCGACTCTGGGCATCTCTGCTGGTGGTACGGGTCAAACCACGGCCAACGCCGCTTTTAACGCTCTAGCACCTTCCCAGACCTCGAATGCTGGTCGGTATCTCAAGACTGATGGAACGAACACTTCCTGGGACTTGCTGGATATTTCCACAGCAGATATCACGGGAACTCTGCCTGTTGCCAACGGTGGTACGGGCATCACCTCATTCGGCACGGGTGTAGCTACAGCTCTGGGCATCAACGTCGGTTCTTCCGGCGCTTTCGTGACCAACGGTGGTGCTCTCGGCACTCCTTCGTCTGGTACGGTCACGAACCTGACTGGTACGGCTTCGATCAACATCAACGGTACTGTTGGTGCTACGACTCCTAACACGGGATCGTTCACCACCCTGACCACTTCCTCGACGGTCACGATCAACGGAGGAACCGCCAACGGAGTGGCCTACCTCAATGGGTCAAAGGTGCTGACCACGGGGAGTGCGCTGACGTTTGATGGGACGAATTTGTCGGTTGGTGGTAGCAACAGCCAACAGCGTTTAAATGTAGTTGTCCCCGTATTCACCACGAATGCGTCAGGCGGTATGCGTATCGGTGACAGCGCAAACAACTATTACGTTGACCAGTTGGTCACCACAGAC
>Ga0315906_10011731_pt1 | contig 10194 bp, 7 predicted proteins | sample LakEriMetagenome_4_FD_203526 | JGI IMG/M metagenome (GOLD analysis project Ga0315906, IMG submission 203526) | Freshwater fungal communities from buoy surface, Lake Erie, Ohio, United States - Buoy 2 MA122 | ecosystem: Environmental > Aquatic > Freshwater > Lake > Lake biofilm | place: USA: Lake...
ACGGAAGCGGAATGGGAATTTGCTGCTCGAGGGGGACAATCAGGCGATGTGTATGCATGGGGCAACACCTATCAAAAAAATGGATCGTACATGGCCAATACCTTTCAGGGGAATTTTCCACAACAGAATTCTGGCGCAGATGGATTTATAGCGACAGCTCCTGTGAAATCCTTCCCTGCAAATGCATTTGGACTGTACAATATCGCTGGCAATGTTTGGGAATGGTGCAGCGACTGGTACCGTCATGATCAATACGCAATAGATGGAAAAGAAACCATAGTAAATCCAAAAGGACCTTCTTCTTCGTTTGATCCACTGGAGCCAGGGGTTTCCAAAAAAGTACAACGCGGCGGGTCTTTCCTCTGTACCGATCAGTATTGTACGCGGTATATGGTTGGAACAAGAGGAAAAGGAGATTGGAGATCACCCGCTAATCACATAGGTTTTCGTTGCGTCAAAGACATCGGTAATCAGTAGCTTAGTAGCATGAAATCACTTCGTTATCCACTGTTGAATGTTGTATTTTTTGTATTGGCCATTTATGTCAACTATTTATCGGTAGTAACCAACCTTGGTGGTAGAACCATCCGTGAGTTATCCGACAAATACGATAATCTCTTTACACCCTCCAATCAAACCTTTGCCATCTGGAGTCTGATCTATACATTGGTGACCGGATTCTTGATTCTGCAATTCTTTAAAAAATACAAAACGTCCATTACGCAGAATCCATTATTCATCTTGAGCTGTATATTCAATTTGAGTTGGATTGTATTCTGGCAATTTGAATTCATATTCATCTCGTTATTGGTTATGCTGGCCCTGCTCACCACGTTGGCATTAATCAATCTGGAACTTAAAAAAGACGGAAACCTTTTCTACCGCATCACGTTTGGGGTTTACCTCGGTTGGATCTGTATCGCAACCATAGCCAATGTGACGACTTTCTTGGTTTCAAAAGCAATTCGATTTGATGTTTCAACCGAAGAAATAATCACCATTGGAATACTTGCAGTAGGATCAGCTATTGTCGTTTGGATAATGAGAACCGTAAGAAATGCATCCTTAGCTATTGCCGTATGCTGGGCTTTTTATGGAATTTATGTAAAGCGAAATGAAGATCATCCTGTGATTGCCAACACTGCCTTATTTGCATTGGCTCTGGTAATTGTAGCAGCAATCTGGGTTGCAGTAAATAAAAAAACTGTACAGCAAGGATAGATTACAATCGTTGCAAGGTGATCATATAGATTTCAAGATCATCCGACTTCTTGATCCCTTGTGTATACAATTCAAGTTGATTAGCGCCTTCAGTCAATTTCAATCTGCCAAGTGATAAAGATTTGAAATTTCTTAAATAGGACTCTTCCCTTTCAACACGATCCATTTCACGTCCCATTAATGGTGAACTATTTTCTGTCTTAATGAGAGACGCTACATGTGCATTGTTGGATTTCAATAAAATGCGTGAGCCAATATTTGCAGTAGAACACGCATAATATACTTGAACAGCAAACGCACCTGCCTTCTCAACTTGAACGGACCAGATGATTCGATCGTTGTCAGATCGCCATTGCCGAAAATAACTATCATTGGGATGCTTGTTGGAACGAACAACCGCTCCATATCCATTGGCTTCACTGGAAGGAAGAATATCCGTCTTCAACAGTGAACTGCCTACAACGAATGGCCGAATATCCTGCGGGGGCAATTCAGTGAGCACCGAACGGATCCACGTATCCCTGAAGATCAGCATCGACTTTTTCTCAGAAACATAGGTTGAGGACAAGTCATTGGATTGACTGGGATCTGAAAGTACATCTACCAGTTTACCATCGTGAGTCAAACGTAAATTCTTATATCGTACGCTGGTCTTTCCCGACCAATAATTAATGAGAATTCGCTCTTCAAGTTCTTTTGAATGCTTTTGATGAATCAGCGGGACTAGACTTTTCCCATCCAATGGCTTTGAATTAATAGACGAGGCTCCGATGAGGTCCATGAGCGTTGGATAAATATCCATTACAGAAGCAATCGCATCAATTGAATGCGATTGCAGTTTCTTATTCCAGCGAATAACAAAAGGCGATCGAACTCCGCCTTCATCAACAGTCCCTTTGATCCCTTTCATATTTCCGTTCCAACGGTTACCATTGGGACCATTATCGGAGAAGTATATAATAATAGTGTTGCTATCCAATCCCAAGTCGGATAGTTTATTTAGAATGCGACCTACATTGAAATCCAGATTTTCCATCATGGCCAATGCAGCTCGGGTATGTTGAATATTTTCTAATTCAGATCGAGTTCCTGTTTGAAGGATTTCTTTTTTAGCATAGGTATCCCAATTTTTATCTGGCACCTGCATGGGACTGTGTGGCACATTGAATGGGAAGTAAGCAAGGAAAGGAACAGATTTATGCTGTTCGATGAATTCAAGTCCCTTGCTTGTAAGATCATCGGTAATGAATCCATCTCCTTTTACTGGCTTACCATTAGACTGCAGTGCAGCATCAAAATAATTGCCAATATGCCCGATGGTAAATCCATAAAATTCATCAAAACCTCTGGCGTTGGGGTGATAGGGACCTTGTCCCCCATTGTGCCATTTCCCAAAAATTCCTGTTGCATACCCCGCTTTTTTCAGTGCTTGAGTAAACGTAGTCTCATCTAAGTCCAATCGTTCTTTCCCAGACGCAGTTCCGCTAACTCCACCTCTAACATGCGAACGACCGGTCAACAGTTCCGCCCGTGTAGGAGAACAAACTGCATTGACATAAAAACGATTGAACCTTACTCCTTCACTAAAAAGTCGATCGATATGAGGCGTAGCTACTGTTTTATTCCCAGTAAATCCGAGATCGCCCCAGCCTTGATCATCCGATAATAGAATGACAATATTGGGCTTTCGATCTTGTGCAGTAAGATTGAATACGCCAACACAACAATTACAACACAGCAAAATGAAAAGCAGGGCCTTCTTCATGCGTTTAAGTTACAACGATTTGCTTTCTTTTTACAGGCCCAACACGCTGGATTGAATTAACTTCGACTCTCTGGCTGAAATGGCCTTCATGAAGCAACAACCTACAATATCATACTGGCTGGTGGGACTCCCTTTTTCTGCACTATGGGCATCCGCTTCAGTCGCCTCTAAAATTGGCTTACGATCAGCTCAACCGTTCACCATCTCACTGACACGATTCAGCATAGCTGCCTTGATTATGATTGGAGTTACGCATCTGGTATTACGCCATCCACTTCCAAAAAAAGGTCAATGGAAGCAACTTGCAGTATATGGATTGTTGAATATTGCATTGTATCTGGGATTGTTCATTGTGGCTATTCAGGAGGTTTCAGCGGGACTGGGCACGTTAGCTGTAGCCATAAATCCCGTATTGATTACCATATTAGCAGCAGTATGGAGAAAAGAAAAAATTTCATTTCTGCATTTTTCTGCACTGGCATTGGGATTGGTAGGTGTAGCCATATGTGCTTATCCATTGATACTGGGCAGTCACGCTACCATAAAAGGCTTACTTATTTTATTCATCAGTATGATGGTATATTCAGCAGGTACCATCTATTTTCAGGAAAAGCAATGGGAAGGGATGCATATTCTCACAATCAATGGTTGGCAAACATTTTTTGGTGCAATATTTACTATTCCTTTTTTTGCATTCAACTGGGAACGAGATGCAAATCAATTTGACATAAATTTTTGGGGAGGGACATTGTGGCTGGTAGTAGGAGTTTCAATTGCAGCGGTACAGAGCTGGATTTATTTACTTCGAAATTTTGGAGCGAGCTCTACATACTGGTTGTTTCTAAGTCCCATTTTTGGCTTCACCTTCTCAAATTTATTGATGCATGAACCATTAGGCATGCATACCTGGATTGGAACATTACTTGTATTAATTGGCTTATACGTTCACACACGGTCTGTAAAAAAATGATACTATTTAAGATCTATTGTTTTTAAAAAAATACTTGCTTTTGAGTTTGGGTTATTTGTTGCAACTTCCTTTAAAAATTATAAGAATTCTCTTAACAGAACTTGCATCTTTAGGATTTAAGTTTTATACTTGCAGTCCAATTATGACACAAATCCTTTGTGTCCTATCCAATACTCCCCTGACTTACCGGACATAATCCATCTTCCTCTGCAATTCCTGAAAACAGGTCATTGGTCTGTCACATGACAGCTTTGATATATTGTCCGTAGTTAAACTCATACCATGATTACTAAAAAACACGCACTACACGTGCTGATCGTTCTGTCCATGTCCATCCTGGCTTCTTGCCAAAAGGACTTCGATCAAAACCTCGTTGAGATGGACCAATCCAGAATTAGAGGATTGAATGCTAAGCTAAACGACAAAGCTGTTTTGGGTCGGATGATCTACTTCGACGCCCGTTTTTCCGAACCATCTGGAATGCAATCTTGCTCTTCTTGTCACCTTCCTCAACAAGGATTTGTTGGTAAAGGAAATGTTCCATCCACTGTAAATGCCCCAGGCTTCACTGCTGGTATTGGACAAGGTGCTGTATTTGGTGCGTTCGGTGGAAGAAAGCCGCCAAGTGCTGCTTATGCAACATTTGCCCCTGCATTTACTTTTGATGCGATCAATGGTGAATTTATCGGAGGCTTATTTTGGGATGGCCGTGCTGACGGTTCAGTAACCGGCACTCCTGCAGGCGACCAGGCCTTAGGTCCATTCTTAAATAATCTTGAGCAAAACCATCCAACAAAAGAATCAGTTCTTGCTAAGATTACCAATGATCAGAAATACCAACAGGCTTGGCAAAAAGCTTTTGGCGACCTGTGTAAAACAACAACGATTGCTGAAACTGAAGCGAACTACAAAAAAGTTGGTATCGCGATCGCTGAATATGAAGCCTCTGCTGAAGTAAACTCATTCACATCAAAATTTGATTACTTCTTAAGAGGACAGGCGCAATTGTCGGTACTTGAACAACAGGGAATGGATTTATTTGTGCAGGCTGAGTGCGATAATTGCCATGTTATGGAGCCTCAGGTAAATAATTTATACCCGTTATTCACTGATTTTTCTTACGATAACATCGGACTTCCTTCAAATATAGAGTTTCTCTCAATAGTAGGAAGAAACCCAGCGGCAAACCTTGACGGTGGTTTAGGAACTCGTCTTGCATCAAATTCAAATCCCAACTGGGCAGCAGCAGCTCCGGATTTTCTAGGCGCCTTCAAAACTCCAACATTGCGTAACGTTGCAAAAGGTGAGGAAAATAAACGCTATATGCACAATGGGGTATTAAAATCACTGAAAGAAGTAGTACACTTCTACAATACCAGGGACGTTGCAGGCGCTGGATGGGGAACTCCCGAATTCCCTGCGACAATGAATACTAAAAGAGTTGGTAGACTTGGCTTGTCGTCAGAGGAAGAAGATGCAATTGTTGCTTTCATGAGAACACTGAGCGATGGCTGGAAACCCGGCACACAAAATACACAAGGCGTTCTCTAGTAATCAGTAGGACACTGAGTAACACGGCCCGTGACTTTTGTCGCGGGCCTTTTTTATTGATGCTGGTAGAAAAGTTATTCATTACACTGTATCTTTAAACATCAGTCAATCTTAATACATCTACAATCTGAGTCATGAAGAAAAGAATTCTGATCCTCGTTGCATGCGCATTTGCTTTATTCTTTGCAGCTCTGTTGGTCAACACTCAACGGGTTGCCAAAACAGATGACTATATTGGATCGATGGTCCCAATCGAAAGATTTGACTCAGCAGCATCACACTTGAGTCAGGCTATTCAGATCAAGACCATATCATTTGGCGATACCCTGCCCATCGATACCGCAGAGTTCATAAGATTCCGACAGTTCATGGAATCTACGTATCCACTGATGCATAGTCGACTGGAACGCAAAGCCTTCAACGAATTCAGTTATGTGTTTACCTGGAAAGGCAAAGACAGTTCACTCGCTCCGTATGTCTTGATGGCCCACGTTGATGTAGTTCCCGTTGAAGCAGTAGCAGAAAGCAAATGGAGCCATCCTTCCTTCAGTGGCAAAATCATCAACGATACCATTTGGGGAAGAGGAGCAGTAGACGATAAAGCCTCAGCCATCGGAATCATGGAAGCGGTTGAACATTTATTACAAGCAAATTATACTCCAGAACGAACCATCTATCTCTGCTTTGGACACGATGAAGAAATTGCAGGCAGACGCGGTGCAGCCATCTACTCAAAATGGTTTGAAGAAAATGGAATTCGGCCCGTATTGGTTCTCGATGAAGGAGGAATGATTGATACCGAAAAATTCAAAGATGTAAATCGACCCGTAGCAGTAATCGGAACAGGTGAAAAAGGGTTTACCAATATTGATCTGACTGTAGAAATCCCCGGAGGTCATTCTTCTCAGCCTAATAAAGAGACAGCCATTGATATTCTTAACAAAGCAATTGGAAAGGTTCGACAAAAACAAATGCCAGCATTGATGACGGGGCCCGTTAACGAACTCTTATTGCGAACTGGCGCCGAACAATCTTTCCTGACTAAAGTCGCCATGAGCAACATGTGGCTTTTTGAAAAAGCCATAATCAAGCAAATGGAAAAAAATAATCAAACCAATGCAATGGTTCACACTACCTTGGTCCCTACCATTGTGCGCTCGGGTATCAAAGACAATGTGATCCCTTCCATTGCTAAGGCAACATTTAATAGTCGCATTCTACCGGGACAAACCAGCGATGATGTACTGAATTTTGTAAAGAAAGCAGTAAACGATGATCGTGTAATCATTACAAAGCAAAAGATCTCATTATTTGAGGCATCTGCTACTACTCCTTCAGATCATCCGGAATATAAAAAAATTGAATCGACAGTACAGCAACTTGTACCCAATGTACTCGTCTCTCCCTATTTATTGATTGGCGCTACTGATTCTCGTTATTTCAGAGGATTCAGCGATGCAGTATTGAACTTCACCCCCATGCAAAATGTAAAGGGGTATCACGGAATCGACGAACGCATCGGAGTGGAGGACTTGAATAGAATGATTACCTTTTATAAAAAGATCATCACGTCAGGAAAGTGATCATTCCTAATTGATCACCAAGCTTCAAGTCCCAATAACTTTTTACCAAGATCAGTCAGCTCTGCTGTACTGTACTTGGTTTTTTCCCAATTCCGGGGGTCACCTGGAAATGCATATCCCTCTGGTGCAATGCGATCACGCCAGGAATTGATGCGCCATTGACGAAGCTGCTCGTTATCCTCTTCAGCTGGCATCATTGAAATGTATTGCGCAATTCTTACTTTATCCTTGCTGTTGTTGGCGCGAATACCATGAGGTTGAAGACTATTGAATATCAATAAATCACCTGCTTCCAGTTTCACTTTTGTAGGCGTAAACCCTGTTGTATCCGGTAAAAAGTGATTTCGATCTTCTGGTTGCGTCAACTTCCAAGTATCGTATGTGCGGAAAAGTTCTGGTATGCATTGAAACCCTCCCATATTCTCATCCGTTTGATCGGCCAATGCCAAAACACCTTGTACGTTCACAGGCTTTGTATCCGGATCATAATCCCAATGAATGAATGCCTTGTATTCATGTCCAGGCCGAATTGGAAAATTCAAATTTGCACGATCTATCGTAACCCATAATTTTTCCGTCCCCCAGATATCAACAAACGCATCGTACACCCGCTGCATCTGACGATTATTCCATAAAAACTGATTATTGTAACATTCCACCATCCCAGTATTCGCCAACTCTTTCATCTTCATTTCTGCACGAGGCTCGGTGTACCAGGTAGAAGGGTCGTTGGCATCCTTCTCTTCAAATTCCCACAGGAAAGCAGCAGTGGCCAATGCTTGCTCACGGGGAACGGCCTGCTTGATAACAATGTAACCGTTATGCACCCAGAAGTTCCATTCTTCTTCACTCAACACGCGAAGGGGTTTACCATTGGAACGATCATTGAGCTTGGTTGCACTGCTCTTGGCAGTCGATGGATTACCGGGAATGTCCTTGTGCGCATTGTTAGGTGCCATCGTTGGAGTCATCGTGGGGACCATAGTAGGTTGCATGGTAAATGTTTTAGTACATCAAATATCGAGAACCCTAAAAGGAAGAACATCCACAGAATTAACCATTTTTTGTACTGTATTGATAATTATTATTGATTTAAGTATAATTATGGGTATTTTAGTGTTAATGCGACTCCAACTCGAATCCATCCAGCCTGATTCCGGAAGTTCATTTAGAATCTTGCTTACGCCCAATCTCAATACCATTTATTTCTGGCACTTCCATCCAGAAATCGAGTTGGTATATGTTGAAGCTGAAAAAGGTACACGGCATATTGGTGATCACATCTCTGCATACCATGGCAGTGATCTCGCATTGATTGGATCCTATATCCCACACCTGAATTTTGATTACGGTGTAAGCTCTACCGTCAATACAGTTGTAGTACAAATGCAAGAACATTTTTTCGATGATAAACTGGCAGGTATACCCGAGTTTAACTCGTTGCAATTATTGTTTGAAAAAGCGCGATCGGGTTTGGCATTTGGAGAAAAAGCAAAATCTCTAGTCAGTGATCGTTTAAAAAAAATACATCAGGTAGACCGATTCCAGCAATTCATGGAACTATTGGAAATTCTTCATTTGCTGGCCAATTCGAACGACTGGACCGATCTCCGATCGAGTCCGATTTCCAATGCATCACTGATCAAACAGCACCAGCGAATTCATAGCGTATACCAACACATTGAAGAATCTTTCACGGAACCTATTGACACTGCAGCAATCGCAAAAAAAGTAAATATGAGTCTTCCTGCGTTTTGTAGATACTTCAAAAAGACAACGCGACTGACTTACACCGATTTTGTCAATCAATACCGAATCAATTACTCGAAAAAACTTCTACTGCAGGGAATGAATATTTCAGAAGCCTGCTTTGCTTCTGGCTTTGAAAATCTATCCTATTACAATCGACTCTTCAACAAGATCGTCGGAATGAATCCTTCGTCATTTCGAAATCAACAGTTGAGCAGTGCATCTATCGAAGCAAATCGCGATTGAGATCCTTAAGTGTTCGGCATCCGCTCAACGCCATGGCAAGATCCAATTCATCGCGTAACAGAGCGAGTGCTTTTTCAACGCCAGGTTGTCCCCCTGCTGCCAACCCCCACAATACAGGCCTTCCCACCAAAACGGCTTTGGCGCCCATCGCCAATGCCTTCATGGCATCGGTACCCCTTCGAATTCCTCCATCCATTAAAACAGTCAACTGATCGCCGACTGCATCTACAATCGGAGCCAGCACGTCGATGGTTGCAGGCGCACTGTCCATTTGTCGACCGCCATGGTTGGAAACCAGCACGCCTTTTACACCGTGCGAAAGGGCTTTCGTTGCATCGTCAGCGCGACAAACACCTTTAATCACAATGGGAACATTCGTAATGCTGGCCAGCCAATCCAAGTCCTTCCATTGTAAAGTTGCATCCAGCATCCAGGCAAATGACTGCCCCAAACCGGCTCCTGAATTTCCTTTCTTCACTCCATCTTTATCGGAGGGAATTAAGTTGATTGCTGATAAGCCTTCAGGCAAATGAAATCCATTGCGAACATCGCGTTCTCTTCGGCCCCACAAAGGAGTATCAACAGTCACTAATAACGCCTTTGCTCCAGCAGCAGTAGCGCGCCCAACCAAATCACGCGTGAATCCTCTATCCTTATTGATGTACAATTGAAACCAAAAATTTCGATTGGCTGCAACCGACACATCTTCAATTAAGGTAGTAGAAAGACTGCTCAACGACATCAATGTGTTGGAAGCAACTGCAGCTCGGGCCGTTGCCAGTTCCCCATCCGGATGTGCCAATTTATGAAAGGCTGTAGGTGCAATCAAGATCGGAAACGCAACTTTATGTCCAAATACCGTAGTAGAAAGATCTCGATTTTGAACATCCACCAACACCTTGTAGTGGATCTTGTATTTTTCATACGCTTCCCGATTGGCTTTCAACGTTGTTTCATCCCACGCACCACTTCGATAATAATCGTACGCCATTTGCGGCAACCGCTCTTTAGCCAATTGTTCCAATTCAAAAATATTCAGCGCATCGAGTGGTTTATCGGTAGATGAAAAAGAAGAAGGGGCCGCTTGCGCTTGCCCCTTCAATGCATTT
>Ga0315906_10011734_pt1 | contig 10193 bp, 9 predicted proteins | sample LakEriMetagenome_4_FD_203526 | JGI IMG/M metagenome (GOLD analysis project Ga0315906, IMG submission 203526) | Freshwater fungal communities from buoy surface, Lake Erie, Ohio, United States - Buoy 2 MA122 | ecosystem: Environmental > Aquatic > Freshwater > Lake > Lake biofilm | place: USA: Lake...
CAAAGCAGCCATATTCAAAGTTTCAAAGAATTGACCATTGTTGCTTGCTCCGTCTCCAAAGAAGCAAGCCGTTACTTGGTCGGCATTAGGATCGCCCATCACTTCGCGACGATATTTTGACTGAAATGCTGCCCCCGATGCGACAGGAATTCCTTCAGCGACAAAGGCATATCCACCCAAAAAGTTATTCTTGGCTGAGAAAATATGCATTGAGCCACCACGGCCCTTACTACATCCTGTCTCTTTACCAAAAAGTTCCGCCATGACTTCGTTAGCGGTAACACCTGCGCTCAAAGCATGAACATGGTCGCGGTAGGTACTACAAACATAATCATCAGGGCGCATTGCCTTAATTATGCCGCTAGCAACGGCTTCTTGACCGTTATACAGATGCACAAACCCAAACATTTTTCCGCGATAATACATTTCAGCGCACTTGTCTTCAAAAGTGCGCCCCAGTACCATGTCTTCGTAGACAATTAGGGCTTCGTCTGTGGTGATATTGGGTGCAGAAGTCGAAACAGTCGCAACAGTGTCTTGAGGCATCGATTCAATAGGTGTGCTAATCGTTAAATTTTTCTTTTTTTAGTCTAGCAGTGAATGTCGATAGCGGTACAGAGACAAACCCTATTCATAGAGTTGCGGCTTTACTTTTACGGGGTTCAATGCGTTGTAAAATTCTATCCATCAAATTCAATTAGAAAATCGACCAAAATGACTACCCATTTTATTACTGCGGAAATTGAGATTAATGAAAATCAAGAAGCGATCGCTAAAAGTGTCGAGCAAGAGTTAGCCAAGCATGGCGAACCATTGCGCTGGGCGATCGCCTCTGTCGATAGCAAGGTTGATGCGGCGACAAATCTCAAAACTCAAACTGCCCATATTGAGGCAGTCGTAACTCGCAATTAATCAGAAGAGACGGCGCTTTGCGCCGTCTCTTCTGGTTTTTATGAAAGAGATCGATACATCTTGATAACTGTATCTCTGATACTTCGGGTTAAATTTTCTGATTGTAAATCTAGCAATATTTGCCGAAATTCTTGTTGAGATGCTGTTAATTCTTGAACTTGTTGCTGAAGTAAAGCAATTTCATCTAGCTTTTGTTGCATACTTTCTACCAGTTCACCCACCCTTTGTTGTAAATAATCAATTTTTGTCTGTGTTTGATCTGGAGTTATCCCTTGAGCACAACTTTCTAGCACATCTTCGATGGTTATGGATTCCAAATCAACACCGTAGACTTCTTGTGGAGCATTTATTTGTGAAAAGTCACAAGGATAAGGACTAGATTGATATTGGACTTTTTGTTCTAGTTTTTGCATAGCAATATTAGTAGCTTGATTAATAGAAGTTTCACTATATTTGATAAGACTTCTATCCAAAATCTCATTTGTATCTCTATCAAACAAAGTGAAGTCGTTGGATACTGCAAACCCATCTAGCATTGGATGAGTTTGAGCTGATTTGGATTCTAGTTCTTTAGATAGTTCTACTCTTTTGACAAAAAATTCTTCTTGATCATGGAATTCATCCAAAGGCTGATCATCCCAAGACTTAAACTTAACATCTGCAATTAATGATTTAGAGGGTGTGAGCGATCGCAAACTTAATTCCCACGACCGTAAACATTGACCTAAAACTTGAGATAACTCATACAAGAAATATACTTCTTGAGGTTGCCATTGTCTTGTGCGATCGCATTGTTGGACAAAAGCTAATCCCCAGACTTTGTCAAATTCCGCCAAGGAATTAAATAAAATCGGAGCTGACATCATTGCTTTAACCTGAGTCTTTTGCCAACATTGATGTAAGTTTTTTAGCTCGGATATTTGAGTAACATCTGATAGTTCGACAGTGCGATTACGGCGATATATTTGCAAAGAATCCACTCCAAAACAAGAAATCGGATATATTTGGCTTTTAATATTCTGAATATTAGGAGAAACTGCGTCTACTAAGATAATTCCCTCATTCTGATTAGTCAATTGATAAATCGCGACTCGACTAACTGCTAAAAGATCGCCAAGGCTAGTTAAAAAAATTTTTAATAACTCTTCAGGACTATTGCTGGAAAACATTGCTGTAGCAATTGATCCAATCTCTATCTTGTCACTAGGGTCAAAAAATGTGGAAGCCCCATTCATAAGTTGTAAAGTATCAGCGATCTACATAATGCCTCTATTTTAAGATTTTCTGTACCTGTAAAATTTAAAATTCGATTTCATAAGCATATCGTTTTTAATTGTGCCTACTTAATATGAATTACTGACATAATTTAAGTCTATTAGTCACTGATTGTTTTGCGAAATTGGTCTACCAAATTTTATGAGTACAGGTCGGTTAATCGTCCAGTTAGGCATCGCCGCCTATATTTTATTTACTCTGCTACCCGATAGTAGTACGCAGATGGTGGCTTTCCCTTGGGTGTTGCTATGGCAAGTGGGATTACTATGCTTTGCGATCGCGGGGTTACTAAATCTTTGGCGACGCGAGAAACCGTTCTATTTACTAGGTAGTGGCTTTGATTGGGCGATCGGTGCTGGTTTGGCAACCCTGTGTCTATCAACAATGTTCTCACGGTTTCCAAATCAAGGTATGTGGTATAGCCTGACTGCTTTTGGCTATTTTGTTGCGTTGTATGTAACCAATAATTTTTTGCATAGAGAATCATCCCAATCAATTTCTCTCCCGCCGAAGGTGGGAGAGAAATTGTCAGCAGTTTTGCCAATTTTGCGCTTTCAAGGCTTATTAGGATTTGTGGTGATTATGTCAAGTTTATTCTTGTGGATCACTCAGACATGGCTGCCACAATTAAGTAATTTTGCCAAGCTAAATCAATGGGGATTAAATCTTAGTTACGATTTTTCGGATTTGCAATCTCGTAATTGGGCTCCAATGGGACATCAGAATTATGTGGCGGGATTTCTAATGTTGGTTTTACCTATTTTTGCAAGTTTGGCGATCGCTCAAAAGGGAATGTGGCGATCGCTATGGCTAATAGCGATTGGGTTAGGCTTAATTGATTTGTATACGACCAGTTCGCGAGGAGGATTTTTGGGACTGGGGGCAATAGTTTTGTATGGAATTATGTTGGCTTTATTACGGAGCAAAGGTAATCGTTGGTTAGTTGCTTTCGGTAGCGGTGGCGCGATCGCCCTACTAGCATTTTTAATTTCTACCAATAATCGCTTGCGATCGTTCATATCAGGATTAATTACTAGTTCTGCAAATCTCACTCAAGGATCAGGTGAATTGCTATTTAGAGTGATCGCGGCAGATGTGGGCTGGAGAATTGGCTTAGATCATTGGTTGTTTGGGGCAGGCGCAGGCTCAGCGATTATGCTCTATCAGCAATATCGTCCGCAATGGGCGGGACGCGAAGCTGAGCTTCTGTTTCAGTTACACAGTACGCCTGTGCATCTATGGGCAGAACTGGGGATTGGTGCAGTAATTACCTTTGTGTTTTTATTAGTGGGGATCATTGCCCTATTTATCAAATTACATAAATCTCTCACTTGGCAAGCTAATCCAGAAGAACAGGCGATCACCTATGGATTATTTGGCAGTTTGATAGGTTATGGCATGTTAGCGATCACGGACTATCAGCTTGATGTTCCTGCGATTAGTGGCAGCTTAGTAATTGTATTTGCTTGTCTGGCTTATTTAGGGCAAAGGCATACGGGGGAATTGATCAGCCTTGGTTATCAAAGGCAACCGCGCCTCTGGTTAGCAACTATTGCCACTGTCTATTTGGTAGCTGCGATCGCATGGCTCGTTCCTGTAAATATGGCTTGGCAAGCCTCAAATGTGGGCTTTATCTATTTATCAAGAGCAAGAGAAGATTTGGCGACAGGAACACAGGAAGCTATACCTGAAGCGATCGAGGCGATTGATACATTCCAAGATCGGCTCAAATTTGCCCATCAATTTGCACCTTGGGAGCCTTACTATCCCTATCAATTGGGTTGGAATTTAGCAGATCTTGCGGTTAACTATCCGAATTTGCCACAGTCCAAGGCATGGCAACAAGAGGGTTTGACATGGATTAAAACTGCGATCGCGACTAATCCTAATAATGAAGCGGGATATAATGCCGCCGCTTGGCTGAGTCTGCGGCAAGATTCTACTGAAAAATCTGCTCAAGCCGCAGAAGTTTATTTTCGACGTGGGTTAGAGCTAGTACCGAATAAGCGATCGCTTTCCTTCGGTTTAGGGCTCAGTTTATTAAGGCAAGGAAAAAATGCCGAAGGAATTGCTGCTATGAGCACCGAAGTTATTAACGATCCTATTTTTATTACTAGCCCAATTTGGAATGCTCCCTCTTTCCAGAACCTTTACCCACAAGTATTAGCTAATCTGGAAAACAACTATCGTAATTACCCCAGTAAAGCCCTAAATCTTGCGGCTCTGAGATGGTGGAATGGCAATCCAAATGCAGTTGCAGAACTTAAACAAACAGGCTATTCCACGGCAGTTTTACTAGCTAATGCGATCGCCAATGATACTGAGGCTTTGCAATCGGTCAAGCAAAATCCTCAAACCCCTCTAGAAATGGTGATTTCGGCTTGGTTAAATCCTAACTTGCGAGACAAGCTACTGGAACGCGCCTATGTATTTGCTACGAGCAGTTTGCCTGACGCTCGTTCAGTTGCTACCGTCAAAGCGATGAGCGATCGCATGGCGCAATCTCCTAATTTTGATGCTTGGTTTCGTTTACCTTTGCCAGCCAATAGTCCTTTAGTGATTAACTATCGCAGGGCGAGATTGGGTTTTAGTGTAGTTAGTCGGCACTTAGATGGAGTAGTTCCACTTGATTTCTTCAATGTCAGCGATCGGGCGGAGATATCTCTCTTTCTCAAAGATCTATTCTCTTGACTTATTTTGCTTAATCCAAAAGATAAGTGGCGGCGCTTCGCGCCGCCACTTATCTTTTCGGCTCGGAATTGGTCGCCCCTTTCGCTTCAAAGCCAAACGGGTTTGTGCATAAACAACCGCCGTTTTTCTCTCAATCGGAACAACCACACAAGCCTCTATAAACTCCAAATAGCGAGGTAAATTTTTTAATGCGAGTGTAGAGTTCTCAGCGCCAAACAATAACTCCCCCGCCACAATCGCCGACAAAAATATTTCTGGCAACGCCAAAACCCTTGAAACAACTTCAGGATCGCCATTGAGAAAACGAACTGCAAGAGAAGTATCTAGCGCAATTTCACCACTCATTTATATCCACCTGAAGGCAATCAGATCTAATTACGTTCTGCAAATCAGCAGCTTCGGTATCACTCAAAATACCCGCAAATTTTGCTAAAGGATGATGAATACGGGTTGTCTTAACCCGATGCAAAAAGTCTAAAACTACTTAGACTAACTCATCTGGAACCTCAATAAGTTCTTGGATAAGCTGCTCACGGCTAGTCATACATTTGACCCTCTTTAGCAAAATTATCGCTAATATTATAACTGACTTACTGACTTAGTATTTAGTATCAAAATTAAATATCTATAATTTCAGTGAGCGCTGTTTGATGTTGAGATTTAAGCGATCGGTTTTTGGGTGGTGAGGTGAGATCCATTATAATTACGATTAATCCAGTAAGTTATATTGACTGCTATGAGTAACGCATTACAATACATCTGTGATTCAGAATGGCAAGAGGAGAAAAAACAAGCGGCAGAGGTAATGTTTTATATCTAAGTCGCAATAAAGTAACATTAGTTATCAGTTACACAGATAGCACTAATCGGTAAGATTGGGATTTAATAATAATAGAGAACCCTAGATAAATCAACACGAAAGGCGCAATTTTACGACCGTAGCGAGCGATGAGAACTGAAATACCAGGAAAACGGGTGAGATTGTAAGAACAGAAACACCAGAAGCCGATAGTCATGTAACACATTGTCAAAATTACAGCAAGACTAGGCAAACTGCTACTGGCAAATAATGAGATATAGACGGCGACATTGTTTCCGCCATTAGAGACATGGACAGCAGTAACTCGATGGGTTTTGGGATCGCGGATTGTAGACCATAAAGATTGCTTAATTCGAGGTCTACCAACCTCTATATGTACTTTTTCTACTTCTTCAATTACATCACTATTCTCATCATCTTCTTTACCCATTAATTGATGAATTCCAATCATGATTGGCAGAACACCAAGTAGCCCAACCCACATATCGGAAACAACCATTCCCACAAAATAACCAACCAGACTAATACTGATCAAGATTGTCAATCCAAGGAATTCCCCAACTACTACATGGCGAGGGCGAAAAGTTCGGCTGACTCTACCAAAAAAAGAAGTGAGGTATATATTGTCATCAAAAGTAGTTGCTAATGCTACTGCTGCCCCTGTGGCGATCGCGCTTTCTAAACTCATCTTTCTACTTACAACTGATTTACTTTGTTAAATTCATAGTATTGGCTACTTTCGATAGAAACAAATATTGTTTGTTGTTAAAACGATAACAGCAGGTTATGAATAGCAAATTATTAAAAAAGAGCACAGGTTGTACTCCCTTGGAAATCATGCTTAGGGCTATTTGATTACTTAAATCTATCGTTTCAACAAGCAACAATATTTGATTTTATTGATTGCGATCGCTATATTTAGGTCATCCACAAATCAAATATTTTCACGGAGAAAATTCTACAGTTATTACGCAAGAATTCCGTTAATTAATAACCAATATGGTTAGCTAAAGAAAAAACTCATGAATGATCTATTTACCGCAATTCCTACTGCAATTACGGCTTTTACTGCCACCAATTTAGATGATGTTTTGATTTTGTTGCTATTCTTTTCCCAAGTGAATACTGCCTTCCAAAAGAAACATATTGTCATTGGTCAATATCTCGGTTTCGGAGCGTTGGTATTAGCCAGTCTATCGGGATATTTTGGTGGTCTGTTAATGCCCCGTGATTGGATTGGAATGTTAGGTATCTTGCCAATTTCTATTGGGTTACATCGGTTATTTATCCCTGATACGGACGACTCTAAGCAAGAAGAGGAGGTAGTTGAGAATAATGATTCTTGGTTATCTAATTTGCTCTCACCGCAGGTCTATAGCGTAGCGGCTGTGACCTTTGCCAATGGTGGTGACAATGTGGGGATTTATGTTCCTATGTTTGCAAGTGCTTCATGGGAAAGTTTATTAGTGATTTTGGGTGTGTTCTTCTCTATGGTTGGAGTTTGGTGTTACGCCGCCTACCGATTGATTCAAGTACCTGCGATCGCTGATTCATTAAGTCGTTATGGCAATTACCTTGTCCCCTTTGTACTAATTGGTTTAGGGGTTTTGATCATGATTGACAGCCATACGCTAGAGAATAGAGGACTAGCGGTATTGAGCTTAGTTATTGGTGGTTTGGTAGTTCTCAATCTGGGACGGAATATTGCAGAACTTAATGCTAGTAATACTTTGGGGAATGGATTGAGAGCTAAGGAAGCGCAATTAGATTAGACGATTTGATAATTGTAGTAGAAGCAATTCATGAATTGCCTCTACGGTGGAAGACTTTTGACGTTATGTATTTCTAGGAGAAAATCAATGAAACTTTTAAGGAATCTCGTAATCGCTTTGATGTTGGTATGTAGTTTAGCGATCGCTCAGCCAGCTTGGGCAAATAAGCCGCCCGTTACTAGCAATCCTGACTATATTGCGGTGAATGAAGAACTCGCCGCCGCCACTGATCCGCTTGAAATTGCCAAGCTTCAATTTGAGAAATACATTATTGAAACGGGTGAATCCTTTGCCGAATGCCGTAATTTAACGACGAGTCCTCTAATTGTTTATGGTAAAAAGTCAAAGCTCGATACTTCCACCTTTGACAATGCTCTTTACACGCTTCCTGCTGGCAAAACCACCAATGAAGATTGGAACTGTCAAGGTATATATTTTAGCAACGGTTTAAATAATGATGGCGTACCTGTAGCCGCTAAGATTGTTACAGGTACTCAGTTAGTTGCTAAAACTAATCCTGAGACTGGAGCAGTAGAATTAAATATTCCCGTTGCTAAAGTCTTCAAAGCGGGTGAAGCAAATTGGAATATTCCTGAAAGCCCTGAAGTCTTGGCAACCTTGCAGATTCCCCAAGCTTCTTTGGATTAGGCGATTTAAGAGTTTTGATGGCGCGTCAAAGCCGCGTCATCAAAAGTTGGTTTAATCAAAAAGAGACAACCCTTAGCGTTGTCTCTTTTTGATTAAATGACGGTTTCTAAACGGTAATTAAACCTTGAAAATCTAATGTATATCTGGATCTCAGACATTGGAATATAGGAGATTATTTCTTGCTGTTCCTATATAATATCAAGTCAAAGATTCAGCAGCTACATAATGATCTCACTGTTCAAACCGAAACAACCGACTGAAGAACAAGTGCTTCTAGGTAAGCAAAATCCTAACCGCGTTCGTGACCATTTAGCCAACGAAAGAACCTATTTGTCATGGATGCGAATGGCGATCGCTCTTCTAGGCGTAGGTGTAATTGTGGTGCGGTTACGAATTTTAAAACCGCCAATGATGCCATCAGTTGGTAATGGATGGAAGTTGGGCTTAGCTTTTGCTGTGATTGGGATGTTGACTGTGTGGCTATCGACCTATCATTACTTCGCAGTGCGGAATGACATTGATGCCGACACATTTGATCCACCCGATCGCTGGGTAGTTTTATTTAGTTTGGCGATTACACTCATCGGTGCAGGAGTCATCTTCTATGTATTTGCGGCTCCCTTAGAGCAACTGAATTATATTATTCCTGAGTAATGGAATGACATAGACAGCAGATTACAAGGCTCAAGTTATCTAGGAGACATTTCGGCATAAAATTTCGCCAAACACCCGCGCAATTTTGGTTTGAAAACGTTGATTGTGGGTTAGTTTTAAAAACGGACGCTTAATTTCTAATTGCTGAAGGCGATCGCTTTTGAGTTCAGTTTCTGGCTCACCATCAATAGCAGGTTTAATAACGGTAACTTTACGTAATATATCCAATTGAAATTCTTTCTGCACCATTAATTCGGAAATAGCGGCGGCTCGGACACTGCTCTCTAGGGCAGCTTTTACCATTTCTCCGCTACTTAACACCAACATAATTTCCAGTTTTGATAACTCAACGCCCCAATCTAATAATGCTTGTTCAAAAACCTGTTGCGTTCCTGAACCCGATTCTCGCATCACCCAAGCGGTTTCGTACAGTTGTGCGAGGGTGATTTCAGGTTGCTCATACCAAGGATGTAACTTACCAACTACAATCACCAAGCGATCGCTGCCAATCTCTTCAGATTTAAGCACCTTTTGTAGAGAGGGCTTGACATCGGCTTCGATCAGTCCCAAATCAAACAACCCTGCGGCAGTTCCATCACAAATTTCTTCAGTATTTGCCAAGGTACATTTGATCGAAATATTGGGATATTGTTCTTGAAATTGACTGATTTTTGCGGGGAGCCAATAGTTACCGATGGTGAGGCTAGAGCCTAGTTTTAACTCACCCCTTTGCAAATCATTTAACTCTCGCAATCCTCTTTCCATTAATTTCACGCGATCGAGAATGTCCTTAGCTTCTGTTTGCAGCAAAATTCCTGCATCGGTAATTTCAATATGGCGACCGATGCGATGAAATAGTTTCACACCAAAATATATTTCTAAGCTCTGCACAGCCGCACTGACAGCAGGTTGAGTGATGTAAAGCTCTTCGGCAGCACGGGTGAAATGTAAATGTTCAGCAACTGCTAAAAAAATCCGTAATTGTTCGAGCGTCATTCAATCTTGCTTGAGCGTCAAAAGTTAGTGAAAAGCATCTTACATCACTCTCAAACAACGCTGATTTACCGTGAATAGATTAAAACCCAGAGAATTTTGAAAGCGCGGCAGAGCAGCGCTTTCAAAATTCTCTGTATGCACCGTGAAGCGGTGTAACCTTCTTTTTGCTATACTTCTACTCACTATTAGCTTGAGGAAAAATATGGAATGGATTATCGGTACAGTGGCGATCGCAGTTACTGCTTTTACTGCCACAAATATCGATGACATTCTCATTCTCACCATTTTCTTTGCTCAAGTCGATGATAAATTTCGTCCGCGTCATATTCTGATTGGTCAGTATCTAGGTTTTGGAATAATTCTCTTAGCAAGTTTACCAGGGTATTTCGGTGGTCTAATTATTGACCATAAATGGTTAGGCTTAT
>Ga0315906_10011737_pt1 | contig 10192 bp, 11 predicted proteins | sample LakEriMetagenome_4_FD_203526 | JGI IMG/M metagenome (GOLD analysis project Ga0315906, IMG submission 203526) | Freshwater fungal communities from buoy surface, Lake Erie, Ohio, United States - Buoy 2 MA122 | ecosystem: Environmental > Aquatic > Freshwater > Lake > Lake biofilm | place: USA...
AGATTTTTATAATCTGGGTAGACTTATATATCGGATTTTACAATTTCACATTGAATATCTTGTATTCAAATCTTTCCCTCTTGTAAATGTCTATCCTTGCCTTGGAATGTCTCATCAGATAATTCTCGTACTTGCCGCTAGAGAAATCATCAACGAAATCGATTACATTAACTTTCTCCTTGCCTTCCATCTGACGCATACCTCTTCCCAAAGACTGCTTAATTAGCACTTCGCTCTTGTATGATTCTACCAGAAAGATGTTATGGATGTTTTTAATCGAAATACCAGTTGAAAAAGTACCATAGGTGGCAATCAGTATCTTGTTGTCGCCTTTCTCCATCCTTGATTTATATTCTTCCCGTATTTTCTCCTCCGTATCTCCATCCACATAGAATACTTCCTTGCCTTGGCTAGATTCTCTTATCTTGTGAAATATCTGCTTACCGTATTCATTCATAACCGACTGGAAAAGAACCAACGAATTCTTGTTGGCCTTAATTATAAAATCAACAATGAAATCAAGTCTTTTCTTAGATTCGATCACCAGTTTTCGTTCGAGATTGTAAACTTCATTTCCCTCAATGTTATTCGAGTTTAATTTTAGATCGGCTAATTTATTTTTGATCTCGTCATCTAGCCAGTCCATAATCACAACTTTCACCGAAACCGGAGTTGCATAATTGTTATCGAAAAGAAATTTAGGTGTAATCTCCATAACCAATGGACCCAGAAATTGCTGGATAGTTAGGTATTCAGCAGATCCTCTTTTAGTTAGGGTACCGGTTAATCCGAAACGCCATCCGGAGTCCAAGCATTTTGATATTATCTTCTTGATCGACATTGATGATGTACCGTGTGCCTCATCGACAAAAACCGCATCAATCTCGGTGAAAAATTCCTCATCAAATTTAACAAGTGATTGATATGTTCCTATGATAATATCGCAGTCACCACGCTGCTTTGCTCCACCACCTATTTGCTGGATTTTGCATCCCAATTTATGTAAACCGAAATCTACGAAATCCTCTGTTCCTTGGATTACGAGGTTTGTATTAGGTACGATCATCAGGAATTTTCTGATCAGATTGTTCGACTTTAGATAAGCCAGAACAAGAAAAGAGATCAATGTCTTTCCAGAGGAGGTAGCGATCTCGCTGACCGAATACCTATATTTCAATATTCTCCATGCGGAATCTATTTGATAGTCTCTAGGCTTATAAGTGGAGTCCTCAAAAAATTTGTTTACCCAATTCGTAAAATGCTCCAGGGTCAATTCGTTGTGAAATATTCTGCTTTTACCTTCAACCTCAATAGTTAAAGAATAGTCTTCTGCAATCTGTAGGATCTCCCTCCATAGACCAATCGGAACACGCCACTGCGGTCCCTTCTTATCGACGAAGCAAATAGCCCCGTCCCACAATTTTTTCTTCACAAGGGGATGAAAAAAGTGATTGTGTATTTTTTTAGTTAAAGAAAGCTCAATCTGCTTCCTCTCCACTTCTTCGTCGAAGTGAACGAGCTGCAACCATTTTCTATCATCTGTTACTACGAATTTCAGCATAAAATTACTTTACTGTGCTGCCGCGGAGGTATTCCTCCAGAGCGATTCTTTGACGTATGCCGTATAGCATGTGATCAACAGTTTGTACTGTTTGATCTATAAATTTTCTATGACCATCAACTAGTTCCATCTTGGAAACTATCTCGCTGAGTAAGCCGTCGAGGATCATTGTTTTTTCATTACTCCCGTATTTATAATCCGCATTCTCGCTGATCTCACGGAGTTTTCTTGCTTTGTCAGTTTTGTATTTGGTATTCAGCCTGGAATATATTTTAGCCAATTTGTACGAATACTCCAGCAGTATTTGGCGGGCTCCGAACAGATCAACCTGGGCTGTCGCTACGGTCCTTATATCTTTCAGGTGAAGAGCATAGACTTTGATCTTCTCAGTCCACTCAGCTCTTTCATCATCAAAAATTTTAGAAAAATCCTCTTTTATTTCGGTCATCAGAATAATCCTCCTTTACCTTTTTTACCCAACTGTATGGTTTTTACTTTGTTCATATTACGTGGCTTCTCCGGCTCTCTAATTTCAGGGACCGGAAATTCTAATTTAATGTTGTCAAATTTTTCTTCGCTGAAAAAAAGTGGGAATCTGAACTTCGGCTTAGAATCTTTCTCAAGCGAATCCTCCCAATTGTTCTGAGCATCTATTCCTTCGTGTTCCATTACAGAAACTATTCTTCTATTTATCCTTCTATAAACCATCTAATATCCAATTTATCGTTTGTGAAGTATCCTTCGAATCTTTTTATCTTAGTCCCGGTGGATCTTAAATAATTCACCAGATCATTCAAATCCCATTTCCCATTAGTCGATATGGAATGGTCAGCTAAGAATTTCCCCCAATTGAATACAAATTCGCCATTCATTAATCTTTCGGTTGATTTACTTCTTCCCGCGTCGTCCCAGTCATCCCAGAATCGGAGTCCATCCATCTCGAAAGGAACCTTGTTTTCTACAGAGCATGTTGCAATCGAGTTTGGATAAAGGAAAGAATCGAGAGGTCCTTCAAACACTGTAACCGGTAGTGATAGATTAACAGTACCTATCCCAAAGATACTCGAAATGGGATCTAGCCGATAAGTTTTTTCTATGAATTCACTATCCGTTGCTTTTAGCATTTTAGTCCAGATTCCAGAAAGCTTATAGGTCAGATATTTGGAAGATCCGGGATATCTGCTTTCCATGTTTCTTGTCTGGAGACCCAGTATGTTTTTATCCTTTGTGAGATTCAGAATGAATATTCTCTTTCCGTATGCATCCCATAGGAACCTATCATCTGGAACTTGATTTCTGGATCTGATATACCCTTCAATCTCTGTTCCTATGACGGAAACGAGAGAAAGTTTTTTCATCAGGAAAGATCTAGGAATTACAATATCGCTAAAATCACCATCCAATACCTCAAAAACATCAAAATCACCATATCTGGTTACCCTCTTTTCTTTGTTCTCACGTATCTGGAAAAGTATATCCGTCTTTTCACCAGAATTAAGATTATCAAATTTTCTAAAATCCTTCAGGAAAGTTATGCCATCCTTGAATATAGAGCATCCACCATTGTAGCACTTGAAACTAAGCGTATCCAGATAGAAATTACCCCTTTTCTTGTGACCTGATTTTGAATCTCCACAATAAGGACAGGAGAAGTTTAGTCTATTTCCGGAGACATAGACCTTTTGCCTTCTCGCATCATTAGGAAATTCGCTGGCTAGAATATCCTGTACGAGCGATTGAACTCTGTTAATATCCATCATTAGGGGAAAAAAAAGCCCACCCTGAAGGGCAGGCTTTTCGATGAACAATCAGAATTATAAATCAGCGTATAAATCCTCGAGAGAAGACATCTTATCATCGCTGTTCGAGCCTGAATTAGATGGCTGTGACTTTGCCGCTGGTGTTTCTGAAGAGTTAAAGAAATCGTCAATGCCGGTTTCCTTAGTCTCATTTTTAGCGGGTGCTGATGGAGATGTATTTTGTTTAGGCTGGGAATAAGACGAAGAGCTAGATTTTTGACTGCTTGCTCCGCTTGTGATCTCGTTGATCAACCTACCGTCTGGGACTGTGTTACGAATAACCGTCATAACTTTCTCGGTCAATTCGTCATCCCAATCTTTATAATCGAAACTTGTTAGGTTAGAAGGACCGGTCTTAAGATACTCAACGATCTTTTCCATGTCGTCCTGTTTTTTCTGCATTTTTTGACCCTCAACTTCGATTGAAGTTCTTTCGCCGATAAATTGGCAAAGATCGTAGTTGTTCCAATCGCCAACCTTTCTTACATGGACAGCGAAAAGTTTACCATCAAAAAGATCGTAAGGATTGCAAGCTTCTCCATACTCAGGCTTTAACTGAGATTCGATCATATCATTTACTTTCTTACCGAATTTCCAAAGCATCACTTTGCCTTCCAATTCGGGTTTATTAGGATCCTTCACGATTTGGATCAAAGAATAAAAATCTTCTTTACGTGAGAAGCTTTTTGATAATTCTTGATCTGCTGCCGAATGGGATTGCTTTAGCTTCCAGAAAAGATCTTTCAAGACACTTTTCTTTCCTACTGTGCTAGGACAATCAACTGAAAAAGCGTCTCCGGTAACGGGATCTTTCAAATACACATAGTACTTGTGGATTTTGCTTTTAGCAGGTTCAACAGGATTCGGAACGAATCTGATCAGGGATTTGTACACGCCATCTTTGCCATTTTCAGCATAGGGTTTGTAAAATTCAAGATCTCTTGATTCTTTTTGTTGTGTTTGGGTAACGAACATGTCGTTGCTCAGATTGAAGATGTCATTTAAATTACTCATAATTTCTCAATTTTTTTTGTTTTTGTTGTTTTCTTTTTAATTGTTTTTTTCTTTTTGGTTTCAATTTGTTCAAAATTTCCTTCAACGATGTCTTTTAAAAAGAGTGATATCCATGTGGCATCAACTAAATCGTCTACCGGTTTATTAATCTGTAGAGATGGGGTTATCCAATTGTTTCGATTTTTTTCAAGTATGTCGCAGAGCAAGGGAATTCTTTTGGAAGCTATTAGAGAATCATACATCTCATCCTTCTTAAAGTTGCCCTTTCCGGCGAATTTTTTTATTTCTGTTGGCGAAAAAACGTGGAACCTCTCGCTATCTATAGAGTCAATGATTTTTTTTCGGATCAAAGCGGTGGCCATGGAAATGTCTATCAGAGCATTTCCAGCCGACATAAAACTTAGTCCTTCCATAGCTACGTAAGCGTTGGTTACGTCTACATGGCTTAGTATTTTATTCCAGAAAACTTCAACAAGCTCCTGAAAGTATGCGATTTTAACCCTTTCCTTCTGACTGTAATCATCCGGCAATTCCTTCTTATCAAGAAAGAAAAGATCGAACTGTTCAAATCCATCCAAAATGGCATAGGGCTTGTCCTTAGATTTTTTTAGAGATTCGGAGGTCCTATCCGTGCGGGTCAAACTGCCCCACATTGTTTCTTTTTCAGTAATTATACAAAAAGCTGGGGAGTTGAGTGAAAAATCTATTCCTATATAGCAGGTGTTGTTCATGCGAATTTTTACAATTTAAGCTGTAGCTCCCGCCCAGGTCACCGATGCAATGACAGAGGGGATTGCCGGACGTAATGGACCTGAGGTAGGTCCTTGATAATACAATAAAACATCTTCGTCGGTCGAAGACCAAACTAATTCAAAATAATCTCCGCCCGAAGCCGCGATCACGAAGTTCCATGCGGCAACCACTTTAGCGTTATTTCCAGGAAGGTACAGGGAGGTGTTACTATCGGGGAGGTTTGCTCCATTTTTAGAGAGCCAAAGATCTACGAAATCGATACCGCTATCCGTTTTGTCTATTTGTGCGGAGAATTGGATATTATAAATTCCGGGATACTGTACGGTCATCCTGGATCCGCCAGTCACATAAACGCCATTGGTTATAGTCGTGGTGTTAAATGTAATAATATTAGCAGCAGTTATACCACCGCTCAGCTGTGATGTTGTATCATAAAATGACCCGCATGGCATGAATGCGCCGGTTCCTCCCGCAGGATAGCTAGAACCAACAATATCTTCAACGGTTATGGTATTTGTAAGTTGTGTTAAATTTATAATGGTAGGGAAAACAGCATCGGACCAATAAGCTTTAGATAGAGCGTTTAATAAACCACCAAGAATATTGTTGCCATTTCCAGTTTTGAAAAGGGTAATTCTAGTTCCGTAATAGTATTTTCTACTGTTTATCTCACCAGCTAAAGTTGCAGAAACTGAATCGAAAAATAGGACCACAGCATCCTCGGTTGAATATATCTCCGAAATTGCTTCCAGCGGGAATGATTGGGTAGTGTTCTGTCCCGAACTATTTGTATTCAGTATGAATTGAACATATTCCATTATCTTAGGGATATATTAAAATTCTTTTCTGCGTGATGTAACCTTGAGAAGCGAAATCTAAAAAGATGAACGTTTGTGTTGATGTTGTATTGTTAACAGCTTTTTGCCATGATGAATTCATAAAATCACCGCTTCCCGCCGGACCAGTAAAATTATAAGCAGTACCATAAGCTTCATGACCGGGGTTGGTCACAGATAGATCAACCGTGGAGTTAACAGCTTTAGAAACGATAGAGAAAGTCGTAGAAGTAGATTCCGTGGTTGTAACCAAATCGGGATTAATTAAAACCGATAGGGTCTTACCGGAGCTATCCCAGCCATAGATTATTCCAACGAGACCAGACATTCATTATTTGCTTGGTACGTTTTCACCTTGTTTGCCAGTGAAAGCGTATTCTTTAACAAGTTTATCGTAACACTTCTTCATCTGATCCTCACTTAAACAAGCTACGATGTCGTTCAATACTCTTACATCGTTTCCTGCTGCAGTGATAAGATGGTTTTTCATCAGATCCTTCTCGTCGTACAAAGGTTGTCCGTACTTCATTTCATTAAGTCTCTGTATTTGGGAAAACGTTTTCATTGTCTTGCTTTTATTTCTATTTGTTTACTATATATCTAAACTCTTACCCAGTAACTTTTTGATCCATGTGAAGTTGGATGTGCATGAAATTACTTTTGAAGCCGACACTGAATGTGCTGACCTGGGGTGAATTCTGTGTGTAATTGAGCTGAACGTCCGAAATGGAGCTAATTATAACGTTTTCGAAGTTGTTCGTAACCAAAATATCACCATTTGTGTTCAAAAAACGGAGTGGCAAAGTTGGAACATAGAGCTGCTCGTTTTTGAAATTTTGGAAATTCAAAATCGTATCTAGCATAATCCAATAATTTACAAATCCATCAGTCATTCTAAAGCTAACAGAAAATTCCTGATTGAATAGATCCTGAACCGGGGTTGCGTCCTTATAAACCACCTTTTTGCCAAGATATCTAACCTGCTGGGTTGATCCCATGCTCATGCCTGGAAAATTTATACTCTGAATAGTAGAATTCATGAACTGCGTCAAGGTATCAAACGGAGTTTGCAAGCTCTTAACATAGGGCATATATTTCTCAACAACGACCTCCGGAAAAAATCCCTTAGGGAAAACAAAGTAGAAACTACTGGCTCTAGAATTTAAAATCATAGCATTCTACCTCCCTTTGTTGCTCTATTTTCAAGATCATTTGATGTATTTCCACCACCGGTTTGAGTTACTCTCCCTTTATTTGCTGCCTGTCCACCATTTGTTCTTCCGCTCTGCGTGTTGCCAAAGTTATCGATTAGACCTAGATCAGCAGCAGAGAAAATCCCCACAACAGCTAATTTGAAGTCCTCTTTGGATAAGTTGTATAAGCGATATCCAATTTCACCTGGCTTCAAGAAGTATGCAATTATGCGTTCTATTGTCCACCCCTTGTCTACAAATCCTTCAACTGAAGCAGAAACTGCAGAGAGTTTTTCATCGAGAGTTAGATTGGATGTGTTAAGAGGACGGCTTCCACCGGATCTGCCTATTGCTGAACCACCAGTTAAACCGGCTGCAGCGACAGGAGGTGTATTTCTTAATAGATTAACACCGTCGGGCTGATTGGAAGCAGCTATAGGTCCTGTAGGACCGAATGGTCTAGTACTTCTGATCGGACCGGTTGCTCCGGTTGCTCCAATAAATCTTGAAGATTCTTTTTCAGATTTCCAATATCCCCAATAAACCACTGAAGAAGCGGGGATGCCGAAGATATTATTTAGAGATATGTTATTTGAAGACGTTGTAGTAGCACGAACATCTTGAATCGATACCGCGGTAGAGACAGTATTATCCTTAACCTGATTATCTTCCCCTGGCTGCGGAGATCTATTTGTGATATAGAAGGTACGATCAGTAAACTGAAGTATCTTTGTCGAGAAAGTCTCGTCTATTTTAAAAGCCAACTCACCTTTGGCTGGATTAGCAATATTTGAATTGGAAATATTAGGTATTGATAATTTCTTTCCGTTGTTATCAATGAATTGGATGTAATAAGTACCACCAGTGTCGAAATTCATGGCTTTAGGTGTTGTGCCTGTTGAGCCAAGAATGACAGTAAACTTAAAGTAATTATCGAACGGAGAAATATCAATCTCTGATTTGCCCTTTCCATAATAGATAATTCTAGCCGAGGTAGAACTTCCAGATGGATCAGGGGTGATTGAATTATTATTAATCGCAAGATTGGTTATGCCTAGATTAACATTCGTATTATCTACAAAAACGTTGTTGATACGGATAACCTCCCTAGCTCCCAGCTGAGAGTTAAACACGTCAGATGATAGCTGAATGGCAGGTGCTGAAAGAATCTTATTATAGATTTTCTGAACCTGAGGTGCATTAGACAGCGTTATTGGCTGAATTGTGGTACCGTATGAATGTGGATCAGTGCTGGTGTATGAGCTTACTCTGACAACACGCTGTTGATTTGCGTTATTGACAAGGGTCATAGTATACTTTAATGTGAAAGAAACTGCAACCGCTGCATTTCTGATGATCGGACGGTAAAGATTTGGTATATCGTATCCGGTTGTCTGAAGAGATGTGAAATTGGAAGTTTCAATCAAAGCTGCTCCGATCTGCTCCAAAACTTCAATCTGGTGGGAAATCACATAAGCGTTTCCGATTGAATTCTGGAAGAGAATAAAATCTTCAATGAATCCGCCATCGTAAGTGGCAAAGTATTCAAAAAACTGTCCATTAACTGATGGTGCAATGTAAGCTGCAACTTCTGAGAATGGATCTTCAGCTTCGAGACTTAGGGTATCAATTGTTTGGGTTAAATAGTTATCATAACCATCAACGGTTTGAATCGAACCTACCTGGAAAGCTGTAATTCTAAGAGGTGAATTCGTTACAAATCCAAAGCCACTCTTGGAGATCTTCGATGCTAACTGAGCACTCTTACTACCAGCCGGAGCCGCTTCGTATGAGTTCATCATGGACGGTAAACTCGGAATGCTTATCTCGAAATATTTGTCGTAGATGCTCGATCCAACTGAAAGAGGACTAGGAGAAAAAGTATAGAGATCAGCGCTAGTTCTTCTAAGTAGAATCTGTGACAATGTCACGAAACTTAAATCCTGGTCCTGAGCTTGTATCTGAACGATAACACCATCGATGTTTGAAAGGTTATATCCTGCAAGTATCCAATATCTTACCGAATCGTAAGTTATTGATAGATTCGAAGGAAATGACACGGTCATCTGTGACGAAGGTGTTAGCTGTGATGTGTAATCGTTATAAGGAACAATCAGATCTTGGTTAAGTGTAACAAATCTCTGATCGCTGACCTGTACTACAGAAACTGCAGCTGTATTTTGGGTTTGAGTATAGTCACCATTCAGGTTGAAAGCCTGGACATCATTATCTCTGTACCCGTTGACGATTCTATTATATCCAACGTCATTTGTTGTGTACACCTCGGGATTTGGATTGTCCGCATACATGTACTCCATCAACAACCAGGAGGTCAGCTGAACGTATTTAGATGTCGTTGAATATGTTGCCATTAGAATTGTAAGATTTTAGGTGAATAGTGTATTCCAATTCCAAGATATGGGCCAAGATTATAGCCGCTTGGGGTGAAGCCCAAGCCATATCCAAGATTGAATCCTACTCCGAAATTTTTCCGACTATCTCTCAGAGCTCTTCTGCTTTCAGCGTTGTCAACTATTTTAATTCCGTTGACGTTTGCGAAGCTGATGCCCGGGAAATCTGTCGATAATCTGATTTTGAGAAGCTTAGTTTCTGGATCTGTGTATAGCCCAGCAACAACATCGATGGTTTGTTCAACTGTTAGCTTGGCGTCTCCGTTTGGAAACACAGCATATTTTGATAATGATCCGCTATCCCTCAATTTTCGGAGAAGATAAGGTACATCTCCTGAAATAGCAAATTTATTTTTGCCTGGAAGTGTTGGTGTGTAAGATAATTTAAAGTTTCCTGTCGAATCGGTTGTCTTCGCCACGGTAGAAGTTGCCTTAATACCGGTGTCTCTGTAAACCACTTCAGTCTGAATAATCATCTCAGGCTGCTTAGCATTGGAAAATTCCAATCTTTTAATCAAAGCTTTTTGATCTGAATTGAGTTCGGAAACTTTGAGCTCTAAAGAACTTTTTTCTACAACCATTCTGCCATTCTCAGATTTAATAATCTTCAAAGTGTCAGACATAG
>Ga0315906_10011740_pt1 | contig 10192 bp, 8 predicted proteins | sample LakEriMetagenome_4_FD_203526 | JGI IMG/M metagenome (GOLD analysis project Ga0315906, IMG submission 203526) | Freshwater fungal communities from buoy surface, Lake Erie, Ohio, United States - Buoy 2 MA122 | ecosystem: Environmental > Aquatic > Freshwater > Lake > Lake biofilm | place: USA: Lake...
GCCGATACAACCGTCCCGAGTTCGAACTCATCGCGCACCGCGTGTGGGCGATCTGCGGCGACGGCTGCCTGATGGAGGGCGTGAGCGCCGAGGCGGCATCGCTCGCCGGCCACCTCAAGCTCGGCAATCTCTGCTGGATCTATGACAGCAACCGCATCACGATCGAGGGCCACACCGATCTCGCGTTCAGCGAGGACGTACGCCAGCGCTTCGAGGGCCACGGCTGGAACGTGCTGCACGTGGCCGATGCGAACGACCTGCCGTCGCTGCGTGTGGCCTTCAACGCGGCACGATCGTGCGCTGATCGGCCCACGCTGATCATCGTCAACACCCACATCGGCTGGGGCAGCCCGAAGAAGCAGGATTCGCATGCGGCCCACGGCGAGCCCCTGGGCGACGACGAGATCAAGGCCACCAAGCGCGTGTACGGCTGGCCTGAGGACGCGCAGTTCCTGGTGCCAAGCGAGGTGCGCGAACGCATGGATGGGGTCTTCGGTGCACGCGGCCGCTCGGCGCATGCAGCATGGCACGCCCGCTTCGAGGCCTACCGCGTGAAGCACCCCGCGCTCGCGGCGGAACTCGAGTGCATCATGCATCGCTCGCTGCCTGCCGGCTGGGACGCTGCGCTGCCCGTCTTCCCCACGGATGCCAAGGGCATGGCCACGCGAGCCAGCGGCGGCAAGGTGCTCAACGCGGTCGCGACGAGCGTGCCGTGGCTGGTCGGTGGATCGGCTGACCTGGCGCCGAGCACGAAGACCCTGATCGATGGCGAACCGGGCATGCAGTCGCACACCCCCGGCGGACGCAACATCCACTTCGGCGTGCGCGAGTTCGGGATGGCCGCCGCGTGCAACGGCATGGCGCTGTCGGGGCTGCGGTCCTACGGCGCGAGCTTCTTCTGCTTCACCGACTACGCGCGCCCAGCGATCCGGCTCGGCGCGCTGATGGAGCTGCCCGTGGTCTGGGTGTTCACGCACGACTCGATCGGCCTGGGCGAGGACGGCCCCACGCACCAACCTGTCGAACAGCTCGCGAGCCTTCGCGCGATGCCGCACCTGAACGTGTGGCGACCGGGCGATGCCAACGAAGTCACCGAGTGCTGGCGCCAAGCAATGCTGGACACGCACGGCCCATCGATGCTCGTGCTGTCGCGGCAAGACATCCCCACGCTCGATCGAACTGTGCTCGCCCCGGCAGCCGGCTGTGCTCGCGGCGCGTACATCCTGCGCGAAGCGAGCGCAGCACCCAAGGCCATCCTGATCGGCACCGGCACCGAACTGCACCTGTGCCTGCAGGCTGCCGAGCGGCTCGAAGCCGCGGGCCGACCCACGCGCGTGGTGAGCATGCCGTGCATGACGATCTTCGCAGCGCAAGACGCCGCGTACCGCGAGTCGGTGCTCCCCAAGGCGATCACGAATCGCGTGGCCGTCGAGGCCGGATCGAGCCTGGGCTGGGATCGATGGATCGGCAGCGAAGGCACGTTCGTGGGCGTGGATGGCTTCGGCGCCAGCGCGCCCGCGCCTGTGCTCTACGCGCACTACGGCATCACCGTCGATCGGATCGTGGCTGCGGCATCGTGAGCGCCGCGGACGCGCGCGATGCGGAGCGACGCAACGCACCACGCGCCGACACGATCCCAGCGGAGCCGAGATAGCCCACCATCGACATGGTGGCGATCATGCCTGCGGCCGACGTGTTGAGTTCCAGTGCCGCGAGGTAGCCGACGATGGCCATCGCCGCCGCGATCGCGGCAGCGAGCCACAGCATCGGAACGAGCCGGTCGGTCCAGAGCCGCGCTGTGGCGCCGGGTGCCACGAGCATGGCAACGACCAGGATCGAGCCCACCGCTTCGAACGCCACCACGGTGTTGGCCGCGACCGCGGCCATCAGTCCAAGGTGCACGATGCCCACGCGAACGCCGAGGCTTGCGGCGTGTGCAGGATCGAAGCTCGTCGCTCGCAGCTCCTTGAAGAACGCCACCATCAGGATGACATCGATGATGAGTGCCCCACCGAGCCATGCGGCGGCGCGAGGAACCTGCACACCGAGCAGGTCGACCGTGTCGAACGGCACGAACTCGAGCAGGCCGTAGAGCACGCAGCCCGGATCAAGATCAACCTGGCGCGCGGCCAGCGACATCATGACCACGCCGAGCGCGAAGAGCGAGGTGAAGGTGACCCCCAATCCCGCATCGCGGTCCACGCGTCCAACGCGGCTGAGCGCCGAGGAAATGAACGCCGTGGCGATGCCGATCACCGTCGCGCCGGTCAGCATGGGCAGCACATCGCGCGTCCCCGTGAGCAGGAATGCGCCCGCGATGCCAGGCAGGACGGCGTGACTGATCGCATCACCCAGGAGCGACAGCCGTCGCAGCACGAGCCAGCAGCCGACGAGCCCGCACGCGACGCTGGCAAGGATGGCCGTCGCCATCGTCCAGAGGTCGTCGTTGCTCAGCCACGGTTCAGGCGGGATCGATGGATCGATCATCCCGTACTCCCGATCGGCGACTCAGCCGCGCGCCGACGATGTCGGCGCCACATCGTGATCAGCACACCGCGCTCCGGCGCCAGAAGAAGGCTGAGGACAAAGAGCGACGCGGCCGTCAGCACGATCATCGGCCCCGTCGGCCAACCGCCGCCGACGGCACCGCTCGGCGGAGGCAGCACCGCACTCAAGCCCGTGCCGATGATGGCACTCACGGCGCCGATCGCGGCTGCCACGGCGAGCATCGAGCCGAGCGATGCGCTCCAGCAACGCGCCGCCGCCGGCGGGATGACGAGCAGCGCCACCACCAAGACCACGCCCACGCTGGGCAGCCCGGCCACGGTGACGAGCGCCACCAGCACGAGCAGCACTCCGTCGAGCCGATGCACTGGCCGGCCTATGCCCACCGCAAAGTCCCGATCGAAGCAGAGCAGCCCGAACTCCTTGCGCAGCGCCAGCACGATCGCCACCACCAGGCCCGCGACGGCGAGCACGAGCCATGCATCGCTCGTCACTGCACTCGCCGCCTTGCCGAAGAGGAATCCATCGAGCCCCGCTCGATTGCCGCCCGGCTGGTTCTGGATCATGCGCGAGAGCACGATGCCCAGTCCGAAGAAGCCGCTGATCGCGATGGCCGTCGTGGCATCCTCACGAGCGTTGGTGAGCCGCTGCACCAGCGCCATGGTGGCCATGCACGCGAGCCCGAGCACGAAGGCGCCGAGCAGCAGCACCGCCAGGCTGCGGTCCCCCGCCACGAACCACGCCAGGCAGATGCCCGGCAGCGACGCGTGCGCCACGGCATCGCCCACGAGTGCGCGGCGACGGAGCATGGCCAGAGAGCCCACCATGGAGGCAGCGATCGCCAAGCCAGCCGTGCTGAGCATGACCACACGCGTGCTCGAATCCTGCAGCGACAGCAGTCGGAGGAGTTCGGCCATGTCAGCAGCCCGCCGACGTGGAACCGCAATCGGATGCCGCCTCCGAGAGCACCGCCAAGCGACCTCCGTACGTGCGCTGGAGCGCATCGGCGGTGAACGCGGTCGCCACGGACCCAGCCGCCACCACGCGCTTGTTCAGGAGCAGCACCTGATCGAAGCGCTCGCGGACGGTCGAAAGATCGTGATGCACCGCCACGATCGTGCATCCACGCTCCTGGAGTGCTGCGAGCACCTGCATGATGGCGCTCTCCGTGACCGCGTCGATCCCCGCGAAGGGCTCATCCATCAGATAGAGCTGCGCGCGCTGCATGAGCGCTCGCGCCAGGAAGACGCGCTGCTGCTGGCCCCCGCTCAGCTCGCTGATCTGCCGATCGGCCAGCGCAGCGAGACCAACCTGCTCAAGACACTCCATGGCCTGCGTGCGCTCGGCCCGGCCCGGTCGTCGCAGGAGCCCAAGCCGGCCGTACGACCCCATCAGCACGACCTCGAGCACGCTGATGGGGAACTCCCAGTCGACCGACTCGCGCTGCGGCACGTAGCCCACCTGCGCGCGCCGCTGCGCCATCGTGCCACCGAGCACGGTCACGCTCCCGGCCGCCAGCGGCACAAGCCCAAGCGCTGCCTTGATGAGCGTGCTCTTGCCGGCTCCGTTGGGGCCGACGATTGCGCACATCGATGCCATCGGAACGCTCGCATCGATCCGCTCCAGGACAAGTTCATCGCGGTAGGCCACCGAAACCCCGTGAAAGGCAATGGCTTCCTGCATCACGGGGCCTTTCCGGCGGCGGCATCGAGCCAAGCCGATAGTGCGGAAGGCCGCGCAGGCACGCTGCCGCCGAGCGCCCGCGCGATGACCTCTGCATCATGCACCACCATGCCCACGTGCGTGCCCTGCTCTGTGCCCGAGGCACCGATCGCATCACTCAGCAGCTCGCCGCCGATCGTGACGGCATGGCCGCGTGCACTGCACCCCTCGACCAGGGCCTCGACGGCCTTGCGCGGCACGCTGCTCTCGATGAACACGGCAGGCACCTTGCGCTCGACGATCACGTCGATGAGTGCGTTGAGTTCGCGAAGGCTTGCCTCGCTGTCGGTCGACAGGCCCTGGATGCCACGCACGGAGATCCCATTGGCCCGACCGAAGTAGCCGAAGGCATCATGCGCAGTGACGAGGATCCGACGTTCGGCAGGGATCGAAGCCACGACCGCCTGGACATGCTGTGCGGCCGTGTCGAGCAGCACGAGGTGGGCGGCGCAGCGTTCACGTACCTCCTGGGCGGCATCTGGCTTGCGCTCGATGATGGCGTCGCGCATGCGCTCGCAGGCGAAGCGCCAGAGCGCGAGGTCGAACCACACATGCGGGTCAGGCACCGAACCGGCTCCTGCCGAGCGCAGCAGCCGATCCTGAGGCATCGAGTCGGTCACGCACACGACAGGGACCCGCGAACCCAGCTTGGTGATCGCGTCGCCGAGGCGACCCTCAAGATGCAGGCCATTCCAGAGGAGCAGTCCAGCCCCGGTCATGACTCGCACATCACCGGGCGACGCCTTGTAGAGGTGCGGATCCACCCCCTCGCCCATCAGGGCCGTGACCGTGACGGCGGAGCCGCCAATCGCACGAGCCGTGTCGGCGATCATGCCGGTCGTGGCCACGACCTTCAGGGGCGGTGCCGCGTCGGCGGCCGCTCCGCCGCTTTGCCACACCAGCACGGCGGCGATCAGGGCGAGGATGGCACGATGCACGCGCATGAGTTTGACGACTCAAACTCTAGGTTGCTGATGACTCCATGTCAATCCTGCGCTAGCCTTCCGCCATGCTCGCCACCGAGACGGTCGAGAACTACCTGAAGGCCATCTATCTCCTGCAGCGCGAGGCCGCGGCCGACGAGGCCCCCATGGGCAAGATCGCGGCAGCGCTCGGCGTGACGGCCGGCACGGCCACGAGCATGGTGAAGAAGCTCGTGGCCGCCAAGCTCGCCCGCCACGAGCGGTTCGGCGGCGTCCGGCTCACCGCCAAGGGCACGCGCGCCGCCCTCGACATCCTGCGCCGGCACCGCCTCGTCGAAACGTTTCTCGTCGACACGCTCGGGCTCGATTGGTCGGTGGTGCACGACGAAGCCGAGCGCCTAGAGCACGCCATCTCGCCCATGGTGCTCGATGCCCTTGATCGTCACCTGGGCCGCCCCGCGTTCGATCCGCACGGCGATCCCATCCCGCGGGCCGATGGCGCGTTGCAGGAGTCCGAAGCCATGCCGATGTCCGAACTCGGCTCAGGTGACGCGGCCCGTCTCGTGCGCGTGCTTGATCAGCGCGGCGATTCGCTGCGGTTCCTCCGCGCCAGCGGGCTCAAGGTCGGCGCCACGCTGCGGGTCGTCGCCATCGAACCCGGTGCCGGCGTCATGCGGATCCGGCCCGACGGCGGTTCCATCGTCAGCATGAGCACGACGGCCGCAGCTCGCGTGCTGGTCAGGCCCACGCGCGATCGGCACTGAGCGACCGGGGTCGGGTGCACGTTCCCGAGCTGTCACCGCCCAATCGGTGCACGGAGCGCGCTCGTGCATCCCGCTCGTCGGCACCGCTCATCGCCTAGCCTGCGCGTGGCATGCTCAGCGCCCTCCTCACCATGGCCATCACCGTTCCACCGCCAGCACCCATCGCGCCGCTCCCCTCGCCGCGCCAGCTCGCCTGGCAGGACCTTGAGTTCACGGGCTTCATCCACTTCGGTCCCAACACCTTCACCGACAAGGAGTGGGGCCACGGCGACGAGCCGGCACACGTCTTCCAGCCCACGGCGCTCGATGCGCGCCAATGGGTGCGCGTGATGAAGGATGCGGGCATGAAGGGCGTGGTCGTGACGGCCAAGCATCACGACGGCTTCTGCCTCTGGCCCACCGCGTTCAGCACGCACTCGGTCGCCTCCAGCCCGTGGAAGGCCGGCAAGGGCGATGTGCTGCGCGAGCTCAGCGACGCCTGCCGCGAGGGCGGGCTGAAGTTCGGCGTCTACCTCTCGCCGTGGGACCGCAACCATCCGCAGTACGGGACGGGCGAGGCCTACAACGAAGCCTTCCGCTCGCAGCTGCGCGAGGTGCTGTCCTCGTACGGCCCGATCTTCGAGGTCTGGTTCGACGGCGCATGCGGCGAGGGCCCCAACGGCAAGCGGCAGGTCTATGACTTCCCGAGCTTCCGCGCCGTGGTGCGCGAGCTGCAGCCTGACGCCGTGATCTTCAGCGACGTCGGCCCCGACATCCGCTGGGTCGGCAACGAGCAAGGCTGGGCGGGCGACACCTGCTGGGCCATGCTCAGGGCTGCGGGCCACGGCATCGGCAATGACAACCCGCCGCCGACGAAGAGCCTGAATGAAGGCGACGAGGACGGCGAGTCGTGGATCCCCGCCGAGTGCGATGTCTCGATCCGACCGGGCTGGTTCTACCACGCCCACGAGGACGACAAGGTCAAGACCCCTGCGCAGCTCTTCGATCTCTGGGAGCGCAGCGTGGGGCACAACGCGAACTTCCACCTGAACTTCCCGGTGGATCGTCGCGGGCTCATCCATGAGCAGGATGTGGCCTCCGTGCTGGGCCTTCGTGCGATGATCGATGCGACCTACGGCGCCGGCACCGATCTCGCACGCGGGCGGCCGACGGCTGCGGATGCGATGCGCGGCTTCGAACCGCGTGGTGCGAACGAGCCGCTTCGCCCCGAGCCCTTCGGGCCCGACAAGGCCGTGGATGGCGACCCCGCCACCTTCTGGGCGACCGATGACGGCACGACCGCGGCGTCGATGGAGATCGAGCTCGATCCATCGAAGGAGTTCGACCGCGTGGTGCTCGCCGAACCGATCGCGCTCGGTCAGCGCGTGAAGCGCTTCCGCATCAGCGTGCCCGCCACCCCGAGCAACAACCATCGCGACTGGATCACGCTCGCCGAGGGCACGACCATCGGCCACAAGCGGATCGTGCGCGTGCCAGTGACGAAGGCGCGCCACCTGCGCATCGAGATCCTCGAGAGCCGCGCCTGCCCCTGCCTGAGCGCGGTGTCGGTGCACCGAACGCGCGAGCCGTCACCCCAACCGGCTCGGTGAGAGGAAGCCGATCGGCAAGCGCGTCGCGCCCTTCATGGCCAGGTCCGCGAGCGCCTCGCCCAGCACCGGCATGAACTTGAAGCCGTGACCGCTGAAGCCGCTGGCGACCGTCACACGGCCCGAGTCGCCCCATGGCCCGATCAGGAAGTGACCGTCGGGGCTGTTCGAGTAGAGGCAGGTCCGCATGGAACGCACGCGCCCGCGGCATCCCGGCACGTACCGCTCGATGGCCTGTGCGATGCTCGCGCCCTCCTGCTCCGTCGGCGGCGCGATCGGTCCGTCAGGATCCACCGCCTCGCCGACGATGTGCCACGCGACCTTCAGCCCCGCTGGCGATGGCTGGTCCGGCGCGATCGGGCAGCCGTAGAGAAACCCCTCCGGCGCATCGATGCAGAAGGTCGGCAACACGCCCTCAGCGCATGACGCCGGAGCAACGGGATCGAGCCACGCGAGCACCTGCCGACTCACGCGTACCGGTGCCTTGGGCCACGGCACGATCCGCTCGCACCATGGGCCCACGGTCACGACAGCACGATCTGCCATGAACTCGCCACGATCGGTTTCGATCGTCACGCCGTCCTTGCGCGCATGGATTCCGATGACCGTGGTGCCATCCATCACGGTCGCGCCATGCTCGCGCGCATCGGCCACGCTGTCCTCGACGGCCCACTCCGGGCGGACGTAACCCGTCTCCGGTTCGAGCATCGCCTCGAACATGGGCGGCAGGGCGAACATCGGGAAGCGCTCGTTGACCATGTGCGCGTTCAGGCCTTCGTGGGCAAGCCCGTGGAGCCGCGCGCTCGACACGCTGCCGCGCACGACCTCGCTGCCAGGCTTGCCCGCCAGCAGGATCCCGGTCCGGTGCAGCAACTGCCGCCCCCGTGCAGATTCGAGCCGATGCCACAGCGCGATGGAACGCGTCAACAGCGGCACGTAGTCGGGATGCTCGAAGTAGGCGCACCGGACCACGCGTGAGCCGCCGTGCGATGAGCCATGCGCATGCCCGGGCGTGAACCGTTCGATGCCCAGTGCCGCCACACCACGATGCGCCAGCTCACGCAGGGTCGACGAGCCCATCGCCCCCAGACCGATCACGATGCATGGCCAGCGGTCCATGGCCCGAAGGCTAGCCGCGCGTCACTCCCACGTGCCCAGATCCACGTCGTCGTCCGCGGAAGGTTCGCCCGGCGTCTTCAACCGCAGCTCGATCGTGCGCGGCGCGCGCGGGGCATCGAGTTCGATGCGCGCCCGTTCGATCACGCGGCCATCGGGGGCGAACTCCAGTTCGACCCGCAGCGGTGCACCGCGCAGCGCACCGCCGGTCACGAGGCCCGAGCGCATCGCTGCCTGCATGTCGGCGTTCGGCCGTCGCGCGTTGGCGCCGCCGAACTCACCGGCACGCGGCTCCCCAGCGGGCGCGCCGCGATCCTCGCGCGAGCCATCAGGCTGCGTGCCCTGGCGCATCGACTCGGCGCGCTCGGCGGCGGCCTTGGGATCGATGCCGTTGGGCATCCACTGACGGCGCGCAATCAGGGTCTTCCACCGCGGGTACTCGACGACCTGCAGGTCGTAGCCCTTCTTCAGGCGCGGCAGCACCGAATCGAGCGTCATCCAATCGACATCTACCGGCAATCCTGCCTGCCGTGCGGCGGGCTTGGTTCCCTGCTGCGATGGATCGCGCGGTTCCCTGCCGCCGGCATCCTCGGCCGTGCGGCGGCGCACCTGGCCATCGGGGCCCTTGAACCAGGCGCCCTGCGCATCGCGGCCGAACTCCATGCGCTTGCCGGAGTCATCGAGCTCGAGGTAGCCGAACGATCGCGGCTCGCTGCCGGCCACATGCGTGATCTCGCCTTGCATGAGGCGGCTCGCCACCGGCCCGCCCCATCGCGTGATGCGGATCTCGTAGGTTCGCGAGCCGGGCTCGGCGAGCGCGGCCTCGGCCGAACCGATGACCTCGCTCGCATTCGCGGCCGACGGACTGATGGCCAAGGGAACCAGAACGGCCAGCGTGACCGCCATCAGCAGGATCGCTGCGATCGGCCCCATCGACATCGGCTGCATGATGCGCGCACGCCGCGGCTCGACGCGCGCCAGCGCGGCACCGACGCTCTCGGAGGCATGCGCCGCCATGAGGCCGTGCATGACGTCGTCGTCGAACTGCTTCGGATCGCTCGGATCAGGGAAGGCACTGCTCATGATTGCTCCTCGTCGCGCGCATCGGCTGCATCGCGTTCATCGCTGCCGGGCACCAAGCCCTTGGACCGCAAGCATCGTGCCACGAGCGCACGGCCGCGGATCGCACGCTTGCTGGCCAGGTCATCGCTGATGCCGAGCTCGACGGCGATCTCGCCGATCGACGCACCGCCGCCGTAGTGGCGCTCGAGCACCTCGCGGAAGGTCGCCGGCAGCGCCTGCACGCAACCGCGCACGCCCTCGGCGAGCTGCCGGCCATCGAGCTGGTCCTCGATGGCTGCGAACCGTTCGGCCAGGCCCTCGATCCGCACGATCTCGTGCGCGTCGTCCATCGCGATGCGGCGACGGCGTGCCTCGCGGCGCACCGAGCCCATCACGACCTTGACCGCGATGCCACGCAACCACGGCCCAAGCGGGCGCGAGGCATCGAACTCGTCGCGGCGGGTCCAGGCGATGGCGAGGGTGTCCTGCACGAGGTCCTCCACGACATCGCTCG
>Ga0315906_10011741_pt1 | contig 10192 bp, 8 predicted proteins | sample LakEriMetagenome_4_FD_203526 | JGI IMG/M metagenome (GOLD analysis project Ga0315906, IMG submission 203526) | Freshwater fungal communities from buoy surface, Lake Erie, Ohio, United States - Buoy 2 MA122 | ecosystem: Environmental > Aquatic > Freshwater > Lake > Lake biofilm | place: USA: Lake...
ATCGTACATCAAAATTATTATAGATTTAAGAATTCAGATTTAAGGATTTGATTAGCCATTCTATGTATTTAGGCAATTGGGAAACTAAATAGTAGGGTAAACTTAATAAGTGATAATTTTTACCATTTGGTGTTAAAACTTTTGTAATTAATAATTCTCCTGCATAAAAACGGATTGCAATTTTTCCAGGTGATTCATCCATAAATAAGTGTAAGGATTTTAGTTTTCCTACTTTACCTGATTTTACCTCTATAGGTATTAATTTACCATCATGAGCAATTACATAATCAACTTCAGCCATTGACGATGTTTTCTCTCTCACCCAAAAATTTAAAGCATTAAGTGCCTTAAAATTACAAGCCAATAATTCTTGGCCAACTAAATGTTCAATTACTGTTCCTTGATAAATAGAATTTAAATCATTGGTACCAATTATTCCTTTTTGCATACCGGTAACATAATTCATTAATCCTGTATCAAGTAATTGTAATCGTGGTGATTTTTGTAATTCAGGAATAATAGGCAATTTAGCACTTGTTGTTGGATAAATTAAACTCAGTAGTAAAGCCTTTTCTAGTGTTCTTAATGCTTCTCCCATTTCCTTTGATCCATAACTCGATTTGCCAAAGCCTTGAAATTTTATTCGTTTTCCTGCTTCAAAATAACTAGTTTTTATGACATGTCTGATACTTTGTGTTTGCGCATTATTAAGCGCATATTTTTCAACATCATCACTATAAGAGGCAATTAATGAATCGTATAATGTAGCTAAAGAGGTAATATCTTTAGTTTCTGCATACACTTTTATTATTTCGGGCATCCCTCCAATTAAAGCATATGTATGAAATAGTGTCAACAATTTTTCATTTGCAAATGAATTTAACGGAATGGTATTAATTTGTTCTAATGCAGTTGTTTCCCCAATGGCTTCTAAAAATTCAATAAAAGATACAGGTCGCAACACTAAAAACTCAACTCTACCTACAGGAAAACTTAACTTCGTATTAAATATAGTTTCTAATAAAGATCCGGCTGCAATTACAGGAATTTCTGGCATTTGTTCATAGAAAAAACGTAAAACATTAAATGCAGCTGGTACCTCTTGAATCTCATCTATAAACAATAGAGTTCGCTTTCTTTTTGAATACACTTTATTTTTCAAAAAAAACACTGTTAGTACAAGTGTTTCTATATCCTTAAAATCATCAAAGGGTTTTCTGTCAGAAGGGATTTCTAGGTTTAAGTATATATATTGTTCAAAGCTATCTGCAAATTGATTAACAACAGTTGTTTTCCCAACTTGCCTTGCCCCTCTTATCACTAAAGGCTTTCTGTTCTTTTTTTCTACCCATTTTTCTAGCTCTTGTAATATCGTTCTTTTAAACATAACACAAAATTAGGGTAAATTATTTAATTAAAATACATAAAATTATGGTAAAATTATTAAATATTTGATATAAAATTAGGGTAAATTATGAAATAGCTCCTTAGCTCAGAAAAATAAAAATAAAACATGGTCAAATCGTCAATCAAAATTATTTTAGATTTAAGAATTCAGATTTAGGATTTTTTTAATGAGGGTGTCCTTGCATGCAATACCTTGACCGTTTTAGTTAAATCATTAAATTGTCAATATTCAAATCGTAAATCCATCTTGAATCTTACGCAAAAGATTACAGTTGATGCCTTACATTAGATGATATTGAAACAGGTTTCGGAAATAAAATACCGCTTTGATTATTTGGTTTTTTATATTAAATGATAAATTAAAAAACTATTGAAAAACATTGAATTTAAAAATAGAATTTGAATTTGTTTGATTATCACTTTTCTGTTTTTGTCTAAATTAATTATTCGCTAATAAATTTAATCTATCCGAATTAATTAAATACTTTTTGGGAAATAATCTCATCTAATCAAAAAAAATATTTTTGTAATTTTAAGTGTTTTAATTTTTAACTTTCGTTTTAATAATAAGTTAAAATTTAATGCATCTAACCAATAACATTCGTTTTAAAATGATTAAACACTTCTGATATTTTGAAAAGATTAAAATGAAAAAAATTTTTATAAACCAATCAAATTATATCCCATGGAAAGGCTATTTCGATAGTATTGCCTTGTGCGATGTGTTTGTTGTTTATGATGATATGCAGTTCACTAGACAAGATTGGAGAAATAGAAATTTAATTTTAACACCAAATGGACCAAAATGGTTAACTATTCCTGTTGAAATGAAAGGAAGATTAAATAAAAGGATAAATGAAATAAGAGTGAGTGATAAAAATTGGAATAAAAAGCATTTGGAATTTATAAAACAAAACTACAGGAAATCAAAAAATTTCAAAGAAATTCAGCCCTTAATTGAAGAATGGTATTTAAAGTGCGAATCAGATTGGTTGTCAGAAATCAATTTATATTTTATTCAAAAAATCAACGTTTTTCTAAGCATTAAAACAGAAATAGTTTCATCCTCTAATTTTATTTTAGATAATGAAAGAACCCAACGATTAATTAATATTTGTAAAGAGTTATCTGCTACAGATTATTTTTCCGGACCCGCTGCAAAAAATTACCTAGATGAAGCGAAATTTAAAAATGAAAACATTAACGTTCATTTTTTTGATTATGGTGGTTATCCTGAATACAACCAATTACACAGTAAGTTTGAACATGGGGTATCAATATTGGATTTGATCTTCAATACCGGAAATGATGCAAAAAAATATTTGAAGTATGCCTGATAACGAACAAATTTCATTAAGTATAGTTACCACAATATATAAATCCTCGAGTTTCTTAACTGAGTTCATTGATAATTCAATTAAAACATTAAATGAAATTAATGAACCTAATTTTGAAATGATATTCGTTTTAGATGGTATAACTGATAATTCCCTCTCATATTTGCTGGAAAGGAAAAAAAATATTCCGCAAATAAAAATTGTTGAACTGTCAAGAAATTTCGGTCATCACTATGCCGCTTCAGCCGGATTAAAACTATCGAAAGGAAATCTTATTTTTATTATTGATTGCGATTTGGAAGTAATGCCTGAAATATTAATCCAATTTAAACAAGAGTTAATAGATAATCCTCAGTTTGATGTAATTTATGGATATCAATCAAAAAGAAAAGGCGGATTTATTGAGAAAAAATTTGGAGGGTTATTTTGGAAATTATTTAATTCACTCAGTGATGTAAAGATTCCTAAAAATATTATTACCGAGAGGTTAATGACAAGAAGATATCTAGATTCATTATTGAGTTTAGGCGATAAGAATTTATTTATGGCCGGAATGATGTACTGGGTAGGTTATCAGCAAAAAGGTATTGAAGTTCAAAAGAAAAAAAGAGCCGGAAAAAGTTCGTATGGTTTTTATAAAAGATTAAATCTCTTTTTTGAAGCAATTACATCATTTTCTGAAAAACCACTTAAGCTGATTTTTTATTTTGGATTAATCATTTCATTACTGTCTGTTTTTGTTTCGCTGTTATTAATCATTCATAAAATTATGTATCCAGATGCTGTGCTAATGGGTTATACATCAATGGTACTTTTGATTCTATTCTCACTTGGCATCATCATTCTTTCCATAGGAATGACAGGCATTTACTTGGCACGTGTTTTTAAGCAAGTTCAAGACAGACCCATTTACATAATTAAATCAATAATAGAATAAGATACATGAAAAAAAATACCGAAAATTTAGACAATTACAAGGATGCATATAAACAAAACTTCAAATTCCATGATGAGAACATCTGGTATTTAACTTTGTATGCAAATTTAATGTGTAAAAAAATAAAGGAAAAAAACTTTAAAAGTGTACTCAGTTTAGGCATCGGACATAATGTTGTTAGTGATGAAATAACAAAATTATTGAAAACGGATTTAGACTTGTATCATATCGTGGAAGGCTCTCCTGAAATCATTGCCGATTTTAAAAAACGAAACGATTTTCCAAAAATCAAATTGTTCAATAGTTATTTTGAAGATTTTAACCCTGATGTTAAATACGATGCCATTGAAATGGGATTTGTTTTAGAACATGTAGATGATCCATTATTAATCATTGAGCGCTTTAAGAATTTTTTAAACAAAGATGGTATATTGTTTATTTCAGTTCCAAATGCAAAGTCTCTACATAGAGTAATTGGCCATAAAGCAGGCTTACTTCCTAACTTGTATGAATTAAGTCAGTATGATTTGGAATTGGGACACAAAAGGTATTTTGATTTAGATAGTATAAAAGCCTTGGTTCAAAAAGCAGGATTACAAATCATCAATCAAAAAGGTTTAATGTTAAAACCTATAACCGGCGAACAAATTAAAAAATTGGATTGGGGCATAAACATCATAGATGCATTAATGGACATAGGACAAGATTACCCCGAAATTTCAAATTGCATTTATTTAGAATCAACTTTATAAAATGAATGTACTTGTAACTTGTGGCGGTGGTTTTCAAGGCATGACCATTCATAAGGAGTTGTGTGCAATTAAAAATGTTCGCACTTTTTTAATTGATATTAATTTAGAAAATTGCTCTAAATATTTTTTTGATTATAGTGATGTTTGTCCGCCAGTTAGAAATGAGGTAGAGTACATTGATTTTTTATTCAATCATTGCAAAAAAAATAAAATTGAATTTATTATCCCAGCCACAGCTTATGATTTGTTGATTTTGGCAAAACTAAAAGTTAAATTTTTATTAGAGCTAAATTGTAAAATTGTTGTTCCTGATGAAAGTGAATTGAACACATTATTGGATAAAAAGAAAACAAATGAATTTTTAAGTAAAAATGAAATTTCAGTTCAAACAATTTTAAATCCAAATGATGCAAAATCTTATCCAATCATTGGGAAGCCACTTTCCGGTTGCGGAGGAAAAGGAGTTTACACATTTAAGAAACTCGAAGATTTTTTAACAGCGAAAATAGAAAACATTGAAAATTATCTTTGGACCAACTATTGGGAAGATTTCGAGGAATATTCAGTTGATTTTTCCGTCAACGAAAATGGAGATGTTACTTTGCCAATTGTTAGAATAAGAAGCTTTGTTTCAGGTGGTTTTGCAGTTGTTTCGGAAAACATGATTGATGTTAATGATGAATTAAATACAGAAATTAAAAAAATTGTAAAGCTATTTGGTAGTAAAAGTTATTTTGGAGTTCATAACATTCAAATCATTTCCAAAGGAAAAGAATGTTTCGTTTCAGATGTGAATCCGCGTATGGGAACATCAGCTGTTTTTGGAAATGTTTTAAAAAACAATTTGCTAAATCACATAATCAATAAAGATCATCAGAAAGAGGTTAGTGGACAATTCAAGTATGTAAGGTTTTTAGAAGAAAGGTATTACAAGAAGCTTCAACTAAAAAACATAAAGGCAATTGTTTTTGATTTAGACGATACGCTTATTTCAAATAAAAAATTCATTCTTGAAAGATGTAAAATCCTTTTTAACAAATACGAAAAAATATTTGGCAATAAGGACTTGTTTTTGCTTAATGTCATTTCCATGTTGAATGAAGGGAAAGCACCATTTTTAATAGATGAAATATGTAATTTATATGACGTAGTAAATTTAAAGTCTGAAATATTATCTAGTTATCAAAACTCCTTTCCAGATTCTCTCTTTTGTTACCCAGATGTTGAACCAACATTAATGAAATTGGTTAGTAATAATTACAAGTTATTCATTCTAACTGATAATCCTATTAAAACTCAGCAAAATAAAATTAAGTTCTTTCCATTTATTCAATTCTTCGAAAAAGTATATTACACTGATGAAATTAAATTTCCTAAACCATCAGCAAATGCCTTCAACCTCATTAAAAGCGAATATGGTTTTAGCAATGATGAAATGGTGATGGTTGGCGACAATATTCATAGAGACTGCATTGGTGCTATTGATGCAGGATATCGTTATTCTTTTTTGATTAGAAGATCAAATGGAATGATTGGAAATTTTGAAGAAACAGAAAATCATTATAATAATTTTGAAAAGATAATTGAAATAAAAAGCTTGAATGATTTATCTACATATTTTAATTAGTTACACATGAGTTCAACGATATTCTTTAATAAACCCTACTTAACTGGCAAGGAGGTACATTACTTATATCAAGCTGTTTTCTCTGGTAAAATTTCAGGCGACGGCATCTTTACAAAAAAATGTCACGATTTTTTTGAAAAAAAGTATGGCTTTAAAAAAACATTATTAACAACAAGTTGTACCGATGCGCTTGAAATGGCGGCAATTTTATTGAACATCAAGGAAGGTGATGAGGTAATAGCCCCATCATACACGTTTGTCTCAACTGTAAATGCTTTTGTTCTAAGAGGTGCTAAAATAATTTTTGTTGATTCAGAGTCAGATCATCCAAACATGGATGTAAATAAAATTGAGGCATTGATCACTTCAAAAACCAAGGTCATAGTACCAGTACATTATGCAGGTCACGCCTGCGATATGGATAAGATTAAGGAATTGGCAGATAAGCATGGTTTATTTGTTGTGGAAGATGCTGCACAGGCCATTGATTCTTTTTACATTAATAAAGATGGGAAAAAAATCCCTTTGGGTTCCATTGGTCACTTGGCTGCTTTTTCTTTTCATGAGACCAAAAACATCATTTCCGGTGAGGGAGGAATGTTAGTAATTAATGATGAAAAATTTATTGAAAGAGCAGAAATAATAAGGGAAAAAGGAACCAATCGTTCTAAATTTTTTAGAGGAGAGATTGATAAATATGGCTGGGTTGATATTGGTTCATCATTTTTGCCTTCAGATATCATTGCCGCATTTTTATATGCCCAGTTAGAACATCTTGATGTCATACAAGCAAAGAGAAATCAAATTTGGGAAACATATTTTAGCGGGTTAAAGGAATTACAAGAAAAGTGCAAGTTAAAATTACCTCAAATTAAAAAACATTCAACCAATAATGCTCACATGTTTTATTTGGTTTGTAATGATTTAAATGAAAGAACTGCTTTAATTGAAAAATTAAAAAAAGAAAACATTTACGCAGTATTCCATTATTTAAGTTTACACAAAAGCCCTTATTATCAAAACGGATATGAAGGACCTGAACTACATAACTCAGATAAATTTGCTGATTGCCTTTTAAGACTTCCTTTTTATTATGAATTAACCAAAGATGATCAGCAAAGGATAATGAATGAAATAATTAATTTTTACGCATGAGCTGGATAAAGGATCAAAACGAAATATTTGTACATGATTTTACCGCCAACATCAGCTATCCGAACGAAGGGAATCATGATTGTTTTGACCTTGAGGAAAATAGTTTGTGGTTTAAACAACGCAATGATTTGATTTTAACCCTTATCAAAAAACATCACATTGAAGGGAATTTCCTCGATATAGGTGGAGGTAACGGTTTTCAGGCCCAGGCAATTATCAAGTCAAATTACAATGGCAGCGTTTTTATTTGTGAGCCGGGTTATCATGGCTGCTTAAATGCAAAAAAAAGAGGGCTTGATAAGGTTTACAACGGCATGTTTCAGGATTTCCCATTCACTGAAAATACAATTAAAGCCGTAGGCTTGTTTGATGTGATTGAACACATTGAAGATGATGTAAAGTTTTTAAATGATTTATATGATAAATTAAATGAAAACGCTTACGTTATTATAAATGTACCAGCATTAAAATGTCTATGGTCAGATATCGATCAATTTGCCGGTCATTTTAGAAGATACAATAAAACCGATATAAAAAGATTATCTGAAAAAACTAAATTCGAGATTATTGATCATGGTTATTTTTTTAGTCAGTATGTTATACCACTTTTAATGTTACGTGTTTTACCCTACAGGTTAAGGTTTAATAAACCTTCTAAGAATTTAATTCAGCGAGAAACTAATAATCATAAAGCTACAAATCAATTTAACAAGGTTTTAAACTATATTCATCGATTTCAGTTAAGAAAAGTATCAAATGATAAAAAAATATTAAGCGGCACCAGTATTTACATGGTGCTGAAAAAATAAAACAATCAATAAGAATTTAGAACATTATTGTATTAATTAAAACAACAATTTATTTTCACTAAGTAAGTATTACTCTCAGTTTATTTTAAGATCAACCTAAAAGTTGTTCCAGAATTAGCATCAGATTTTTTTACAAAAATTTTTCCATTATGATAGTTTTCAATTATTCGTTTGCATAATGAAAGTCCAAGACCCCAACCTCTTTTTTTAGTTGTAAATCCAGGTTCAAAAACAGTTTTTAATTTTCCTTTTGGTATTCCTTTTCCTGTATCGCTAAAATCAATAATTATGTTTTTTTCGGATTCAAATACTTCAATCTCAATCTTACCTTTACCATCCATTGCATCAATAGCATTTTTGCAAAGGTTTTCAATTACCCATTCAAACAAAGGAATATTTAATTTGGCTGTAGTATTTTCTTTTAGCGAAGATTTTATTTCAAATCGAATATTTTTTGAACTACGTTTTTTCATGTATTCAATAAAACTTTCAAGAACAATAATGATGTTTTCATTCTCAAGTTTAGGTTCAGAACCGATTTTTGAAAATCGCTCTGCAATTGTATTTAGTCTTTCTACATCTCTTTTTAATTCAGTTACTATTGACTCATCAACTTGTTTTGCTTTTAATAATTCTATCCATGCCATTAAACTTGATATAGGTGTACCTAACTGGTGAGCAGTTTCTTTACTCATTCCAACCCAAACTTGATTTTGTTCGGATCTTCGCGCTGTGCTAAATAATGAATAAGCAATAAGTAAAAATATTCCAATTGCTGTAAATTGTACATAAGGAAAATATTTCAGTTGTTTTAATAATGATGACTCCTCGTAAAATATATAGTGTTTTATTCCGGCTCCTAGATCAATTTTAATAGGTAAATTTTCTTGCGTCATTTTCGAAATCCTATCTCGCAATAAATTTGGATTTGTAAGTGTAGTTGAATCAATGTTCCCGCTTGCTATACAAATTTGTTTTGATGAGTCGGTATAAATAACAGGTACAGACGCTGTATTACTTACAACCTCAGAAATAAATGCTTTTGTTAAACTATCAAATACGTTTTTGATATTAGAAAACACTTTTGAGTCATTGTAATAAACGTAATTTTTTTTTCCTTTTATATATTCTATTTCAATGGGTGGATATTTATTTTTCATCAACTCCATTTGTTCTTTAATATATTCTTTGTTTTTTTCATTTGCAGGATCTAAGTTTTTTGTACTGCTTATTCTGTTTCCATCGCTAAGTATTAATGGAATAGAGGTATTACTCTGATTAACCTCTAGCATAAAAGAAAGATTACAAGTATCATCAATACTTGAGTTGTTTAATTTAATAATAGCTTTTGCAAGCAGTTCAGCTTTTTTACGCTCTTCGTTTTTTATTTCTTCAAATAATTCGCCTGTTATTTTTACAAGCTTTGCTTTTTTCTGAACTGCTTTTGCCCATAGTTCCAACTTACTTCGCTCATCATTTGCAATTTTTTTTACCAATCTATTTGTATACCAAAGTGATGCTAATACAATAAGTATTGCTAAAAATGCAAGAAAAATTTTCCAACGTGTTTTTTTGGAATAGATATTCATTTGTATAAATAAAAATTAGATTCCGTTATTTGATAACGAAAAAAACAAAGATGTATTTTATACTCAGGATTTAAAAACACGTTCAGCTGATTTGTTTTTGTTTGCTAATTGTCCACAGGCCGCATCAATGTCTTTTCCTCTGCTTCTCCTAACATTTACAACAATTCCTTTATTTGCAAGATATTGATAAAATGCGTTTAATCGTTCAGGAGTAGTTTGTTGAAATTCTCCTTCATCAATAGGATTGTATTCTATGATGTTTACCTTAGAGGGAACACGTGCACAGAACTTTGCTAATTCTTTCGCGTCTTCAATGCCGTCATTAAAATCCTTAAATGCAATGTATTCAAATGTAATTTTATTTCCGGTTTTTGAATAGTAATAATTCATTGCATCAGCTAAATTATTCAATGAATTTGTTTCATTAATTGGCATTATATAATTTCGTTTCTCATCATTTGCAGCATGTAAGGAGAGTGCTAAATTAAACTTCACTTCATCATCTCCTAATTGCCTAATCATTTTTGCAACGCCTGCGGTAGAAACAGTAATTCGTTTTGCCGACCAACCTAAACCTTG
>Ga0315906_10011747_pt1 | contig 10188 bp, 9 predicted proteins | sample LakEriMetagenome_4_FD_203526 | JGI IMG/M metagenome (GOLD analysis project Ga0315906, IMG submission 203526) | Freshwater fungal communities from buoy surface, Lake Erie, Ohio, United States - Buoy 2 MA122 | ecosystem: Environmental > Aquatic > Freshwater > Lake > Lake biofilm | place: USA: Lake...
AACAACAACAAAGGAAATCATGAATTAAACTGGACGATTGTCGCAGATGAAGCAATCGAGAATATTACGATTGAAACTTCAGCAGACGGGAATAGCTTCACTAAAATTCAAGATATTTCCGGTACAAGCAGAAACTTCACCTATCAGCCTGTAACAGGCGGAAATCGTTTCTATCGCTTGCATGTAGTTACCGCCTCTCAATTGGAATATTATTCTAACATAGTAACAATACGGACAGCTTCCAATAACGCAAAAGTTAAGATCTTAAATAACCAGATCTCTGGAAACCAAATTTTAGTACAAAGCCAGGGCAATTATAGCTATCGCCTGCTTGACATGGGCGGACGCAATCTGATTAGCGGCAACATGAATGCAGGATTTAATAGAATCCAGTCTCCGGCAATCCATTCAGGTATGTATCTGCTTCAGGTCATTGATGGTGCAGATATAACAACTGAACGCCTGATGGTACAATAATATTTATTAACCTTTTATTGCTTACGTTTGACAAATCGAACTGCCCCTTTCGGGGCGGTTTTCTTTTTTATAAAAACCTGCTTACCTTTGGCATAATTCTTATCTTTCATAGCGTAAAGAGGAATAAGACAAAATGTGGGGATACAACAGGTTTCCAAAAATTAATAACTGCTTTCCCCTTTTAGAAACTCAAAAATTTTATGGAATATAATACACTCCGCAACCATTTGATAATTCGTGAATACGGCCGGCATATCCAGAAAATGGTAGACTACATCCTTACAATAGAGGATAGAAATAAAAGACAAGAACAGGCGAACCTTGTCATTGAACTGATGGGATTTTTAAACCCCCATCTTAAAAATATTGAAGATTTCCGTCACAAATTATGGGATCATCTTTTTTTGATCTCTGATTTTAAACTGGATGTAGACAGCCCCTACCCGATTCCCACCAGGGAATCTTTGAAGGCTAAGCCCGAAAAATTACCGTATCCCAAAAGGTATCCCCGATATAATCATCTGGGTAAAAATCTGGAAACGATTATTGATAAAGCCCTCCAGGAAGAGAACCCGGAAAAGAAACAAGGTTTTGCTAATAGTATTGCTTACTATATGAAACTAGCCTATAATAACTGGCACAAAGAAAACATTCATGATGATGCCATTCAAAGTGAACTCGCTGCCATTACCAAAGGTGAACTTGAATTTACCAACAAGCCTTATGTGAGACATTATCGGCCAAGTGATGATTTTCGTGAGGGAAGAGGTGGTCAGAAAAGACACAAGCATTTTCAGCAAAGAGGGGGAAGAAACAATGGCAGAGATAACAGAGGAGGTAAATTCAAAAAACGCTACTAATCTGAAATCATTTAAGCATCCTGTGCTTTCCCTATATCATTCTATTTAAGACATAAAGAAATCAAGTCATCCCACAATATGAATACCTTCGAAGTAAAAGGAGGAAAAAAATTAAACGGAACCCTGACTCCTCAAGGGGCCAAAAATGAAGCGCTTCAAATATTATGTGCGGTTTTACTGACAAAAGAAACCATTACCATTAGTAATATTCCGGACATTCATGATGTAAATATGCTGATTGAATTATTAGGGGATATGAATGTTTCTGTTCAGAAAGAATCTGAAGGTGTTTACAGATTTTGTGCAAAAGATATCAACAAAGATTATCTGGAAACAGAAACCTTTCTTAAAAAATCAGGTAAGCTCAGAGGATCTGTAATGATGGCTGGCCCCCTGTTGGCCCGATTCGGTCACACCTATATTCCCAAACCTGGTGGAGATAAGATTGGAAGAAGAAGACTGGATACACATATTTTAGGTTTTCAGCAATTGGGGGCCGAAGCAGATTATGAAAAAAAAGAAAGCTATTTTAGATTGTCTGCTAAAGAACTTAAAGGGAAACCCCTGATTCTTGACGAACCTTCGGTCACCGGTACCGCCAATATTATCATGGCGGCGGTACTTGCAACCGGCACAACAACGATTTATAATGCAGCCTGCGAACCCTATGTGCAACAACTTTGTCTGATGTTGAATAGCATGGGCGCAAAAATTCAAGGTATCGGCAGTAACTTTCTAACGATTGAAGGAGTAAAAGAACTGCAAGGTACCCATCACCGTTTACTACCGGATATGATTGAAGTAGGATCCTTCATTGGATTGGCAGCCATGACCCAAAGCAATATTATCATCAAGGGTGCCGGCGTGCAACAATTGGGTGTGATACCGGAAAAATTCAGACAATTAGGCATTGAGCTAAATATTAAAGGGGATGATATTCATATTCCGGAGCAGGATATTTATGAAATACAACGGTATACAGAGGGAGGTGTTTTAACTATATATGATCATCCATGGCCCGGATTTACACCAGATCTTATAAGTATTGTATTAGTAACTGCCATTCAGGCAAAAGGGAGCGTACTAATTCATCAAAAGATGTTTGAAAGTCGCTTATTTTTTGTTGATAAGCTCATTGATATGGGTGCACAAATTATTCTATGCGACCCACACAGAGCGGTTGTAATTGGATTGGAAAGAAAGCAGCAATTACGTGGCATCACAATGAGCAGTCCGGATATCCGCGCAGGCGTCGCACTTCTGATTGCGGCAATGAGTGCCGAAGGCACAAGCCGGATACAAAATATTGAACAAATAGATCGCGGGTATCAATATATTGATCAACGACTCAATGCCATCGGTGCTGATATCCGAAGAATTCAAAGCTGATCAGACATATTACCGGAATATTATTAAAAATGAATCTTCAAAAAGAAAAAATTATTGTGATTACTGCCCCTTCAGGCGCGGGAAAGACCACGATTACAAAATATCTGATGCAGGTATTGCCGATACTTTCTTTTTCCGTATCTGCAACCACAAGAGCAAAAAGAAAGAATGAAACCGAAGGGAAGGATTATTATTTCATTACTAGAGCGGATTTTGAAAAAAAAATAGAAGAAAAAAAGTTTCTCGAATGGGAAATGGTATATGAAGGAACCTATTACGGCACCCTCACTTCTGAAATAGAAAAGATCTGGCAAAAGCATCAGATACCTTTACTGGATATTGATGTGCAGGGAGCATTACATGTTAAACATTTATTCCCTGAACAAACCATGGTTATTTTCATCGCACCCCCTAACGTTGATGTCTTAAAAGAGAGATTAATTGGGCGAGGTACGGATTCTCATGCATCCATCGAAAAAAGAATACATAAAGCTACAGAGGAACTGCAATACAGGAATTCTTTTGATAAAACTGTATTGAATGATCACCTGGAAAAAGCATGTAAAGAAGCGGCTGAAATAATTACAGTATTTTTACAAAACGAATCCTTCCCCATAAAATAAATATCAGATTATGATAGAAGGATATCTGCCCATTATAGAACTAATTTTTTTGGCTATACTGGCCGGTATTTTTTTTGCTGTGGAACCTGCGATAGGTACGGTCAATTACTTTGCAGTTGAGCTTAAAAAGAAACAAGGAAAAGTAAGTGGCCGCTTGCTAAGTGAGATGCTAAGCAAACCGGCTCATATCATTGGTGCCTCCTTAGTATCAGCTATCATTTGCCTTACTGCTACAGTTCTTCTTTCGATAGGCTTTTCAGATGTATTATGGCAAATATTTCCCAACACATGGAAAGACTCCCCACTAAAAATGATCCCCGAATGGATAACTGCTTCTTTGGTATTGTTAGTGTCGGTAAGTGTGGTAGTTTCTTATGTGAAAACCAAAAGCAATAGCATACTTTCTGCACTTTCCAGACCCTTATACTACGTATATATTTTTTTTGCACCCATCGGAAGAGGGTTTATGCATTCCGGAGAATGGATTTTGCAATACATTTTTGATGTCCGCCTGCATAACACAAAAGAATTATTTAAAAAAACAGACCCTGAGCATCTGCTTGGGCAAATGAAAGATGAAGACAGCGCTTTACAAACAGATCTTTTTGAAAATGCACTTTCATTACCAGGTGTAAAAATCAGAGAATGTCTCATCCCCAGAAAAGAAATTATTGGAATAGAAATACATTCAAACATATCGGCAGTAAGACAAAAATTTATTGACACACAATTAAGTCGTTTGGTAGTTTTCGAAGGAAATATTGATCATATCAAGGGCTATGTGCATCAACTGGATTTATTTAAACGGGCGACTGATTTACATTCTGTTTTACATCCGATACCTGCTGTACCAGAGAGCATGTCGGTAACGGATTTAATGAGTCGATTTACCAAAGAAAGAAAAAGTATCGCCTGGGTTGTTGACGAATTCGGAGGCACCTCCGGTATCGTAACGATGGAAGATCTTCTGGAAGAAATATTCGGAGAAATAAAAGATGAATATGATACAGAAGATTTTATCGAAAAAGAAACAGAAGCCGGCACCTATATTTTCAGCGGCAGACTGGAGCTCGATTATTTGAAAGAAAAGTATGGGTTAATTTTTGATCGTAATTCTGAATCGGAAACACTCTCAGGATATATTGTTGAATTTCACGAAACCATTCCCAAGATCAAAGAAATGATCATTATAGAAAATCTCGAATTTGAAATTATCAGTGTTAGTGACACCCGAATAGAAACGGTGAAAGTAAAATTGTTGGGATCCACTTAATTTTGCATCCGGCAATAACTTGATTTTTCCATGTTCAAAAAATTACGAACCCATAAAGCAGTCAATCCTTCCGGCGAAATGAGCTTTATTGATCATCTTGAAGAATTGAGATGGCATATTATTCGGGGACTGATTGCTATTGGAATTGCCTCCATTTTTGTTTTCATAAATATTGAATTTGTAGTTGATCGTATTCTGATGGGACCTGTTCATCCTGAATTCATTACCTACAGATGGTTATGTCAGCTAGGGAATCTTTTGCATGTACAGGAACTATGCCTTGATAAATTTTCTCTTACATTTTTAAGTTCTGCTATGACAGAACAGTTTTTACTAACATTTACCTTATCCTTTGCGGGAGGATTCATACTTGCATTCCCATATGTATTTTGGGAAATTTGGCGTTTTATCAGCCCCGCACTAAGTCAAAAAGAAAAAAGGGGAACCACAGGTGCCATCATTTGGGTCTCTATACTTTTCTTTTCAGGTGTATTATTCGGCTATCTGGTACTTACCCCATTCATGGTTAATTTTTACAGCAATTATTCACTGAGTCCATTAATAGAGTTTAAACCAACTATCAGCGATTATTTTGAGAATCTAATGTATCTTACTGTCGGCATTGGTATCTTGTTTCAATTACCAGTTATCATTATGTTGCTAACCCGAATTGGAATGATTACACCTCAATCCTTACAAAAAGTCAGGAAATTTGCATTTGTAATTATACTGATTGCGGCTGCTATCATTACACCATCTACTGATCCATTTAGTCTGGCATTAGTTACACTTCCATTATATATGTTATATGAATTCAGCATTATTCTCAGTATGCGTATACATAAAAAACAGATAAAAGAAGAAAAAGAATGGTCTTGATAAATCAATTCTTTTAATTTTTCATTATTAATTAATAATTATTATGTCATCTCCTTTCAATCAAAATAAGCCGGTCGTGATAGGCGGCGATCATGCAGGTTATCATTATAAAAAAGCACTGATCAACTTTCTTGAAAAAAACGGATGGGCTTGTAAAGATATGGGGCCATATAGTGATTCGAGCGTAGATTATCCCGATTATGCACATCCTGTAGCCAATGCCGTTGAGTCTGAAGAAGCCGCCTGGGGAATTCTGATTTGTGGCAGTGCCAATGGGGTTGCTATTACCGCGAATAAACACCAGGGGGTCAGGGCAGCCATCTGCTGGAATGAAGAAATTGCAAAACTGGCAAGACAACATAATAATGCCAATATATTATGCCTTCCGGCACGTTTTATTGACGAAAAAGAGGCTGAAAAATTAACTACTGCATTTATGACCACTTCTTTTGAGGGGGGCAGACATGAAGGAAGAGTACAGAAAATTGCCTGTTTATAAGCATTTCTATTTAGTTTAGATATTAGATTGATAAAAATCTTCCTGTAGAGGCTTTGAATTGTGAAAAAGGCATTGTAAATTTACAATGTCCAATAATTCAGAAAAACTAAATCCAATTACAATGAAAAAGCCATTACGCCTTTTCGCCTTTGTATTTTTCCTTTTTGCCATTTATTTAAATCTATTTTACAAGGAAGATTCTTTCCTTGCCAGGATTACTTCAGGCAAAAATTCATCAGAAAAAACTCAAACAACTAATTCCGAGCAGCCTGCTCTTGCCAATTCTTCTGATGGCAAGCTCGCTGAAGTAAAGAATAAATAGTTGTAAAAGATAGTTGTTGTTACTGCGGCAGATCCGTACACTATCGAATTGTCGCTTGTCGCAGTTTTTTTTAAGTTTCGAAAGGGGGCAGTTTCCACTGCCTCCAATTTTCATTTATAAAAACTATTCCCATTCTTTTGGGTAGGGGTTTTGTCGTTCTTACCTTAGCATCATGGCTGAAAAGAAATTATTTCTGCTGGATGCAATGGCGCTGATTTTCAGAGCCTATTACGCCTTAATCCGGAATCCAAGAATTACAACATCAGGGAAAAATACAAATGCACAATTTGGGTTCACCAATACACTTGTAGAACTGATACAGAATCAGAAGCCGACGCACATGGCTGTTTGCTTTGATACCAAAGCGCCCACTGAGCGGCATACCGATTTTGCTGATTATAAAGCAAACCGACAAGAAGCTCCAGAAGATCTGCTTGCAGCCATTCCGGATATAAAAAAAATTATTGAGGGTTTCAACATTCCTGTAATAGAATCAGATGGTTATGAAGCAGATGATATCATTGGTACGCTGAGTCAACAAGCCGCTTTGGATAATTATGAAGTTTACATGGTTACCCCAGATAAAGATTACGGACAACTTGTAAGTGATCAGATCAAAATATATAAACCCGGCTATCAGGGCAGTGATGCTGAAATCATCGGCCCCAAAGAAGTATGTGCCAAATGGAATATCCAATCTATTGATCAGGTTATTGATATGCTAGGTATGATGGGAGATGCGGTTGATAATATTCCGGGCATACCAGGTGTAGGTGAAAAGACAGCTGTAAAACTTTTACATGAATATGGCTCTTTGGAAAATGTACTAGCAAATGCTGATCAGATCAAAGGCGCGCTTGGAGAAAAGATCAGAAATGGGAAAGAATTGGCCATCCTTAGTAAAAAGCTAGCTACCATCATTACAAATGTTCCTGTTGCTTTTCACGAAGAAGATTTTAGATTGAAAGAATGGAATAAAGAAGAACTCAAAGAAGTTTTCAGCCAGCTGGAATTTAAAACGATTGGAAAAAGAATTTTAGGCGAAGAGATTCCTATTACAGGCAATATTCAACGAGATCTTTTTGGAAATGTGGTAGAAACATCAGCTTCAAGTTCTAAAAAAACAAACGCTGTAAAGGCTGTTGAATTACAGCCAGGAGAAACGAATACCGAAACACAAACATCAGCTGACCTGATTCAAAATATTCAGTCGGTTAAACACGATTATACCCTGATTGAAACCGAAACAGATATAAAGACTCTTATCTCTACATTATCAAACGAAAAAGAAATCTGCTTTGATACGGAGACTACCGGCCTTGATCCATATACCTGTGAGTTAGTAGGGCTGGCTTTTGCCACGAAACCTCATCATGCCTGGTATGTAACTTGTCCTGCTAATCAACAAAGAACTGCAGATATATTATCATTATTCAAATCTTTATTTGAAGATGAAAGCAAAACATGGATCGGACAAAATATAAAATTTGATCTGTTAGTGTTGCATGCATATGGAATTTCATTGAAAGGAAATTTCTTTGATACCATGCTGGCCCATTATGTAATTGAGCCCGAAGGAAAACGTAGTATGGATGTGCTGAGTGAAAAATACCTGAGTTACAAACCAATTTCCATTACGGAACTCATTGGGAAAAAAGGGAAGTCGCAGGGAACAATGCGTGATATTGATCTTCAGACACAAAAAGAGTATGCAGGAGAAGATGCGGATATCACATTACAACTGAAAGAGGTATTTGCGCCACAACTAAAAGAAAAAGAGGTTGAAAAAGTTTTCTCCGTTGTTGAAACCCCTCTGATACATGTGTTGGCCGATATGGAATGGGAAGGAGTAAAAATTGATGAATCTTTTTTGAAAGATTATGCTACTGTGCTGGAAGAAGAAATTAGCTTGGCTGAAAAAAAAGTAATGGATGCTACCGGGCTGAAATTCAATCTGGCTTCGCCGAAACAATTAGGAGAGGTTTTATTTGAACACCTTAAACTGGATCCAAAAGCAAAAAAAACAAAAACAGGACAGTATGCAACCGGTGAGGATGTGCTGCAGAAATTAGCACATGCAAGTCCGATTGTAGCTGATATTCTTACTTTTCGTGAACTGAGCAAGCTTAAATCGACCTATGTAGATGCGCTTCCCTTACTGATTCAATCCAAAACAGGAAGAGTACATACGAGTTATGGACAAGCGATTGCCGTAACAGGAAGATTATCCAGCAATAATCCCAATCTACAAAATATACCTGTGAGAACCGAGAAAGGAAGAGAGATCAGAAAGGCATTTATACCCAGAGATGAACAACATATTTTGCTCAGTGCCGATTACTCTCAAATTGAATTAAGGATTGTAGCAGCAATCAGCGGAGATCCCGCCATGTGCGAAGCATTTATTCATCATAAAGACATTCATACAGCAACAGCTGCTAAAGTATATAAGGTAGAAGAAAAAGATGTAACCAAAGAAATGCGCTACAAAGCCAAAAGTGTCAACTTTGGTATCATTTATGGTCAGGGTGCATTTGGCTTGGCAGAGAATCTTGGCATTAGCAGAACAGAGGCGAAAGAAATCATTGACAATTACAAAAAAGAATTTGCCGGTATTCAGCAGTATATGGACGATACGATGGCATTTGCGAGAGAACATGGATATGTACAAACGCTCATGGGAAGAAAAAGATGGCTCAGAGATATAAACTCATCCAATTTTACCGTGCGTGGATTTGCAGAAAGAAATGCCATCAATTCTCCGATTCAGGGAACCGCTGCTGATATGATTAAACTGGCCATGATCAAAACACACGAAGCCATCAAATCAAAAGGATTGAAAAGTAAAATGATCCTGCAAGTGCATGACGAACTTGTATTTGATGTTTTAAAAGAAGAAGCAGACACGATGAAATCACTCGTCATTGAATGTATGGAAAATGCGATGCAATTGCCCAACGGAGTTCCGGTGGAAGCAGAAGCGGGCTTCGGAAACAACTGGTTGGAAGCTCACTAAAAATATTGAATGAAAGCTGTATTGATATATTGTTATGATGCCTGGTGCGGATGGTGCTATGGGTTTAGTCCGGTCATGAAAAAACTGTATGCACATTATAATGAAATGCTAACTATTGAAGTGCTGAGCGGAGGAATGATAATACCCAAACAACCAGTGCCCGTAAGTGCCATATCCGAATTCGTAATGGAATCTTATCAGGATGTTGAAGATATGACCGGCGTAAGTTTTGGAGAAGATTATTTATGGCACATGCGTAATCCGGAATTAAGCGACTGGTTTCCCTCATCGGAAAAATCGGCCATTGCTTTAACTGTTTTCAAAGATTATGAACCCGAACTGCAGGTACCTTTTGCGTCTGACCTGCAATATGCGTTATTTTATGAAGGCAGAGATTTAACAGACGATGAAGCCTATCGTCATCTCCTGCAGAAATATAATATCAATGCAAAGGAATTCTATGATAAGCTACACAGTCCATTATATATTCAGAAAGCATACGATGAATTTGCTCTATGTGAGCAATTAAAAGTATCGGGTTACCCGCAACTTATGTTACAAATTGGAAGTGATAAAATATATCTGATCAATAGGGGTTATGCGGATTACGATACATTATCCAGCAAAATTGATCTGCTTGTCTATGCAAATTAAAATTGAAACCAAACAATGATTCTCACCATTACTTTAAATCCATGTATTGATAAAAGCACTCGGGTAGATAAGCTGGAGCCCGAAGCCAAACTTCGTTGCACGGAAGTAGTAAATGAACCCGGCGGGGGTGGCATCAATGTAAGTAAGGCACTTGAAAAACTGGACTGTGATTCAGTGGCATTATTTCCTGCTGGCG
>Ga0315906_10011748_pt1 | contig 10187 bp, 6 predicted proteins | sample LakEriMetagenome_4_FD_203526 | JGI IMG/M metagenome (GOLD analysis project Ga0315906, IMG submission 203526) | Freshwater fungal communities from buoy surface, Lake Erie, Ohio, United States - Buoy 2 MA122 | ecosystem: Environmental > Aquatic > Freshwater > Lake > Lake biofilm | place: USA: Lake...
GGAAGATCAAGTGCCTTGCGCATCTGCTGGATGCGATTGACCAGTTCGCGCGCATATCCCTGCTGGCGCAGTTCTTCGGTGATGGCCGTGTCGAGGGCGACCGTCACCCTGCCCTCCTGGGCCACTGACCAGCCCCCGACTTCCTCGCTCTGGATGTCGAGATCCTCGGCGTCGAGATGCAGCGGCTCGCCTTCCAGATCGAGCACCATTCGGCCGTCGCGCAGGAAGGTATTGATCTCCTCCGGGCCGAGGGCTGCGATGAGGCCGGCTGCCGCCTTCATCCGCTTGCCCAGACGCCCGCCGAGGCGCTTGAAGTTGGCCTTGGCGCTGCGCCTGACCACGGCACCTGCATCCTTGATGAACTCGATGTCCCTGATATTGACCTCATCGAGGATGATCTCGCGCACGGTCTCCACCACCTCGCTGCGCACGCCACTCAGGCCTTCCACCAGCAGGATTCGCTGCAGGGGTTGGCGCACGTTGATCTTTGCCTTGTTGCGCAGGAGCAGGACGAGAGAGACCACGGTGCGTGCAAGACCCATGCGGGTTTCCAGCGCAGGGTCAACGAGGCCGGGATCGTGCAGCGGGAAATCCGCCATATGCACGGAGGGCACCGCCTCATGGGCCGCCCCTTGGCGCAGGGCACGGAACAGCCAATCACCGAAGAAAGGCGCCAGCGGGCTCATCATGCGCGCCACGGCGTCCAGGCATTCGAAGGTGGTCTGGTATGCACAGAGCTTCTCGTGCCCGTCGTGTTCGCCGCCACTCTTCTTGGCGGCCCAGAAGCGGGGACGGGAACGCCGGATGTACCAGTTGCTCAGTTCCTCGATGAACTCTTCGAGCGCGCGGGCTGCGCGGGTGGCGTCGTATTCCGCATACGCAACATCCACCGCGAGAATGGTGGAATGCAGGCGACTCAGGATCCAGCGATCGAGTTCCGTGCGGGCATGCGGCGCGACCGTATCTTCCGTGAAACGGAAGCCATCGATGTTGGCGTAGCTCGCGAAGAAGCGATAGGAATTCTCCAGCGTGCTGAAGAACTTGTTGCGGGTTTCGGCAAGCCCGCGCTGGGCAAACTTCATGTTGTCCCAGGGCGGTGAGTTCGCCATGAGATACCAGCGCACCACATCCGCGCCATGCTCGCCCACGGTCTTGAAAGGGTCGATGGTGTTGCCCTTGGACTTGGACATCTTCTCGCCCTTCTCGTCGAGAATCAGTCCGTTCACCACGACATTGCGGAAAGCCACGTTGTCCATCACCAAGGTGGCTATGGCGTGCAGCGTGTAGAACCAGCCGCGGGTCTGGTCCACGCCCTCACAGATGAAATCGGCCGGAAAGTTTCGTTCAAAGACTTCCTTGTTTTCGAAAGGATAGTGCCACTGGGCAAAAGGCATGGCACCTGAGTCGAACCACACATCGAGCACGTCGGGCACGCGACGCATGGTGCCGCCATCAGGCGCCGGCCACGTCAGGTCATCGACGAACGGCCGGTGCAGATCGAGCTCCGCCTCCTCGGCCAGTGACGGTCCGCACTTCTCACGAAGCTCCGCAATGGAACCTATGACCTCGAAGTGCGATGACCCAGGGGCATCGGAAACCCAGATGGGCAACGGCGTGCCCCAATAGCGCTTGCGACTCAGGGCCCAGTCCACATTGTTTTCCAGCCAGTTCCCGAACCGGCCATCGCGAATCGCAGGCGGCTGCCAGTTGATGGTCTGGTTCAGCGCCACCAGGCGGTCTTTCACTGCGGTGGTGCGGATGAACCAGCTCTCCACCGGATAGCTCATCAAAGGCGTACCCTTGCGCCAGTCGTGAGGGTAGTTGTGGAGATAGGAATCCTGGCGGTAGAGCAGCCCCCGCGCGGTGAGGTCACGGTTGACCACGCGGTTCGCATCCTTGAACCAGAGGCCGGCCACCAGCGGCGCGGCTTCGGTGAACTTGCCGTCAGGACCGACGGGGTTGAGCATGGGAAGGCCTTCGCGCTGCCCCACTTCATAGTCTTCCGCGCCAAAGGCCGGCGCGATGTGCACGATGCCCGTGCCGTCATCCACGGCCACATAATCGGCCGTGACGACCCGCCAGGGCTCACCGTCCAGTGCGGTGTCGGTCGGCTGGAAGAGCGGACTGTAGCGACGCCCGGCGAGCTCGCGCCCACTCATGCGTTCCAGGATTTCGTACTCGCAGCGCAGCGCCTCCAGTCGCGCCTCGGCGAGGATCAACTGCTCCGTACCGGACTCACCATTGACCCGCACTTTCACATAAGCGATGCCCGGCCCCACTGCCAGGGCCACGTTGGACAGCAGGGTCCAGGGCGTTGTGGTCCAGGCGAGGAAGGAGGTTGCAGGATCGTCAAGCGTGCGAAAGCGCACATAAGCGCTGGGATCGGTCACTTCCTTGTAGCCGAGCGAGACCTCGTGTGATGAAAGCACCGTGCCCGTGCCCGGGCTGTACCAGGCAATCTTGTAACCCTTGTAGAGCAGCCCGCGCTCGTAGATGCGCTTGATCAGCCACCACACCGACTCGATGTATTCGTTGTGGTAGGTGACATAAGGATTCTCCAGATCCACCCAATACCCCATCTGGCGGGTCAGGGTGTTCCATTCGGCGGTGTAGCGATTGACGCTGTTGCGACAGGCCTGATTGAACGCCGCGATACCATAGGTCTCGACCTGGGCGCGGCCGTCGAGCCCGAGTTCCTTCTCCACCTCGATTTCCACCGGCAGTCCGTGGGTATCCCAGCCCGCCTTGCGTTCCACCCGATAGCCTTTCAGCGTCTTGTAGCGGCAGAACAGATCCTTGATGGTACGACTCAGCACATGGTGGATGCCGGGACGACCGTTGGCTGTCGGGGGACCTTCATAGAAGGTGAAGTCCGGCCCGCCCTCGCGATGGCTGATGCAGCGTTCGAAGATCTTCTCCTGCTCCCAGAACGCGAGTATCTCGCGTTCCAGTGCGGGCTGGTTCAGGGCTTTGATTTCGGGAAATGACTGGGTCATCGCGGCACTTCACGGGCTGGCAAGGGGCGCGAGTATAGCCGAGGCACCCGCGCCCCGGGGGCACTCAGGCCTTGTGCTGGAGGGCCAGCGCGGCCACGGCCATCTGACGGATCTGCTGTACCATGGCCGAAAGCCCATTGCTGCGCGTGGGCGACAGATGGTCTTCCAGCTGGATACGGCGGATGAATTCCGGCGGGGTTGAAAGAATTTCCGCCGGTCGGCGGTCGGAATACACCTTCACGAGCATGGCGATGAGACCAGCCACGATTGCCGAATCGCTGGTGGCATGAATCTGCATGCGGCCGTCCTTCATCTCGGTCACGATCCAGACCTGCGACTGGCAGCCCTTGAGGCGGTATTGTTCGGTCTTCCACTCCTCCGGGAAGGGCGGCGCTTGGCGGCCGAGATCGATGATGTACTGGTAGCGGTCGCTCCAGTCTTCGAGCAGATCGAAGGTCTCGACTATCTCCTCCTGCGCGGCAATCAGCTCCGCTGCGGGAGCGAGGCGCTGGCCAGTCTTGTCTTCACTCATGCGTACCAGCGCCCTCCACGCGCCATTGTGTGCCCGCTGCGCCATCGAGGATGGCGATGCCCATGGCGGTGAGTTCGGCTCTCACCTTGTCGGCCGTGGCCCAGTCGCGCGCGGCGCGAGCCTCGGCTCGTTGCGCGATCAACGCCTCCACCCGGGCCACATCCACCTGTTGGGGCTGCGCAGTACGGAACCAGGCTTCGGGATCGGCTTGCAGAAGGCCAAGCTCGTGGCCGCACGCGAGCAATTCGCCCTTTACGCGGGCCAGTACGCCGGGGTCCTCACTGCTGTTGGCCTCGCCGGCGAGCGCCATCATGTGGGCGATTGCTTGGGGCGTGTTCAGGTCGTCATCCATTGCCGCCGTGAATGCGGCCGGCAGCATATGCGTGGCGGGTTCGAAGGAGGTCATGCGCTGCAGGGCGCCGTACAGCCGATCGAGCTGAGCCTTGGCCTGATTGACGAGATCGTCGCTCCAGCTGATGGGTTCACGATAGCGGCCTTTGATGAGCGCAAGCCGCAAGGCCTCTCCGGGAAATCGCTGCAGCAGATTCTGGACCAGCAGGACGTTGCCCAAGGATTTGGACATCTTCTCGTGTTCGATTTCCACAAAGCCGTTGTGTACCCAGTAGCGGGCAAAGATCCGGCCACCGTGAGCGCAGGTACTCTGGGCAATCTCGTTCTCATGGTGCGGGAACTTGAGATCGTTGCCCCCGCCATGAATGTCGATAGTGGTGCCGAGATGGGCTTCACTCATGGCTGAGCATTCGAGATGCCAACCCGGGCGTCCATGACCCCAGGGACTGTCCCAACCGGGAATGCCCGCGGGCGAGGGTTTCCAGAGCACGAAGTCCGCAGGATCCCGCTTGAAGGGCGCCACTTCCACCCTCGCCCCGGCGATCATCTCATCCCGGCTGCGCCCCGACAGGCGGCCGTAGGTTTCAAAGCTCGGCACATGGAACAGCACATGCCCTTCTGCCTCGTAGGCGTGGCCGCCTTCAAGGAGGGTCGTGATCATGCTGATCATCTGCGGGATGTGTTCGGTCGCCCTTGGCTCGATCACCGGCGGCAGGACCCCGAGGGCCGCCACGTCGCGATGATAGATTTCGGTGTACCGGGCGGAAATCACCGCAATTGGCACGCCTTCTTTCTGGGCCGCCAGGTTGATCTTGTCATCCACGTCCGTGATGTTGCGGGCGTAGACCACATTCGGGAAATGCCGCCGGAGCACCCGGTAGAGCACGTCGTAAACCACCGCCGCACGCGCATTGCCGATATGCGGTGGGTTGTACACCGTCGGACCACAGGCATACATCGTCACGCGGGCCGGGTCCGCGGGGACGAAGACGTCCTTGTGTCGGGTCAGTGAGTTGTAGAGCGCGAGGGCCATGGAAACGGTGCGGGTTGTCGTCCAGAAATCGTGCGGCGGAGGGATCCGGGAAATCCGCCGCAGCGGACTTCCCGGGCCTCACCGTTCAATAGCGGTAGTGATCCGGCTTGTAGGGGCCCGAGGACGGGATCCCCATGTAAGCCGACTGGGACTTGCTGAGCGAATCCAGCTTCACCCCGAGCTTGGCCAGGTGCAGCCGCGCCACCTTCTCATCCAGCAGCTTGGGCAGGGTGTAAACCCCGACCGGATAGTTCTTCGAATGCTTGAAGAACTCGATCTGCGCGATGGTCTGGTTGGTGAAGCTTGCGGACATCACGAAGCTCGGATGACCCGTGGCACAGCCCAGGTTCACCAAGCGGCCCTCAGCCAGCAGGATGATGCTGCGGCCGGCCTTCATCTCGATGCGATGAACCTGCGGCTTGATCTCCAGCCACTTGTACTTGCGGAGCTTCTCGACCTGGATTTCACTGTCGAAGTGGCCGATGTTGCAGACGATGGCGAGATCCTTCATCTGCTTCATGTGCTGCTCGGTGATGACATCGCAGCAACCGGTGGTGGTGACAAAGATGTCGCCAATCTTGCAGGCTTCATCCATGGTCATGACCTGATAGCCTTCCATCGCAGCCTGCAGCGCGCAGATGGGATCGATCTCGGTCACGATGACGCGCGCGCCCTGCCCTTTCAGGGACTGGCACGAGCCCTTGCCAACATCTCCATAGCCGGCCACCACGGCCACCTTGCCTGACAGCATGGTGTCGGTGGCGCGGTTGATCGCATCCACCAGCGAATGGCGGCAACCATAGAGGTTGTCGAACTTGGATTTCGTCACGGCATCATTCACGTTCATCGCCGGGAACAGCAATTCACCCCGCTGGTGCATCTGGTAGAGCCGATGCACGCCCGTGGTGGTTTCCTCGGTCACACCCAGGATGCCGGGGGCGATGCGGTGAAAACGCTGAGGGTCACGCTTAAGGGATTTCTTCAACTGGTTGAAGAGCGCCTCTTCCTCGGGGTTGCCGGGATTGCTTAGAACCTTGGGGTTCTTCTCAGCCTTGTAGCCCAGGTGCACGAACAGGGTGGCATCACCACCGTCGTCCAGAATCATGTTGGGGCCCTTGCCGTTGCCCCAGTCGAGGATGCGGTCGGTGTAATCCCAGTACTCGACGAGCGTCTCACCCTTGTAGGCGAAGACGGGCGTGCCCCGCTGAACCAGCGCAGCCGCCGCATGATCCTGGGTGGAGAAGATGTTGCAGCTAGCCCAGCGCACCTTCGCGCCCAGCGCCTGCAGCGTTTCCACCAGCACGGCGGTCTGGATGGTCATGTGCAGGGAGCCCGTGATCAGCGCGCCCTTGAGGGGCTGCTGCTTGCCATACTCTTCGCGCATCGACATGAGGCCGGGCATCTCCTGCTCGGCCAGATCGATTTCGCGTCGACCGAAGTCCGCCAGTGAGAGATCCGCCACGACGTAGTCAGTGTTCTTCTTGGCCGCCACCCCAAACTTGGTCTGACGGGTACGAGCCGCCTTTATGGCAGCAATGCGCCTGCCCCCGCTTCTGTCGTCAAATGCCATGATCATTCCTTTCGATTGCTGAAGATGAATTCATTCAAATGGCAGCCTTGCGGAGCACCTCAACGAGGTCGGTGCGTTCCCAGGAGAAGCCGCCATCGGCCTCCGGCTTGCGGCCGAAGTGCCCATAAGCGGCGCTGCGTGCATAGATCGGGCGATTGAGCTGCAAATGGGTGCGGATGCCACGCGGCGTGAGATCCATCACCTCCAACAGCACTTTCTCGAGTTTGTGCGCATCGACCTTGCCGGTGTCATGAAGGTCGACATACAGCGACAGTGGCCGCGCCACGCCGATGGCATAGGACAGCTGGATGGTGCAGCGCTCGGCAAGTCCTGCCGCCACCACGTTCTTGGCGAGATAGCGGGCCGCGTAGGCTGCGGAGCGGTCGACCTTGGAAGGATCCTTGCCCGAGAAGGCGCCGCCACCGTGCGGAGCAGCCCCGCCATAGGTGTCGACGATGATCTTGCGGCCGGTGAGTCCGCAGTCCCCGTCGGGACCGCCAATCACGAACGCGCCCGTGGGATTGACGTGCCAGACGGTGTCTTTGCTTATCCAGCCCGCGGGTAGTGCCTTGGTGACATAGGGTTCAACGATCGACCGCACATCATGGGAAGAGAGCTTGTGGTCGAGATGCTGGGTGGACACCACTATCTGGGTGGCGCCAACAGGCTTTCCGTTCTCATACCGCACGGTCACCTGGCTTTTGGCGTCGGGGCCGAGCAGCCCAGTCTCGCCGGTCTTGCGGGCGGTCGCGAGCAGCTGGAGGATCTTGTGGGAGTAGTACAGCGGAGCGGGCATGAGATCCTCGGTCTCGGTGCACGCATAGCCGAACATGATGCCCTGGTCACCGGCACCTTCATCCTTGTCCTTGGCGGCATCCACGCCCTGTGCGATGTCGGCCGACTGTGAATGCAGCAGCACCTCCACCTTGGCATGCTCCCAGTGGAAACCGTCCTGCTCGTAGCCGATGTCACGGATGGCCATGCGCGCCAGGTGCGTCACCAGCTCCGGCGTGACCGTGTTCGGGCCTCGGGTCTCACCTGCAATGACCACCCGGTTGGTGGTCGCCAGCGTCTCACAGGCCACGCGCACCTGCGCCGGGTCGAGCCCTACAGCGAGCGCTTCGCGAAAGTAGGCATCTACGACTTCGTCGGAAATACGGTCGCAGACCTTGTCGGGATGACCTTCCGAGACCGATTCACTGGTGAACAGATAGGACGCTCGCACGCGAGGTTTCCTCCATACAAAAATTTAAAGTCGATACTGTTTGGGGCCGGATTATGCCCCACTTTGCTGCGACTGCGTGAATGCCCGATCGGTCAGTGCGAGGCCAGGACTCGAAGCATGATTTTGCCCATGTGTGCACTGGACTCCATGAGCGCATGCGCCGCGGCGGCTTCGCGCAGCGGGAACGTGCGATAGAGGCGGGTCCGGTACCGTCCCGAAGCGACCAGGGGCCAGACCGCGTTTTCAACGGAACGCGCAATGGCAGCCTTCTGGTCCCCGCTCTGTGGCCGCAAGGTGGAGCCGGTGATCGTGAGACGCTTGGTCAGCACCGGCGCGAAATTGACTTCGGCCTTGGGCCCCTTGAGGAAAGCGATGAGGGCGCAGCGACCATCGGCGGCCAGCAGATCCAGGTTCTTGGCGACATAGGGTCCGGCCACCATGTCGAGCACCACGTCCACGCCCTTGGGAGACAACGCCTTGACGGTCTCGGCCCAGTCACCTTCCCGGTAGTTGATGGCATGGTCAGCGCCAAGCTCGAGGCAGTACTGGCGCTTTTCCTCACTTCCGACAGTGGTGAGGACGGTGGCGCCTGCCGCCTTGGCGAGCTGTATTGCCGTGGTCCCGATGCCGCTGCTGCCGCCATGGATGAGACAGGTCTCACCGGCGCGCAGGCCCGCACGGGTGAACAGATTGTATTGGACCGTGAAGCAGGTTTCGGGCAGCGACGCCGCCTCTTCGGCATTCATGCCCTCGGGCCAGGGCAGGCAATGGCGGGCATCCGCGCGGCAGAATTCCGCATATCCGCCACCGTGGGTCAGGGCCACTACCCGATCCCCGACTCGCCAACGCTGAGCGCCTTCACCGCAGACGACGATTTCCCCCGCAACTTCAAGCCCCGGCAAGGGACTCGCGTCCGCCGGCACGGCATAGTGTCCGGCACGCTGCAGACAGTCCGGCCGGTTCACACCCACCGCATGCACCCGAATCAGGACCTCGCCCGGGCCAGGTGCCGGGACCTCGACCTGCGCCGGTTGCAGCACCTCGGGGCCGCCGGGTTGGGTGATCCGGATGGCATTCATCAGCGAAGGCAGGGTCATGGCAAGTCCTTGGCGTTGCGGGCGTGCGCGCGGGGCGCGGCCGGTTTGGTTACACTCGCGTCCGAGTATAACAACCTGCACTGACACCCATGTCGAACACCCGCCATTCCCGTCTGATCATCCTGGGCTCGGGCCCCGCAGGCTATACAGCTGCAGTCTATGCCGCGCGTGCCGCGCTGGAGCCTTTGCTCATCACGGGTCTGGAGGTCGGCGGGCAGATGACGACCACCACCGAGGTCGACAATTGGCCCGGAGATGATGCCGGAGTCATGGGGCCGGAATTGATGGTGCGCATGCAGCGTCATGCCGAGCGCTTCGGCACCCACCTGGTGAACGACCACATCCACACCGCGCGACTCGGTCAACGGCCCTTCGAGCTGGTGGGGGACCAGGGCGCCTACACCTGTGATGCACTGGTCATCGCGACCGGCGCCTCGGCGCGCTACCTCGGTCTGCCATCAGAGGAAGCCTTCAAGGGACGAGGCGTCTCAGCCTGCGCCACCTGCGATGGGTTTTTCTACCGCAACAAACCGGTCGCTGTGGTGGGCGGAGGCAACACCGCGGTGGAAGAAGCGCTCTACCTCTCCAATATCGCCTCGCATGTCACGGTGGTCCATCGCAGGGACAGCTTCCGCGCCGAGAAAATCATGAGCCAGCGGCTGCTGGCCAAGGCTGCGGAAGGCAAGGTCAGCATTGCCTGGAACCACACACTCGATGAGGTGCTGGGCGATGCCAGCGGGGTCACCGGCATGCGCATACGCGGCACGGAACGGGAACAGACACAGGAGATGGCCCTGGATGGCATCTTCATCGCCATTGGGCACAAGCCCAATACCGACCTCTTCTCCGGCCAGCTCGACATGCACGGCGGCTATCTCAAGGTGCGCAGCGGGACGGACGGCTTTGCCACCGCCACGAGTATCGAGGGTGTGTTCGCCGCGGGGGATTGCGCCGACCCCATCTACCGCCAGGCGGTCACCTCGGCGGGATCCGGCTGCATGGCAGCACTGGATGCCGACCGTTATCTGGAAGGCCTGCGCTGAGCAGAGCACCGCCTCCGCTCGAGGCGGCGGGCCATTCCCGGCCCCGACAGCAAGTCAGCCGGCCGCGTAGCGCTCGGAGAGGGCAGCGTAGACGAGGGTCCTGAGGTCGCCTCTCTCCAATGTCAGCTCGGCAAGAATCTCCACCAGGTGGACGTTATCTTCCCGACCCTGCCAGAGCTTGCGGTAGGAACCTTCACGATAGCCGTGATCCTGTCGGAAGAAATTGAGCACGTTCTTGCCGATGTAACTCCGGTAGAGCCCATCGAAATCCTGACCGATGCCGGCCAGCAGGGTGGGCACGATGGCGACCAGACAATCCTTCCGGCCAAGTGCATGTTCA
>Ga0315906_10011750_pt1 | contig 10187 bp, 2 predicted proteins | sample LakEriMetagenome_4_FD_203526 | JGI IMG/M metagenome (GOLD analysis project Ga0315906, IMG submission 203526) | Freshwater fungal communities from buoy surface, Lake Erie, Ohio, United States - Buoy 2 MA122 | ecosystem: Environmental > Aquatic > Freshwater > Lake > Lake biofilm | place: USA: Lake...
AACTTTCCATTAGTTTTAAGGATTTTCTTGCCGAGCAGTTGAATCCCATTCTGCTCATCTATGACATAGAAATTGGCGGGCGTGTTAACGGTAATGCACAGATTGCCGCACTTCAGGGAAAATCAATCCTGGAATCCGATTTATTGATTGATACCTTGCGCTGGTATAGTGATACACTTGGTAATGCAGATATAACTGCAGGCTTTGACAGTGAAAGTGGAAAGGTGGAGGTGAAGGGTGTCGTAACCAGAGGCGGAAATAAAAATATTGTGGTAGAAGGAAGCTATCTTATTGGTAAGAAAGAAGATGAACTGGACTTTGATATTACCCTGCAAAAAACTTATCTCAATTCTTTTTCACATTATGTAGAAGGTTTGTTTTCTGATATTTCAGGAGTGGCTAGTGCGAACCTCAAACTTACCGGCACTTCCAGGCATCCGGATCTTCGGGGAAAAGTTTTGTTGCAGAAAGCCGGACTAACGGTCGATTATCTTAAAACGGCCTATACCTTCAACGCAGAATTGAATCTGGATGCCACTACCATCAGTTGCAGTAATGTTACTATTAATGATGTGAAAGGCAATAAAGGAACGCTTGATTTAAATATTTATCATAATCATTTGCGCGACTTCTTCCTCGATATCAATATTACCGCGAAGAACATGCAGGCGCTGAATACAGCGATCACGGATAACGATATTTTTTATGGTACCGCCTATGCCAGCGGAAAAGTGGCTATCAATGGCTATCCGGATAATCTGGCCATGAATATCGGACTGAAATCAGAAAAGGGTACGCGTATAAATATTCCGCTCAGCAATCCGGAGGAAGTGAGTCAGAGCAATTTCATAACGTTTATTAAGCGTGATTCAGTGGAAGTTGATAAAGATTCTCTGGAGGGACCTGACTTTAGCGGACTTACCCTGAATATGGATTTTGAAGTCACTCCCGAAGCCACTATTGCCATCATTTTTGATGATAAGATTGGCGATGTAATTGAAGGATCCGGAAAAGGAAATTTAACAATGACACTAAGTCCGACCGAAGATTTTAAGATGTTCGGTAATATTGAAATCGTTCAGGGTAAATATTTGTTTACCATGCAGAATGTAATTAACAAACCCTTTTTAATCAGTCAGGGTGGTTATCTCCGCTGGAACGGTAATCCTTATGATGCGGATATGAAAATTGATGCGATTTATAAGATTAAAACTGGTTTATATGATCTCTTTCAGGATAGTACTTTTAAGAAGCTGGTGCCGGTCGATCTGGAATTGCATTTAAAGGATAAGTTGTTCAATCCTTCCATCTCTTTTGATATTAACGTACTGAATGTAGATCCGACGGTAGAGAATCAGGTGAAGCGACTTATTAATACAGAAGAAGAAAAATACCGGCAGGCGATGGCATTGCTGGTGATGCGGCGATTTGTTCCTCCGGTTGAGTACAGCAATAAGGCTCCTGTGAATTCAGGTGGAGTGGTAGGAGCTAATGCTTATGAGTTATTGAGTAATCAGTTAAGTAACTGGGTTAACCAGATCAGTTCTCAGGTCAACGTGGGAGTGAATTATCGTCCGGGTGATGCCATTACCAGTGAGGAACTCGAGGTGGCTTTGTCGACAACCATTCTGAATGATCGTGTTACCATAGATGGCAACTTTGGTTATGCTAATACCACCACTTCCACTAATCAGAATACCAGTAACCTGGTTGGTGATTTTAACGTGGAAGTTAAAGCCAGTAAAGATGGTCGGGTTCGTTTCAAGGCATTCAACCGGTCGAACAACAATACGCTGATCAACAACGTAAATTCACAGTATACGCAGGGGGTGGGTGTTTTTTATCGGGAGGAGTTTAATAATGTGGGTGAGTTGATTCGCAAGTACAGAAATGCGTTTCGTAAGAAGAAAGCGAAAGTTCCGGAAAATACAACCAGTAACTAGTGATTGCAGATCATGGCTAAAAAATCGGAAACCGTTCGAAAATTAATTCGTGAACTGGAAATTGGTAAAAAGAAGTTGCGCATTGAATTCAATCGGGGCCTTCGTGCATTGGATGAGGCCATTGCAACCTTGGAGCGCCTCGAACTGGATGCAACAGCGCTGGTAAAGGCGGCCAATCCAACAAAAAAGGGAAGACCTTCTGGAGGAAATATAAATCTTACCGGACTGGTGTCTTCCAAATCAGGCAAACGGGGAAGATCAACAATGGAGGAAGTGCCGCAGAAGCAGACTCTAACGCAGATGATTTTTGATTCCGTGCAGGCAAAGAAAAAATTTGTTCATCAGCGGGATATTGCTGCACTACTTTTAAAGAAATTCCCTGAGGAGGATAAAGTGGAATTCAGCAAGAAAATTTCAGTCATGCTGGCGGCGCTGAAAAAGCGAAACAAATTGGTGACTATTAACCAGGGCGGTTATCGTCGTAATATATTCTGGGGACTGCCTACATGGCTGAATGCGGAAGGAAAGGTGCTGAAGACTTTTGAGAATAAAAGCGACAAGCCCGTAAAGAAAACCGTAAAGCGCTGATTTTTAAATGATTGCTAAATAGTGGTTCCGATTTTCACTTCAGGATAAAGTAGCGTGGGGGAGACTCGAACTCCCGACCTCAGCATTATGAGTGCTGCGCTCTAACCTGCTGAGCTACCACGCCATCTATTCGGAACAAATTCCAATGAGTGCCGTAGAACGGTACTCAAATGGGAGCGCAAATGTATAAAAAATCGAAAAACGGTTTTTTTATTTTGAGATTTCTCTTGCAAATAGCATCGGAAAAGTGTTATTTTGTTAGAAGTTGGAAAAATCAGCCGGAGGCCTGCGGGCATCCCTGTCTTCCTCAAAATCACATCCCAGTCCGGTTTTAACACCAAATCCTTGTCCCATGAATGAGAATTGTACTACGAAGCAATTGCCCGTATTTAAGTTCATTCAATACGTTGTTGTACTCGCATTCATTACTTCTTTTTTTGCTGTAAGATCAACAGCTCAGATTAATGAATATGTATTTACTCAGAGTCAGCAAACTTACGTACCCCTGGTAAGTCCAACTATTTTAGGTACAGCAACTAGTGCCACTACCTCGCCAACTACAGCTGCTGCACTTACTAATACTGTTTACACCCTGGGCGTGGGTACTATCCCATTCAATTTCATCTTCGACAAAGTAACCTATACAGGATTATTTGTAAGTACCAATGGGTACATCACTTTTGGAGCTGCCCCTTCGGCAACCAACGTTGGTCCTATTTCTTCAACCGCTACCTATGCCGGTGCTGCTGTGGCATTTTCAAGGGCTCTTGCAGGGATTTATAATTCTGCGGGTGATCCTGGAAACGGGGAATTGAGCTATAAAACATTAGGGGTAAGTCCCAACCGGGAATTTGTTATTCAATGGAAAAATTTCAGAAGCAACATAACGGCTGCAATGAATTTACCCCTGAATTTTCAGATCCGGTTGCAGGAAACCACTAATCGGGTGCGGATCGTTTATAATTTCCCAACGGGATTAACCAATATTGCTGGTCAGGTAGGTTTACGGGGGGCAACGAATGCCTTTCCTGCTAATGTCAGCAATCGTTCTGTTGTTTCAGGCACAAACACCTGGCTAACATCCACAGCTGGAGCTGCAACTAATGCTACCTGTAACTGTAACGGGACTTTATTTCCATCTTCCGGGCTTACCTACGACTGGGTAATTTCCTGTAATGCTCCTGAACAGTTAGGTTTTACTGCCTCTACGACTACTTCCTCGACGTTGCTTTGGAAGGGCTTTGGTGGTCCTTATGAGGTCGAATATGGTACTTTGGGATTTTCTCCGGGAAGCGGCACCATTGTCAGCACTGCGGATACGTTTTTAGTCATTAACGGATTGGCTTCCTCTACTTCGTACACTTTTTATGTTCGATCAAATTGTACAGCCTCCGGAAACGGTTATAGCGCCAGAAGAAGCGCAACGTTTCAGACTGGATCAGCTGGAGAAGACTGCGGCTCAGCGCCAACTGTGAGCGTAGCTTCTTCGCTTGCAGCGAGCACATCTATTACTGTAAATACCGGTATCTCCGGGAATGGGCCTTTTGCCGTGTTGTGTGGTGATGGAAATAGTAAAATTGGCGGCAATGACCGGTGGATAAAGTTTGTTGCTCCAGCCGGTAATCAGCGAATTTCATTTCTTACTTCTGCAGGTACAGCGAATGACTGGATCATGGAAGTCTGGAATGGTTGTCCGGGTTCTGCCGGAAGCTATGCCATCGCATGTAGTGATGATTCCAGTCAATCTAATTACATGCCTTACATTGGTTTGTGCCAGAATGAATACGTTGCGGGTAATACTTATTATCTCCGCATGTGGACCTATCTCTCAACCTCATCTGGAAATATGACCATTCGTATTTATCAGGATGGTCAATGTCCGATTCCACCCGTAAATGATGATTGTCTTGATGCCATTGCTGTTCCGGTTAATCCCCCTTTGAGTTGTCCCGGAGCTTTGCAAACATTTACTACGCAATTTGCTACGGTTAGTGGCAGTCCCACCATGTCTTGTGATGCATCTGCGCTCAATGATGTTTGGCTGAGCTTTAATACCGGAAACTTTGGTACAATCCGCTTTAATATTGCCCCGATTTCTGCTACCGGATTGCGTGCGGGAATTGTATTCGACTGTACCGATCAAACCGTAGTTAGTTGCTGGAATCCGGCGAATGGTGCCTATGTGGTTTCCGGCTTGAATCCCTCTGCTGAATACCGATTACGTGTATGGTCGCCAGCCGGACAATCCGGGACTTTTTCTGTATGTATCGAAGATGTTTGTGATGATGCAACAGCGGTCATTTCAGGAAATGCGGCAATTTGTGTCGGAGGAAGCGCACAAATTAAAGTCGATTTAACAGGCACCCCACCCTGGAATTTCACCTGGTCGAATGGATCAACCTCTCAAGCAGTAACCACTTCCACCACTCCGTATTTTTTAACGGTTAGTCCATCCGTTTCAACTAATTACTCCTTAACCGCATTCAGTACTGCTATCTGTCCGGGTTCTTTTAGTGGAACAGGTTCAGTGGCGGTATTTCCTCCGCCAACCGTTACGCTTTCACCGCTCCCAACAGTATGCTCTAATATCACCTATACCTTTACTGAAGGTAGTCCTGCCGGTGGTGTGTACAGTGGTCCAGGCGTTTTAGGGAAAACCTTTAATGGATCGCAGCTGGGAGCTGGCATTTATACCATTACTTATACCTTTGGAACAGGATCAGGATGTAGCCGCAGCGCTTCACAAAATATTGTAGTGATTGCGGCTCCTTCCATTTCTAATTTTGCGCCCACCATCGCACCGATTGGGAGCACCGTTAGTATCTATGGCAGTAATTTCCTCTCCACTTCACAGGTGCGATTTAACGGGACACTGGTTACCTCTATGAGCCTTGTTTCCTCTTCTCAATTAAATGTGATTGTACCTGCCGGTGCAACTTCCGGAACGATTACCGTAACCAATCCGAATGGCTGTTCTACTATCAGTTCTGCTAATTTCGGAGTTGGTTCAACCCCGCTGATAATCAGTCTGAATCTGAAAGTTTTCCTTCAGGGCTTCTATATCGGAGGTGGCCTCATGAATCCGGTGATAGACCCGGGCAATCCGAGTGTTTGTGATTCAATTAGGGTTGAATTAAGGCCCTCCACGGACATATCGCAATCACCATACCCCAGAATCGGACTGCTGAGCACAACCGGTCAGTTTTCGGCTACCTACACCAATACCATTGGGAACGCGAGTTACTATATCGTGGTTAAACACCGGAACAGCATTGAAACCTGGAGTAAAAATCCGGTTTATTTTCCAGTGGGTGGTATTGTGAATTATGACTTTACAGTTGCTACCCCTTAGAGGTCCAATCGGTTTTGTAAGGATTCAGGTTATTTTTCACCAAAAAAGTGGGTGGATTGGCTGTATTATGGTATGATTTTAGACTGAATTACTTGGAAAATTCGTAAATTCTCTTATCTTTGATAGGTTAGATTCATTTAGGATTTACACAATACCCAAAACACTAATTCAATGTCTGATTTTTACAGAAAATTCAAGAAAAGTCTTGTGGTCATGCTGCTCCTGGCAATTCCCGGGGTGCATGCACAAGTAAGCACCTATGCCTTCACTTCAGCATCGTCCACTTACACAGAGATAACGGGCGGAACGCTATTGGCGACAGCAACGGGTACTTCGGGAGCTGCATCACTGGATGATATAGTTTATAATTTGCCGACAGGTGCCATTCCCTTCAATTTCAATTTTGACGGTACCAACCACACCCGATGCTATGTCAGCACCAATGGTTTTATAGCTTTTGGTACTACCGCACCTGCTTCAACGGGATCTTCCACCGGATATACTCCGCTTTCTGCAGTAACCCTCTATAGTGGTGCTGTTTCCGCTTACGGAAGAAATCTGAATGCTTTCTTCTTTAGTGGAAATTCAGCGCAAACCGGTCAGCTCCGATACGAGACCATTGGTGCAGCACCGAATAGGGTATTTGTGGTTCAGTATAAAAACTTCAAAACATTTAATACCAGTGCAACCACCTTTGGGCCGGTAATTAATATGCAGATCCGATTGTCGGAGACGACAAATACTATTGAGTTAGTTTACAATTGCAGTGGTAATATCAGCGCCTCTGTTGGTCAGGTTGGATTGCGTGGGCCAAATAATAGTTTTCCTGCCAATATCAATAACCGTGTAGTAGCAAGCGGGGTGAATAACTGGACAACCTCCACGGCAGGAACAAGTAACACCTCAACCTGTGAGCTTTCAGGTACTTTATTGCCGCCTTCCGGTCATGTGTATCGTTTTCAAACTGTATCATGTCCGGCTGCTCAAACACTGCGTGCATTAAATATCACCCAAACTACAGCGCAATTAACCTGGACATCCTCAGTTGCCGGAGCCACTGCAAAAGTTGAATATGGTCCTGCAGGTTTTACACCGGGTGCTGGAACTATTGTGAATAATGCTGTTTCTCCGTTAGCTATCAGCGGACTTACTCAAAATACTGCTTATACGTTTTATGTGCAGCTAAATTGTGGAGCCAATGGTCTATCAACCAATGCTTCTGCCAACTTCTCTACGGGAACAGCCGGTGAAGATTGTGCAACAGCAACAACAATTTCTGTTGCTTCCAGTTTAGCAACCTGCAATTATACTACAATTTCATCCGGTGTTAGTGCCAATGGCCCGAATGCGTTATGCAGCGATTTAATTGGGGGTAATCCGAATGATGATCGTTGGGTAAAGTTTGTGGCACCTTCCAATGGCAAAAGACTAGTTATTACAACAACCGGTGGTACGGTCAGTGACTGGGTGATGGAAGTATGGTCGGCCTGCGGTGGCACTGCAATGAAATGCGCAGATGATGATGTCGGCTTTATGCCATTAATCACTCTTTGTCAGAATGAATACGTTGCGGGTCAGACTTATTACATACGAGCTTGGACCTACAGTAACACACTCACTGGCACGATGAATCTTTGTGTTTATGAGGATGGACAATGTTTTGTTCCGCCTGTGAATGATGAGTGCGCAGATCCAATCCGTGTTCCAGTAAATCAACCTTTTGCCTGCCCGGGAAATGCGCAAACATTCAGTACACAATTTGCTACTATCAATTCTGCCGTTGCTAGTTGTGATGGATTCGATAAGCGTGACGTGTATTTTGTGTTTAACACTGGTTCTTATTCTAACATTAATATAAATATTACTCCACAGACAGCTACTACTTTAAAAGCCCAGTTGATTTTCGAATGCGGAAACTTTGAGATTAGTTGCTGGAATCCTGCAAATGGTACTTATAGTTTTACAGGTTTTAATCCTGTGGCAGATTATATACTTCGTGTTTGGTCTGACTCTAACACAACCGGTACGTTTAATTTATGCCTGAGTGCTACCTGCTCCAATCCAACAGCAGTGATCAGCGGTTCAAGTACAATTTGTTCCGGGTCAACCGCAGCATTGAATGTTGCTATGACCGGTATCGCTCCATATACATTTGTTTATTCAAATGGGACGACCAATACTCAGGTTACTACTTCAACTGCAAATTATACCTTAAACGTAACACCAACGGCAACCACAACTTATACGCTTGTGTCGATGACCGATGCGTCCTGCGCCGGAGCGGTGAGCGGAAGCGGGTTTGTTACGGTTGTAAATCCAGTTAATGTAACACTGGCTCCATTTAATGCGATATGCAGTAATTCACCTCCGGTAATTTTAACCGAAGGATCTCCGTTTGGTGGAATATATAGCGGAGTGAACGTAAGTAATGGTGCATTTAATCCAAGCGGTGGTTCAAAAGTTATCACGTATTCTATCACCTATGCTCCTGGTTGCGTTAGAAGTGCCAATAGGATTTATACGGTCTCAACGGCGCCTTCGGTATCCTTAGCTTCACCGGGTACGGTTTGTAACACAACTCCGGCTTATCCCCTAACCGGTGGTTCTCCAACTGGAGGCGTTTACAGTGGAGTAGGAGTAGTGAATAATCAGTTTGATCCTTCCGTGTCAGGACCAGGTAACCAGGTTATCTATTACACTTTTACTGCAACCAATGGTTGTTCGGCTACTGCCAATAATCAGATTGCTGTGTTAGACTGCGGTGGTTGTGATATCTTTCCTACTGCTGATGCCGGACCTGATGTCAGTTCCTGTGGCGGCGCAGCGGTTTCTTTGACAGGTAGTATTGGCGGATCTGCAAGTTCTTTTACCTGGATCAATGGTACAGGTAACTATTCTCCTTCCAATACCGCTGCAACGATTACCTATACACCTAGTGCTGCTGAAATTTCTGCCGGATTTGCTTTGTTGGTTCTTGAAACGGATGATCCGGATGGTAGCGGTCCTTGTGTACCTGGGCTTGATACAGTTCAGATAACTATTGTTTCTACTCCAACCGTAACGCTGGCTCCCTTTACTCCGGCCTGTATTAATTCAGGCACAGTTACGCTCAGCGGGGGAAGTCCTTCCGGTGGTGTTTACTCCGGAACCAATGTATCTAATGGTCTGTTCAATACGTCCGGCGGATCTCAAACCATAACGTATACAGTAACCTTTGCTCCTGGGTGTACAGGAAGTGCCGCTCGTTTGTTTACGGTAAATCCATTACCTACCGTAACGATGGGAGCAGTAGGAACCTATTGTACTACGGATGCGCCCTTTACTCTCACACAGGGTAGTCCTTCAGGAGGCATCTATTCGGGTATTGGTGTCAGCAATAATATTTTTTCTCCATCTGTTTCCGGGGCAGGAACGCGCACCATAACCTATACATTTACTAACGCTAACGGATGTACGAACTCAGCCTCTAATAACGTAATTGTAAATATTTGTAATGTCTGTACTAATCCTGCTGTAGCTTCAGCCGGAACGGATAAAACAATCTGTTCTTCGGCCAATAGTGTTTCGATTCTGGGGTCTTTCAGCGGGTCGGCAAGTTCTGCAACCTGGTCGGGAGGAAGTGGAGGTTACGCTCCTTCTACGACGTCAATGTCATTAACCTACACGCCATCAACCAGCGAGCGAAATGCAGGATTTGCCAGACTCATTTTAACGACCAACGATCCTGACGGAACAGGACCTTGTTTGGCAGTGACCGATACCATGTTTGTTTTTATTAATGCCACACCTGCGCTTACCACCATTACAGGTAATCGTGTCATTTGTCGTCCTGCAACCGGAGTAGTATTTTCTGTGAATACTCAAAACGGAGTAAACTATGCATGGACTGTACCTTCAAATTATACTATCGTAAGCGGGCAGGGAACAAGTAGCATTACAGCTAATATTAGTTCAACTGCGGTTAGCGGAACCATATCTGTTACCGGCTCCAACACTTGTGGCAGCTCAACTCAATCGGCCGCGATCACCATCAGAACCGCTGTTCCCGGAACGGTTGGAAGTATTACCGGAACCAATACTGTTTGTCGCGGGGATAGTTTCCAATACCGTGTTGCGAGGTTATCGACCGCTGACAATTATGTTTGGTATCCGCCTGCAGGCGGCACTATTAATGGTTCATCCTTACCATTTACTACTCCTGATACAGCCGTTTGGGTTTTATTTACCAGCACCTTCACCGGAGATACCCTTAAAATCAAAGGGTCTAACTGTTTTGGTCTTAGTGCTTCTTTCAGGACATATGC
>Ga0315906_10011752_pt1 | contig 10185 bp, 8 predicted proteins | sample LakEriMetagenome_4_FD_203526 | JGI IMG/M metagenome (GOLD analysis project Ga0315906, IMG submission 203526) | Freshwater fungal communities from buoy surface, Lake Erie, Ohio, United States - Buoy 2 MA122 | ecosystem: Environmental > Aquatic > Freshwater > Lake > Lake biofilm | place: USA: Lake...
ACGGGGCCGAACGACAGGGTGAAGAACGCGCCGATCGCCGCCAGCAAGCCCAGCACCACCGCCACGCGCCACGTGTAGGGAAGACGTCGTCCCAGCAGCAGTGCCACCAGCAGGCCGTAGGCGACGACATCGACGATCACCGCCGTTGCGGCGCCTTCCCGGAGGCCGAAGACGACGGCGGTCGTGACCGGGACGAGGAGCAGGACTGTCAGGGAGAGCAGCGCGCCACCCAGAATGCGATGCCGCCACCGTTCGATGGGACTGCCCTCGCAGGGGGCAGCCCAATCGATCAGGCGAAGGAAACGCGGTATCGGTTGGCTCGATTCGGCCATGACGTCCGTGCCGTTGCTCACCGCGCCAGACACACCATCGGAGCTCTCACGGCATAGAGGCACGTACGAGGGTGCATTGGGAGTGGAGGCGGGAGGGAAGGGGCGGGAGCCGATGCAACGTACTTCCTGCGGGCGGCTTCGCAGCGGCGGAGCCTGTGTCACGTGGAGTGCCAGTGATCACCACCAGAGGGACGAGCCCCGCGTGTCTCCGTCACCGTCTGTCTGCGACCGCATCGTGCGACCACCACGAAGAGTGCATCGGCAATGATTGCTAGCGCAACTCATGGAGCCGCGCGCGTGGCTGGCCCGTCAGCGGCAACTCAGGCGGTCACCTCTTCGGGTGAGGTGCGATAGGGCCGGTATGCACACGTTTGGAGGTCCCGTCGAATCGGCGGTCAACCGCTCTCCTCCACGTCTGCCTCGCCATGCTTCGTCGTGCCTCCCTCGCCCTGTTTGCTCTCGCCGCCGTTGCCGGCTCCGCCGCGGCGTCCTCCATGGCACCCCTTCGACCCGATCGGGATCCCTCCCCGGTATTCGTAAGCTCGTGTGCCGTCATGTTCGGTGTGCGCTCGGCGGGCTCGTCGACGACCCGCGCGGGATTCATGGGCGGTGGCACCGGGTTCATGGAGCGCGAGGACAAGAGCATCTTCCGCATCTTCAACCTCACCGGGTACGACAGCACCGGGTTCCAGCGGATCGCCGACCGGCTGTGCGGAGATGTACCCGCCGAGCTCACGGCGGCCGGCTATCAGGTGCGCACCGACAGTGCCACGACGCATTTCATCTGGGCCGATCGCGACAGTGCCGGTCAGACCAGTCCGCAGGATCAGAAGCTCGCGCAGACCCGCTACATGGTGTATGCCCGGACCGGCGCACCGATTCTCGATCCGTGGATCGTGGGCGGCATGAAGGGCCCGAAACTCCAGGACTGGGAGACGACCGTGGCGCGCCAATACGGGCTGCGCCCGGTCCGCGTGCTCTACTTCGTGGACTTCGCCACCATCGAAGCGGCGAAGGGGAAACGCTTCATCGGGCTGAACGTGGCGGAGGTCTCCTCCACGCTGCAGGTCACCGTGGGGGCCAGCGTGTCGTCGTACGACGCCTCGAGCGCGAAGTGCGGCCGCGGTGCCCCGTTCGGCAAGCACAAGGCCCGCGAGTTCTGCAGCATGCGTGGTAACTCGGCTTTTCAGCAGGGACAGTATCAGCTGCCCGACGACGACGAGCGAGCGTTCCGCGACCCGGTCGTGTCGGTCGACGAGGTGACCAGTGGTGCGCAGCGGTTCGTTGACGGGCTTTCAGGGGTCCTGCCGCGGCGCAACAAGACGGTGTCCGACACGAAGGAGTTCAACGTGACGGTGGACATGTCCCGCTACGAAGCGCGCGTGATCGAAGGTGCCGCTGGCGTGCTCGCCAAGGTGATGGCGGCGATCGACGACCCGAGCAAGCGGAAGAGCGAGAAGCGCTGAGGCCGTTCAGTCGATCGGAATGTGCTTGTCGTGCCCGAGCACCGTTTCCGCGCGCCGTGACCGGAAGATCGGGAAGAACATCTGGTGGTACCACCGTTCGGGACCGTGGCGCTGGTCGTCCTTGAGGCCGTACGCCGGCGGATACTGGCGCGTGATACGCGCCGTGCCGAAGAGCACGTCCCAGAGGAAGAGCAGGTTGCCGTAGTTGCCCATGTAGTGACCGATGCCGTCGTCCTGCGTGAGGGCATGGTGTGCGAAATGCGTGGCCGGTGTGGAGATGGTGCGCTCGAGCACCCACGCCAGCGGCCGCAGCACGCGATGGCGATAGAGCCACTGATCCCAGCGCACCGCGGAGTGCGCACCGATGATCACCGCCAGCTTCACCACGCTGTAGCCGACGAACACCCAGCCGAAGCCGAGGTAGAGCAGCGCGCCGCTGAACCAGAGTCCCGGCATGAGGGCATAGTAGAACGCATTGTTGCGATACACCACGCGCACGCTCATGTATGCCGCCGAGTGATGGGCCCGGTGCAGCGGCCACATCACGGAGGTGTGCGACAAGCGGTGCCACCAGTACTGCGTGAGATCGTCGGCGAGCAGCAGCACCAGTACCATCTGCCACCACGGCCAATCAGCCCAGGCGTCGCGCATGTCGGGGAAGAGCCACGCGCAGAGTGCCTTGGAGGCGGCGAAGACGCTCCCCGAGATGACCGGGAAGGTCACGCCGACCGCCACATCGAGGCGGTTGTCCTCGGCTGAGGCGGTGGAAGGAAAGAAGTGCCCCATCAACAACTCCGCGCCGGCGAAGAGCGCGAAGATCACGGTGACGGCGAGCAGTTGGGCGTTCTGGAGGTCGAGCGGCATTGGAGCGCTAGGGTATGCGGGTGTGCAGCATGACGTATGGTAGTACCCGAACCGCGTCGCGGCGAACCCGGCCCGCAGGTGGTAAGCTTGGGACGTCCGCTGGGATGTCGGCGGCTTCACATCCACCAGATTGCCCGCCATGCCGATCCTGCGCCGTGTGCTCCCCATAGCCGTACTGCTGCTGCTGGCGGCGGTACGTCCAGCCACCGACGCGCCCATGACGCCGCAGGCATCGACGGCGGCGTCAGCGGCTCCGGGCGTTCCGGTGGCGCCGGATCGCCCGAACATGGTCTTCGTGCTGCTCGACGATGCGCGCTACGACGATCTCATCGATCATCCGTTCGCCGAGCTGCCGCATCTCAAGCGGCTCGTAAAAGAAGGCGCGAGCTTCACGAACTTTCATACGTCGGCCCCACTGTGTTCGCCGAGTCGTGCGGTGTTCATGACAGGGCAGTATCCGTATCGCCATGGCATCGTGGACAACGGTGAGCGCGCCGAGCAGAGTCACCGCATCGTCACGTTCCCAAAGCTGCTGCACGATGCCGGCTATCGCACGGGCTTTTTCGGCAAGTGGCACATGGGGCACGCCGACGATTCGCCGCGACCGGGCTTCGACCGCTGGGTGAGCTTCGTGGGGCAGGGGGTGTACTTCGACCCCGATCTCAACATCGACGGCAAGCCGGCCAAGGCGCGCGGCTACATGACCGAGATTCTCACGGAACACGCGGTGTCGTTCATCTCGTCGGTGCCGGACACGCAGCCGTTTCTGGTGGTCATGGCGCAGAAGGCGGTGCACCCGGAGATCTATCCCAACTTCGTGCGCTCGTTTCCGCCGGCGCCGCGCGATGCGCATCAGTATCACGATGCGGCCATTCCGCGCGGCCCGAGCTGGCGCGCGCCGCTCACCGGCAAGCCGGCGCTGCAGCGGCCGTACGATGTGTCCGATCCGCGCAGTCCTGCGGGTGGCCTGCCGGACTCGGTGGTACTCGACCGGCTTCGCATGTTGAGCGCCATCGATCGCAGCCTGGGAGAATTGATCGAAACGCTCGAACGCCGTGGTCTGCGCGACCGCACGGTGATCGTGGTGACGAGTGATCAGGGGTTCTTCTACGGCGAATTCGGCCTCGCGCAGGAACGGCGGCTCGCGTACGAGCCCAGCATCCACATTCCGTTCATCGTGCGCTATCCGCGGCTGGCGAAGCCGGGCTCGCAGCCGCGCACGCTGGCGAGCAATGTGGATGTGGCGCCCACGCTCCTCGCGCTCGGCGGCGTGAAGGCACCCGCGTCCATGGACGGCCGCTCGTTGCTGCCGGCCCTCGCCGCCGATGCGGCACAGGTGCGCGACGAGCTGCTCGTCGAGTACTACTCCGACACCGAGTTTCCGCGCGTGAAGGGGATGGGATACAAGGCGGTGCGCACCACTCGCTACAAGTACATCCGGTACGACGAACTGCGGGGCATGGACGAGGTGTATGATCTCGTGAAGGATCCGCACGAGCTCGACAACCTGTATCCCGACCGGGTGCCGGCCGGGGTGATGGCCGATCTCACGGCGCGGCTGGGCAGGTTGCTGTCCGCACGCTGAGACCAAGACCATGGGGGCGGGCGACCTCAATTTGAATGCCACCACGGGACCGCGTTCATGATCACAGGTGCCCGCGACCATATTCCGCGTTGCCGTGCGTTACGTCGGCACTGACGCTCACCCACCCTCCCACCCGTCCCCAATGCTCGACGCCCTCCGCCGACTCGTCCGCGACAGCGTGCAAGGTTCCGTTCCGGCCCATGCGCCGGTGCACGCGCACGACGTGCGCGTGGCCGCCTGTGCCCTATTGCTCGAGCTGGCGAACAGCGACGGCGAGTTCAGCGACGCGGAGCGGGTGCGCATTCGCGACATCCTGCAGCGTCACTTCGGCGTAGACGGCGACGGGGCCGATGCATTGATGCAGGAAGCCGCCAGTGCCGCCCGTGACGCAGTAGACGATTTCGTCTTCACCCGACAGGTGGTGCGCGAGTACGACCTGCCGCAGCGCATGGTACTGGCGGAGCTCATGTGGCAGGTGGTGCTCACCGACGGCGTGCTGGCCGAGCGGGAGAGCTACCTCATGCGAAAGCTGGCGAACCTGTTGCAGCTCGAGCCCGCCTTCCTGTCGGAAGCGCGCAAGAAGACGGAGAGCGCTCAGCGCGAGCCGTAACGCTCGCGGAGCACTCGGAACGCGTCCTCGAGTTCGGCCGGCGACGACGCTGGAGCGCCCGGGCCAATGAGTCGTTCGGCTGCGGCGATGCGTGTGCCTTCGATGGGATGTGTGGAGACCCACTCGAGGTAGGCCGGTACGTTCCCCGACTGCTCACGCAAGCGCGCGAAGAAGCGGATCATGCCCCGCGGGTCGACGCCGGCGCGCGTGGTGTACTCGATGCCCGCCGAATCGGCCTCGAGCTCGTCGGTGCGGCTGAACTTGGCCGTGAGCACGTTCGCGCCCACGTTGATGGCCACCTGCGACAGGCCACCGTCGCAGAGCCCGGAGAACATGCACACCACCGTGATGGCGGCGGAGAGGCCCTGCTGCTTGCGCGCCTGCTCGGCGCCGTGCGACAGCCGGGCGTGCGCCACTTCGTGGCCCAGCACACCAGCCAGCTCCGACACATCATGGGCGTTGCGCAGCAGGCCAGTGTGCACGTACACGAAGCCACCGGGGAGGGCGAATGCATTCACGGTGGAGTCGCGCACGATGCGGAACTGGTACGGGTGTGCCACGTCGCCGCTGGCGTCGACGAGCGCATGGCCGATGGTGGCCAATGCCTGCTCGCCCTCGGCGTCACGTACCACCTCGACGCGACGCTCGATCTCGGCGGCGGCTTCGGCGCCAAGCCGGCGCTCCTCGGCGGCGTCCATGGAACACGCCGTGAATAGCACAGCAGCGCCCGCGATGGCGAGTGCATGGCGGACGCGGGTACCGTTCGGCCGTGGAGCGGGCATTCGATTCATGAGTGAAGACATGTCTGAACGGTCAATACCGTTTCGCCGCTCAAAGGTTTCGCAGATACTGCGTCGGGTCGGCCAGAAAATCATGCACGCTGCGCCTCGGTCGGTGCCGAATAGCGCACGGTGGTCAGCGGCGGCAGGAGCGTGGCCTCCGAAGACGCAGCGGTGGCGGATCGACGACGGGCAGGCGACATGCTGTAGAATATGACGGAGCAACCGCCGCCCCCGAATCCGGTTCAAAGGGTCATGTCATTCATGTCTGCCATCCGCCTCGCCGCCGCCGTGGCACTCGGCGCGTCCGTCACCGCGACGGTGCCGGCGCACAGCCAGCCCGCGATCAGCCAAGCACCGCTCCCGGACTCGGTGCTGTTCCGGCGCGTCGATTCCCTCGTGGCCGCCAACCCCGGGTTCTCCGGGGTGGTCGCGATCGGGCGCGGCGGAGCCGTCGTACATCTCGCTACTGCGGGAGCGGTGACTCCCGGTGGCGCGCGTCCCACCGCTGAAACGGCATTCAATCTCGGGTCGATCAACAAGCTGTTCACGCAGATCGTCGTGCGACAGCTGGCAGCAGAGCAGGGGTGGTCGCTCGACACCACGCTCGCGGGAGTGTGGCCGGACTATCCCAATCGCGACGTCGCTCGAACGGTGACGATTCGGCAGCTGCTTACCCACCGGGGTGGTGTGCAGGGCAACATCTTCGCCGGCGACTCGATCACGCGCGGTCGCCTGCTGTCGCTGCGCGACTTCCTGCCATTGTTCGTGAACGAACCACTGCAGTTCGCCCCCGGTTCGCGCGATGCGTACTCCAACGCCGGCTATGTGCTGCTGGGCTTGCTCATCGAACAACGCACGGGGCGTTCGTACTTCGAGGTGGTGGCCGAGCGGGTGTATCGGCCCAGTGGCATGACGCGTACCGCCCATTGGCGTCGTGATTCGTTGCCGGCATTCGCGGCGGAGGGGCGGACGGCGCGCCGCGAGGATGGTACCGCCACCGGCCAGCCCACGAGCAATCTCTCGACGCTCCCCGGGCGCGGTTCGTCGGCCGGTGGCGGGTATGCCTCGGCGGCTGATCTCGTGCGCTTCCTGCAGGCGCTGCGCGAGCGCCGCCTGCCGCAGGCACCGCCGCCGGGGGTGGGGGTAGCCGGCGGCAGCCCGGGGGTGAACGCGATCATCGAGGGGGACCTGCCCGGCGGTCGCGACGTGATCGTGCTGGCCAACGTGGACCCGCCGATGGCGGAGCGACTGGCCTCGGCCATTCGACGGATGTTGGGCGCGACCGACTGAGCCAACGGCCACCCGCGCCAACTCTATCCGGGACCACGGACGGATGCGAACATTGCGCATCCCTCTCACAGGTCTCCTGCATGTCAGTCGCGAAAGTACGGGCGCGCGCCGCGTGCCTCCTGCTGTTGGCGTCCGCCTCGCTCGGTGCTTCACACCGAGTCGAGGCCCAGGACGCCGCCCATTACCAAACGGACTTCACGCGCGATGAATTCGCGGCCCGCCGCGCCCGCGTGTACGACGCGATCGGCCGTGACGGCATCGCGGTGGTGCAGGGCGCGACGGGTGTCCCGGGGTTCAGTGTCTTCCGGCAGGCGAACGAGTTCTACTATCTGTGTGGGGTGGAGTCGGCGCACGGCTATCTGCTGCTCAACGGCCGCGCGCGAACGACCACGCTGTACCTGCCGCATCGCGACGCGGCGCGCGAGCGGAGCGAAGGCAAGATGCTGGCCGCCGAGGACAGTGTGCTGCTGAAGCAGCTCACGGGGGTCGATGCGGTGCGGCCGCTGGAGCAAATGGCGCAGGATCTGACGGGTGCCGATCTGCTGCGCCCCCCGGCGATGGTGCTGCATACGCCATTGGCACCGATGGAAACCGGTAACGACAGCCGCGATGAGCTGCTGGCGGCCCAGGCGCGTGCCGCGAGCGATCCGTGGGACGGGCGACCATCGCGCGAAGCGCACTTCGTGCAGCTCGTGCAGCAGCGCTTTCCGCAGCTCACGGTGCGGGACCTGTCCCCCACGCTCGACGCGATGCGCACCATCAAGAGTCCCGCGGAGATTGCGGTGATTCGCCGGGCCACGCAGCTCGCCGGTCTGGGGATCATGGAGGCCATGCGTTCGACCGCATCGGGGGTATACGAGTATCAGCTCGACGCCGCAGCCAAGTACGTGTACTACCTGAACGGTGCGCGTGGTGATGGCTACGCGTCGATCATCGGCGGCGGCACCAACGCGTTCATGGGGCACTACTTCCGCAAGGCCGATGCTTTGCGCGACGGCGATCTGGTGCTCATGGACTACGCGCCCGACGTGCGCTACTACACCAGCGACGTCACGCGCATCTGGCCGGTGAACGGCACCTTCACGCCGGCGCAGAAAGCGCTGTACGACTACATCGTCGCGTATCGCGACGCTCTGTTTCGCTACATCAAGCCGGGGGTCACGTCGGACGAGGTGCTCGATCGTGCCGCCGCCGACATGCGGCAGTATCTCGTGGGCAAAACGTTCGCCTCCCCCGCACACAAGAAAGCCGTGGAAGCGGGGCTCGTGTTCCGCGGCCACTTCCAGCATCCGGTGGGAATGGCGGTGCACGATGTGGGGCGCGTGCGTGGTGTGCCGCTGCAGGCCGGGATGGTGTTCACGATCGACCCGATGATCTGGATCCCCGAAGAGCGGTTGTACATCCGCATCGAAGACGTTGCCCTGGTCACCGCCGATGGGGTGGAGAATCTCAGCGGCTTCGTGCCGAGCAGTATCGCGGATGTGCAGCGCACGATCGCCGAGCCGGGCCTGGTACAACAGCACCCGCCGGTGCCACCCACGGGTATGGGAGGAGCGCGTAAATGATGCTGTTCACCGGCGTTGTCAGTCGTCTCGCGATGCTGGCGGCCTTCGTGCTGCCACCGTCGATGCGGGACACCTATCCCAAGAATCCCGGTATCGACGCGCTGAACTATGCGTTCCGCCTCGAACTCAGCGACAGCACCAACGCGTTGCGCGGCGAGATGACGATGGAGTTACGCTTCGTTTCGCCGGAGGTACGCGCGGTGCGTCTCGACCTCGCCAATGCGACGAGCGCACGCGAGGGTAAGGGCATGAAGGTGTCCGCCGTGCTGCTCAACGGTGCAGCGGTATCGTTCACGCACGAGAACGACGAGCTACGCATTCCGCTTACCACGCCACCGGTCGCGCAGCAGCGCGCGACGATCACCGTTCGCTATGCCGGCACGGCGGCGACCGGATTGCAAGTGGGGAAGAACCGGCATGGTGATCGCACCTTCTTCAGCGACAACTGGCCGGACAAGGGACGGCACTGGCTCCCCACCATCGACCATCCGTACGACAAGGCCACCAGCGAGTTCATCGTGACAGCGCCCAGTCACTATCAGGTGGTATCGAACGGCGTGCAGGTGGAGGCGACGGATCTCCCGGGGAACCGCCGACTCACCCATTGGAAGAACTCGGTACCGATCGCCCCATGGTTGTATGTGCTCGGGGTCGCGCGGTTTGCCACGCAGCAGGTGGACACCTTCGAGGGCAAGGCGATCGAAACGTGGGTGTACCCGCAGGATCGCGACGCCGGGTTTCGCGATTTCGCCACGCCCACCAAGCAGGTGCTGGCCTTCTACAGCGACTATGTGGGGCCCTTCGCGTACGAGCGGCTGGCCAACATTCAGGCGAGCAGCGTGAGCGGCGGCATGGAAGCCGCCTCGGCCATTCTGTACAACGAAAAGTCGGTTACGGGCACGCGCGAGGTGCGCTGGCGCAACGTGGTGATTCACGAGGTCGCGCATCAGTGGTTCGGCAACGCCGTCACGGAGGCCGACTGGGACGACGTGTGGCTGAGCGAGGGATTTGCGACCTACTTCACCCTGCTCTTCATCGAGCACGCCTACGGACGCGATGAATTCGTGCGTGGGCTCGAGGCGAGCCGTCGCACGGTGCTCTCCTTCGCAGCCCAGCATCCCGGCTACACGATCATCCATCGCAACCTCGCCCGTATGGAGGATGTGACGAGCTCGCACACGTATCAGAAGGGAAGCTGGACGCTGCATATGCTGCGGGGAATCGTGGGTGACGAAGCCTTCCAGCGTGGCATCCGCAGCTACTACCAGCGCCACTTCAACGCCAACGCCACCACGGCCGATTTCCGGCGCGCGATGGAAGAGGCGTCGGGGCGCGATCTCGGGTGGTTCTTCCAGCAGTGGCTCTACGAGCCCGGCAACCTCCAGATTGCCGGGCGCTGGCGATACGATGCGAAGGCCGCGCAGGTGGAGATCACCCTCGATCAGGTACAGACGGACGGCCATCTGTTCACGATGCCGATTGAGATCGCGGTGCATGCGGCGGGGCAAGCCGTGCCGACCATCCATCGCCTCGACCTCAAGGCGAAATCGCAAACATTTTCCATTCCAGCATCGGCGGAACCCGCGGATGTCCGTCTGGACCCGAACCATTGGGTGCTCATGGAGTCTTCCTTCACCAAGGTGCGGCGCTGATCGCGTTCATCCCCGCGCCGCTGGAGAGTGAGCGCCCCA
>Ga0315906_10011755_pt1 | contig 10185 bp, 8 predicted proteins | sample LakEriMetagenome_4_FD_203526 | JGI IMG/M metagenome (GOLD analysis project Ga0315906, IMG submission 203526) | Freshwater fungal communities from buoy surface, Lake Erie, Ohio, United States - Buoy 2 MA122 | ecosystem: Environmental > Aquatic > Freshwater > Lake > Lake biofilm | place: USA: Lake...
TAGTATGACCAATGTGGTCGGGCTCCCGCTCTCGCTTGTCCATACGATGTTGACTGCTCATGGCACTGTGCCCGCCCGCACACCACAACAAGCCTATGCGTGGTGGCGTGCAAAACTACCCTTCGATGTATTGCCAGAGGCCAGCGAGATATGAATCTACCGCCAAATGCGCGTGTTGTGATTATTGCAAACAAACATGCTGGTCAAGCACATCGATTGGCGTTGGCACTCACCCATGCGATGAAGGTTTGGCACGCACAGGGGTGGCAGGTTGATCACTGGCTGGTGACACATCCTGGACACGCTGAAACATTGGCACGTCAGGCGGTTACACAACGCTATGATCTGGTTGTGGCTGCTGGTGGTGATGGTACTGTCAACGAGGTTGCGAATGGCTTGGTGGGGAGTGATGTGGTGCTTGCACCACTTCCCGTCGGCACCGTGAATGTATGGGCCCGTGAAGCAGGCTTTTCCATGGATCCGCGTGAAGCCACCCAACAAATTGGGGTGGGTATAATCGGTCGCATGGATGTCGGCATTCTCGATGGGCAACGTCATTTTATGCTCATGTCCGGGGTAGGGTTTGATGCGGATGTGGTCAAACACCTCTACGCACACGACAAAAAGCGCTTCGGCGTGTTTGCCTACATCTGGCGTATTTTGGCGGTGGTGTGGGCGTTCCGTGGTGTGGATGTCACAATCCAACTCGATGACGAAGAGTTGCATGTGCGCGCATTGATGATGGTCGTTGGCAACACACCGTGGTATGCTAGTTTTATTCCGTTTACGCCCAAGGCGGCCATCGATGATGGGATGTTGGATATTTGTCTTATTTCTGGTGATACGATGGTGCATGGGCCATGGAAATTCATCGGGTTGTATCTTAAACTCTATTTCGGCTGGCAGGATGAGAGTATTATTTACCGTCGTGTCAAGCGGATTAGTATCCAAGGTGGGGCGTTGCCTGTACAAATCGATGGTGATTATGTGGGCATGACTCCAAGTGAAATGACGGTGCGTGCACATGCGTTGCGTGTTTTGGTAACGCCGAATGCAGCTGAACGTCTCTTCACCACATTGAGTTAATCTGGAGTAATCATGATGCGATTTCGGTTTTTGAGTGCAGTGGTAAGTGCGATTGTGTTGCTGAGTGCGTGTGGTGCAACACCTACTACGCCAACACAAGTCCAACAGGTGAGTGATACGTCACGCGAGCCCGCTGTGATTGCAACTCCCAATTTGCCGGGGCGCTTGCTGTTGGCCAAAGCAGGTGATTTGTGGATGTGGCAAAACGGGAACTTGCAACAAATCACGCAAAGTGGCAATGCGTGGCAACCGGCGTTTTCACGCGATGGTACACGCATCGTCTTTGTGCGTCGTGTTGAAAGTGCCAGCGATATCATGCTCACATCTGCCAGCGGTGGTGAAGCCATTCAACTGACCAATAATGCGTCCAATCACCCACTCCATAGCTTTGAGCGTATCTATGACTCTACATGGGCCATGTATCCATCATTTGCTCCAGATGGCAATCGTATCGTCTATGCATCTCAATACGGTCCCCCCGAAGGTGACCCAGCCTCTGAATACCGCATGATCATGTACTTCATGGAAGCACGAGCTGGGGCTACCCGCGAAGATGCATATGCTGATGGCTCGGGAAATGTGGGGCATGCGATTTTTGATGTGGATGGCGATGGCGTCTATTTTGCATTTGCACCAGCAGGACAGAACGGCGCTCCACGTATCATGCGTTACCAACGGAGCACAGGGCGGTTGACAATCCCTGCGGGCATGCCCGATCAAACCTATGATCCTGCGCTCAGTCCCAACGGTCAAACGCTCTATTTCGCCAAACGGACAGCCACCGGCACGGATATTTTTGCACTGCCGGTCAGTGGTGGTACTGCAACGCCAATGACCAATCTGAATTCTGCACGTGCACCTGCTATTTCGCCGGATGGGGAGTGGTTGGTGTTTCTGGCTGTGCCTGCGGGTTCATCTGGGTTTGAGATGTACGCACAAAAACTGACCAATGGGCAACCAGACGGTGATGCAGTTCAGATGACACGTGATCAGCTTTTTGACGCTGATTCGGGTATTTCGTGGGGTAACTAGTTGTGCACATCGTGCATGTGGTGCAACTCTATCATCCGGTTGCAAGTGGCTCGGTGCGCTATTTCAGCGAGCTCGGCAAGCGCCTCGCAGCCGCTGGACATCGTGTCACTGTACTGACGACCACAGCCCACGACCTCGAATCACTTTGGCAATCGGGCAAACGTACGTTGCCTGCTGGGTTTTCGCAACACGAAGGCTGTAGTGTGTGGCGCTTTGACATAAGGCGTATGACCGATTGGGCGCTCTTTTACCCGCTGTTCCGCCGGGTGCTGTGTGAAATCGGGCGTCTGCCGCTCCCGGTTGACTGGCTCCGTCGGATTGCGGCGTTGACCCCCACTGCACCAGAAATGGTGGCATGGGTGCTTGCGCATGTCGATGAAATTGATGTCATCCATGTGACTAATGTGACACTCGATGGCTTGGTGCATCCAATCATGCAACTGGCACACACGTACCGGATTCCGGTATTGTGTACGCCATTTGTGCATCTCGGCGAAATCAATGATCGCGCCTTTGTGCGCTATTACAGCATGCCACAACAACTCGATATTCTGCAACGCAGTAGCCACGTCTTTACCATGACTGACCGTGAGGCCACGTTTTTGCGCCAGCACGGTGTGACGTCGCCATTGCACACGGTTGGGGCTGGTGTCACCCCTAGTGACGTGACAGGTGGTGATGGTGCGGCCTTTCGTGCGCGCCATCATATCAGCGGTACACTGTGTTTGCAGGTTGGGGCGATGGCACGTGACAAGGGCACCACAACTACGGTTGCCGCCATGCAGCGACTGTGGGCGGATGGTGTCGATATCACGCTCGTATTGATTGGTGCACCACTTGCACACTTTACTGCCTTCTTAGAAAGTCTCTCTGACGCTGATCGTGCCCGTATGCGCGTGCTTGCATATGCGAGCGACGATGAACGCCGTGATGCCTATGCTGCCGCTGATGTCTTTGTTTTGCCGTCACGCACTGATTCTTTTGGCATCGTCTTTCTAGAAGCATGGTGCAATCTGGTGCCAGTGATTGGTGCTGATGCAGGTGGCATACCAGATGTGGTCCAGCACGAAACAAATGGACTGCTTGTGCCATTTGCCGATGATGTTGCACTTGCTAGTGCCATCACCCGCTTGCGTACAAATCCCACATTGGCACATGCATTGGCGCGCCGTGGTTATGATGCAGTGCATGCACACGATACATGGGAGCATGTCTTTGATCGTGTCAATATTATCTACGACCAGGTAGTACCGCGTCATGCGGATTGATTTTCATCAGCATTATCTGCCACAGCCACTCACGCTCGCCGATGAAGCAGCGCAACAATGGCTACATCTAGGGTCACGTGTGCAGGATTATGCGGATACCGACGCAATAATTGCAGCGCTCGATGCAGCACAGTTGGATGTGGCCGTCTTGCAAGGTGAGTATTACGTGCACCAGCACAACTGTGTGGCACGTAATCGGGTTGTGCAGGCGGTTTGTGCACGTCATCCGCACCGCCTCAAAGCTTTTGCAGTGGTACAACCACGCCACCCTAGTGCATGCGATGAAATCGCGCGCTGTCGCGATGCTGGGATGTGGGGCGTGGGCGAGTTAAACCCGGCCATCCAACAATTCTCGGTGCGCGATCCTGCAGTGCAACGGGTCTTTGCCTACTGCGAACGTCATGCCATCCCCGTGCTCATGCACGTCAATGAACCAGTGGGTCGGGGATATCCGGGCAAAATCCCCACCCCATTGACGACATACTACGAGCTAGCAGCCTGCTATCCCGAGCTTACATTGATTTTGGCGCATTGGGGTGGTGGACTCCTCTGGTACGAAACGATGCCAGCTGTGCGTGCCGTGTTGCGAAACGTCTACTACGACACGGCTGCAAGCCCACTCATCTTTCCTGATACCCAGACTATGGCACAGATGGCACGACTGTCAGCCCCGCACAAGATCATCTTTGGCAGTGATTTTCCAATACGACATGTGGTGGGGCAGCCTGCAACTATTGCGCCATTTGCCACACAACTGGCAGCGGCTGTCGATGATACGGCTCTCCACCATGCATGGTTTGGTGCGACAGCGTTACAGCTCATCAACCGCCAGCCACCACACACGAGTGCGCTAACCACGCCACCGCCTATGCTAATTACCGCACAAACAGGTGTGGTCGTGTTGGTTGCACAGTATCCGGAGACACACGCCGTGCTGATGTCGTATGGGATTGTGGTGGACGAACATACTCCGTGGTGGCAAACGCTTGCGACGGCTGCAGCCACAGCAGGTATTTCACCAGCGCAGTTCACGCACCTCATTACCGCCATTCGCGAGATTACGGCCCACGCGCACCCAGAATGACAGATGCACCAGGGAGAATCCAATCACCAGTGCTGGGAATACTACCAATGACCTGGTTGGGTTGATACAGATCAAAGACATCGGGGATGCGGTCTTGTGATTGCAGGTCGACATAAATTTGGGTTTGTGTGACACCCAGTGCAAGCAATGTGTCCACTGCGACTTGGGCATCTAACCCGCGAATATCTGGCATGCGGATGGCACCTTCAACCGGTGGACCAAAGCGGGCAAGCATTTCTGGTGTACACACTGCAATACTACCTGCATTGGCTGGGATAATCTTTGGTTGCAACTCTCCCGTGACTACTGGTGCTTCCCATTGATAGAGCGCATTGATATTTGGTTCTGCAAATGGCAGAATCCATGCAAAGCCATCAACACGGCGTTCTGGTGGAACAAAGGTGGTTTCGTTGGGCAAACACACCGTCTGGCTGAGTACTGCTGAGTCGGTAATGACGCCAGATAGGGGTAGTGTGTCAGTAATCATGACCACGCTCACCGGTTGGAGGAGTCCTGCACATGGATCTAACCCAAGTTCGGGGGATGGTAGTGTGGTCGGGTCTTGGTTGGTACCAGGAGGCGGTGCAATCGGTGACGGAATCATCGTGCGGGTAAATAACTCGGTGGTGCGGTTATTAAAAGCACCAGGCAACGCACAGATGGGCAGTTCTTGTACCCCTTTTGGTCGGGTAAACTCAAGCGGTAGCGTGCCATTAAACGGCTCTGCGAGCAACGCATTCAGACGTGCATCTGCAAAGATGAATTCCATCGTATTGCGCCAGATGATGCCGCCACCGGTCAAACTTTCGACTTTCTGTGTGGGTTCGTTGTTGTTATTCCCTGTCCAGACGCCGACGGTCACATACGGGGTGTAGCCGAGTGCCCAGGCATCACGCCAGTCGTTGGAAGTTCCCGTTTTGACTGCCGTAGTGCGCGATAGTTTGAGTTTCGAATTGGTTCCCCAGATGGCTGCACGTGCATTATCATCGCTCATCATGTCTTGCATGATGGCAACCAGTTCTGGATTAATCACCGGTTGCACGTCTGGCTTTTTGTACTGAGCAATCATACGTCCATTGTTGTCTACCACTTTGAGGATGGCGACAGGTGGGTAGTAGCGGCCGTTGCTTGCTAATGTGTTGTAGGCAGTGGTCAGATCGAGTGGTGATACTTCACCACCACCAAGGGTAAGTGCCAGCCCGTAGAAGCCTTCGCCGCGTTTGAGCGAGGTAATTCCAGCGCGTTGGAGCAAATTAATCGTGTTGCTGATTCCCGCATATTTGAGCGCCATAATTGATGGCATGTTGAGTGAGTTGGCCACGGCTTGCCGCATACGCAATGGACCGTTCCACTTGCCATTGTAGTTGGTGGGTTCGTATCGTTCATCACCGATGATGGGGAAGGTGGTTTTTACATCCCACAATATGGTTGCAGGCGTCATGCCCTGTTCCATCGCAGATATATACGTAAATGGTTTGAGTGCCGACCCTGGTTGGCGTAAGTTGGTGGTGACATTGACTTGTCCATCCAGGACGTTGCCTTCGAATGCAGGGTTGGTGGTTGCAACCGTCCTGTTGTAATTGACACTCCCCACCATACTCAAAATTTGCCCGGTATTGGGTTGCATGACCACTGCTGCCGCATTATGAATATTGCGTTCTTGCAACTCTTCGATGCGTTCAGTGGCAAACTTTTGCACGTTTTGTTGTAATTCGAGATCAATAGTGGTGTATATCGAATACCCGAGCGTTGCAAACTGTGGACCGTATTCATTTTCAAGCAGATTGCGTACATAAAAGACGAAATGGGGTGCATTAATCGGGACTTCTTGTCCGGCAAAGACCAAATCCTCGGCCGCGGCTGCGACTGCTTCTGCTTCAGATACATCACCGTTTTCTACCATTTGTCTGAGCACTGCAATCTGTCGCCATTTGGTCAGTGACACGTTGTCGCCTAGTTGGTAGTCGGCACGAAGCCACTCTTGCCCGAGCGTGATACCAGGAATGGTGTTATTGGACGTATACAAATAGGGGTCATATACCGAGGGCAGCTGCGGCATGCCGGCGAGAAGTGCTGCTTGTGACAGCGTCAATTTGGCTGCAGTTGTTTTGAAATACGTGTTTGAAGCAGCTTCGATGCCGTATGCCAGATTGCCGTAGTAGATTTCATTGAGATAGAGTTCGAGGATTTGGGCCTTGGAGTATTGTCGTGACAACTCTTGTGCCAACACCAATTCGAGCACTTTGCGCCGCACGCGACTTTCGAGGTCAAAGGCCCGCTCTTGCTCGGTTAACACGACTTGTTTGATAACTTGTTGTGATATCGTGGATCCGCCACCAACGACTGACCCCGCTGATACGCTACGTACTGCAGCTCGCGCAATACCAATCCAGTCGACGCCCGGATTGGTAAAAAACGTTTTGTCTTCGATGGAAATAGTTCCCGATATCAGGTACTTTGAAATATTTGGTAACGTGACTTTGGTGCGTCTGCCAGTACCAAAAAACTCGTATAGTACTTTGCCATTGCGGTCGTAGAGACGACTCGTCTCAAAGCTGGTACGATTTTTGATGCTCTCAAGTCGTGGTATCAACTCAGCAGTCAGTGACGTGTAGACCCCAAAGACGATGGCAACACTTACTACAAAAATGAGTACAATAGAAGACACGCATCCAAGCAAGAGACGCGGTAGGAACGCAGGAGCAATGGTCTTTTTGCGTCGCCGGATGGCACGTGGTAGTGCACTTTTATCGGTGGTACCACGCCGCCGGCGTGGCAATTTGTCTACTGATGAACCCATGTGTTTGTTCTCACATAAAATACCAACCGTACTGAATTGTACCATGGAGGAATGGCATGGGCGCAGTGAATCAATATCAAGCGGTCTACGATATAGTTGCCCAAATCCCCTACGGTCACGTATCCACGTATGGTGCACTTGCGCGAATGGTCTACGTGCCACGTGGTGCACGCGGTGTGGGCTGGGCATTGGCAATCGCACGTCAGGCTGATTTGCCGTGGTGGCGGGTTGTTGCAGCTGGTGGCAGGATTACATCACCAGATGCCCCCCTCCAATATGACCTTTTATGCCACGAACATGTTCCCATGCGGGCCTATCTGCATGTTGACATCGCGCGTTGTCAGTGGCAACCCAGCAATCTGTGATAGGATAGAGCGCACTCTCATTCAGCAAAGGGGTTGTCATGCGCGGCGTGTTGCCACAAAACCAACACTCATTACGATTTTTGATTATTAGTCAAGCTGGACTCTTTGCTGCCAACGGATTGACCATCCCACTCATGGCCAATCATTATGCGACGTTGCACGCCGATGCCACGCTCATCGGGCTGATTTTTGCGGTCCAGCAATTCGGCTCATTGGCTGCCCCATATATTTGGGGATTGCGATCAGACGCCATCGGGCAACGTCGCCCAATTATTTTTTGGGCACTTGGCATGGCCAGTATGTCGATGCTCAGTGTGGCATTGACAGAGTCCATCTGGCTCGTCATCGTCGCACAGCTCATCTTTGGTGTGGCCGTTGCCGGATTTAATGCGGGAGGGCTGGCATTGGTCGGTGATCTCATCGAAGATGCGACTTCACGCGGGCGGGTGCTCGGATTTGTGCGCACCACTGGGTCGCTTGCGTTTGCCGTGACGGCCATCACAGGTGGATTCATTGCTGATTACTATGGTTCGTGGGTGCCAATCTGCATTGGTGGTGTCATGCTACTGAGTGGGTGTCTAGCTTCATTGGGTATCCGTGAAGCCGTGGTTACTCCCCAGGTGCACGGTGTCCATGCACCGCCCACAGAGGCAGTGGTGCCCGTATCACGCGCGGTCACATTAACATTTTTTGTGGTCGTTTTTGCTTGGTTTTATGGCATGGGGAGTGTGGCATGGTTGTGGCCTGCATTCATGTCGAATGTCGGATACACGCAGAGCTCGATTAGTGCCTTGTGGGCGCTTGCTGCCGCTGGTGAAGTCCCTGGATTGATGCTGGCTGGCTATTTGGCTGACCGTTGGGGACGGCGCCCCATGTTGATGGCGGGTCTCATCGGTCAAGGCATGATTTACATTCTATATCAGTTCTTGGCACCTGCGTGGGGGATTGTGCCCCTGCAGATGATTCGTTCGTTGACCTATTCGAGTTACGAAACGCCCGCACTACTTATGGCCACAGAGCTCGGTTTACGCCAACGTCGTGGTCGACTTGCCGGTGTATACCACACTATCGCCGCACTTGGGGGAGTCATTGGATCTGCGGTGAGTGGGTTCATTATTGCGCAGACATCGTATGCGCTCTCATTTACCTTATCGGGTGCCTTCATGATTGTGATTGCACTCTTGGTGGCACGGCGACTCCCTGCACGTGCGACGCGTGCCTCATCGTCGCATGCTCAGGTATAATACGTATGCCGATACCTGTTGATTGTACAAAGGAGCACAATCATGGCTGCTGTTATCCGGATAGGCATCATGGGGCTGTGTCACGACCATGTCTGGTCATTTATTCAGCACGCTCAGGCGCATACCGAAGTCTCTATTGTTGCTGCTGCAGATGCAGACGCCACCCTGCGTAGCAAAGCGCATGCAGCCGGTGTCGCTACCACATTTAGCGACCCATATGCGATGCTTGCCGAATCAACACTCGATGCGGTGGCGATTTTTGGTGATAATCGTAGTGGGCCTGCTTATGGCATTGCTGCCGCAATGCGTGGTCTACACATCTTTGTGGAAAAACCGCTTGCTGCCGATTATCCAGGTGCAGTGGCGCTCTATGGTGCTGCCAAACACGCTGGCGTCGTGTTGATGGTAAATTGGCCAGTGGCATGGTGGCCGAGTGTGCAACATGCCATTTCACTCATCAAACGTGGCAAAGTTGGTCAGTTGTTTCAAGTGAACTATCGTGCCGCTCATGCTGGGCCACGTGAGAATGGGTGCGATCCGCAGTTTGTGGAATGGCTCTATGACCCCTATCGCAATGGCGCCGGTGTCATTATGGATTATTGCTGTTATGGGGCAGCACTGACCTGCATGTTTCTCGGGCTACCTGCCAAAGTGAGTACCATGGCCGGGCGCTTGCGCAAATATGATTTACCAGCCGAAGATAACGCGGTACTCGTCATGCAACACGCTACCGCGCTCTCGACAGCCACCGCATCGTGGACACAAATCGGTCATATGACCAGCTATGAACCAACCTTCTATGGTGATAAGGGGACATTGATGGCCAGCAACGGGAAGCTGTACTTCTCGGACGCTGAAAATGATCGTGGCACGCTCCTCCGCGTGCCGACATTGGCTCCTACCATGAAAGACCCCGTGGCGCATTTTGCGGCTGTCATTCGTGGTGAAGTTGCGCTCATCGAGCTTTGCAATGCTGAAACTGCCTTGATGGCGCAACAGGTGCTCAGTGCAGGGATTATTTCAGTGAATACGAGTGCTGTTGTGACGCTACCATTGCCTCCTGCGGCACTCTACGACGGGGGGATGGCATGATTCGCATTGGAATTGTGGGGTGTGGTCGGATTCTCAATGCCCATTTGCAGGGATACATGCGGTTGCGTGAACTCGGTATGGATAATTTTCGGATTACCGCCCTGTGCGCACGTAACCCCGACGATGCCCACATGTTTCACACACGTGGTCGTGGTCCGACACCCCGCCCACCTGTGGTAGATCCTGCAAGTGGTGACCCGCTTGCTGCCCCCCA
>Ga0315906_10011758_pt1 | contig 10184 bp, 7 predicted proteins | sample LakEriMetagenome_4_FD_203526 | JGI IMG/M metagenome (GOLD analysis project Ga0315906, IMG submission 203526) | Freshwater fungal communities from buoy surface, Lake Erie, Ohio, United States - Buoy 2 MA122 | ecosystem: Environmental > Aquatic > Freshwater > Lake > Lake biofilm | place: USA: Lake...
CCGCGTCCCGTCCCGCCCCCCGCCCCCCGTGTTCCAGGATCGGGCGCTCCTCCCAGCAAGCCTGCGCCCCCTGCCCCGCCCAATTCACCCGCCAAACCCGCTTCGTCCGATCCGGGCGAAGAGGAATTCTGGAAGTACATCGAAGATCAATGAAGATCGACCGAATCGAGCTGTTCCATGTGGCGATGCCCCTCATCTACCCGTGGAAGACCGCCTATGGGGAGGATGTCGCCTGCCACAGCGTGCTGTGTCGGCTGACCTCGGGCTCGGTGCATGCGTGGGGCGAGAGCGCGCCGCTGACCGCCCCCTGTTACAGCCCCGAATGGGGGGCCGGCATTTTCGCCTGTGCGAAGGAGTGGCTGGCCCCCGCCCTGTTGGGCCAGCAGATCGATTCGGGAGCCGCGCTACAGCAACGGTTGGCGATCTACAAGGGCAATCCCTTCGCCAAGGCCATTCTCGACACCGCCTGGTGGAACCTGCAGAGCCGGTTGACCAACACGCCCCTCCACCGGCTGCTCGGTGCGACACGCGACGAGGTTCCCGTCGGGGCGGATTTCGGTGTGATGGATTCCTTCGACGACCTGCTGCGCGCCATCCAGGGAGCGGTCGACCAGAAGTTCCCCCGCGTGAAGCTCAAGTTTCGCCCCGGGTGGGACGTGCCGATGCTGACGGCCGTCCGCCGGCAGTTCCCCACGCAGGTGTTTCACATCGACTGCAACAGCGGCTACACACTGGCCGACCTGCCCCTGTTCCAGCAGCTCGACCAGTTCGGCCTGGCGATGATCGAGCAGCCGCTGCCGCACGACGATCTGCTCGACCATGCCCAACTGCAACGGCAGATCCGCACGCCGGTCTGTCTCGACGAGAGCATCGCCCACCCCCGGCACGTCCGGCAGGCGCTCGCCCAGAAGAGCTGTCAGTGGGTGAACATCAAGCCGGGCCGGGTGGGGGGGCTGACCAACGCGATCGAGATCCACCGGCTGTGTGCCGAGGCGGGCATTCCCTGCTGGGTGGGAGGGATGCTGGAAAGTGCCCTGGGGGCGTCGCTGTGCGTCTCGCTGGCGATGCTCGACAACTTCACGTACCCGGCCGACATCTTCCCGAGTTCGCGGTTCTACCACGAGGATCTCTGCGAGCGCCCGCTGGAACTGATCCGCCTTGCCGACGGCACCCCCGGAGTGATCGCGGAAGCGAGTCCCGAGCCGCATCCCGACCGGCTCCGCCGGCTGTGTGTGCAGTCGGCCGACCTGCGATAGATCTCCCTCCCATATCGATCGCTCTGGGATCGAATCACCAGCCGAACCAGATACCGGACTGGTACATCCCTCCTCTCGCAGACGACTTGTCCCGAATCATCGCTTGACTCGACCGCCACCACGCAGCAAACTTCGCATCAGTCTTGACTGCCGACCCGTCCCGCACGGGAAGTGCGATTGGTACATGGCACAATCCGGTCAGCCGGTTGGAAAGATTCCAGAAACTTTTTGGCTCAACTGAGTGTGTGTCCCATGCGGTTTGCGAATTGGAAAATGGATTGCCTGCGTCGACCGTCCTCGCGGGGAGGCAACCTGGCTCGCCGGAGGAGAGGGGAAGTTCCCCGACGGGGTGAGGCGCTGGAAAGCCGGGTGCTGCTCAGCACCATCACGGTCCAGAACCTGAATGATTCGGGCCCTGGTTCTCTGCGGGATGCCGTGGCCACCGCCAACAGCCAGCCTGGGAGTGACACCATCGAGTTCAGCCGCAGGCTGCGGGGCAGCATTGTGCTGACGACCGGACAGATGGAGATCACCGATTCCCTGGTGATCACAGGACCGGGTGCAGCGCGGGTATCGATCAGCGGCAATTACGCCAGCCGGATTTTCCGAATCCAGGCCGGCCAGACCGTATTGATGTCCGACTTGTCGCTCATCAACGGCCGCCAGACCACCACCGACGCGATTGGCATCGCCGTGATCCGGGGGGGCGCGATCCTGAACGAAGGATCGACCCTCCATCTCAGCCGGGTAACGTTCGTCAATAATCGTGCCGAGGCACCGGGAGAGGGCTTCGGCGAAGTGAATGTCGTCGGCGGCGGCGCGATCGCGAATACCAGCCAGGCGACGCTGGAGGCCAGGAACTGTGCATTCCTGAACAATACCTCCAGTGGCGGCACCAGTTATGCGTTTGGAGGGGCGGTTGCCAATGTGACAGGATCAACCGCCCGGACCGAAAACTGCCAGTTCACCCGAAATCATGTCACCGGCGCGCTGCAAAACTATGGTGGAGCGGTCGGAAATGTGGGAGGCAGTACCTATTTGTCTGAAGGCTGCAATTACGTCGCCAACTTTGCGCAAGGGGTCTTCCGAGGGACCCCTGACCAGGTGAATGCGTTTGGGGGAGCAATTGGCGTCCGTCCTGGAACGATCGACAACACTCCGTGCAGGACCGCCATCGAAAACTGCCGGTTTGTCTCCAATCGGGTCGAGGCGGCCGCCAGTCCGCCCGGTGGAACCGGGACCGGGGGGACTGCTGCCGGAGGCGCGATCTACGTACTCAATTCCTCCCTCTCCCTCGATGGTTCGACCCTGCTGGGGAATGTTGTCCAGGGGGGCACCGGCATAACGACCGGTGGAATGGCCTTCGGGGGGGGCGTGGCTGCGGAGATGACCGTCAGCACGGGCCGGCCGGTCTCCTTCATCAACACCCTGGTGCAGGGGAACGTGGTGAGAGCGGGTGCGGGCCCATCGGCTGTTGCCATGGGCGGAGGACTGAGCCTCGCGGGTTTCGTCTCGCTGACTGAAACCCGGGTGATCGGAAATGTGCTGCAGGCGGGTGCCATCGGCACCGCAGAAGGTGGCGGGATTTACCTGAGCGCGACATCCGTCACAACCTTGACCGACAGCCGGCTGGTGGGGAATGTGGCCTACGGGAAGGTCGCCCTGGGAGGAGGCTTGTACAGCCTCGGAACAAACCTGGTCAGTCCCCAGGTGGTCAGCCAGCCCTGGCGTCTGGCCCACGGGAACTTCGCCCGAGGACTGGTGGACAACATCTTCGGTACACTGAGCCCCATGGTTCCCCCTCCGGTTTGAGTGGGCCGCCCAGGTGCCCCCCCCTGGAGACGAACCGAATTCCGGCTCGTCCCCGGGGGTTGTCCCATTGCGGGTGGCCGACTTTCTGGACATGTGTCTCTTTCGAACCGGTGTTCCCATGCCCTTCATCAATCCCCTTGATCTCCCCGCGCTCGAGATTTTGCCGGGCTGCCGGACCCGCATTCCGTACGGGCAGAACCTGATGCTGTCGTACCTGGAGATCGACGAGGGGGCCGAGGTGCCGCTGCACAGCCATCCGCACGAGCAGGGGGGCATGCTGGTCAAGGGCCGCATGGAGCTGACGATTGGCGACGAGACCCGCATCTGCGAGGCGGGTTCGCTGTTTCTCATTCCCCCCAACGTCCCGCACCGCGCCCGCGCGGTCGGCGGCCCCGCCCTCGTCCTCGACGTCTTCAGCCCCGTGCGCGAAGACTATGCCGAGTGGTACAACAAGTACATTCCAACCCAAACGAAACCGGCGACATAACTGGGGCCCCTGGCTGAGAGACAACAGGCTCTCGACGTCCACGGGCCAGTGGGCCCTTCGACCGACAGGTTGAAAACCGATCGTACGCCGCCGGGACGGCCGCCCCTCGGTCTGACGGGCCTTTGACAACGCGCGTCAGCGGGGCAGTTCCCACACGTGGATGGTGCGGTCGAAGCCGCAGGTGGCGAGACGCTGGGCGGTGGGATCGAATGCGACGCCGTAGATCGTGTTGCGGTGCGCCGGCTGCGCGAGGACTTCGGTCAGTTGGTCGTTGGCCAGTTTCCAGATCCGGAACACACCGTCCGAACCGCCACTCGCCAACCATTGTCCCTCCTGCGAGGTCGCGAGGCACTTGATGCGTGGCGACCGGCTGTCGAGGTCATGCAGTGCTTCCCCCGTCGCGGACCCGAGGCGAATCTTGCCATCGGCCCCCCCCGAGGCGAACCGCGTTCCCGAGGCGAACCACGCCAGCGCCTCCACCGCCGCCGCATGCCCCGCCAGGGTGTGCAGCAACTGCCGCTCGGCAAAGTTCCAGACCCGGATCTTCAGATCATCTCCCCCCGAGGCGACCAGGCTGCCATCGGGAGAGAGCGCCACCGCCTGAACGGTTCCTTCATGCCCCGCCAGAACCCCCTGCGGCAGATCACTGTCGGCACTCCACAACCGGACCAGCTTGTCGAATCCTCCCGAGGCGAGGCGGGGGCCTTTCCGCGCCACCGCAGCACAGGTCAGATACTCGGCATGCCCCGGCAGAACCTGCTTGAGCGTTCCATCGGCCAGCCAGACCCGCACGGTCTTGTCGAGACTGGCCGAAATCAGCCGGCCGTCCTCCAGCCAGCCGACGCTGGCCACTCCGTCGCCGTGCCCCTTCAGCGTCTGCAGCAAGGCGCCGGTGGCCGCATCCCACAATTTCACCTGATTGTCGAGACTGGCCGAGGCGAGGCGGGTTCCATCGGAGGAGAACGCCACCCCGTAGACCCCGTTGTTGTGAGTGCAGCTGTACTGGCGAACGAGCGGCATGACACCGGGGTGAAGCGGGAAGTGGCGGAACGGAGATTCGCCCGGGGAGGAGACCTAGATCAGTTCGCCAATCGGCTGATGGCGCGTATGGTCGACCAGGTACTGCGGGCGCCCCGTCAGATCGTTCACCGTGAGGTGATTCACATCCAGACCCAGCTGGTGGTACAGCGTGGCGAAGACCTCCTGCATGTGGACCGGACGTTCGCGCGGCACCTCGGCGAACCGGTTGGTGGCGCCAATGACCTGCCCGGTCCGCAAGCCTCCGCCGGTCAGCAGAGCGCAGCCCACCTGCGGCCAGTGATCGCGCCCGCCGTTCTTGTTCACCCGCGGTGTCCGGCCGAATTCTCCCCACACCAGCACCGTGCAGTCGCGATCGAGACCCCGCTGGTACAGATCGTCGATGAGGGCCGAGAGCCCTTGGTCGAACAGCGGCAAATGGTCGCGGGCATTCTCGAAGTTGGTGCCGTGCGGCCGGCCGTGCCAGTCCCACCGCCCGTACGCCACCGTCACCACGCGGGCCCCCGCCTCAACCAGACGCCGGGCGGCCAGGAAGTAATCGTTGAGGATCGGCCCCGCATCGCCATATCCCGCCGGTTCCAGCGAACCTCCCGCATACCGGGCACGAATCGCCGGGTCTTCGCGGTCGAGATCGAGCGCATCGACCAGGGCGCTGGAGGTGAGAATGCCGAACGCCTGTTCGTAGTACGCGGCCGCCCCAGCCAGGGCTCCCGCATCGGCCTGGCGCTTGAGGGCGTCAATCTGGTCGAGCAGCGTCTGCCGGGCCGAGAGCCCCTGCTTGCTGACCCCCTTCAGCTCCAGCGTCGCCTGGTCGGCATTGGGGGCGAACGGGGCATGGGCCTGCCCGCAGAAACCGGCTGGTCCCGGATCGGCCCACGTCGAGGTCTTCATCCGGGGGGCGAGACTGATGAACGGGGGGACTCCCGCCACCGCCGGGCCCAACAGCTTCGACGCCACCGCCCCCAGCGACGGCCAGCCGCCGGGAGGCTGACGCTCGAAGTTGTTCCCGGTCAGGCATTGAAACGCGGCATGCCGCCCTTCCGAACCGACCAGCGACCGAATGATCGCCAGCTTGTCGGTGCGCTGCGCCAATTCGGGCAGCAGTTCGCACAGCTGGATCCCGGGTACATTGGTGTCGATGGGGCTGAATTCGCCCCGCACCTCGACTGGCGCCTCGGGCTTGAGATCGACCATGTCCTGATGCGGCGGGCCTCCCGAGAGGAAGACCATGATGACCGACTTCTTTGAGCTTCCCGTTCCCGCCCGGGCCTCAAGGTCGAGCAGTCCTGGCAGCGAGAGCCCCCCCATCGCCAGGCCCCCCACCTGGAGGAAGGAGCGGCGCGACAGCCCATCGCACAACGAGAACTTCGGGCCGGCGGCCGTCAGCCCCGACAAGCCGAACGGCGAAAAATTGAGGCGGGGAATCTGCAGCATGACACCACCCGGGAACTGTCCAGAAGGTCCTTCGACCCGGGTCATGCTACCCGAGCGCGAACTGTTCAGACAACCAAATTCGCCCGGGGGCCCGGCCCTTGTGGGGGGGGCAACCGTCATACGCCGATTGGTCCGAGCCACACCGTCTCGAAGGGAATCAACGGCCGATTCCTCATCCCGCCATGTCTCACGCGTCCAGCCATCGCCCCGGCAGCCAGATGCTGCGGGCCGCCGGTCAGGGAGTGTTGCTGGAAACGCGGGGCGGGGTGATGGCCGGAGGATTCCCGGAAGCGTTCGCCGGAGAGGCCGTCGGCAGGACGGACGCCGTTCCGGAAACACGCAGGGTGCCGACCGAACTCGCCTCCGTCCCCACCGCGCGGGCGGTCACGGGGAGCTCCATCTGCCCGGGGACGCTCGGCTTGACAATCAGTGGAATCAGCCGGGTTTCCCCCACCTGCAAGGTTCCCAGTTCCTGCTCGAGATCGTCCCCTTCCGGATGCCCCACAACGGTGGGGAGCCGGAGTGACAGCTCGACTTTCTGCGCGGCTGCGTCGCCGACATTCGACACCAGCAGGTTGATGGTGACGAGCGTGCCCGGCCGGGCGGCGGGGGTCTCTTGCCAGCGCAACGCGAGTTTGGGGCGACGTTCCGGCACGACAACCGCTGCAACGGGAGCGGGAGAGACCACGCGGGTGGTCATCGGCAGGCTTTCTTCCCGGGTTTTGGGTGGGTCCGGGCGGGTGGCGGCGGGCTTCCAATCGCTGTTGGAGGGGCGTTCGACGAGGGCGGGTGGGGGGGCGGATGGGGGGAGTAACTGGGCCATCAGCCGATCGTCGGCAAACCCCGGATCGAGCGCCTCGGGTTCCAGCCGCCAATCAACGACGATCGGTTCGGGCTCGGGCTCGGGTTCGGGCTCGGGCTCGGGTTCCCATTCGATGGGGGCCCGCGGTTCGTCGCGCTCGGCCACCAGGGGTTCATCGTCCTCCCAAACCGTCGAGGGGGCCGGTTCTTCTTCGGGCTCGGGTTCCGGTTCGGGCTCGGGCTCGACGAAAGCGGGAGTGCGATCAAACCGGGTGGTCTTGGTTTCGGCCAGTTCGACCAACGGTTTGACCTCTTCTTCCTGGACGACCGGGGTCAGTCTCTCGGCCAGGGGCTCGGGCGCAGGACTGGGCTCGGGCATCGACTGGGCGAACAACGGCTCGAGGGGACGGCCCGGCATCCGCGGGCGGACCGGAGGGCGGGCCCGGGGAGGGGTGGGCTCTTCGGGAATCCCTTGCCGGGTGGCTACGGCTTTGACCTGCGGGGGATTCCAGAACAGCCAGCCCCAAAACGCTGAGAGGAGCAGCCAAATGGCCAGCAGCATTCCCACTGTGCCCGAGACCGCGGCCACGAAATATCCACGGTTCGTCTGCCAGGAGTCGACGGCCCAGTTCCACAGCGTCATCAGGGCCAACAGTCCCCGTTCACGCCATCGGGAACGTTCATCGAAGTCGGGAAATGCCATGCGGCGGCCTCCTTGCCAGCGGCCCCCTGCGTTCATCGGGATCCTCCCGACACAGGCGACTGGACCGAAACTACTCCCCATTTGTACCTGTCACTTCAGCGGAAGGTCAAGGTGCAATTCAGTTTGCGTACAAACAAAACGACGCATTCGCGGCGGTGTCTGCCTGGGGAAAGTTCACCTCCCGGGCGTCGCTGGCCGGGCAGAAACCCGACACGATAGGATGCGGCCCGCTCACTTGTCAGTCAGGGGAAACACAACCCCATTCCGGGTGACCCGGTGATGTGGCGGGAGGGCGTACACCGGTGTTCTCCCCCGCGACTCGGGAGAAAACAGAGCAGTCGATCCTGGGGGTGGGAAGATGGCACAGGCGGACATGGAAGAACTGGTTCCCGACGACGTCATTCCGCACAAAACGCTTCCCCCGCTGCGGTACCGCGATCTTCCCGAGGCCCCCCCCTGGACCCAACTCGTCGGCCCCAGTGTCATTCTGGCCGGGCTGGCCCTGGGCTCAGGAGAGTTTGTCTTCTGGCCCTATATCACCTATCGCAGCGGGTTTGTCTTTTTCTGGGCCTGCCTGCTGGGGGTGATTACCCAGTACTTCATCAATCTCGAGATCGAGCGGTGGACCCTGGCGACGGGAGAAAGCGCCATCACCGGGTTCTGCCGGCTGAGCCGGTGGTGGGCTCCGGTGATGCTGCTGTTGAACATCCTTCCCTGGATCTGGCCTGGCTGGGCGACCGGGGCGGGGAAGCTGCTGAGTTGGCTGGTCTTCGGAGCGCAGACCAAAGCCCTGGTGACCGCGGTGCCCTTGCTGGTCAGTCCCGTTCCCGAGTTGCCCACCGACCTGAGTGAGCACGCCTCAGTGGTCGAGACCACCGGCGGCGCCTCCGAACTGCGTTGGACCGGGCCTCTGGCGGCACCACAGCAACAGCAGTTGCGGGGGCTGTCGGCCGATCCCGCCTGGAACGAGGCGATCGACCAACTGACGCTGCGGTTGCGCAAGACGGGCGGCCTCGAGCTGCAGACCAAATACGTGAACTGGATCGCGATTGGCACTCTTGTGCTCATCGGACTCGTGCTCACCTCCAGCCCGGTCGTCTACAACACGGTGGAGCGGCTGCAATCGTGGCTGGTGCTGCTGATTGTGGTCTGCGCCTGCGTGCTGGGCGTGCTGTTCATTCAACCGTATGCCATCACCGCCCTGTTGCGGGGGTCGCTCAGCCTGGGAGAAATGCCCGGCCCCGAGTCGGGCCTCGAGCAGATGGCTCTGCTGGGAGCCCTGGCGTTCGCCGGGGCGGGCGGAACCATGAACCTCGGCCAGAGCAACTTCATCAAAGACAAGGGCTATGGCATGGGGAAATACATCGGCCGCATCACCAGCCCCATCACCGGCAATGAAGAGGCGATTGCCGACGTGGGGTATCACTTCAAACACACCCCCGAGAACATGCGGCGTTGGCGTGACTGGTGGCGGGCGGCGAACCTGGAGCACTTTTTCAGCTTCTTCCTCACCTGTGTCGCCTGCCTGGTACTGCTGGCGTTGCTGGCGTATTCACTGTTCTACGACGCCGAGGGACAGATTCGCCCCGAGGCGGCCAATTTCGGCGAAGATCTCAACTTCATCTGGGGCGAGGCCAACCTGATCGAGGCGGGGTTCTCGAATCCCCTGCTGGGAAAATTCTTCCGCACGATGTTCTTCGTGATGGGGATGGCCCTGCTGTTGACCACCGAGCTGGGGGTGCTCGACGCCACCGTCCGCATCTCGACCGACATCCTCAAGGTGAACTTCCTGCGGAACAACGATTCCTGGTCGCAATCGCGGCTGTACTTCGTGCTGCTGTGGACCGAGATTGCCATCGGTGCAGCCATCCTGCTGGCCGGGGAGTATTATCCGCAGTTCCGCCAGCCGATGTTCCTGCTGAAAACCTCGGCCGCGATGAACGGCGGCGTGATGTTCATCTACACGGTCATCCTGCTGTACCTCAATAACAAGATCCTCTCCCGCAGCCTGTCGATGACGCCGCTGCGGTTCCTGGCGATGGTCTGGGGCTGCGGATTCTTCGGCTACTTCACCCTGCTGGCCCTCAAGTACGAAGTCTTCCCCTGGCTGACCGGCGGACGCTGACCGTTGGAGGCGGGCCCCAAGACGCAGTCTGGAAAACTTTCCGCGTTGGTCGGATCAGTTTCTGACACAGGAGTGTGCGGCATGACCGGGCGTGACATGTGGCGGTTGGGATGGACGGTCGCGGTGCTGGCAGGTGTCGGCCTGACACCACCCCTAGGGGCCCAAACCAGCCAGGAAGACCTGGAGAAAACCTACCAGGAAGAACAGCGGGCGCAGCTCGACACCTACTTCGACAAGCTGCTCGACGCGTCGTACCCGCAACGGGCCCAGACGTGGAAACGCGACTTCGATTCGGTCGCCGCGTATGAACGCTCGATCGCCCCTTGGCGCGAGAAGTTCTCGCAGTATCTGGGCGGAATGCCCTACCAGGCCCCCGACCGGCCGGTGCGGACCGAGAAGGTCCGCGAGACCGAGACCCACACGGCGTGGCGGGTCTGGATCCCGGCGTTCGACCAGGTCGACGTCTACGGCGTGTTGCTGGTGCCGAAGCAATTCGCCGGGCCCCGCCCCGCCCTGCTGGCCCTGCAT
>Ga0315906_10011761_pt1 | contig 10183 bp, 12 predicted proteins | sample LakEriMetagenome_4_FD_203526 | JGI IMG/M metagenome (GOLD analysis project Ga0315906, IMG submission 203526) | Freshwater fungal communities from buoy surface, Lake Erie, Ohio, United States - Buoy 2 MA122 | ecosystem: Environmental > Aquatic > Freshwater > Lake > Lake biofilm | place: USA...
CTCTTTTAAGCCAGCCCGTGTTCTGGCTTTGTCCCAACTGTAAAAAATAGAAACATAAGGCAAGCCTGTTTTGGGATTTGCAAAAATTGGAATTTGATCAATGGGCTTGCCATTGAGCTTGAGCTTGAGCTTGAGCTTGAGCTTGAGCTTGAGCTTGTCAAGCATGACCAGCGCGCCAGCAGATAAGGGTACATGGCGAATTTTGCCGGACTTGGTTTTAGGAATGCGCCAAGACTTGCGCTCTTGATCGATGTCTATCCACTTGGCATCCAGTACCTCGGGCTTTCTTGCACCCGTGTAAATTAAAAACAAGACGATGTACTGAAGTTGCTCGTTTTCACTCTCTTGTATCGACTTCATCAACTCTTGCGTCTGGCCTGAATTCAGATAGCGTTCAATTTTGTTGTCGAAAACTAGATTTTTAATTTCTTTCAATGGGTTGGAATGTATGCCATCCATTTTCCACTTGAGTGCAAGCTCAAAACCATAACGCAGCATGACCAACGCTCTGTTACAAGTTCCCAGTGCATAGCCTTTAGACTTCATCAGATCTAAAAATACTGCGATGTCGGGGGGTCTAACTTGGCCCATCTGAAGAGAACCCAACTTAGGCACAATGTGATTTTTAATCATTGATGGTGCAATCGTTGCGGCACAAGCCCAAGCGTGATTTTTCTTGACATTTGGGTTTACTGCCGAGGTTGATATTTTCGAGCGTTACGCTACAATAGTAGCAATTAACTTCAAGGAGATTGCTATGGGTATGCCTGTACGCATTGACGACCAACTTTACGAGCAGGCCAAAGCGCACGCCTTTGCTGAGCGCCGTAGCATTTCTGGACAGGTTGAGTTTTGGGCAATGGTGGGCAAGGCTGCGCTGGACAATCCAGACTTGCCCATCGACTTTGTGCGCGACCTTCTGGTTGCCCGTGCAGAAGGTCCCACACTGGCGACTGCTTTCGTGCCGCAAGGACGAGCGTAAATGACCAGCAAGTCAGTGCAGGTGCTGCAAAGTGCAGTCTTTTCCCGGACTTATAAAAAGCTGCACAAAAACCAGAAAGTGGACGTGGATGATGCTGTTGAAGCCATCATCAAATCTCCCGATATCGGTGAACCCAAACGGGGCGATCTTGCGGGGGTCTATGTCTACAAGTTCAAGAGCAATAGCCAGCTCATGCTTCTGGCTTATGAGTACGACCCAGAAACACGAATGTTGCTCTTGCTAGGAAGCCACGAGAACTTCTATCGCGATCTCAAGCGTTAGGATTCAATCTCTGCCTAAGTCAAGATAACTGGCTGAAAGTTCCTAGTGCATGCGGGCAACGCGGTGTCACCCGCAAGCGCTGGATCAAAAGCGTGATTTCAGGGTGTTGGCAGCTGATTCAATCTGCGTGTCCAGTTCTCCAGCCATGACCGCTGTGTGCACCACTTGAAGTGTGGTGACCAGTGCTTTTGTGTCTGATACCTCCACCGCAGTCTTGCCACGTGCTAACTCCAGCACTTGACTGCCGTAGTGGATTTGCAGCACCAGCTGACCTTGCTCTCCAGTGAACCACCAAGGCCGCACTCGCTTGGGCAGCTCGACGCTGCGCCGATTGCCATCTGTGTCCGTGATGGTGCGGAACTTTTTGCACACAAATGCGGTGCCAGACACTTGGCTTTTGGCCAACTCCATCTGCTCCCAGATGCGTTTGCTCAGCTTGTGCCTGCGAGCTGCTGCAGGTGATGTGCTTTGGGGCTTGGCAGCTGCGGTGAGTTTGAGTTGAGACAGTGCAGTAGTGGTAGCCATGTGCTTTTCCTTTCATATGTTGTTAAAGCACAGACAATTTTGTGATCATGTGTTCAAGTGTGCGACCAGAGTCCGTTCATTCCCACGGGTCTTTTGCAACATGCACATGCGGTGTCGCTTTTCAGGACACTGCTTTTATGGGGTGCCGTGCCTGCGCAAGCGTTCGCTGTGCCTTGCTGAGCTTTTGGCGCTGGCGTTCTGCAGCCAGCGCATCTGCTGCCCTGTCCTTTGTGGCTGCGAGGCTGGCAATGCGTTGCTGCTCAGGTGATTTTGGTTTGTCGACCACTTCATGTATTTGCATGCAAATATTTATGCCAAATACGACCGCGAAAAATCCATGGTCTTATTTGCCCGACATAAATACATGGCACGCAGCAGAAAAGGAAAACTGTTGCGGCAGCATCTCTACCGAAACAAGAGCCGCGTCACTCAGTTGCCATGACGCCCACAAACTGGACAACGGTGTCGCAGGGATGGAAGATTTGAGCGGTAGCAAAGATTTGTCGAAATCACTGTCCACCAGTGACGTTATGGTTTGCCACCTATTACAGACAAAGCACACACAACGGCACAAAGACGATTGAACGCAAGTTCTCTTCGTCACGAGCAAGCCCTGCTTACACGGCAACTTGCAAACACTGCGATTGGTTGGCACTTCGGCTATCGCAGACGCTGCGTTTCAAAGCAGCACATAAAAGGAGATAGCGAAACCGCCCTTACCAGAAATGGTTGTGCTGAAGTGCTGTGGTAACGAACTCATCGAAAGTCCGTAGCCCATGACTGAGCCTGTTTGCAAGGCTCAGTGTGGGTTGAATCTATCGAATATCCCTCGTGTCATACATGTTCAGCAAGTAAACCATTCAACAGCTTGGATTTCTGAAAACAAGTGATGAGCAGATCATGAGCGGCAGCGAATGACTTCTGCGACATCACAAGCGAGCAGCGCTCGCTTACACAGTGACTGACATTTGTATGGGTATGCAAATCACATGAGCAATGGCATGTCACGAGCTCAATCAAAACCTTCCCAAACGACAGCAGCGCTAGCAGCGCTTTTTTTGCTAGCGCAGTGTTCACATCTAAAAAGCTAACACCTCAAATCCGCGCTGTGCGCAGTGATCGCTCGGCGCCAGCACCCCATGCAGCTGAACCTCAGAAAAAACGATTGTGCGCTGTTAAGTGCGCCGCGCTGCGATATGTGGCGCAGGTCCCACATCTGGAACGGCTCAATCGCATCAGATCCACAACAACTGCGGATAAATACAGCACCAAATGAAATAACGATTTGATTTACCACGTTGAAATCATTGAGGAATTTTGTCCCGCCAATTCATCGGGATTCAGGTCGCCCAAAAGCATCAAACCAAACACACTTAAAGGAATGCAACGATTTGACCAACAACACAAACACCATGAGCCAAGCCAAAACACTGACCCCTGCAGAAATCGATCAAGTGCTCGCCTACATCGAGCCGCGCAGCTTCGCCATGCGCAATCGCGTGATGTTCCTGACAGGGCTGTGGTCAGGAATGAGGGTCGGTGAAATCTCAAGCCTTCGAGTGGGGGATGTGCGCAACACAGATGGCAGTGTGCGTGCGGAAATACGACTCACAGCGGCGCAGACCAAGGGGCGTCACCCACGCACCGTGTTCTTGCCCCAGAAACTGCGTGATGAACTGCAAGCTTATTTGGATCTGCGGGGCATGGTGCCTGCTACCAATCCCTTGTTCATTACAGCGGGGCGCAAACGCTTCAGCGCCAATGTCATGGCGCAGCACTTCCACTACCTGTTCAAGCGTGCAGGAATTGCTGGAGCGTCAAGCCATAGCCTGCGTCGGAGCTTTTTGACATCGCTGGCCGCCAAAGGCATCAGTGTGCGTGTGTTGGCAGATCTGGCCGGCCACCGAAATATTCAGGTCACCATGCGTTATCTGGACGCATCCGACGACATGAAGCGCAACGCAGTGGAATTGATTTGAAGTTTGTTCCGATCGGAACAACTTTTTTGTAAAGCCTTTTATTTGGTCAGCTCAGCAGGTGGTTTCAAGCTGGGAAAAACGCCCTGGGCTGCATTCGCAATCAAATGCCTTGCCTGCAGCAACTGCCTGCTGACAGCAATGGTCATGCGCCGCCGTTCCATGGTTTCGGTGATTTCCTCCCCTTGCGTGTCTCGCGCCAGCAAGTCCAGTTCAATGCCTGCCTGTTTGCCTATCTCATACAAGCTCAGATCGGGGTCCTGCTGGCGCAGTTCCCACAGCCGCAGCAGCTGTTGAATGGTCTTTTGTCGCAGCTTGTTCTTGATGATCATGCGTTTTGCAGTGCTGGATTTCCAAATGTCCACGGGGTCACGCTGAGCATGAACCAGTGCCAGCAGCTTGCTGACTTGTCGCACAGCAGTGGTCTTGCGCATGGTCAACGGGATGCTCAGCACCAGCCTGTCTGACTTGTCCACGTGCTCGTCGGCTTGTTTGTAGCTGTCAATACGCAACACCTGTTTCAGTGGCTTTTGTTCTGTAAATGCTCGCCTACCGTGCTTGACCCACCAACGTGCAAAGGGCATGCGCACATCCCCCATGTCCGCATACAGGTCAGCACAAGCGTGGCCACTGTCCACACCGTCCGCGTCAGCCTCACAGCACTGCATGTATGCGTCACTGAGCTGCAGGCAGCGGTACCACCAGTACGCCAGCGACTTTTTGGCATCCGCAATCTCCTGCTCCACGGGCAATCGCTGACGAAAGCTGCGCGGAATAAGCTTGTTGGGGGGCTGTTCATCCACAAGATCGTCTGAAATGAGTTCCATATACCTATATTGTTATCACGAAAAATCAATTAAATTTCAAATAGCTTACCAGAAAATGCAACTCAAATACATTAACACCTGTCGAGATCGCAGCTTCTTTCAAACCTGTTTAGAGACGTGAATGTTCCTAATTGCCGCATATGCGGACTTGATGGTTGCACTGTGATTTCGACAAATCTAGGCAGAGCACGTTCCTGTGTTCTGTCTTTTGACTCAACTGCATTTACTTACAAAGGACTCAAAATGCAAAACGCCATCATCGCCACTCAAACCACCAACACAGCTTCTGAAGTGGCATCTGCCATGCCCAGCATCAAGTTGGATTCCGTCAAAGCCAAGGTCTCTGTGACTGCTGGTACCAAACCAGGCAAGAAGGCTGCACCTGTGCCTGCTGCGATCAACACCAACCCTAAGCTCAGCGTTGAACGAGCCATTGAGGACGACGAGAACCTCGTCAAACACGAGCGCTCGCACTATGTGGCCGAGTTCAAACGCGGCGTGGAGAAAACAGCCCGCGCCACGCTGGAGACATGCCGCGTTGTGTACGAAGCCAGTCGAGTGCTGGACAACTACCAGTTCCAGAACTTCTGCACCGAGGTGGGTTACCGTGATGGCAGCTCCTCCATTCGTAAGTTCATCGCGATTGGCAAGGTGTATCCGCGCTTTATTCAGTATGCTGACCAGCTGCCCAGCGCATGGACTGCGATCTATCAAATCACGCAGATCCCTGCAGATGACTTTGATGCCTATATCAAGCACGGCAAGCGGCTGGATGAACTCAAGGGCAAGCGACTGGCAGAGCTGACCCGAAAAACAATGAGCACTGCTGACATCACAACGCCCTTGCCCTACGACAACAAGGCTGGTGGTCACGTGTTTGCCAAGGTGGTTTCGTCCAAGAAGCTGGATGACAAGGATTGGCGTGCCATTGAGAAGGCCATGAACGAGATGCAGGCTCGCTTGCCAGTGCGCTTCGTTGTGTCCACGGCACTCAAAGATCTAATCACTGAGGCTCGCCTGCGTCGCTACGAGCAAAACAAAAAGAGCTTTGTGGGCGATACCTATCGCCCCGACACTTGGGACATGGGCGAGGAAGCCAACGCTGTGCTGCCTCGTGACGAGTCAGAGGTCGTTGCTGTCTGAATCAGCATGCCCCCTTCAAGCCCGCCATCGTGCGGGCTTTTTTGTTCCGATCGGAACAAGATGAGCTAATCTTTCTGTTTGTGCTGTTGATTTGATTTCTCCATTGCCAGCTATCTCGCGGACCCTTACCATCAACACATCAATTGTTAAAGCAGCTTCAAATGCAAAGAATCAAAAGAGTTTTGGTAATTGACTCCGATGAGCGTAGCGTGGTGAATTTGGCCTACGTCAAAATTGACCGTAGAACTTATGGAGCTTATTACGGATACTGTGGCGGTGGTGCCTTTGACTATGGCAACTTCTACATATCGCCAAACGGCAAGATTGTTGCCACTTCAGATCCTGATTTGTTGCCCAAATTGGCTTTAAAGATTTGCGATCAACTCACTGGCCAAATTGAAAAGCTGCTGGACCATGATGACCACGAAGGCGGTCTTTCAGCAGCTGGCATAAAGTTTACGGACGATACCAAGGTATTTCCCTCTCCGAATCACCTTGAATACAGGTCGGCTCAGGTTGATCAAAAGGTACTTAAGTCGGCCAGCTCCGAATGGGCACTGAGCTATCGCTGGCACCAATAACCTCACCCCACCAGCAACACCACCGCCCCTGCCTCGGGCACCCCCACCACCAGCACCTCGGTGGCGGTTTCATCGCTCACGTGCAAGTACGCCCCCGGCTCCAATGGCAGCCAGCCCAAGCTCTCAGCCTCAAGCAGGGCCAGTTCACGCTGGAAGTCGGCTTCGATGGTGTTGTTCATAATCTTCAAGCGATCTGCAATGCTTTCAATATCGGCAATTGCTTGTCCGCAAATTCCTTGGCCTGTGCGGTGAGCTCAGCTAGATTCTCTTCGGCAGTCTCCAGCGTCTTTCCTTCTTTGAGCAGGCGCTGCCCTTGTGCCGAGAGGATGGCCCAAGCGTCTTTGGCCCAGTCGGCGGGTTGCTTTTTGCCTTGCTGCATGGACAAAAGGAACAGTTGCTGGAAGCGGTTGACCGCCACACCACCGCCTGTGACCGGGCTGGCCAGATACCCTACATCGTTGCTGCCCCGGGCCTTGTTCATCAGGTGGTTGTTGACCGCCTTGGCAGTCTTGGCGGCCTTGGTGTTTTCTGTTTGCACGGCACTCAGGTGGCCTGCGCCGCTGAGCACAGTTATCGACTGCGTTAACTGTGCAAAGTTCACCTTGTCTTTCAGCAGAAATTCAATTTCTCCCAAGGTCCGTGCCTTATGTTCTCCCAGCAGATCAAAAAGGGGGGTGTAGACCCCTTCATTGAGGTTGGCCTCACCCAATGCACCCATGACCTTGAGCGTCACATCAGCTCTGGGGGTGGTAAGAATCACGCGGATCTGGCGAAGGGCCTCGGACTGCTCCAGTGCGGACAGCTTGCGCGCACCCTTGACCCAGTAGTCCTTGCGGAACTGCTGGTTGACCATGAAGTCGCGCGTGGTCTGGCGGAACATCGGATCAGGAATCTCGGCCAAAAAATTCTGCTGCTCGGGCGTGAGGTTCACCACATCAATCAGGTCGAGCGGGTTGGCTGAGCAGGCAAACTGTACTTTGGCAGGTTCAAGCCACTGTGCCATGGTGGCAAAGTGCATCGGGTGCCAGTCGCGGTTGAAGTACTCGTGGGCCAGGTAGTGGCGGCTGTGCTCTTTCATTTTCTTGAGCCGCTCAACAACGTGGGGGTTGGCAATGCTGAACAAGGGGTTGGTGGCCAGCAGCTTCTCGGCAAAGTCCATGGCGCCGTCGATGCGGCTCACGATCCCCCTGCCCTCAGAGCCCAACACCTCGGCGTGCTCGGTCATCAAGTGGCGCATGGGCGCAAACGCTGCCCAGCCCGGCTGGGTGTTGTAGCTGATGTAGAGCACGCCACCCACTTTGAGTTTCTTGCGGATGAATTCCACGATGACGGCGCGGTTTTCATCACTGATCCAACTCCAAATGCCGTGCAGGCCAATGTAGTCAAAGTCAGGCAGATCAGCACGTTGGGCAAATTCGGCAAAGGCTTCGTCATACAGCTTGGCGCCTGAGCCAGAGACCGCAGCCAGTTCCTGTGCAAATCCGGCCTGGCTGGGGTTGAAGTCGGTGCCATGCCATTGGGTCACAGAAGCCGCAGCATGAATATTGGCTGACAAGCCCTGCCCAAAACCAAGTTCGCAGGCGGTGCCCATCTCGGGCGGCACCAGACCTTGGGTAAGAAAGGCCAGTTTGATGCGCAGCGGATTGAGCTCGGTGTAGTAGCCGTAGGTATAGCCAATGTCGGCCACGTAGCCAGCGGTCCAGTCGGTCATGCGCGTAGTCCTTTTAAAAGGATGATTCAAAAAGCGGGGTTTTTTAAAGAAGACACGATGGATCAAATGCCCTCGTTAAAAAACCCCGCATCAGTTCAATTTGAGCGTATCGCTCTCAGGTAAGGCAGGCAGCGCAGCTTGCAGAGCTTTGGAATAGGCGATTCGGGCAGTTTGCATTGCAGCAGCTTGAGCCTGTAAACGAGCCAGTTCAGCATCCACAAACTGCAAGCTGGCAAGCTGTGCTTTGGCATCTGTGCTGAGTGATTCAAATTCGTACTGTTTGTTGTCGATGGTGATGGTGGTCATATGGGTACCCTTTCAATTAAAAATACCCCGCAGCCTTGTGAGCTGCGGGGTTTACTAGGTTTTCACCTCAAACCCTGACCTTGCGGTGAGGGCTTGTCTGCGTTGCCGCAGATTAGGAGATGAAGATCGCTTTATCAGTTGTCGCGTTCGTCGTGATCAACGATGTGGCTGCAACACCAACCAACTCCACAACGGAATCACCAGAGGAGTTGTTGTTGAAGACATACGAATTGGCACCATCTGTAAAGAGAGCGCTGTCACCGGCGGTTGTAGTAACAACAGCCTGGACTGCCGAAATCTTTTCAGCCAGTGTCAGAGCTGCTGCTTTTGTGCCCGCAAATGTCACCAGGCCTGTAGCAGCCACTGCAACTGTCAATTCAGCAGCAGTATTTCCGGTTACAGCTGTTGCTGCGTAGGTTGTCAAACCAACTGATGCAAAGTCCAGAGTCGAAGACATAAGGGCAGCAGTACCCAAATCGAATCCGGTAATGCTGTCATAAGCAGTAGTTGTCGAATGACCTGCACCGACTGCAAAAGTCACGGTAAGACCAGTAGCAGCATTAACGCCAACAGCGGTAATAGAGTCTGCACCTGTACCACCAGTGATGGTCACTGGAGCGGCACCAGTTACTGCCAAGATCGTGCCTGTTGTCACGGAAATAGTGTCATTACCAGCACCAGTACTAACAGTCAACGCACCTGCAGCACCTGCAGCACCAACCCAGCTAGCAGCAGTCACCGTTACAGTGTCAGCAGCCGAGCCTGTGGTAATTGCAATGTTGTCAGCAGTGCTTGCGCCGTCGCCTGAAGAGACCAATGTTGCAGTCACAGACTGGTCGTACAGACCAGTACCCAAGGTGTATGTAGCACCATCAGCCAATGTACCGGTAGTAACTGTCATACCAGTAGGAAAAGCTGTTTTGGCAGCTGCGCCGAAGCCTGTGTAGCTGACGGCAGTAGTTGCTGCTGAAGCCAACTTTTCCATACCTGTAACATTGGTCAGGTTATTGTCTGTCAAGGTCAATGCGCCAGTGATGGTAAGCGTGTCTGTACCATCACCACCACCCAAGACCAAATCAGTAGCACCATCAGCGGCGAGAATCGCTGCTGTAGTGCTGAAGCTGTCGTTGCCAGCACCGCCAGTGTAGGTTGAACCTTCAGCGCCGATCACATACGTATCTACCACAGCTGAACCGGTGATTATTGAGCCAGCAACAGCCGAGCCACCAACAGTCAAACCCTTGTTAGTGGTTGCACCGTCACCAGTCAGTGCTGAGCCGTCAATAGCAACTGCTACGGTTGTAGCGATGTTTTGCAGGTCGAAAGCTGTACCAGTCAAATTGATCTTGTTGAGTGTAGCGCCAGTAAACGAGGCAATCGTACTGGTTTTGTTAGCTGCAACAGCAGTTGCGCCAGGAGTGGCAACCAAGTTCAGGGTTTCGAAACCAGTCACAGTCAAGCCGTTGATGTCGCCAGCTTCTGAGGTGGTCAAACCGGAGCCCAAGGTGATGGTAGCTACGTCAGCAGTGCCTGTGGCCGTAGTCAGTGCGAAAGACTGGGCATCACCAGTACCAGCTGTACCAGAGTAAACAGTCAAGGCTGCAGCTTGTGCGGCAGAGAGTTTGGAGATGGTAGAAGCACCAGTCACTTGAACACCAGTGATACCAGCGATCAGGCTTGCATCGAGTGTTCCACTCACACGGACCGATTCAAAGTTGGTGTATTTTGCTGCCAAAGTAGCTGTGTTGGCGTGAGCAACGTTTGTACCCAAGACCAGAGTGTCAGTGCCAGCACCACCATCAACTGTACCTGTTGTCAAAACAGCACCAGAAGTGATTACATCGTTACCA
>Ga0315906_10011764_pt1 | contig 10181 bp, 18 predicted proteins | sample LakEriMetagenome_4_FD_203526 | JGI IMG/M metagenome (GOLD analysis project Ga0315906, IMG submission 203526) | Freshwater fungal communities from buoy surface, Lake Erie, Ohio, United States - Buoy 2 MA122 | ecosystem: Environmental > Aquatic > Freshwater > Lake > Lake biofilm | place: USA...
CATGAGATTCGATATCTTTCTTATTGAAAACTGCCTTAGTTTCATTATGACCAAGATATCCTGGCGGCGAACCTATTAATTTCGCTATTTCATGAGATTGTTGATATTCCCCACAATTTACTTTTATAAATTTCTTTACCCCAAAGAATGAAGCTAATTCTTCGGCTGCTTTAGTTTTTCCGCATCCAGTTTTTCCTGCAAAGAAATAAGTAGCAATTGGTTTTTTGGGATTAGAAAGACCAGAGAAATATTTTTGAGTGCAAATACATAATTCTCTAATGGCTAGTTCTTGACCTATAACAACACTATTCAAATATATTTCTAATTCCTTTGCTTTCCCGGTTAACGTCTTTGAATTAAGAATCATGATTGCCTCCAAAAATATATTTATTAAATGAATGAAGGGAACCTTTTCATTTCGGTTCCCCCAATCAAGAATATTCTGTTGCTAGGTTATTCTTCGAACCCCGACATTTGCTGTTTAAGCAGCAAATGCCATCGACATTACTTTCGCTTTGCCGTTTATAGTTTACGCTGTCACAGTAGTCGTCTGCTGGAAATCTACTCTCATCTATTCCTGTCAATCGATACCATTACTCCCCCACACAATACACTCATGGAATATATTCTGTGGAGGAGACGGGAATCGAACCCGTGTCTTGCTCAGTTTTCAAATCGGATCAACGATTTCAATCTTATTTATATATAAAATTAAGATTCAATTTATTTAGTCGTGATCGTATGAATCAATATCAATCTCACCATCACGAAAAACAGTAATCTCAGAATGATCATCAAACATCATATACAGATCATCATCTTCAAAAAGATCTAAGACTTTATCAATTCCTTTTACGATAGAAATTAGTTCATCAATACTATCACAGTTATAATCTTTTGGATCTGGTGGTGTATAATTATATTTTGGATCTTTCCAGTAATCCACCCCACACCTATCCAAAGATTCACCTGTTCGATTGAGTGTTAAATAATCCCGATTTACACGAAAAGTACATTCTTCACCATCATTAAAATATGGAGTATATTGATACCAGCCGAAAGAAGTTAACTTTGGATTATTCTCGAAAAGTTCTTTTGTTGCAGAATTGAATATTTCTTTACCGAAATTTTGAATAACTTCTTCATATTCCTTCTTCATCTGCTGCATCTTAATACGCATCTCATTTAGTTCATTGTATGTCATTACTCTTTATCCTTTTCTGTGTCTTTATTAAATTCAATGGTATATTTCATATTAACTGGGTCTGTAGCTTTAGCCCAATCTTTGTAGAACTTAATTATATTTACAGGCATACGGTCAAATGCAGCGTCTAACGATGTCATCAAATGATGAATTTTTGGAATTGATATTAAATTATCATAAAGCAATTCTCTTAGTTCTAAGATGCTTACATTTGAATCGTGTTCTGGAATATCTATTTCAATAGAAATCTTCGCCTTCATTAGTTCTCCTTCACCCATTTAATTGAACATCAGGATGTCAACTACCGATTTACACGAAACGTACATTCGTCACCATCCAGTGATATGATATAAACCATCGTCCCATAATTAGTAGCATTTTACTGGCTAGATTCATTCATAGATTCTAATGCAGCTTGATGCATTTTGATTTGTTTGTCGTGATGCTTCCACTTATCGATGTTAGGCTGAAAATTGGAACCCCTAGTTATCTGTGGCTCGAATTCTCCTCCACGTGCTTTTGTATGTGCTGCGATGGCAGCTTGATGATCTTCTGGTTTATTAGTCTTGAAAGCAAGACGAGTAGCTTTTGCTGCCACTAAAGAAAAATTATTGGTGTCCATCCACTTCTCCATTATCGCCATGAATGTAATAAAGATCATCATCTTTTATTACTAAAGAAATCTGTTCTATTGAAATACCCTCATCAACCATATAATTATTATACCGTTTTTAGAGACGATTGTCAAGCTAAAAACGGTATAATTTTATCTGGGTCGATTCTTAATCGTGTTCATACTCCTCAACTTCAACAGTCCCATCACTATATACTGTAACAGTTTGATGATCATCAAACATCATTTTATAATCATCATGATCGAAAATCCACATCACTTCTTGAATTGATTTTGCAATCTGCTGAAGCTCTTCATACGAAGATACTCCATAATTCTCTAATTCGGGTTTCCACTTATTATTTGGATCCAGCCAACTATCATAATCGTAAATTTCTAAGTCTTCGGCACCATCTTCCATATTGGTGGTTTTGATGGATACATAATCGTAATTTACAGTAAAATTGCATTCGTCACCATCATTAAAATATGGAGTATATTGATTCCAAGAGAAATGCTCTAAATTAGGATTTGTTTGAAAAATTTGTTTAGTAGCTTCAAGGAAAACTTCTTTACCCTGCTCTTTTACAATTTGTTCATAATTTTTTCGAGTCTTGCGAAGATGATCACGCATCATAATAAGATTATCTAAGTTAATTTTATCAGTTGTATTCATTTTTTACTCTCCTAGTCCATCATAATTTTATTTGTTTTTTTGGTTGCAATCTTCTTGTGAGAAGAAGGGAAAAAATTCTTGTCTGCATTCATCCAAGGAACATATTCCATTTCTTCAAGATAGTCTGATGCAGTCGGGATATATCTATTTCCGAAATCTTCGAGAATATGATACTCACCAATTGATCGGACGGAAACTTCTCTTCCGTTCGAATTTTTAATAACAACTCCGAATATCTTTTCTAAGATTGTAGAAAGAAACCAGGAGTTATGAGTTAAGGCACGATGACGATTATCAGGCATTGCACCTTTTGACGAATCCATTAGTTGGTGAATTTCTAGATAATCTTCTGGCTTACCACCCCAACGACGAGCGGAACTTTCTGCATGGATCCAAGGCTTAGACATTTTCAGTTACACCGACATCATAATGTTGATTTAAAGTATTCATTTCCTGCCCTCAATTAAATATCTAAGTTCTTAACTAAAGAGTATACATCTTCATAAGTTCTTTCTAATAAGTCATTCCATTCATCAATAGGCATTTTAATTTTAGAAACGATTAATTCTCCAACTCGGTTAGTACCCGGATAACATTTGTCCACCGCACCCATCAAACACCAACAAACTGCTTGCGGATGTGATGACCAAAGTGGATGACCATCTTTATCTCTTGCATGTACATTCTGCGTCCATTTTGTTTCATCACTTAATAGTTCATGTATTTTCATATTTTAACAATAATAATTTTCTTTATCATTTCTTCAATAGTTTGTTTGATATGGTCTTTTGCGAACAACTTATCGACATCTAGAGTTAGTCTACCGTCTGGCGTAATAATAACAGTATCACTCTCAAATTCACCCTTTTCATTAGATGGTGGGTTTTTGGTCATTAAGTGTTTTCCTGAAATTCATAATCCAGCGTTCATACTCTTTCAGATCCTCTTCTGTCAACGGAACATTATAACGCAAGCTAACATCATAATCATCAGGATCTGTAGGATGTACTTTATATGTATCAATAAAAATCTTAGCAGTATCCAAATCAGCACCAAGAGTCTCTAACTCTTCTACTTTCTCCGTGAGAAAAGTGATTAATTGTTTTAACGAAAAACATTCCACTTGATAGGTGATATCTTTAAATTTAGTTTTGTGTTTAGGAAAATCTATCATAATTTTATCGTATTTCCACAAGTTGATCGAATATCTCTACTATTTACATCCCCAACTCTTTTTTCAATTTCAGGTACTCTCTCATCTTTCTATCTTTTGTCGCTTGTCGCATTTGCTTCTTATTTTTTTGGATTTCCGACAACTCTTCTTTTGTCATAGGAACTTCGGATTCTAGACTTACTAGAAGATCATAACCATAATTAAAGCGAAAGGACACAACAGTTTCTGTTTTGAAATCTACACCAAGAGATTTAAGTTCTTCTCCTTTTTTAAGGATTGTATTAATATCTTTAATGAAAACATCCAAAGTGATATCCTGATGGATATTAAATTCTTCAACCAACTTTTTATAATTTTTCTTCATCTTTCTCACCAAGAAAATACGATCGAAATACAAAAAATAAGAAGCATCAGAACAACAAACACTGCAGCCGTAAGAACTTCTCTAATATTATATGTCATTAGTATGCCCACCTCGTCAACCAGCCGTTATTTTTTAAACGATTCAGAGTGACTCTCCAAGTTCTAAGATCTTGAGATTTGTCATACTGCCAAACAGAAGCCTCTTCAAAATTCTCACTCTTAATGTAAGCGATTGCATCTAAGACAGTATTAAACGACTTCGTAGAATAGAAATACCGTTCATTTTCCAAGAAGCAAACTTTAAAATCGATCATATAGCTATTTTACCTTATTCGATAATAGATGTCAAGGTTAAAATTTGAATTTAATACCAACGAGTTACGAGTTCCACCGAAAATTCTATACGAAGCAACGAGATCATTATTCTCGTCCAAAACTGATCCCTCGAAACCCTTCGACTTGATATACGCAATAGCGTCCATCGCATTCTTGAAAGTTTCGCCGGAGTAATATCCGAAATTCGTCCAGAACACTTTAAAGGTTTTCGTCATATTCATACAAAACCATTATAGCGTACTAGAGAAGAGAAGGCAATATTTTTTCGAAAGAATATTCCCTTTATTTTCAATGGTTTACTGCAAGTCACTGAAAATAAAGGGAATAAATATTTTCATAAAATTTCTTCGACCGCATACCCTTTTCTGAAGCTGCAAACGCTCTCAGGTGGCTCTGGACGCTTCGCAAGATCTCTAGTATACCTTGACTATACCCAAAATTCTTGGCTCCTCCAAACCCATCCTGAGATCGTAAAGAATATTCTCTTCATTTTCAATAATTTACAGTCAAGTCACTCATTCCAAAGGGAATATTCTTTCGAAAAAATATTGCCTTCTCTTCTCCAGTACGCTATAATGAATGTATGGTGACAAAAACAGATCTCTACAATATGATTGTCGATGCGGCTGGCGGTCGAAGTCAGTATCGATCATTCACTACTCCTGTTTTGGAGGCTTGTGAGTTTTTCTCCGAGGAGTTTCCGAATGGTATTCCCCAAGTTGTGGTTGATTACATGATGAATCGTTTTGTTCCGTTTAGGTGATAAATTTTTTCTTTCAAAGTCCTTGACTTCTTCTCTTAAATAAGGTATTATAAAAGTATGGAAAAGTTAACTGCTCAAGAATATCGCAATTTGGCAGCGGGTTCCCGGTCGGCGAAAGAAGAGTCGTTTGATCGGTGTGACACCGATGGTTTCCTTTCTCAGTGGGCACATGGTCTGCACTCCCAACTATATTCTCGTCTGGCTGAACTTGCTGAGAATAATTGGGAATCGGATTTCCCTGCTCTTTTCTATGCCGGAACGAATGATCGTGTTCCGGCGAAGATTATCTACGTCCGTGACAAGTTCTCGTATAATGGTGGGATGAAGGCTCTCTGGGCGATCGTTGATCCTAGCACCGGGAAGTTCACTGGTCAGTTTCTTCCGACTGGTAAGAATTCTCGGAAACAGAAGTCGGCTGGTGTTTGGGAAGGAACCGAGATGGCTCCTGCCTATGCTAAGATCGATGGGCGTGGTACTGGCCTTTCTGGATCGGCGTGGGTTTCAGTTTATCGGACTGATGGTGGAATGCCTCCGTCTTGTCTTAATATCAAGAAAGGATCCGAGGTTCGTGAAGAGACTGTGGCCCGGATGGTACAATATTGTGAAGAGAATTTTGCACCTACTCCGCACGTTTCTGAACGCACTTCTAGCAAAGGAAAAGAATACACTGCAATCGTAACTTCGGCGAATCGTGGTAATATTGGTTCTGATATTGCAATTCACGTATATGGTCCTGGTTTTATTCTCGTAAAGATATCTGGCTATAATGTGACTGCCGGAATGGTTCCGTTCTATTCCTTCGAAGAGGCGACCCATTATATGGATTACGCTTTCGGGAAAATTCATGCTTAGATGGGGGTGGTTTATATCCAACCATCGAAATTAGTTGGAAAGAATAAAAAAGTTCTTGACATTTTTCTTCAGAAAAGGTATAATAGTTTTATATGAAATTCTTCCATTTTGACCAAAATAATTCTTTCGGTGAATTTAAGGGACCAGCAAAGCATGTTGTTGTCGAGGCTAAGAATGCCACTGATGCGAATGTTCGTGCTGAGGAACTGGGTTTGTACTTTAATGGAGTACATACTGGTTCTGATTGCCCCTGTTGCGGTGATCGTTGGTATCGTAAGTGGGTGAGCGAGGAAGGCGACGATGTTCCTAAGGTGTATAATGCTCCTGTAGTTTTTGATTTTGTTGGTGATCCGTATGTTTTGGTACTGTACGCAAACGGCGTGAAACGGATGGGTGTAGAGGATCGGAATTACTAATTATTAGATTTATTGGTTACTCTAGAGTAGAGAGACGGAATAGTACAACTACTGTGCCTCAGTGAGCCGACGATTGGGCGGACGCAAGGCGAAGTCGGAAGGCTTTGGTTAATGACGATTAACACCAGTATTGTGCTATTCCGCCTCTCTACTCTTTTTTATAAATACCAGAAATAATATTTGAATTTAAGGAATTTGATTATGACAGAGAATTGGAAAATACCGGAAGATACTACATTTATCTATCGCTTGGGTCCTCCGAAGAAACCAGTAAGAGATAAAAATAATTTTATGTTAACTATACAAAAGTGGCTGTTAGAGAATAACGGAGATAGAGTGAAACTATCTTCCGAATATGGAATACATTCATCGCAACATCCGAAGTTTCCTAACCTGTATCAATTTACTTACGATCAGATTGAATCATCGAAGATTAAAGATCATCCCATGGTACGAGAGTGTCGTGGGATTATTCTTGATCGTGGTGACAACTGGAAAGTGATTGCTCGTCCATTTGATCGTTTCTTTAATTGGGGAGAAACTGTTTCAAATTCTGAATTTGATTTTTCTTCAATGGTCGCACAAGAAAAGATTGATGGATCTTTGATGATTCTTTATAACTATAATGGAATATGGCACGTTGCAACTAAGGGTTCGCCCGATGCTGGCGGTTCTGTTGGTAAGGAAGATTTCACGTTTGCAGAACTTTTCTGGAAGATCTATGAGAAATCTATGATCTTCAATGTTGATCTTGATCCTCGTAACACTTATCTTTTTGAGTTGACTTCTAAGTACAATCGTATTGTTACTTCTCAAATAGATAATGAAGGGTCAATTCAATTAATTGGTATCCGTGATCGAGAGACTGGTCAGGAGTTTTGGCCTGTGCTTTACAAAGAATTCTTTCCTGTAGTGAAATCTTTTTCTATGAACACAATTGAAGAAATTCTAGAAGCTACAAAGCAATTAGATCCTTCTAAGCAGGAAGGCTTTGTCTTGGTCGATAAGAACTTTAATCGACTTAAAGTAAAGTCTGAAAAGTATGTTTTAATTCATCACTTGAAAGATTCTATTAACGATGAACGAATTGTTGAACTAATCAAGACTGGTGAAGATTCTGAAGTCTTTGCTTATTTTCCTGATCTTAAGATTCGATACGATCAGATCAAGAAGTATTGGGATATGACTGCTGCTATGCTTGATGAATTTTGGGAAGAGACTTCACAACTAAAATTTGAATCTCAAAAAGACTTTGCTCTTTTTGTTCAATATAACTACAATCCTAGAATACATTCTTTCTTTTATATGATTCGTTCTGGTAAAGTTAAGAATGCAAGTGACTGGTTAATGAACCTTAGACCGGATAAGGTTCTTGAGTGTACAATAAATCTAGAAGAAGGAATATATGACATACATCAAATTAATGCAGCTAATTTATCCAGAAGTAGAAGTTTTTGAAAATGATTATATTTATGGACCATCTGATTATGAACCAATGGTAAAAAGTCTTGGTGAGATCCTAGTTGAGAAACATGTTAACGAATATCAAGGAGATTCTTGGTATCTTCTAAAGAAAGAAGATTTATATGGATATCTTTCATTTGGTTGGGGTTCGTGTTCTGGTTGTGATGCGCTACAAAGATGTTCTTCTTTTGAAGAAGTAGCAGAACTATATAATAAACTGAAAAATTCTATTACTTGGCGAACAAAAGAAGAAACTGCTAAGTGGTTTGATGAACACGATTGGGAAGGTGATTATTGTTATTATGAAGAAGAATTCAAAGAATTCATAGATAAGATTAAGATCTTCTTTGAAGAAGGAAATTGATATGACTAACGATTTACAAGAAACACTGTTCAACAAATATCCTAAATTATTTAGAGAGAAAGATTTGCCTCCCTCACAAACTTGTATGTGTTGGGGGTTTGAATGTGGAGACGGTTGGTTTAATATTCTAGATGTATTATGTGAAAAGATTAATAAGCATTGTGAAAAGAATGACATAGATGTCACTGTCGCACAAGTTAAAGAAAAGTTTGGTGGACTTAGATTCTATTATAATGGTGGTGATTATACAGTTGACGATTTAGTTTCTTTTGCTGAATCACTATCAGAACGCACGTGCGAGATTTGTGGTAGTCCTGGAAAAATGGGACAAACTAACGGATGGTATAGAACAACATGTGAGGGATGTAATGAAAAACGTAAGAATTTACTCTAAAACCATCGATGAACAATTATATGATATGTTCATGGAAAATGTTATTAAAGATTATCCGTTCATTAAGACAATAGTGTGGTCACAACAATATTGTCCAGAAGATTTTTTAGGTGTTTTTGAAACGACAGTTGATTATAGAAATTTTATGGTAAATGATATTTGGTTAGATTATTTTATGAGTAGAAATGTTAGATCTTACAATTCATATTTTACATATTCTGACAAATTAATTAGTGGCATAACAACATATGATGAGTATAGAACTATTTTTGATAGGATCAGATTTGTATTAATGTCATTCTCAATCAATGAACTAATGTTTAATTTCGGTAAACAGTATGTAAAAATTTACATTTAATGGGTATAAAGTACAAACTATATCGCATATCGAATAAAATAAAAAGGTGGCCAATGGCCACCTTTTTTCATTAGTATCTGAATTACTTGTAAAGATTTTAATACCTGTTGACACAAATAGCAGCTATGTATTCCTAAGACGTCTTCGACTTGGTGGAAGACCGGGATCCAATTGGAAATAACTATATCATAATATTTTGGTTTTTTTTCTGATAGAATATCCTCAGCAATAACTTTCTTATATGTTTGTCTGAAACTATCTAAATTATTCATATCTCCATCCTTTTTGGGTATAAATTATAAAATTCAATACTTGAAATCATTAAAAGAAGATTTACCGAATGATTTACTCATTCCACCATAAGAATCCATCCCATCTTCCCCACCAATACCGAGATTAGTATCAACTGCAACATCACCAATATCAAACAAACGCATCTTTGATCTATCTACTCCTACCAAGAATTTCTTATTCTTAGTAACATCATTATACCGATTCTTCAATTGTTTAATCATTAGTTGACCTAGTTTTTCCAACTCTTCTGTATTGATGATAGCTAGAACTAAATCTGCTGTTGCCACAGTTCCGAATGATTCTGACACATCAGACATATCTGCATCGGAATTAGATGCACCGGATCTTGTAAATTGTGTAGCAGTAACAATAGGAAGATTCATTTCAACGGCAAGGCCACGAACTTCTTCGGCAATAGACTTAACTAAAGTGTATGAATTTGCAAGACCTGTATTCTTGATTCTTGAAGAAGAACAGATATTAAGATAATCAATATAGATAATATCAGGAATGAAGTTCTTCTTAATAGAAAGTTCGTGTAATAGATATCTGAAGTGAGAAGCACTTGCCGTAGAAGTTGGATATTCTTTTACAACTAATTTACCAGATGTTCTTGACTTAAGATTATTGATTAATTTCAAAAATTGATTTTTAGATATTTCTCTTAATGTGTCAAGAGTAATATCTAGCACATTAGCATCAATTCTTTCGGCAATTCTTTCTTCTGCCATCTCGCAGGTAATATATAACACATTTTTACCAATCAAAAGATTAGAAGCTGCCATATGACACATTGCCAAAGATTTTCCTACATTGACACCAGCTACTAGAATATTGAGTGTTTTCTTTGGTAACCCGCCACAAGTAATAGTATTAAGATTTCCAATATCAAAAGGTATCCGCTCTTCTT
>Ga0315906_10011766_pt1 | contig 10181 bp, 8 predicted proteins | sample LakEriMetagenome_4_FD_203526 | JGI IMG/M metagenome (GOLD analysis project Ga0315906, IMG submission 203526) | Freshwater fungal communities from buoy surface, Lake Erie, Ohio, United States - Buoy 2 MA122 | ecosystem: Environmental > Aquatic > Freshwater > Lake > Lake biofilm | place: USA: Lake...
ATAGGCATACAGAATAACAAAAATTTCAAGTCCATAATGAACTATTACGACATCATTGGTGATATACACGGCCATGCCGATGCTCTCGAGCAGTTGCTGCAAAAGATGGGGTATAAGAGAAAGGCAGGCATTTATTCCCATCCGAAAGGACGAAACGTACTTTTTGTCGGGGACTTTATCGATAGGGGACCTAAAATACGCGAAACACTGCATTTAGTGCGCGACATGATTGAAGCGGGAAATGCTCAGGCCGTATTGGGTAATCATGAATACAATGCTGTCTGTTTTCATACGCCACATACGGAGGATGGAGAGGGCTTTTTTAGAAAACACACCGTTAAGGAGATTGAACAGCATCTAGAAACACTTCGCCAATTCAAACATTACGATAGCGAATGGAGTGACTTTTTAGAATGGTTCCGAACCTTACCCCTCTTTTTGGATCTGCCTGAATGCCGCATTGTGCACGCCTACTGGAGTGATAGTCATATCGAATGGTTAAGAAACAATTACCAAGGCCTGACAACAGAGTTCCTAAATCACAGCACTATTAAGGATTCCAAAGCTTACAAGGTTGTGGAGGACACGCTGAAAGGAGCGGAGAAACCGATTCCCAATGGAGGAAGCTTTTTGGATAAGGATGGAAATAAGCGCGGAGAGTGCCGACTAAAATGGTGGACTACCAAGCGAGAGACCTATGGCGATGTCTACATGGAATGTCCCGAAGAGTATATACCGATACCACTTAAAGAGGACTTTGCAATGGATGAATATGAGGGGCAGGTTCCGGTATTTTTTGGCCATTATTGGTTGAAGGGAATTCCAAAAATGGAAAAACCGAATAGTATATGCCTTGATTACAGCGTCGCGAAAGGAGGAAAGTTAGTCGCCGCAAGGCTGTCTAATGGCTCATTTGAGTTTGAATATTAATGTTGAGTACTGTTCCCGTTTCAAAAAACCGGAGGAGATAAGCTAAGCTCCAAATTGGTTTATCAAAACTGGTTCGCCAATCAACCCTTACCGCGTATGAATGTTTCCCGGGCGCATCCATGCGTTTATTACCATCTGCGATTCATCGTAAAAGCAATTAAGGGATGCTGTGAGGGCCGACCTTTTTTATTGGGATTTTAGCTAACCTCCGCGCCAGCACGATTGCCATACCGGCTGATTATTGTGCTAATAATGTCTATGATCATCTTCTTGATGCTTATTTTATCCCACCATCGACGCATACCAGCATTAAACAAGGCATCATTGAACTCCATTTCAAAATGCCTAAAAACGCGGCTATATGCGCTTTGACTGCCAATACCCTTATGCCATCCGAATGTCTCCCATGTAACATCATCTTGTTTTAGCATTCCGGTATGAGCCATCCTTCGAGAACCACGAACCGCTGACACCATAAAACCTTCAACCAGATTAATAGCATAACAGGAAAAGCACTATTGAGCCTCCCTCAGGAAACCCCACATCCAACATATCATCTCTTAAACCACTGCGCTCATAGGTTTGCTGGCAATACTTGTTTCCTCCCCAAGGGCTCATTTTCCGTTTGGCAAACTCAAGGGATAGGGCGCTCCTCTGTTTACTGCCATTGATAACCGGCGCAAACGATAGTAAACTGAGGCATTCTGATGAGCGTAAACCCGGCTATTGCATATTCTTGGGTTGAATATTCCGGGACACTAACGCGGGCTGAAATATCCATAGCAAGAATCCCAAAACTGAATCGCCCGGCCATTTTCGCGAAGTATTCGAACAAGGATTGCTGCTCCGGTGTTGTCTCGGACAAGATAGGTCCATTTATGGCAGTTTGCAGCACGTGCGCATTAGATTAATTTAACGCTACAATGAAAATTCTACTCACCGGAGTAACAGGATATATCGGCCAACGGCTTTTGCCTGTATTACTAGAACGCAATTATGAAGTATACTGCTGCGTGCGAGACAAAGCCAGGTTTACTGCCGCTAATTACCCAGGGTATAAGCTAACCATTATCGAAGCAGACTTCCTGCAGGCGGAAAGCCTTCAGAATATCCCCAATGACATCGACATCGCCTATTACCTAATCCATTCGATGTCTACGCAGAATGGCGATTTTGGGGATATGGAAAAAACGTGCGCTGCCAATTTTAAAACGCGCATGGAACAAACAAGCGTGCAACAGGTAATTTATCTCAGTGGCATCATCAATACGGATGAGCTTTCGAGGCACCTTACTTCCCGAAAAAATGTGGAAACCATCCTGTCGGGTTCCCGCTTTGCCTTAACCACCTTGCGGGCGGGAATTATCGTCGGCTCGGGAAGTGCCTCTTTCGAAATCATTCGTGATTTGGTTGAAAAATTGCCTTTCATGATTACCCCGCGCTGGCTAAATACCAAATGCCAGCCCATTGCCATCCGCAATGCAGTTGAATTTCTGGTAGGGGTTATAGGCAAAACCGAGACATATAACCATAGCTACGACATCGGTGGTCCGGATATTTTATCTTATAAAGAAATGCTACTGCGTTTTGCCAAAATACGCGGTTTGAAAAGACGTATAGTGATTGTTCCGGTAATGACTCCAAGACTATCGTCCTACTGGCTCTATTTTGTAACGGCCATTTCCTACCCGTTGGCTAAAAACTTAGTGAACAGCATGAAAGTTGAAGTGATTTGCAAGCCAAACTCTCTCGCCAAGATGCTGAATATACAGCCGATTGATTATGAAACCTCGATACGTCTCGCTTTTGATAAAATCGAGCAAAATCAGGTGCTTTCCAGTTGGAAAGATGCCCAGTCGAGCAGTTTGCTGCAAAAAGGGATTTCAAATTACATAGAAGTGCCCATCCATGGTTGTTTTACCGATGTGCGCACGCGCCAACTTAAGGACCCGGATACCGCACTGGAGAGAATATGGCGGATTGGAGGTAAAACGGGATGGTATTACGGCAACTGGCTTTGGCAACTGCGGGGATTCGTTGATAAGCTGTTTGGTGGCGTAGGTTTACGCAGAGGGCGAAGAAGTCTTACGGAATTACAAACAGGCGATGCCCTTGATTTTTGGCGCGTATTACTGGCGAAAAAAGACGAGCGACGCTTATTGCTCTACGCCGAGATGAAATTGCCGGGAGAAGCCTGGCTGGAATTCCGAATTGACGCGAATAATGTACTTACACAAACGGCAACCTTCAGACCTTTAGGGCTGTTAGGACGTATATACTGGTATTCTGTGCTTCCATTTCATGGTTTTATTTTTAATGGAATGATCAATAAAATAGTTTCTAACAAAGCGTAGCTGAATTAGCCCCCTATAAAAGCTATTTTCCTTGCTTTATCCGATTATTTTCGCTTTTACCGCTAACGGAATCCTGTTAAAAATCGAATTGCGTTTATCTGGAAGGCTTTCGGAGAGATGCAGGAGAAGAAGCGGAATTGTTCGAGCGAATGATTATTCGCCCCTAGCATCGCCCGCGCACACGGTTGGGTCTGTCGTTCGCGGGTTTAATTAGGAGTGACAAAATGGATGTGGCAAAATTACCCCCGTTGTACACCATCTTGATTATCCTTTCGAAGAATACTACTTGAATCAAGGTCCGGCGTGAAATGAATGAATTGAAGGTTACTCATTATCCACGAGTAAAAATGCTGATTAACACTCGCATTGGTTCCTTGATTGAACGTATTGAAAAACCGCTTACAAGCATGCTGAGCCGGAATTGCCTTCCAACCACAGATGATACGCTGCGCGTCATCGCTGCGCGCAACTTCAACAAGTAAGAAAGCTTTTAGCTCCGCAGCAACTGCTTGCTATAAAGTCCTCTAAAAGGGAGGCAACATCATGGCCACAGTTGGATCCTTGGGTAAGTAAGGAGGGACATAATTCAACTTGTATGCGAAAGCCAATTTTGTCCAAAAATTGCTTGAAAAACGCCATTCCTCCCTCAAGGCGTAATCTCTTCGCCAATAGAGGCTATATCAAAATTCACGGGATCCTTTTTCTACTACTACGCGGTAGAAATTATTGACATAAAAAGTACGCCATTTTCTCTGAAGCGGCATCCGGGTTCAACCGAGAAACAGCAACAAAACCATGGCGGCCAGACTCAGCGCCAATCCCACAATACGCTGTCGGGTAAGTGACTCTTTGAAAAACATTACGCCCATTGCAGTACCTGCTAAAATTATCCCCAGATTATTTGCCGGAATTACAGCCGTCTTACTGAGGTAACCGCTGTCGAATATCCGTAACAGAAAGAATACCGAACCGAAGTTCGCCAGACCGAGGAGAAGTCCTAACAATATACTGATACGTTTAACCTGCTCTCTCCCCTTTCGCGCTTTAAGCATCGAAATCGTCGCGCCGCAAGCAAATGCGGATAAAAAAGGAAGACAAATAAACAGCCCCCGTTGGAAACCACTTTCGAGCACATAATTGCTGTGATATACCAACACAACGTCTATGAGGCCACTGCCTGTAAATACCAGTAATGGAAGAATTAGCAGTGAGGAAGGGATTTTTTCTTCGGCCCTGTTCATAGAGCTCAGATATACGCCGGCCATTGCCAATCCCAATGTCAAATAATGTCCAATTCCTAGCGGATGCTCGGGATTAAGGATGGCGAGCATAGCGGCGGAAAAAACAAGACTAAGCTTGGACGCTACCCCTGCCGTACCTACACCAATATGCTGAGACGTTTTGGCCATTACGAAAAAAACGCCTGTAAAAAGGCAGCCCACTGCCAGCCCTGCCCACACCCAGCTGTCCAAGCCCTGCTCGAGCAATTGCGACTTATCCGGGAGCAGAATAAGACCAAGGACAGTCGCTACAGCGTAGTTGGCAGTGATGGCGTGCAGCGTGTTCGCTCCAAACCGAGGAATGAGTTTAAACACCAGTAAAATACAGGTAGCACTTGCGATGCTTAAAATCAGATCCATGCTTCACGATAATATATCGACACCCTATCTATTCCGAAATAGAAGGACTCGCTGCGGGCGGCTCCCGGCAAAGACGGCGCTTTAAGTCCCAAGCCAATCACTGACGGTGAGCGGAGGATGCGAATTTCATCCCAATACCCCGCTTCCATAAACGATTCCAGCGTGCGTTTTCCACCTTCTACCAAAACGCTTTGCATACCGTCGTTGTGCAAACGTGCGCTTATTTCTTCAATAGCCCTGCTCCCCTTCGCCTGAGTGGAGCACAAACAAGCCGGCTCAATTCCCTGAAATACGCGGTAAGGGCCGAACTCAATGGCAGAAGAAAACACATAACGTCGGGGCGACTTCCCTGCCACTTCCCGCACTGTAAGTTCAGGATTATCGGTTCGAATGGTATTTCCTCCCACAAGAATTGCATCTTCACGTGAACGCCAGAGATGCACCAATTTCTTCGTTGACGGGTGACTAATCCAATGTACTCCTTGCTCTCCCCCTGTGCGGTCAATATCCATGAAACCATCGGCACTTTCGGCCCATTTTAAAACGATATACGGCCGCTGATGGGTTTTCGAAATAATGAAGCGACGATTGATAAAGCGAGCTTCGGATGCTAAAATATCCGAGACAACCTCCACTCCGGAGGACTTCAACAATTCTATGCCCCTGCCACTTACCCGAGGATCGGGATCTGAATGAGCCAGCACCACCCGTCCAAAACCTTTCGCAAGGAGCATATTAGCACAGGGAGGTGTTTTGCCGAAATGCGAACAGGGTTCGAGACTTACATACACCTCACAGTCGGAGGGATTTATGCTTTCCGGCAAGCGATTAACCGCTTCCACCTCCGCATGGGGCATTCCGGCGCAACGATGAAATCCTTCAGCTACAATTTTGCCCTCATGCACGATTACACATCCAACCATAGGGTTAGGCGAGGTAAATCCTTCGGCCCTTGCCGCCAGATGAAGGCAGCGCTCCATAAAGACCCGCTGAAGTTCAGGATCAGTATCCTTTTGTAGCGGCATGAAAGGTATTTAGCAGCAGTGCAGCGATGGTCATGGGTCCTACTCCTCCCGGGACAGGGGTAATAAACGAACACTTTGGCGCCACCGATTCAAAATGAACGTCACCTGCAATGCGATAACCTTTTTCAGATTCGTCCGGCAAACGAGTTATCCCAACATCAACTACCACCGCTCCTTCTTTTACCATATCGCCGGTTACGAACTCAGGTTTACCCAACGCTACAATTAGAATATCGGCTGCTTGCGTAAATGACTTCAAATCCATTGTGCGCGAATGGGTAAGAGTAACAGTGCAATTGCCAGGGTATGCGTTTCGCGCCATCAACATACTCATGGGTGCACCTACGATATGAGAGCGACCAATTACCACACAGTGTTTGCCCTGAGTAGGGATATCATATCGCCTCAGCAATTCAAGAATTCCGTAAGGAGTAGCCGGCAAATAACACGGCAAATGAAGAGCCATATTGCCCACGTTGATAGGATGAAATCCATCAACATCTTTTTCCGGGTCTACCGCCTCAATTACCCGCTGCTCGTCAATATGCGATGGCAGGGGCAGCTGAACTATAAAACCATTTATTTCTGGGTCTGCATTGAGGCGCGCTATGGTTGCCAGCAATTCTTCCTGGGTTGTTTCTTCCGGCATACGAATCAGGGAAGAGCCAAAACCAATTTCCGAGCAGGCCTTTACTTTTGCGTTCACATAGGTAAGGCTAGCGCCGTTATTTCCTACGATAATAGCGGCGAGATGGGGAATCTTTCTAGCGGAGGCAGCCAGGAGCGCCGTTTTTTCTTTCAGTTCCTCGCGAATCTTAAGGGAGGTAGCTACGCCGTCGAGTAAGGTCATGTGTGACTCGAATTAATTACGACCCGGCCCCTTGAACTGACGCATCAGAGCGCTCATTTGGCTCTTGTTAGTCATCATCTTCATCATTTTACGGGTGTCTTCGTATTGCTTTAGAAGCTTATTCACATCCTGTATGGTCAAGCCCGATCCGGCAGCAATTCGCTTGCGACGATTGTTGTCTATGCTCGCCGGATTACTTCGTTCGCCCGGAGTCATAGACAAAATGATGGCTTCCAGGTGCCGAAATGCCTTCTCGTCTATATCGATATCTTTCATCGCCTTTCCTACGCCCGGTATCATGCCGAGCAGATCTTTCACATTGCCCATTTTCTTAACCTGTTGCAGCTGGTCGAGAAAGTCGTTCAAATCGAACTGGTCTTTCTGTATGCGCTTTTGCAGGCGTTTGGCCTTCTCTTCATCGAATTGTTCCTGAGCTCGTTCTACGAGTGAAACTACATCGCCCATGCCGAGAATTCTATCGGCCATACGCTGGGGATAGAATACGTCGAGCGCCTCCATCTTCTCGCCGGTACCGATGAATTTAATGGGCTTATTTACCACCGATTTAATCGATAGCGCCGCACCACCGCGGGTGTCGCCATCGAGTTTGGTGAGTACTACCCCATCGAAATTAAGGCGATCATTGAAGGTCTTAGCAGTATTCACCGCATCCTGGCCGGTCATGGAATCCACCACAAAAAGCGTTTCGGTCGGTTGCACCGCTTTCTTCACGGCCTCTATTTCAGCCATCATCTGCTCGTCGACAGCCAAACGACCCGCCGTATCGATGATTACCACATTAAACCCCTTGCTTTTGGCATATTGCAAGCCATTCATAGCGATATTAACCGCATCGCGGTTTTCACGCTCCGAATAAACCTCCACGCCAATCTGCTCGCCTACCACATGCAACTGATCGATAGCGGCCGGGCGATAAATATCGCAGGCTATTAAGAGCGGTTTTTTGCCCTTTTTATTTTTGAGATAATTTGCCAGCTTACCCGAAAAGGTAGTTTTACCCGAACCTTGCAATCCTGACATAAGCACGATACCCGGATTGCCCTGGATATTAATTTCCGTGCTCTCGCCACCCATAAGTTGAGTAAGCTCTTCGTGGGTTATTTTAATGAGAAGCTGTCCGGGACTGATAGCTGTAAGCACCGCTCTCCCCAAGGCTTTATCCTTTACCTGCTGGGTAAAATCCTTGGCTGTTTTATAGTTCACGTCGGCTTCCAGAAGCGCTTTACGCACCTCCTTCATGGTTTCGGCAACGTTAATTTCCGTAATCTGGCCCTGGCCCTTCAGTACCTTAAAGGCACGTTCCAGTTTATCCTGTAAGTTCTCAAACATAATACTGCAAACCCTTTTGGCGGAATACAAAGATACGAAAAGGTAGGGCTGCCGCGGCGCAGGCGAAGGCCCTTTTTGAAGTCAATTTCTTACGAACCCGAGGCAGCGCAGGCATTACAGACCCGGAACTCTCCCCATAGTAATTCCTTGTTTCAGCAGGCAGATCATGGCTACATCTGCCGGTTGTTGAACATAGTGCCCAAAAGGAATTACCTTTGCTTTATGGATGAAGAACACCTGCGAAGGCTGAGAGACCTGCTGAACAGTCAGCACGACTGGCCCTCGATCTATGTTTTTAAATTCGTTTTACCGAGCGACGCAGAAAAGATTACCCGGTTGCGTAAAATTTTCGGAGAAAGCGCCGAATTCCGCACTCGTCTGAGTCGAAATGGCAATTATACCAGTATTACGGTGCGCGAAATGATGCTTAATGCCGACAGCATTTTCGATCGCTATACACGCGTTTCATCGATTGGGGGGGTTATATCATTGTAGAGCCATGGGACTTTCACTCGAAATATTGCGCAACGCGCTGCTTTTAAGCCTTTTACTTCTTTTTATCTATATATTATACCGACGGCTGCTTTCTACCTTAAAGAAGCGCCATGCTCTTCCCCACCTGTATGCCGGTTTCTCAGGCAAGGCTTTGGAATGCTCCTCTCCCAACTACTTTCGTGTGCATTTTCAAGTACCCGAATCGCAAGACGTGCGCATTTATATTCTCGACGAATACGGCAACGAGGTATTGATTGTGTGCGACGAAAACTTCCCGCAGGGCGAACATTTCCGAGAGTTCCAGACCGAACAGTTCAAACCTGGAGGCTATTACTGCCTCCTGCACAGTTTGCGGCAAACCAGTACACGCAGATTTAGCGTGGGTACGGGTTCACCCGAAACGGCGAAATAGCTTACATCCGCTCCGGGCAGTCTATGCCAAGCAAGGACAAAGATCTGCGCAGCACCCTGCCACTCAGTTCCGCCATTGCCAGCCTCCTGTCGCGGATATCCACGTCTTCTTCTTTAAGCACTGGTGCGACGTGGTAAAAGGCATTAAACTCGCGAGCCAACTCGTAACAATAGGCTGCCAAATGAGAAGGGTCGTAGCTCTCTGCGCTCTGAGCAATAAATTCCGGCAAATGATACAGGCGCTTTAGCAGGACGCGCTCCTCTGCCAACAATGAATGCTCCGATCGCACACTCTGCGGAACGGGAAGACCCGATTTGCGGAAAAGAGAGCGCGTACGAACATAGGCATACTGAATAAACGGACCTGTGTTGCCATTGAAATCGATGGATTCCCGGGGGTCGAAAAGCATATTTTTACGCGGATCGACACGCAAAAGGAAATATTTCAGCGCGGCCATACCTATCTGATGGTGCACAACGCTTCGTTCCTCATTGCTAAACCCTTCCAGTTTACCCTGCTCGTCGGCAATACGCCCCGCCTCCCTATCCATTTCTTCCATGAGGTCGTCGGCGTCCACTACGGTACCTTCCCGCGACTTCATTTTACCCTCTGGCAATTCCACCATACCGTAGCTAAGATGAAAATTGTTTCGGGCCATAGCATAGCCAAGCTTCTCCAATAACAGGAATAACACCCTGAAATGGTACTCCTGCTCGTTACCGACCGTATAAATCTGCTTCTGCAGACCGGGAAAATCTTCGAAGCGCAGTATGGCAGTGCCGATGTCCTGCGTCATATACACCGCAGTACTATCCTTTCGGAGCAGAAGTTTTTCGTCGAGCCCATTTTCTCGTAGGTCGCACCAGATAGAACCATCATCGCGGCGATAGAAAACTCCTTTTTCCAAGCCTTTCAATACTTCATCGCGTCCCTTCAAATACGTTTCTGATTCGTAGTAAAGCTTATCGAATGCCACGCCCATAGCCTTGTAAGTAGCCTCGAAACCCGCATACACCCACCCGTTCATGGTTTGCCACAACTGCAGCGTTTCCGGATCGCGTTCTTCCCACTTTCGCAGCATTTCCCTTGCTTCCAACATAATAGGCGCATTTTCAGCGGCCTCCT
>Ga0315906_10011769_pt1 | contig 10180 bp, 8 predicted proteins | sample LakEriMetagenome_4_FD_203526 | JGI IMG/M metagenome (GOLD analysis project Ga0315906, IMG submission 203526) | Freshwater fungal communities from buoy surface, Lake Erie, Ohio, United States - Buoy 2 MA122 | ecosystem: Environmental > Aquatic > Freshwater > Lake > Lake biofilm | place: USA: Lake...
CCGCTCCCCCTTGGCCAGCCCGGTGACGCTGCCGATCGTCTGCAGGTTGCCCGCCGACGCCGCCAGGACGAACACGCCGCTGGAAGCCGCCTCGCCGAAGCCGTTGGTCGTGGCCACGCGGAACAGGCCGTCCTCGCTCTCGTCGAACGAGAACTGATCGAGGGCCACGCCGGGCACGGCCCCCATCGCCACCAGCGGGGCGTCGACCTGCTGCAGGTCGAACTTGTAGATGTTGGTGCTCGAACTGGCGTCGGTCACGTCCCACCAGGCGCCCCAGTTCGCCGCCGAGACGTAGAGGCTCGACGTCGATGCGTAGACCGTCCCGGAGATCCCGGCGACGCTCGTCACCGCGTCGGGACCGGCGATCGCGTCGCTCGTCTCGAACGACGTGATCGACAGCATCGAGTTGTCTTTCGCCTTCAGTGGCAGGAACGTGTTTCCCGGCGCGACCATGCTGCCGTTCGTCTCGTCGCCACCGGTCACGGTCACGCTGAACCGCGGAGCGGCCGTCGTCTCCCAGGCCTTCTCCAGCCGGGCGCGGTAGGCGTCCTCGTCCTCGTAGACGTACCTCGTGCCGTCGTCAGTCCACGGCCCCGGGAAGGCGATGCTCAGCAGCGGCTCGCCGGTGGGGGGCAGCGGCTCACCGGTCACAGGGTCGATCGGGACGATCGGCTTCTGAGCGGGCGGCTGCGGATCGGGCGGCGGGATCGTGATGATCTCCGGGGCGGGAATATTGAACGTGTCCTGCGTGACGACGAGGACGCGGCCCTCGATCGCCCGCGAGTCGACGAGCCAGCCGTCGAGACGGGTCGTCTCCAGGATCGCGGGCGCCGCGGCGTCCGACACGTCGATCACGGTCACGGTCACGGTCGGCTGCCAGGCCTGGCCCCACCAGGACAAGAACCGGGCGGCGCCCAACGCTCCGGCGCCCACCGGCCCCCAGGTGTTCTCCTGGGAGATGACGGTCAGCCGCGAGCCGCTCAGGTAGAGCGCCCGCTCCCAGCCCGGCGTCGTGACGTGGCTCGTCACGGCGAGCTGGTCGGCCGGCCATGCGGTGACGATGTCGACGCCGTCGCCGGCGAGCACGTAGAGGTGCTCGCCGTCGGTCTTGACCATGTCGCCCTCGTCGACGCCCGAAACCTGGTTGTTGGTGCCGGAATAGCCGCCCGACGGCCCCAGGCCGCCGGCCGTCGTCGACACGGCGCCGGTGGCCCGCACGTCGTAGGCCACGATCGGCCACCGCCACCACGGCGACGCATCCTTGCCGAGCTGATCGCCCCACTGGGCCATCGCCGCGTCGATGTACCACTGCTTCAGCTGGTCGAGGTCATCGACGTTGCGGAGCGGGTTGGTGCTCTCGCTGCCGATGAGCTGCTCGCCCGCGGCCAGCCGCACCCGGTCCACGCCCCTGGTGCCGAAGAACTGGTCGACGCCGGCACCGCCGTCGAGCGAGTTCCTGCCGGCGCCGCCGCGGAGGGTGTCGACGCCGGCGTCGCCGAAGAGGCTGTCGTCGCCGGTGCCGCCGACGAGGGAGTCGGCACCCCTGCCACCCCAGATCGAGTCGTTGCCATTGCCGCCGTTGAGCGTGTCGTCACCGGTGCCGCCGCTGATGACGTCGTTGCCGTCGCCGCCCAGGATCGAGTCGTTGCCGTCGCCGCCGTTGAGCACGGTGCGAAGCCGCGTGTTGCCGGGGACGTCGATCGTGATCGCGTCGTCACCCCTGCCGCCGGAGATGCGGAGCACCTTGACCGTGCTCTCGAGCCTCGTGCCGACGACCACGCCGTTGACGATGGCCCGCAGCTGTCTCGTGTTGGCGGGATTGCGGTCGACGATGATCGTGTCGTCGAGGTCGGCGGCGTCGGCGTCGCCCGTGATCGTCCAGGTGCCCGTGGCGAACGTCACCGCCAGGGCGAACCGCTGCTCGAGCTGCTCGCAGACGGCCGAGAAGGCGGGCGGCCGCGGATGCGGGGAGCGACGGCGGGAGCGGCTGGGGCGACGTGGCATGGGAACTCTCCGGAGGGCGCAGACCCTGGAAATTCATCGTCCTTTACGCACGCCACTACGGTAGGGTCCGCTCCCAGCGGCGTCAAACCCTGGGTTTTTTCCGCCCGGCGTCTGCAAATGGCCTGGCGGCAACGGCTTGCGCTTCGCCGCTGGCGGCGGGGTCGGGCTCGTGGGGGCAAGCGGGGAAGGCTGTGGACGAGGCTGCCGGGGCCGCTTGCCGGACGGAAGCCGGAGGCTTTCCCAAACCGAAACCATCCGCATGAACCGCACCACCGTTACCGGCTGTCGACCAATCGCCGCCCTGATCGCCGCCGTCGTCTGCACGGCCGCGGCGCCGGCCCGGGCCGGCTGGCCGTTCGAGTGGCCGCCCAGCCTCACGCCGCTCATCTGGCCGGTCGGCTGCCAGACCTGCGGGCCGTGCGGCGGCGCGGCCCATGCGTCGACGCCCTACGGCGACCTCGGCTGCGGACCCAAGTACTGCGGCGCGGTGCACGACGACCCCTGCGGTGTCGATCCCTGCGATTCCTGCAACCGCTGGCGCGGCTGCAACGGCGCCCGGCAGTCGCCCGACATGCTCGCCCCGTGGCAGCTGCCTCCCGGCCGCGGATTTCAGACCGCCGCGCAGGTCGGCTACGACGGGACCGGTGGAGGCGGCATCTGCACCGACTGCAGGCGGCCGCCGTACATGCTCTGGTGACGACCGGACGGCGATCGCGGGACGGCGATCAGGACCGCCGGCCAGTGCTTCGCTGCGCCCGGGCCGCGACCGCCGCCGCGAACGTGATCTCGTCGCCTCGTTCGCGGCAGGCCGCGAGCAGGTCGTCCCACGCGTCTCCGGCCGCCGCCAGGTCGACGAGGGAGGGGAGCATCCCGCTGGCCTGCATGGTGCTGGGCATCTGGCCCTCGGCCGGCCGTTCGAGCGCGGCCGCGAGCGCCTCGCGCGGCCGGCCGAGCCGTGAGAGGAGCAGCACGAGCGTGTCGGCCGGCAGCGTGCCGGACTCCTCGGCACGGGCGCGGGCCGCCTGCCGGCGGAAGTGACCGATCGAGTGATCGACCTCCCGGCCGAGGAGCGCCGCGTAGAAGAGCCGCGAGGACTCGCCCATCTCCTCGAAGGGCGGCTCGCCCGGATAGACCAGCTCCCGTGGCAGCCGGCAGGCGTAGCAGGCCAGTTCCCAGGCCGCCTCGATCGCCGCGGTGTCGGTGCAGACCCGCGCGAGCCGCAGGACGGACTGCAGGTGCGAGACGTCGACGTGAATCGAGCCGTTGTCGCCGCCGGGCGCGGCCTGGAGCGCGGCGAGGAGCGGCGGCAGCGAGCCCTCGGCGCCGTCCGCGGGCAGGATGCCGCGGCCGGCAAGGTCGTGCGCCAGGGTCCGCGCGACCTCGTGCCGCAGGTGATGGGCGAGCACGCCGGCCGCCCGCTCCTGCCGCCGCGCGGGGAGCCGCGACACCGCCTGCTCGTAGGCGGTGATCGCGCTGCAGGTGCCCTGGGTGCGGATCACCAGGCCGATGCCCAGTGCCGGATCGGCGCCCTCCCACAGCGCGACGTGCACGATCTCCTGGAGGCGGTTCGCGGCCGCCTCGTCGGTGGTGGGATCGGACACGGACATAACGGCGTCCGCCTGGGCGGCGAGCTTCTCCGCCACCTCGGCCGGCTCGGCCGCCGCTCGCAGGTACATCCAGCCGGCCGCCACGTGCCCCTCGTCGAGGAGCGGCCATCCCACCTCGCGGCACGCCGCCAGCGACATCTCGTCGAGCCGGTCGCGGACGTCCGGCGGCACCTCGACCAGGTCGCCCGTGGCCGGCAGCCCCAGCGCCATCCGCGCCTGCAGCAGCCGGGCGTCGAAGAGGGCATGCCACCGCCGGCGTTGCCGCAGCGAGTCGGCCAGCGATTCGAACATCGCGGCGGTGCCGCCCGCCGCGGCGGCTTCGATCGCGGTAAAGGCGTCGCGGGTGTCGGTCGAGAGATCGTCAGGCCCGTTCATGGAGTGGAGTTCCGCTGTCGGAGGGATTCGTAGGCGAGCACGGCCGCGGTGGCGGAGACGTTGAGGCTGTCGGCGGCCCCGTGCATCGGCAGCCGCACCGAATCGAAGTCGATCATGCCGGCGTCGCCGGCCCGCCGCCACTCCGGCGAGACCCCGACCGCCTCGCTGCCCAGCAGGATGGCCGTCCGGCCCGCGAGTCGAGCCTCGTGCCAGGGCAGCCTGCCGTCGGGCATCGCGGCGATCACCGGTCGGCGATGGCTGCGGCACCAGGCGATCGTGTCGCGGATGCCCGCCACCGCCGCCGGCACGGAGAACACCGTTCCCAGGCTCGCCCGGATGACGGCGGGGTTGGCCAGGTCGGTGCGTCCGTCGCAGACGATCACGCCCGCGAGGCCCGCGGCGTCGGCGGTCCGCAGGATGGCGCCGAGGTTGCCAGGCTTCTCGACGCCCTCCACCAGCAGCACCGGCGCGTCGGCGGCGGCCTCGAACCCTTGGAGCGTCCGCGGTGCGAACCGCACGACCCCCACGCAGCCCTCGTTGCGGCTGCCGAAGGCGATCCTGGCGAACGGCCTCTCCGGCAGGGCGATGATGCGGGTTCCCCGTGCGGCGAGATCGTCGATCCAGCCGTCGCGCGAGATGTCGGCGACGGCGGCGGCGGCGAGAAACACCTCCACCACCTCGACGTCGGCGGCGGCCGCGCGGGAGAGCTCGCGGCGGCCGTCGACGAGCGTCAGGCCGGTCTCGCGGCGGGCGTCGGCGTCGCGCAGTCGCGCCGCCTGCCGCACCCGCGGGTTGGACGTGCTCGTGATGGTGTCGTGGGGAATCATGCGGGCGGTGCGGTGAGCGGTGTCAGGCCGGGGACCAGCGGGCGAAATCGCCGAGCTGGAGCGGGCGGCCGCCGGCGTCGGTGCAGGCCAACGGCCCCGACTCCAGCCCCCGGGCGGGGCAGAACGACGCCAGTGTGTCGCGAAGCCGCCGATGATGCCAGTTGACGGCATGGCAGCTGAGAAGAAGGGGGCCTGTCGGTCCGCCGCCGCCGGCGTCGAGCAGTCGCGCGACGTCGGCGACCAGCGGCGTCAGGTCGCGGTCGATGGCGAATGCCTGCCCCCGCGGCCCGTGCCCCCACGAGGGCGGATCGAGCACGGCGCCCGCGTACCGCGCTTCGCGGCGGAGTTCCCGGGCGACGAACGTGCGGGCGTCCTCGCAGACCCAGCGGATCGGCGCCGCGGCGAGTCCCGAGGCCGCGGCATTGCGACGGGCCAGCGCGATGGCCTGCCGCGAGGCGTCGACGTGCACCACCTCCGCGCCGGCCGCGGCCAGTGCGAGCGACGCCGCGCCGGAGTGTGCGAAGAGCGAGAGCATCCGGATGCCGGCGTGGGTGCGGGACCGCAGCCACTTCCACAGGTCGGCCTGTTCCAGGAACACACCGGTCTGACCCGACGGCGCTGGCCTGACCTCCAGCGACAGGGTGGGACCGTCGAGCGGCACGGCGATCTGCCACGGGTCGGGCAGCGGCGCCGCGAACTCCCATCGGCCGCCGCGGCCTTCGGCGTGATAGATCGCCGCGGCCCGCGACCAGAGGTCCGTCCGTCGTCGGGGCAGATCCGGGGCGGCGAGAGGACGGTCGACGAGCACGCCGCCCAGCAGTTCCAGCCGGCGGCCGGATCCGCCCCCCGCCGTGCCGAAATCGACGAGGCAAGGATCGCGGAACTCTGGCCCGGCTGGAGTGTTCATGACGCTTGAAGCATACTCGTGAGACGCGTCACCGACGGCGCGGCGTCCAGTTGCCACCCCGGGGAATCACAACGATGCGCCAGATGCGTGCCGATGCTCCCGCCGCTCCGGCGGCCGTGCCGACCCTCCCTCGTGCGGCGACGTGGCTGCGGGTGGCGGCGATCCTGACAGTGTCCGCCGCCGCGGTCGCACCGCTGCCCATCGTGCGGGCGGTGGAGGACGGTCCGTCCCCCACCGGCGCCGCCTCGGAGTCCGACGCGGCCGGCAGGCTCGATCGGATCGCAGAGAAACTCGACCGGCTCCTCGATCGCATGACTGCCGAACGCCAGGGGCCACCCGGCCCGCCTCCTCCTCCACCCCTCGGCCCCGGCGGTCCGCGGCCCGAGCCGCACGGCGACGCGCGGGAGCACGGGCACCATGGCCCGCATGGAGAACCGGGGCACCATGGCCCGCAGGCTGGTCCGCGCGGCTGGTGGCCCGGGATGGGCGGCGGTCCTCCCGTCCCCGGTCAGTTCCCCGGCCGGATTCCTGGCCAGGGTTTCGGCGCGGGAGTGCCCGTCCCGGGACGAAGCGATCGACCCGAGCCCTGGCATGGACCGGGCATGGCACCGTGGAGCGAGATGCCCGCCGAAATGCGCGAGATGGTGCTGCAACCGGTGCGCGCGGCCCATCATCGGCTGGACGAGGCCGGCGAGAAATTCAGGCAGCTCGAGGAGCGGATTCGCCGGCTCGAGGCCGAGGTCGAGCGTCTCAAGGGCGGCTGACGAGTCTGCGACCGCATCCGATGGAGCCCCGGCTTCGGGACGGCAGAAGTCTCCTCGCTGTGGCCGCGGTGGCCACACGCTCGTCGAGGTTTCGCCGACCCCCTTCGCCTCCCCGCCCAGATTGCCGGATCGTCGCTCCAGCAAAACCGGAAGCGCTCTAGCGGCGGCCCCGCTTCCGCGGCGCCGTTTTCTGCGGCTTCGCGGCCGGCTTCCGCGACCTGCGGGCCGCCGGCTCCGCCGGCGCGGGCGGCGTCGCGTCGTCGGCCGTGGCCGTCGGCTTCCGCTTTCGCCCGCGGGGTGACCGGCCCTCCGCGTCGGCCGCCGGGTCGACGGCCGCGCCCGGCACCACCTGCGGCACGATGATGCAGTTGTCGCCGAGCTCGAGATCCTCTTCCTCCCGGATGGGCCGGCCCCGGTCGTCGAGCTTCACGTCGGCCTCGGCCGTCTTCCGCTTGGCGACCGCCAGCAGATGCTCGTAGAGCTTCTCGCGGTCGATGCCGTTGATGGAGGAGACGGCGGACGCCACTTCCTTCAGGTAGCGCAGGAAGATGCTGCGCCGCTGGCCCTCCTGGGCCACCCTCAGCCGCCGCCGCATGTACATGCCGAGCTTGCGGCCGACCGCCTGCAGCGCCAGGCGGATCTCCTTCTGGATCTCCGGGTAGGAGGCGATCGCCTCCTTCGACTCGCTCGTGAACGGCACCCACACGCTCGCCACGTGCACCATGGCGGTGACCGGGCCGCTCGGCAGCCCGCCGCGCGACTGCGACAGGCCGTAGGACCGCCAGTTGGTGGAGAGGATCGTCTGCGTCACGGCACAGGCCGCGGGCTGGAACTGCAGCGGCACGCGGTTGGCGTACCGCAGCACGTTCATGCTCTGCCCTTCCTCGACGCTGACGTTCTGCATCGCGCCGTGCAGGGCGTCGAGCTGCTGCTTCTTGAGCTTCGCGGGCGACTGCCGGGGCGCCAGCTGCGCCTCGGCGAGGATCTTGTCGGCCCCGTCGGCGCCGAGCCCAGCGAACGTGGTCGTGAGGAATTGCCGCAGGCTGCGGGCGTCGCTCTCGCCGGCGAGCTCGCCGAGCCCCTCGCGGGAGATCTTCTGGGCCGCGACGCCGCCGCCGTAGGCGAGCGCCGCCTCGATCACGAACGGGTTGCCGCGGTAGACGGACGGCGGCCGGGTGGCGGCGGTGAAGAACTCGCCGGGCACGACCTGTCGCAGGCCGGCCAGCAGCCGCTGCTCGCCGATCGGCACGATGCAGTCGGTCGCCGGCGGCGGGATCTTCGTCTCCTGGATCGCCTTGAACAGGGCGTCCGCCTCGCCCCGGCCGAGCTTGCCCGTGGTGACGCGGGTGGAGAGCTTGGCCGTGTCGCAGATCTTCTTGGCCGTGCCGTGCGACACGCGCGAGAACGACTGCGTCAGGAACTGCGCCAGCGTGAGCTTGGGATGCTCCTGGAGCATCGTCACGAGCCGGCCGAGCTCGACGCCGTAGGGGTGCGGCTTGATCTCCTTCGGCTCGGGAGGCAGGTCGTCGGTGGACCGCTCGAAGATCTGCTCGCCACCCTCCGGTCCCTGGAAGTGGATGCGGGCGTGGGGATTGGAGATCGCCGTCTGGGCGAGGTATTCCTCCACGCTGCCGCGGCCGCGCTGGAATTTGGCCTCCATCTCGATCGTGACGCGGGTGCCGTGCTCGAGGGTCTCACCCTTGTCGTTCTCGGCGACCCACTCGATCGAGTGCTTCCGCATCAGCTCGGCGCCCCCCTTGCCGGCCGGGATGTCGACGCCGTCCCCCTTGCCGTTGAGGATCTCGGGCTGGTTCGTCTTCGTGTCGATCCGCAGCTCGGAGTAGTGGGCCGGGTGCTTCGCGTCGATCTTCGAGATGATCTTCACCGGCTTGCCCGTCGTGAGCACGCCGTACATGCCGGCCGCCGAGATGCCGATGCCCTGCTGGCCGCGGCTCATCCGCAGACGGTGGAACTTCGAGCCGTACAGCAGCTTGCCGAAGATGAGCGGGATCTGCTTGCTCACGATGCCGGGGCCGTTGTCCTGCACGCTCATCCTGAAGCGAGAGCCGCCGTCGCCGACCTGCTCGATCCGCACCCAGATCTCGGGCAGGATGCCCGCCTCCTCGCAGGCGTCGAGCGAGTTGTCGACCGCCTCCTTGACGCTCGTGAGCAGCGCCTTGCGGGGCGAGTCGAACCCGAGCAGGTGCCGGTTCTTGGCGAAGAACTCGCTCACCGAGATGTCGCGCTGGCCGGCCGCGAGCGACTGCGCGGTGGCCCGCCGCTTCGCGGGCGGTTTGGCCGGAGCGGCGGCCTGTCCCGACTCCTGCCCCGCGGAAGGAACCGCGGCGGCCGGCGCCGCCTGTCGGGCGGGCGGCTGACGTGATTTCCGCGGCTGTTTGGCGGTCGTGGCCATGGCGTGCTCGGGGGAATGGAAGACTGTGATGGCCCGAACGGCCGTTGGCAAGAGGGGGCGAGTTTGCCGGTTGCGCGGGCGGTGCCGGGCGGCGGCCTGCGCTCCCGGACTTTGCCTCCTGGGCGGATGCGGAGGTGTCCGGGGATGCGGGGTGATAGCCGGCGGCCCGGTATGCCGAACTCCCCCGTCGGCGTCGCACGTCAGCGCGGCCCGCCCGCGCGTGGCGAGCGGCGGCGATGCGAACCGGGGAGAGGTGCCATGATTCGATCGCAGCGTGTGGGTCGCAGGCTCGGCGTGGTGCTCGGCATGCTCGTGGTGTCGCTGGTCGGCACGGGAGGACGGGCGGATGCCGCCCCGATCAATGGCGGCGTCGAGGCCCCCACGCCCGACATCTTCTACAACTTCTACGCGCCCGCGGTGCCCGCCGGCGCCTATCCCGGCTCCGGCGCGCAACTCTACGTGTCGCCGCGGCCGGTGCCGCCACGGGTCGGTCACACCTGGTACACGTATCCGCCGTTCATGCCCCACGAGTTTCTCTACAAGCACCGCCGGCACTACGTCCGTCCGGCGGGAGCCATGGGCATGCGGACGGACGTGCACGCCTACTGGTGGTGAGCGGGAGGAACGCATGAGGTCGAACGCAGGAATCACCCGTCGCAGCCGCCTGACGCCGGGCATCGCCGTCGTGGGGATGGTCTGCCTCGCATCGGCGACGTGCCTGGCGGGCGGCCACCATCGTCGGCCCAACGACTGCGGCGCGTGCGAGGGGGCCGCGGCGGCCTGCGGTTCCGAATGCGGCGCGGGCTGCGGACACTGCGGAGGGTGCCGCCACGGCCACCACTGCCTCAAGCACGACACGATCGAAAAGCGGTACTTCCTCCGGAGCCAGGGCAAGAGCTGGCACAGCGGCTGGTACGATCCGTCGGTGGGCCGCCCGCTGGCGCTGGTCGTGCCGCCGACCGCGGAGTTCACGACGGAGTACGGCTGGGGCGTGCCGAGTTCGCGGGTGATGCCGATCTACCACCAGTTCCGCCGGCCGTATCCGGGCGCGGGAGCCGTGCCGGGATCGACGGGCTTCATGCCGACGCCCGCGCAGCCGAGCGACACCGTGCAGTTCGGCGTGCACCCGATCCGCGGACCGTGGGGCGCCTACTGACGGCCGGCAGCCGACGTCGGCGCGCCGGTCATCAGTCCTCCAGCCGCGACGCGGCCAGGGTGGCCCATGGGCTCTCGGGCGCGAGCTCGAGAAACTCCCGCAGATGGCGGCGGGACTCGTCCTCGCG